>Ga0164243_10008728_pt1 | contig 14896 bp, 14 predicted proteins | sample OricompcompostOP_FD_108781 | JGI IMG/M metagenome (GOLD analysis project Ga0164243, IMG submission 108781) | Organic Plus compost microbial communities from Emeryville, California, USA - Original compost - Organic plus compost (OP) | ecosystem: Engineered > Solid waste > Mixed feedstock >... | reverse complement strand
GGAGATCTCGTACACCTCCAATGACCACCTGCTGCGCCTCATGCTCGAGGAGCTGCCCGCGCTCGACGGGGTGCTCGCCCTGTGGAGCAATCAAGTCATCCGCCGCTTCTCGACCCCGCACAGCTGGCTGCCCGACCTCCTGCCGGCCGAGTCGGTCGCGCAGCTGCGGTCGCAGCGCCTCGACCTGTGGCGGGACCCGGTGCCGGAGATCCCGGCCACGACGACCGCGCTCGACGAGCGGATTGCGCAGGAGCTCGCCGAGGACGGCCGCCTCGGCTGGCAGGCCCTCGCCGATCGCTGCCACGCGAGCCCGGGCACGGTGCGGCGACGCACTGAGGCGATGATGACCTCCGGCGCCCTGCGAATGCGCACCGTCGTCGAACCCGAAGCGATCGGACTTCCGGTGGATGCGTTCATCTCGCTCAGCGTCAATCCGACCCAGCTCAGCCGCGCGGGCGAACTGCTCGCGCAGGACCCTGCCGTGCTCATGATCGCGGCGACGACCGGCGACCGGAACCTGTGCGGCGAGGTCGCGCTCGGCAGCGACGCCGACCTGTACCTCTTCCTCTCCGAGACGATCGGCACGCTGCCCGGGCTGCAGCACGCGGATGTCGCGGTCGCCATCCGCTCGGTCAAGCGGGCGGGGCGGCTGCTCGCCGCGTAGCTTGCGTCAGGCGTGCGCGGCGACGAGGGCCGCGGTGTCCTCGGGGAAGTGGCAGGCCGCGAGGCCGCCACCGGGCGTCGGGATGAGCGCCGGCTCGACCTCGATGCAGCGGGCGCGGTCGGGATGGAACCTCGGGCCGATCGGGCAGCGGTTCCGAAACCGGCACCCGGATGGTGGATCCGTCGGGTCTGGTAGCTCTCCGGTGAGGATGATGCGTTCGCGCCGCGTCCCGTCCCGGGTCATGGATGACCGGCTCGCCGAGAGCAGTGCGGCCGTGTACGGGTGCTGTGGCCGCTCGAACACCTCCGCGGTCGTTCCGATCTCGACGATGCGCCCGAGGTACATGACCGCGACCCGATCGCAGAGCGATCGGACGACGCCGAGGTCATGGGACACGAAGAGGAACGAGACACCGAGTTCGCGTTTCAGGTCATGCATGAGCGCGACGATCTGTGCGCTCGTGGTCGCGTCGAGGGCCGAGACCGGCTCATCGGCGACGATAAGTCGCGGCGCGACGCTCAGCGCGCGTGCGAGACTCACGCGCTGCGCCTGTCCGCCGGAGAGTTCCCTGGGGAACCGATTCGCGAGCTCGCGGTCCAGCCGCACGAGATCGAGCACCTCATCCACCCGCGACCGGACGTGAGCCGCGTCCCCAAGACCCAGTTCACGCAGCGGCTCGGCGATGGCATCCCATGCCCGCATCCGCGGGTCAAGGGACGAGACGGGATCTTGGAAGACCATCTGGAACTCGGCGCGCTTACGGCGCAGCCGCTCGCCGTTCAGCCGCGTGATGTCATCGCCCGCGAACGTCACCGTCCCGGCGGCGGGCTCGTACATCCGTAGGGCCAGGCGCCCGAGGGTCGACTTGCCACTCCCCGACTCGCCGACGAGGCCAAGAACCTCGCCTTCGCCGATGTCGAGCGACACGCCGTCGACCGCGGGCAGGTACCCGTGCGGCGTGCGGAATCCGAACTCGAGTCTGTCGAGGCGGAGCAATGGCTCGGCGATCATTCGGCACTCTCTCCTGATGGCATGCCGCCATGGTCGGCGGCGAGCAGCGCGATGGTCTGCGGATGCGTCGGATTCGTGAAGACCTCCACGGTGGGCCCCTCCTCGACCTTCTCCCCCTGGTGGAACACGAGCACCCGCTCGGCGACATCTGCGACGACGTCGAGCGAATGCGAGATGAACAGCACGGCCATGCCGAGCTGCCGGTTGAGCCGTTTGAGCAGGTCGAGGATCTGCGCCTGGATCGTGACATCCAGCGCGGTGGTCGGCTCGTCGGCGACGAGCAGCGCGGGCTGGTTCGCGAGCGCCATCGCGATCATCACCCGTTGGCGCATGCCGCCGGAGAGCTCGTGCGGGTACTGGCGCAACCGCGCCTCGGGTGCCGGGATCTCGACCTGCCGGAGCAGGCCGACCAGATGCTCGCGCTCCGGTTTGCGACCGTGCGCCTCGAGTGCGAGCTCGAGCTGGCGTCCGATCGAGAACACCGGATTGAGCGAAGTCCTCGGATCCTGGAACACCATCGCGATCTCGTCTCCCCGCAGCCGGCGCAGGTCACGCTCGGACATCGTCAGCACGTCGCGTCCGAGGTAGCGGATGCTGCCGCTGGTCTCGGCGTGCCGGTCCACGAGACCCAAGATCGCTCGCGCCGTCACGGACTTGCCGCAACCGGACTGGCCGACGATTCCCACGAAGGCGCCTCGGCCCACCTCGAACGACACACCGCGGACCGCCTCGACCCGGCGACCGCTCCGGTCGAATGCGATGCGGAGGTCAGTGACCTCGAGCAGGGGCGGCTCAGACGGAGACATCGAATGCATCACGGAAGGCATCTCCTACGAGGTTGGCGGCGAGCGCCGTCAGCATGATGGCGAGGCCGGGGACGAGTACGACGACGGGATTGCTGATGATGTACATCCGCCCGTCCGTGAGCATCGCGCCCCACTCGGCCGCAGGCGGTTGGACGCCGAGGCCGAGGAAGCCGAGCCCGGCCACAGCCAGGAGCGAGTACGCGACGCCGACGCTCATGACCATGAGGACGCCGCTGGAGATGTTCCGCAGCACGTGGCGTGTGATGATGACCCGCGAGCGGACTCCGGATGCCCGAGCTGCGAACACATAGTCCCCCTGCTTGACCGAGAGCACCGCAGCCCGCACGAGGCGGGCGTCGCGCGGGATCGCCGGGATCGTGAGTGCGATCGCGGTGTTGACGATGCCCGGCCCGAGCGCGACGGAGATCATGAGCGCGAGTAGCAGGAACGGCAGCGCGAGCAGCACGTCATTGATGCGCATGAGCACCGCGTCGACGACACCGCCGAAGTAGCCGGCGATGAGGCCGATCGCGGCACCGATGATCCCGGAGAGCAGGACCGCGGTGAACGTGATGAGCAGCGTCGTGCGCCCTCCGTAGAGGATTCGGCTGAGCACGTCTCGCCCGAGGCTGTCGGTGCCCAGCGGGTGCGCGGCCGACGGCGGCGCGATCCGCTCGGCCAGGTTCTGCGCCGCCGGGTCGACCGTCCAGATCAGGGGTCCGATCACGACCGCGAGGATGATCGCGAGCAGGAGCACGAAGCCGAATCCCGACAAACGGTTGGTCAGAAGACGCCGCATGAAGTCGTTGTGCGTGATGTTCATGTCTTCCGGGTCCTGGGGTCGAGCACGGCGTGCAGGATGTCAGCGGTGAGGTTCAGCAGCACGTAGAGGACACCGACGAGCAGCGTCACGGACTGCACCACGATGTAGTCCCGCGCGAGAAGGGCATCGAGGAGGAATCGGCCGATCCCCGGCCACGAGAAGACGATCTCGACGAGCACTGCCCCGACGATGAGACTCGGAATGAGCAGGCCGAGCAGGTTGATGAGCGGCAGCACGGCGTTCTTCGTCGCGAGCACGCCGACGATGACGCGCGGCGAGATGCCGAACGCGCGTGCGGTGCGGATGTAGTTCTCGCTGAGCACATCGAGGTAGCTCGACCGCGCGAACCGCGCTACGACCGCAGCGGGGTAGACCGCGAGCGTGACTGCGGGCAGGAACAGGTGCCAGAGGCTCGCGCCGAGCATCGGAACATCGAGCCGAAGCAGCGAATCGACCACGAGGAGGCCGGTGATGGGCTGGAAGTCGGTGAACGCGGGCATCCGCCCCGAGATCGGGAACCAGCCGAGCACGACGCCGAAGAAGTACGCGAGCATGAGGCCGAGCCAGAAGATCGGCACCGAGATGCCCCCGATCGCGAGCACGCGGCACACGTGGTCGACCCACGACCCGGGTGAGCGTGCGGAGCTGATTCCGAGTGCGAGTCCGATCGGGATCCCGATCAGTAGTGCGGCGAGCGTGAGCTCGACCGTGGCCGGCAGCTTGGCCGCGAGAACGTCGACGACCGGTGCGTGCTGGGAGAAGGACCAGCCGAGATCGCCTTGGAACAGCTGGCCGAGGTAGCGGAAGAACTGCTCGATGAGCGGGCGGTCCAGACCCCACTGCTCGCGCAGGCCGGCTACGACCTCCGGATCCGCGCGATCCCCGCCCGCATACACCTGTGCCGGATCGCCGGGCACGGCCCGGTTGAGCAGGAATACGACCGCGACGATGCCGAGCAGGACCACCGGAAGAATCGCGACCCGACCGAGGATGACACGGGCGAGCGAGTCCGGGGCGAACGCGGTGCGCCCGCCCCGGACTCGTTTCACGGTTGGTGGAGCGAACGTCATCCGACGGTCGTGTCCTGGAAGAGCCAGGCCAGCTTGCCGCGGTCGGACCACCCCAGCTCGAAGCCGTGCACCTGCGCGGTCGAGATCGCGGACGAACCGACGTCGGCGATCGGCACGCCTACGAACAGCTCGTCATGGTTGAGCCGCTGCAGTTCCTGCCAGTTGGCGATCTGCTGGTCACGATCGATCGAGGTCGTCGCTTCCCGCACGAGCTGCGCCACCCTGGGGTCGGCAAGCGGGTACGGTTCGCTCCATGGGTTCGGATAGCCGAGGTAGAAGAGCCGGAAGATGAAGTCCGGGTTGTATCCGTTGCCATACCAGAGGATCTCGTAGTCGTAGTTGTAACGCTCGGCGAAATAGGTGGGCTCGTCGACGACGTCGAGCTCGACCGTGATCCCGACCGCCTCGAGATCCGCGGCGACCGCCTCATGCATGGCGCGGAGCTCGAGCAGTGGCCCGGACGTCTCCATCGTGAGGGTGCGCAGCGTCAGGTCGGTCACGCCGGCCTCCTCGAGAAGTTCCCGCGCCTTCTCGGGGTCGTACTCGTGCGCCGGGATGGACGGGTTGTGACCGGCGACGCCCGCGACGACCACCGGCTGCGTGCTGGCCTGCGCGGTCGCGGGGTTGAGGAACGCCTCGCGGTAGGCCTCGACGTTCATGGCAAGACTGATCGCCTCACGCACGCGCGGGTCGTCCAGCTCCGGTAGATGCGGTGGCAGTAGACGCATGAACACGTTGTTGCCCGCCTGGGACGCGTGCTCCTGGAAGCCCTCGGTACCGGCGAGGCGTACGTGGTCCTCGGGGGTGAGCTCAAGAGCGACATCGACGTTCCCGCTCTGCACCGCGAGTGCGCGGGCAGCGGGGTCGACGATCTGCTCGATCCTCAAGCGGTCGAGCGATACGGGCTCGATGAAGTCCTCGTACCGCTCGAACTCGATGAACGCTCCGGGCGAGAAGTTCGTGATCCGGAACGGTCCCGAACCGGCCTGACCGAGCAGTTCGACGTCCGTTTCCCAGCCTTCCTCGGCCATGACGCGCGGGTTCATGATCGGCATCTGGAACAGGGGGTCCCGGATGTCGGCGCGAGGCTCCGTGAGCGTGATCGCGACCGTGAGGTCGTCGACCGCCTCGACGGACGCGATGGTCGGCGGGGAACCGAATGCGCCCGACACGATGCTGTACGCGCCCTCGTCCCGGAGCGGGCTGTCGGCGAAGAAGTAGGACTCGAGCACTTCGACGACCGACGCAGCGTCGATCGCGGATCCGTCATGGAAGGTCATCCCTTCCCTGATACCGATCGTGTGCACGAGTCCGTCATCGGATCGCTCGTACGAGTCGGCGAGACCGTTCTCGATGTCGAAGTCGCTCTGGGAGGGCAGGAACAACGGCCATGCCACTTCATAGAAGGTGAGGGTCGACAGCGGGTACGCCGAGCCGAGGTTGAACGCGGCGGGAACGCCGTCCGGGGTCGCGATGCGCAACGACCCGCCGGTGCTCTCCGAATCCGCAGGTGGGGCCGCGGTGCAGCCGGCGAGCATGAGCGCCGCGGCGGCAGCCACCGTGGTGAGCAACGTCGTCGTCCGCTTCCAGAACCGGCCGCGGGCATGTGACTGGTGATGCAAGGTGCGCCTCCTCGTTGAGTCTTGAAGTCCTCATTGGATCCTATTTGGTGGGTTTCGTCAAGCTGAGGCGCTATTCTTCCTCGCAGTTGGGGAATTTCGGATCCAGGAGGGTCTTCATGCAGTGGAAGGGCACCGCAGTGGTCACGGGCGCGGGCAGCGGAATCGGGCGTGCGCTCGCGCACGCGTTCGCAGGACGCGGCCTCGCGGTCGCCGCGCTCGACGTCGACGGCGACCGCGCCGCGGAGACCGCCGCACTCATCGATCCGCACGGCGGGCACTGCTTGCCGCTGCAGTGCGACGTCGCGTCGCGCGAGAGCGTGGCGGCCGCGGGCAGAAGAATCCGGGACTGGCGCGGAGACATCACTGTCGTGTGCAACAACGCGGGCGTCGCCCTACGGCGTCGCGGCACCCACGCGGCCATCGCGGACTGGCAATGGGTCGTCGGGGTGAACCTGTGGGGTGTGATCCACGGGATCCACGAATTCCTGCCGGATCTGCTGGGCAGCACGCACGGAGGCCACATTGTCAACACCGCGTCGATCCTCGGGCTCGTCCCGAGCGGGGTCAGCGCGCTGTACTCCGCGACCAAGTACGGCGTCGTGGGGCTGTCCGAGTCGCTGCGCTCCGAGCTCGCCGGAACCGGCGTCGGCGTCTCCGTGCTGTGCCCGGGCGTCGTGTCGACGACGATCTTCGAGTCGGAGCGGGTGCGCCCCGAGGCACTGCGCAGTGCGACACCCGCTGATGAGCTTCCCCCGACGCGCACGTACGAGTTCTCGCCGCCCCTCGAGCCGGACGCCGTCGCGGCGCTCGTGCTCTCCGGAATCGACCAGGACCGACTCTTCATCTTCACGGACCCGCGCACCGAACAGATGGTCGACGAACATCACCGCGCGGTCATGCGCGACTTCGCCCCTCTCCGCCCTGCCTGACAGAGGCAGGCGAGCGGTTCAGCCGCGGGGGATGCGGTAGAAGCGCTCTGCGGTACCGCGCAGCAGCGCGTCCCGCTCGTTCGGGGAGAACCCGCCGATCGACTCGCCGAAGCGCTCCCAGACCGTTCGGTAGGACACCGCCGGCCGGTCGACCGGGAAGTTACTGCCGAGCATGCAGCGATCGACCCCGAAGAGATCGATCGCCTCGGCGACGATCGGACTGAGCTCGGCGGCGTCCCAGGTCGGGGAGATGAAGCGTAGCGCCGAGATCTTCAGGCGGGCGTGCGGGACCTGCTGCGCGAAAGTCCGCATCGCGTTGCGCCAGATCTCTCGCGCGGCCGGGTCGACCGGCAGTCCCACGTGCTCGAGCACGACCGGCAACCCCGGGCGGTCACGGAAGATCGCGGCGGCCTGCTCCAGCTGCGCCGGCCACACCAGCAGGTCGAACGAGAGTTCCCTGCGCTCGAGCTCGTCGAGCCCGCGCTGCCATGCTGGGTCGTCCAGCAGATTGAACCGCGGGATGTCGGCCCGCTGCGACTGCGGGTCGAACCATGCCTCCTGACGGATGCCGCGGAACAACTCGAACTGCTCATGCCGATCCAGCACATCGGGCAGGTCGGGCGACCGGAGGTCCGCGTACCCGACGCACACGGTCGGCGCGCCGGCACCGCCGGCCTCCTTGAGCGACGCGAGCCACGCGGTCTCGCCAACCGGATCCGATGCGTGGTCCATCTCGGCCTGCACGTGAACGATCGCGCGCACGGGGAGATCCCCGATGTCTGCCGCGAGATCATCCGGCAGGTAGTCGTGATCCAATCCCTCGGCACCGGGATCGGCCAGCCACGGGTAGTGGAAGCGATCGAGTTTCCAGAAGTGGACATGTGCGTCGACGATCGCGTCGTGCTCGGTCATGAGCTGAACTCGTAGGTCGTCGCGCCGTCCGGGCTCATCGACACGAGGCCGCCGTCCACGAGCAGGTCGTTGCCAGTGATGAACGATGCGGCGTCCGACGCGAGGAACGCGATCGCCGCCGCGATCTCGAAGGGTTCTGCGCATCGGCCCAGGAAGCAGAACGAGCCCCAGACCGGCTCCCACTTCGCGCGATCGCCGCCGGCGCCGCGGTCGAGCACCTCGGTCCAGACATAACCCGGGCTCACGCTGTTGACCCGGACGCCGTCGCGTGCGAGGTCGAGCGCCTGGTTCCGCGTGAGCGAAAGGACCCCACCCTTGGCCGCGTTGTAGGTCCACCGGTCCCGCTGCGCCACGTGCGCGGAGATGCTCGCGACGTTCACGACGGCGGCCCGTGGCGCAGCCCGACGCAGTGCCGGGGCCGCGCGCTGCACGATCTGCGCGGGCGCCAGGAGGTTGACGTCGATCGTGCGCCGCCAATCCTCCTCGGTGGCCTCGAGTCCGCTCAACAGGAACACCGCCGCGTTGTTGACGAGCACGTCGAGGGCGCCATCCGGTCCAGACGCAGCCTCGATCATCGTGGTCTGCGCGGACTCTTCGGTGATGTCGAGCACGAGCGGTGTGAACCGGTCCCCCAGCGCGCCGAGATCGTCCACGAGCGCCGCGAGCCCGGTGCCGTTGAGGTCCACGCCCGTCACGTGGGCGCCCTCGGCGAGGAACTGGCGGGCGGTCGCCGCGCCGATACCACTACCGGCACCGGTCACGAGCACCCGACGACCGCGGAAGCGATCGGCGATCGCGATCGGGTGCGGGTACCCGGCGTCCCCGCCGAGTTCGTCGGGGTCGTGGTACGTCGTGAGAGCCGAGATACGGTCGCCCGACCGGCGCATGAGGTTGACCCCGTGCAATCGGGCGTTGCGCCCTGCGGGATCGGTGAACACCGCGCTCCACTCGATCGCGGCCTCGTCGTCGTCGCCGCTCACCCGCTCGATCGTGACCTTGAGACCCGGGTAGGCCTCCGCGCTCGCGGCGTAATAGGTGCGGATCTGGTCCCGGCCCTTCAAGGAGACCCCGCGTGGTCCGACCCACACGGCGTCCTCCGTGAAGAACGCGACGATGCGGTCCAGGTCGCGCGACTCCTCTGCGTCCCAGTAGGCGCGCGCCAGTTCAGCGATGTTCATGCCATTCCTTTCCTTGCGAGGCGGTTGGGCGGCCGGTCACCAGTACGCGGCCGCCTGCGAGACGACGAGTGTGTCGAGCACATGGACGCCGGGCGGCGCCGTGACGGTGTGCAGAATCGTCTGCGCCACGATCTGTGGATCCAGCAGCCGCGGATTGTCCTTCCCGTCCGGGTTGACGAGCGTGGTGTCGGTACCGCCCGGGTTCACCATCGAGACCCGGATGCCGCTGCCGCCGAGCTTGAGCTCCTTTGCGACCGCGAGCGTGAGCGCCCGCAGCGCGAACTTGGACGCGGGATACGCCCCCGACTCCCCCTGCGCGGTCCAGTAGCTCTCGACCGAGCCGACGTTCACGATGTGGCCGTCGTCCGAGCCGGCTCGCATCCGGGCGATCGCGTTCCGCATGCAGGCGTAAGGCGCGATCGTGTTGAGCTCGAGGGTGCGCCGCAGCTGTTCCGGCGGCACGTCGGCGACCGAACCGAACTGTGCCATCCCGGCGTTGTTGACCAGCACATCGAGATGCCCGGCCCACTCGTCGGTCCTCGCGAACAGCGCTTCGACGAAGCTGTCGTCGGTGAGGTCGCCGACAACAGCGTCGACCGTGCCGCCCGCACCCCGGATCGCCGCCGCGGTCGCGTCCAGTTCGTCTGCGGACCGCGCCGTGATCGTGAGCGAGGCACCCGCCTGAGCGAGCAGCTCGGCGACCGCACGTCCGATCCCCCGGCCTGCTCCCGTGACCAGGGCGTGCCTGCCCTCGAGCACCGCCGGCGTCCAATCCGCCCGCCGGGTCACGCATCCTCCAACTGGATCTCGATGACGGGCACGAGCTCGTCCGGCCGATCGATCGGGAGGTCCAGCCAGAGGTCCTCAGGCGGTGGCGCGTGCAATTGGAACAGCGGATGCTCGGGCTGACGCAGTTCGCTCGCGTCGTGCAGCATGCGCGCGAACCGCGTACGCGGCGCGAGGCCTGGGATGATGATCGGTCCGGCCGGACAGACCAGCAGGTGAAGGTAGAGCCGGCGGGTCGTCGGGTTATACGTCGACCAGACCCCTCGGGGCAGCTCCGGCACGAGCCCCTCGGGCGTCTGCGTGCAGCCGTAGATGGACCGCGAGTGCCGCCGCATCCACCGCCCGATCGCCGAGAGCCGCTCGGTGATCGGGTCCTCGAAGTCGCCGCGCCCGGTCGGCCCGACGTTGAGCAGCAGATTGCCGCCCTTGCTCACGACATCGATGAGCATGCCGACCAGCTGCTCGGGCGATTTCCAGTTCGTCCGCGACCGGGTGTACCCCCAGAACCCCGAGAAGGTCTGGCAGGTCTCCCAGAGCGCGGGCTCGCCTCCGACGGTCGGCCAGTGCTCGGGGACCGTCTGCTCAGGGGTCGTGATGTCCCATCCGCTCTCGAGACCCATCCGGTCGTTGAGCAGGATGCCCGGCTGCAACTCGCGGACCAGGCGGAGTATTTCCTGCGCACCCCAGTCGGCCCCACCCTTGCCCTTGGCGGTGTACAGGTCGAAGCGCGTCCACGACGTCCGCGCAGCCGTGGCGAAGGCCTCCAGATTCCGCGGCGACGTCGCCTTCGCCTCCCAGGTCGCGAAGTCGTAGCTGTAGTCGGGCCAGAAGATGTCGATCCTGCCGTAATCGGTGAGCAGCTCACGCACCTGGTCCAGCACGTACTGCCGGTACCGGCCCATATCCCGGCCCCGGTTGAGCGTCTCCTGATCTTCGTGGGCGAGAGGGTGCTGCGGATCGACTGTGAAGTCGGGGTGGTGCCAGTCCAGCAGCGAGTAGTACAGCCCCACCTTGAGCCCGCGTGCGCGGAACGCGTCGAGGGCCGGACGCAACAGGTCTCGCGCCGCGGGCGAATTCGTCGCCGTGAAGTCCGTGTAGGCGGAGTCCCACAGGCAGAAACCCTCGTGATGCTTCGCGACCATCACGACGTACTTCATGCCCGCGCGCACCGCGGCATCCGCCCATTCCTCCGGGTCGTAGAGGTCAGGCTCGAACTGCTGCAGGTAGCGGTGCTCGTACTCGTCGCCCGGCATCGCATCCACGCGCTGGGCGTAGAACTCACGCGCCGTCACCGAGTAGAGACCCCAATGGATGAACATCCCGAAGCGCGCGTCCGTGAACCACGCGGCGTCACCCGGAGTCGTGCGGGGCCGGATCACCTCCACGCTCATGCCCCGATCAGCTCGTGCAGCAGGTCGCGCATGAGGATCGTCTCCGAGAGGGTGTCGTCCTCGTCGCAGCCGCCCTGAGCGATCCAGAGGTATTCGGTCGCGATCGAGCCGTCGTAGCCGACCGCCTTCAGCCGCTGGACCATCGCACGGAAGTCGATCGTGTTGTCCGCCATCCCCACCTGCAGGCGTCCTGGCCTGGCACCTCGTGCGTGCACGAGCCCAACCCGGGCGTAGAGCTCGTCGATGTCGACCTCCGACTGCGGGATGCCCTGCATGACGAAGTGCGAGAGATCGAGCGTGATGCCGAGTCCCGGTACCGAGCCCAGGAGTTCGAGCACCTGGGCGGGGGTCTCGGTGATCGAACCGATGTGCGGTTCGACGGTGACCTCGACGCCCGCCTCGTGACCGAGATCCACGCGGGCGCGCAACTCTTCAGCGGCGGTGCGCATCGATTCCACTGCGTCGACGCCCTCGTAGGCGACCCCTGGCACGAGGGTGATGCCGGGGGATCCGAGCCGGCGCGCGACCTCGAGGGCCTTCACGAAGCGCTCCCGTCCGGCGGCGCGCTCATCCGGTGACGGGTGGTCGACCGCCATGACGGAGTAGTCCGCGTCGGGGATGAAGAACACATCCGAGACGGCGAGGCCCGATCCCCCGAGCAGGTCGGCGAGGCCGCCCACCGCGTCGGGATCGTCCGGCAGGGTCCGCGAGCTCAGTTGCGTGTGCGCCCCCCAGAGCCCGAGTGCGATCGAGTCGAAGCCGAGCATCTTGACGAGTTGCACCGCGTCGGGCGTAGACAGAAGCGGAAAGCTGTAGTCGTAGCAGGTGATGTTCACTGTGCCTCCTTCTCGGGCATTGTGACCAGCGGATCGAGCGCTCCCGTGATCCAACCCACGACTTCGCCCATGTCGGTCTGCGAAGTCTCGACCTGCGCGACGATGCGACCCAGCCGCATGACCACCAGTCGGTCGGCCAGCTCGAAGCAGGACGGCAGGTCGTGCGTGATGAGGATCACGAGCGTGCCTTTGTCGCGCAGGGCGCGGATGAGCGACATGATCCGGTCACGCTGTTTGACGCCGAGCGCCGCGGTCGGCTCGTCCAGGAGCAGGATCGTCTCCTCGTCGCCACCGGTCGCGCGCGCGATCGCGACAGCCTGTTGCTGGCCGCCGGAGAGCAGGGTGACCTCCCGCCGCGGCGGCACACGCGACGCACCGAGTTCAGCGATGCGGCGATCCGACTCGTGGCGCATCCTCCGCTTGTCGAGGAAGCCGAGCCGACCGAGCAGTCCCGGGCGCACGGGCTCCCTGCCCAGGAACATGTTGGATGCCGCGTCCAGCGTGGGTACGAGCGCCAGGTCCTGGTAGACCATCTCGATGCCGGCGGCTTCCGCGTCGCGGGGGCTGCGGAAGTGCACGGGCCGCCCCGCGACCCGCACCTCGCCCGAGTCGGGCAGGAGAGCGCCCGACAGCACCTTGAGCAGCGTCGACTTGCCGGCGCCATTATCGCCGAGCAGGCCGACCACCTCTCCCGCACGCATGGAGGCGGAGACCGCGTCGAGGGCCTTGAGCCCGCCATAGCTCTTCGAGATTCCGGCGAGCTCGAGCAGTGGCTGGGTCATGACACCTCCGAAGCCGTGCGGGCGACCCGCGTGAGCCCCGCCTCGAGCAACACGGCGAGCACGAGGAGTACACCGGTGATCACGAGTGCGTAATACGGCGGAACGGCCATGACGAGCAAACCCGTTGCGATCACCGAGAGCACGACTGCCCCGATCGCCACGCGGAGGATGCTTCCACGCCCCCCGGACAGCGCGACGCCGCCGAGGGCCACGGCCGTGATCGCCTGGAAGATGACGGTGGTCGCCGCCGCGGGCTCGGCGGTCGTGAGGAACCCGAGGGTGATGCATCCGGCGAGGGCGGAGGTCGCCCCGCTGAAGACGAAGGCGCCGTTGGTGTACGCCGTCACGCGGATACCCGAGCGGCGCGCCGCCTCGAGGTTGCCGCCCACCGCGAGGAGCCGCAACCCCCATCTGGTCTGCGACATGAAGATCGCGACCGCGGCGACGAGCACGATCATCACGACCGTCGGCACCGTGATGGAGTTCCACAGCCGCTGCTGGCCGAGCCAGCCGAACTCGACGACCCCGAAGATCTGGCGTCCGTCGGCGAGGATGAACGCGAGACCGCTGAACACGCTGAGCGAGGCGAGCGTCGCCACGAGCGGCGTGAGTCGTAGCGCGGTGACGAGAAGGCCGTTGACCAGCCCCAGCAGCGCGCCGAAGAGCAGGGCGATGAGCAGCACGAGAGCGCTCGGCAGCCCCTCGACCAGGAGACGGCCGGCGAGCACGCCGCTCGCGGCGGCGATCGCGGCGATCGACAGGTCGATGGCACCGGCCATGATCACGACGGCCTCGCCCACTGCGAAGATCGCGACGAGCGCGGCTGCGTCGAGGATGTTGCTGAGGTTGCGCAGTGAGAGGAAGCCGGGGCCGTGCCCGATCGTGAAGACGATCAGTGAGAGCGCCAGCACGCCGACGATCGCCAGGTCTCGGACCACGACCAGGCGCGAACCCGATCGCGTTGGCACGGCCCCGGTCATCACTTCGCCGCCTGCGCGGGAGTGAACAGCAGCGTGTTCGTGTTCCAGAAGCCGGACTCCGGGTCGCGCGCCATCGCGGGCAGGACCACGGAGGCGACGCGCATCCAGTTCGCGTATTGCGGGTCGAACTCCGCGTACAGGTCGCCGGCTTCGAGCGCCGCGATGCCTTCCTCGCTCGCGTCGAGTCCCACGAAGCAGCCGTCGGCCGGGTCGTTGCCCGCGTCGCGGAACGCCTGGAGCGCCCCGAGCACCTCGCTGTCACCGATTCCGGTGAACCCGACCACGCCCGGGTTCGCCTCGAGGATCGTGCGGGCGGCCGTGACGGCCTCGACGCGGTCGGACTTGCCGTCCGCCTCGGCGACGATCTCGACCCCGGGAGCGTTGTCGATGATGGCCTGCTTCATGCCTGCCATGCGGTCGGTGACCACGGCACCGCCGAGCGCGGTCGTCGTGATGAGCGCGATCTCCGCCTCGCCGTCGAACTTCTCGTTCAGGCATTGCGCCATGGCGGATCCGACCAGGTATCCGTAATCGCCCCAGTCGAAGTCGACGGTGACGACCCCGCGCATCGGGGTCAGCGGCGGGTTGGCTACCATGACGACGGGGATGCCGGCTTCGACGGCTTCCTTGATGACCGGATCCATCGCCTCCCGGTTGACCGGACTGATGACAAGACCGTCGACACCGCTCGCGATCTGCGCGCGGACCTGCTGGATCTGCGCCGACGCGTCGTTGTTCGGATCCGAAATGACCGTTGTGTAGCCGCCCGCCCCTCCGCGGTCGACGAACTCCTGGGTGATGGAGGCGAGGATCGGGATCTGCTGGCTGATGAGCGAGACGCCGATCGTGAGCTCGCGCTGCGCGTCGGGGGAACCATTCGTGTCCTGTGCCGTCGGGGCGGTGCATCCGGTGAGGGCTGCGAGCGCGACCACCGCGGTCACAGCCAGAAGTGGTGACTTCATCGTCGGACCTGCTCTCTGCACGGTCGGGGCCGCGCGTTAGGGCTTAGCAGGTCACAGACTTCTATATCGGATCCAAAATGTCAAGAAATGCGCGCTCTGCGCATCTGATACTACGGTTTCGGATCCGATGCGGCGGGGCTCAGC
>Ga0164243_10008727_pt1 | contig 14896 bp, 12 predicted proteins | sample OricompcompostOP_FD_108781 | JGI IMG/M metagenome (GOLD analysis project Ga0164243, IMG submission 108781) | Organic Plus compost microbial communities from Emeryville, California, USA - Original compost - Organic plus compost (OP) | ecosystem: Engineered > Solid waste > Mixed feedstock >... | reverse complement strand
GCAGCAGCAGCGGCGACGGAGGCGCGCGGAGCCCGCACACCGTGTACCCGGTGTGCGCCTCCACGCTGACCGCCGGCGTCTCCTCGGGCGTGCTCGGCTCACTGTGGACCGGCGTCGACCTCACCCCCGGCTGGCCCGCGTGGGGTTGGCTGATCCCGATGGCGCTGTTCGGCCAGGTGCTGGCGTGGCTGCTGATCAATCCGGCGCTGCCGCGGCTCTCGCCCAGCACGGGCGCGACGCTGCTCCTCCTCCAGCCGGTGCTCGCCCTCGTACTCGGCATCGGCGTGCTCGGCGAACGGCCCACTCCGACGCAGTACCTCGGCTGCGCCGTGATCGTCCTCGTCGTCTGGCACACCGGCAGGTCCGGGCGTACGGCGCGGATCGCGGCGCGCTCCGCACGCGCACCGCGCGCGGACGCCAACTCGGATCGCACGCCCCCGAGTTGATCCCCGAACAGCTCGCAGCGCCTAGGGTGTCGTGCCATGTCCGCGCGCTCCGCCCTCGTCGCCGTGGTGGTCACCGCGGTGCTCGCGTTCTCCGCCACCTCATCGACCGCCGCAGACCAGGGGCATACGGGCGCGCAGGACGCGATGGACACCGCGGTGCGCGAGGACGGCGCCCCGGGTGTGCTGGGTGAGGCGGCCGACGGCGGCGGGGTGTGGCACGGCGCCGCCGGTGTGGCCGACCGCCGCACGAAGCGCCCGCGGCTGCCCCACGACCGCTTCCGCATCGGCAGCCTGACCAAGCCGTTCGTCGCGACGGTCCTGCTCCAGCTGGAGTCGGAGCGCAGGCTGGACCTGGACGACCCGGTGGCCCGCTGGCTGCCCGGCCTCGTACGCGGCAACGGCTACGACGGGCGCCGCATCACGGTGCGCCAACTCCTCGGGCACACCAGCGGAATCCACGACTTCGTCACCGATTCCCGGTTCGACCGCGCCTACTTCGGGCGGGGCTTCCTGCGCCACCGCTACGATCCGCAGCGGCCCGCCGGGCTCGTCCGCACCGCTCTGGCGCACCGGCCGTCGTTCGCGCCGGGCACCGGCTTCCGCTACTCCAACACCAACTACGTGCTCGCCGGCATGGTGATCGAGAAGGTGACCGGGCGCTCGTACGCGACGGAGATACGGCGCAGGCTCATCCGGCCGCTCGGACTGCGGGACACCTCGCTGCCGGGCACCTCGGCCCGGATGCCCGGGCCGCACGGGCGCGCGTACTCGCGGCTGCCCGCGGGCGGCGGCGTAGGCGGCGGCGTGGACATGCGAACCGGCCGCGCCGGCAAGGGAGTCGGGCAGGCCGGAGGCGCCGGCCGTGCCGGGGACGCGCGGCTCGCAGCCGGCCGTGCAGCCGGCCGTGCGTACGACGTCACCGCGCTCGACCCGTCCTTCGCGGGCGCCTCGGGCGAGATGGTCTCCTCCACCGGCGATCTGCTCCGCTTCTTCCGTGCACTGCTGTCGGAACGGCTGCTGCCGCCGCGGCAGTCGGCGGAGATGAGGTCCACGGTCCCGGCGGGCGGCGGCAGCCGCTACGGGCTGGGGCTGACCGAGCGCCGGCTCTCCTGCGGCACCAGGATCTGGGAGCACGAGGGCGACATCCACGGTTCGCGTTCGGTCGCCGCCGGCACTCCGGACGGCACGCACACCGCCGTCTTCAACGTCAACGCCGACTGGACGCGCGACACCGACGAACTCGTGGAGGCGGAGTACTGCCGCAGCTGAGCCACAGCTGCCCCACCCGCAGCCGGGCCGGCCGCAGCCGGGCCGCCGACTCCCGGGCGGTGCAGGGGAGTTCGGCCGCGAGGCCCGGCAGGGCGGCCCAGCAAGACCTCAGCGCGGCAGCACCACCACGTGCTCGGCGGGCTCCCGCTCGGCGGCGGTCATCAGCGCCGTACGGACGATCGCGGCCTGCTGCTCCAGCGCGTCCCGCAACCGCTCCGGCGCGAGCCGCACCACCGTGACGCCCAGGCCCTCCAGCACCTCGCGCCTGCGGTCGCGCTCCCGCTCCCCGGCGGGCGCCCGCTCGCCGTCCTCGTCCCAGGCGTCCAGCTCCAGGGCGACGGCCTCGCCGGGCCAGTAGGCGTCGACGCCGCCGAGCGACGGGCCGCCGGGCAGCCGGAGTTCGACGTTCCAGCAGGGTTCGGGCAGCCAGTGCCGGAAGACCATCTCGTACAGCCGTGCCTCCGCGAGCGCGCGCCCCTCCGCCAGCAGCAGGTCGACGGCGTCGCCCAGCTGCGGCCGGCCGAGCAGCCTGGCCGCGCGCAACTCCCGTACGACGGCGGCCGGTTCGCAGTGCCCGGCGCGTACGGACTCGGTCAGCAGCCGCCGCACGGTGACCGCGTCGGTGCAGGCGGCCACCGCGTCGGCGAGCGCACGCGGCACGGGCGCCGCCGGCACCCCGCCGACCTCCTCGGGGCACGGCGGACGCCGGGTGTGCACGACCCGCACCCAGTGCGCGGAACGCAGCCGGCGGGCACGGCAGACGAGCACGTCGACGCGGTCCAGGGCGCGCAGCGGCGGCACGGCGGCGAAACCGTGCAGCGCGAGAGCCGCACATCCGGTGATCATCGCCGCAGCGCCGGCAGTCGGCGTGCCGGCGGCGGCCGCCGCAGCGCCGGGCGGCTCTGCGCGCCCGTCCCGCTGCACGGGCACCGACTCCGCCGGCTCCCCGGACCGCCCGCTCGCGTACAGCAGCGCCGCGTACAGCCGCTCGCCTCCGCTCGGAGGGCCGGAGCGCAGCAAGTAGACGCCGGGCAGGAGCAGTTGCCAGGGGCCGCCGGGACGGCACCGCTCGTCGGCCTCCGCCGTGGGGACGCCGTGCTCGCGGAGGGCGCCCGCGGTCAGCACGCGCCGCTGGGCGCCCTCGGTCAGCTTGCTCAACGGGTGCGGAGAGACGGGGATTTCGGGCCTGTTGTGCGTCATGCTCCGGCAACTGCCCAGCGCCGTACGGGCACCCAACCTCTGTTACCGAGCCGTCGACAAAGCAGGACAACTCTGCCCTAAAGGACGGGAGTTCGAGCACCGAGCAGGTTCGCCGTACGGGCCCGCCCGGCGCTTCCCAGACCGGATGGCGTGCTACTCGCCCGCCGCCTCCGCGTACCGGCGCCGCAGCTCCGCCTCCCCGCGCTCGGTCAGACCGCCGTGCAGCCGGAGCCGCGCCACACCGCCGTCGGGCAGCACGTCCAGCCGTACGTGGGTCACCTCGGCCGGCTCGGGCAGCACGAACCGGTGCACGTCGTCCGGCTGCAGCGCCGTACGCGGCAGCAGTTCGCGCCACGAGCGCCCGCCGTCCGACGACCCGTGCAGCGCCACCCAACCGGCCGCGTTGCCCTTGTAGTTGGCGGTGTCGATCTCGACCGCGCGGAACGCCGCCTCGGCGACCGTCCGTAGCCGCACCCAGTCGTGGCCGTCGTCCCGGCGCCGGCGCACCTCCCAGCCCTCGTCCATCTTCCGGGACCCGCCGGGCAGCGAGATGTTGCCCGGGTGCGAGAAGAACCGGTCGGAGGCGTCCTCGACCAGGGCGCCGTTCAGCATCGCGGCGACGTCGTACGTACCCAGCAGCGCCAGCCACTCCGGGTCGGGCAGCACCTCGCCGTGCACCCGGAACCTGGCGATGCCGCCGTCGGGGTGCTGGCACAGCCGCAGATGCGTCCAGCGGCGCCCGTCGCGCACCTCGAAGGCGTTGGCCGCGTGCCCGAACACCGGCGTGGGCGGCAGGAGTTCGTGCCACGTCACGCCGTCCGACAGCAGCTCGTCGGGGGACGGATTGCCGGGCACGGCGGCGGCCTGCACGCTCACCTTCGCCGGGTGGTTGCCGCGGAAGTGCGCGGTGTCGACGACGAGTCCGTGTACGACGCCGGGAGCGCCGAGCCGTACCAGCGCCCAGTCGTGGTCGCCGGCGCCCGGGTGCGGGCGCTGCGGGCCTGCGCCGCGGCGGCGCCGCGTCTCCCAGCCGTCCATGACCTTGCCCTTGTGCCCGAAGGCCGCGGGGTCGAAGACGGCGGGCTCGGTGCGCAGCAGGTTCTCCCGCTCGGCGAAGAACTCGTCGTTGGCCGCGATCACCGCGCCGCCGAGCCGCCGGTCGGCCAGGTCGACGAGGTGCCCGAAGGCCGGGTCGGCGGGTCGGTAGTCGGCGTACGGGTCGCCGCCGGAGTAGGGCTCGGCGTCGTACGCGGAGGGCTGCTGCGGGGCTGACTGCTGCGAGTGCTCGGGCTGCTGCGGCACGCGTTCGCCTCTCTGCCGGGGTGCGGATGGCCGTCTCCGACGTTCCCAGCAGCCGGTCTTCAGGTCCAGCGAAACTTTCTGAGCGGTCCGTTCAGTACAGCTGAACGCTCAGCCGGAGCCCGGTCGGACGCTCAGTCCAGCCGGACCTCGCGCAGCGCCTCCAGCACTCTGCTCGCGCCCGGCGCCTGCTCGGCTCCGCGGCGCACCGCCGCGACCACGTGCCGGCGCGGACGGTCCGCCTCCAGCACCCGCACCACGATCCGCTCGCCCCGCGGCACCACCGCCATCCGCGGCAGCAGCGCCACCCCCATGCCGGCGCCGACCATCGCCACGATCGCCTGCCAGTCAGCAGCCGCGTGCGCACGCACGGGCACGAAACCGGCCGCCTCGCACACCGCCGTCGTGATGTGCGCCCAAGGTCCGCTGTGCCCGTGAATCCAGGGCTCGTCGGCCAGTTGGGACAGCCGCAGCCCGGGCTGCCCGGCGAGCGGATGGTCCGCGGGCAGCGCGACGTCCAGCGGATCGGCGTGCAGCGCGAACAGCGAGAACTTGGGGTCGTGCGAGGTCGGCGCGTGCGCCCCCAGCGAGAGGGCCACGTCGACCTCGCCTTCCGCGAGCAGCGTGTACGCCTCCGCGGCCTCGGCCTCCCGCACCGACACCGTCAGTCCGGGACTGCTCCGGCGCAGCGCCTCGACGGCCGGTACGACCAGGGCGGGGATCGCCGTACTGAAGGCGCCGAGCCGTACCTGGCCGACCTCGCCGTGCAGATGTTCCGCCAACTCCGCCTCGGCCCGCTCCAGTTGGGCGAAGACGGCTTCGGTGTGCCGGAGCACCAGTTCGGCGGCCGGAGTGAGCTGGACGCGCCGGCCGCGCGCCTCCAGCAGCGGGGTGCCGAGTCGGCGGGCGAGCGCGGAGAGCTGCTGGGAGACCGCCGACGGCGTCATGAACAGCCGCTCCGCGGCGGCCGTGACGGTGCCCGTCTCGGCGAGGGTGCGCAGGATGCGCAGCTTCTTGAGATCCCAGTCGGGGTGCTGGGGACGGTCCTGGTGCTGGGCGTCGTGCCCCTGGGGCTCGCTCATGTCGCACTCCCCCGGGGCTCCGCGGTTCGCGGGGCTCGGACTGCGGCCGGCCGGTGCGCCCGGCGGTGCACGGTCCCGGACGGCCCGAAGTAGGCGGTCAGCCCTGCTTCTTGCGGGACTTGTCGGTCACCGTCACCAGGGCGGCGATCACCAGGAAGAGGGCGATCGGGAGCGCGACGAACAGCCCGAGGGTGTCGAGGACGCTCAGGCCCGGACCCGGGTCGTCGCCGTCGTCGCGGGCGACCGCGAACGCGGGCGAGGACAGCAGGAGCATCAGCGGGACACCGGCGGCGACGACACCGGCGCGCAGGGCGTTCTTGTTCACCTTTTCGCTCACCGGGCCAACATAGCGGACCCGGGCGGCGCTTCCCGCGCCCGGGGTGGGCGTACGGCCGCCCGCGGACGGCCAGCGCGACCCTGGCGCCCACGAGAACGCTCCGTGCCCGGATGGCTCGTGCCCGGGTGGTCCGTGCCCGGATGGCCCGTGCCCGGATGTGCGCGCCTGTGTCCGTGCCTAGATGGCGGCGGGCTCCGTGCCGCAGCCCGTGCCGGCGGCCGGCTCGCTGGTCAACGGCGCCTCGGCGAGCGGCGGTTCGCTGGTCAGCGGTGCGGCGTCGGCGAGCGGCGGCTCGCTCGTCAGCGGCGGTTCGACACAGCCGCAGGTGCACGAGCCGTCCGGTCCGGAGTCGGGCCCGTACACCCCGGACAGGTCTGCCGGCTCGTGCCCCGGTTTGGAGAGCACCCGGCGCTGGAGCGGGGGCAGATCGGAGAGCAGTTCAGCTGACGCGGCCACGGCGGGCCTCCGTTCGTCGGCGTTGGCCTGAGTCTCGGTCGTGACTCCGGCTCGTGGTCGGGGGTGGCCCTACCCGCTCGATGCGTACGCAGACGTGTCCCGGGGGCGAACGTGACTCAGGTCATGTCCCAACGACCGGCAATTCGCCTGCGCCCGGCCCGATTCGGCGGACGGCATCGGGGGTTGTGCGGCCTTTCGCACGAGATTTTACGGGCGTCCTCCGGTGGCCGCCCGCCGAAGCCGCACCGCACCGCCGCCAACTCCCGTACACGGCACGCTCGGTGGCGCTCTGCGCACGGAACGTGCCAGCCTTCCGTGCCGGACACCGCGCACACCGGCGGGAGTTGCTTCCCCCGAGCCGACTGCCGCCCGGCTCACGGCCCGGCCCGCCCCGGCGCACGGCCCAACTCCCGCGCCGGACAACAACAAAGCCCGGTCTCAGGCAGTTGCCCTGCCGTCGATCCGGGCGAGTGCGTCGTCCGCGCCGTATGGCTGTAGGTACGGCATCCAGCGCGGGTCCCTATGCCCTGTGCCGATGATCCGCCAGGCCAGGCCCGACGGCGGCCCCGGTTGGTGGCTCAGCCGCCACCCGAGGTCGGCGACGTGCCGGTCGGCTTTGACGTGGTTGCAGCGGCGGCAGGCCGCCACCACGTTCTCCCAGGTGTGCTGGCCGCCGCGGCTGCGCGGGATGACGTGGTCGACGCTGGTGGCGACGCCGCCGCAGTACGCGCACCGGCCGCCGTCGCGGGCGAACAGCGCGCGCCTGGTGAGCGGCACGGCGCCCCGATAGGGCACGCGGACGAAGCGCTTGAGCCGTACGACGCTGGGTGCGGGGACGGCACGGGTCGCGCTGTGCATCAGGGCGCCCGAGTCCTCGAGGCTGACGGCCTTGTCGTTGAGGACGAGGATGAGCGCGCGGCGGAGCGGTACGACGCCGAGCGGCTCGTACGACGCGTTGAGGACCAGGACATGCGGCACGGTGCCTCCAGTTCCGTCGGCGGCGCGTGGCTCGCGCCGGGACGATCTCACCTCAGTGTGTCCCGGGCGCAGGTCGATCCGCCACCACGGCCCGGTAACGCACCCGAGGTGTTTTCAACCACACAACCGGCGTCCCCGCCACCGCACGCCCCCGCACCTCACCCGGGAGACTGCACGCCACAGCGCCAACGTCCGCCGCGCGCGCGGCCGTTGGACCGGGGGCGGAGTTCTCGGCGGAGGGAGATGTGGAGACCGTGCGCCGTTAGTGTGGTGGCCTGTATCCGCCCGTGCGCTCGGGCCGCGGGCGCCACCGAGGAAAGGTACTGCTGTGTCTTGGCTGATCGGTGCGGACTCCTCTGTGTCGCACGGAATCGGGCGGGAGCCGGGGACGCTGCGGGACGCGCACACGAAGGCGGCCGACGCGGCCGGCTGGGTCCAGGACCACTGGGGCGAGTGGCTCGCCACCGGGCTGCGCATCGTCGTCATCGCGGCGATAGCCGTCGTCCTGCGTGCGGTGGTGCGGCGGTCCATCAGCAGACTGGTGGCGCGGATGAACCGCCGCGCGGAGGCGGCAGCGAGCGGCAACGCACTGCGCGGCCTGCTGGCCAGCGGCGAGCGGCGGCGGCAGCGCTCCGAGGCGATCGGCTCGGTGCTGCGCAACGTCGCCTCGTTCGTGATCCTCGGTACGGCCGTGCTGATGGTGCTCTCCGGCTTCGGCATCAACCTCGCGCCGCTACTGGCGAGCGCCGGAGTCGCGGGCGTCGCGCTGGGTTTCGGTGCCCGCAATCTGGTCGCGGACCTGCTGGCGGGGATGTTCATGCTGCTGGAGGACCAGTACGGCGTCGGGGACCGGGTCGACGTCGGCGAAGCCTCCGGCACCGTGCTGGAGATCGCCCTGCGGGTGACCCAACTCCGGGGCGACGGCGGCGAGATCTGGTACGTACGCAACGGGGAGATCAAGCGCGTCGGCAATCTCAGCCAGGGCTGGGCGACCGCGAGCGTGGAAGTGCAGGTGCGCCCGGACGAGGACTGGGAAGAGGTGCGTGCCGCGCTGGCCTCCGCGGGCGACGAGATGGCGGTCACCGAGCCGTGGAACGAGGCGCTGTGGGAGCCGGTCGAGGTGCTTGGCCTGGATTCGGTGACGCTGGAGTCGATGATCGCCCGGGTGTCGGTGAAGACCATGCCCGGCAAGTCGGCCGCCGTGGAGCGGGAGTTGCGCTGGCGCATCAAGCGGGCGCTGGACCGCCGCGGCATCCGCACCGTGGAGCCGGACGAGTCCGACGAGCCCGACGAGACCGGCCCAACTCCCGGAGCACAGACGGCGGATGGCGGGGACGTCCCGCCCGGGCCCGCCGGCACCGCGCCCGGACAGGGCGCGGCCCCGGCGCCCGACCGTACGGAACCGGCTGCCCGTACGGAACCGCCTCGTACGGCACCGGCGGGTGCGGACCGTACGGCGCCGACCGCGCAACGCTCCGAACAGAGCCCGGAACAGCGGCCGGAGCAGCGGCCGTCGGACGACGGCGGCCGCCCCGCTCGCCGGGCCCGCGGCGTGACCGTGCAGAAGCGCCGGGCCGACAGCCGCCGTTGAGCCCGGGACGGTCGCCGGCGGCCGCCGTTGCCGCCGGCGGCCGCCGCTGATATTGACGCTTGTACCGCCTCGCGCCTACTGTCCTGAACTGCAATAGGAAACCTTCCTAACAGTGTTCACCGTCCGGCGCGTGCCTGCGAGTTCGCCGCGGACGGACTCGGGGCGGAGGCAGCACACACATGGCCGGAATGACGCCGGGTACGCCGCGGGTGCTCCGTGCGATGAACGACCGGGCGGCCCTCGACCTGCTGCTGTCCGAAGGCCCCCTCTCCCGCGGCCGCATCGGCAAGCTCACCGGCCTGTCGAAGCCGACCGCCTCCCAGCTCCTCGCCCGGCTGGAAGCCGCCGGGCTGGTGGTCGCCACCGGCAGCAGCGCCGGACGCCCCGGCCCCAACGCCCAGCTGTACGAGGTCAATCCGGACGCCGCGCACGTCGCCGGCGTCGACGTCACCACCTCCCGCGTCCTCGCCGGCGTCGCGGACATCACCGGGCGCACCGTCGGCACCTTCGAACTTCCGACGCAGGCCGCGTCCCGTACCGCCGCAGCCGGCGAGCACCCCCAACAGCCGTGCGGCGCGGCCGAGTCGGTGCTGCGCGCCGTGGACGGCGCCGCCGCCGACGCGGGCGTGGACCGGAGCGCGCTGCACCGCGTCGTCATAGGCACGCCGGGCGCGTTCGACCCCAACACCGGGCGGCTGCGCTACGCCTCGCACCTGCCCGGCTGGCACTCCCCCACGCTGCTGGACGAGCTGGCCGCCGCGCTGCCGATGCCGCTGGAGTACGACAACGACGTCAACCTCGTCGCCATCGCCGAACAGCGGCTCGGCGCTGCCGGCGGCCACGACGACTTCGTACTGCTGTGGAACCAGGAGGGCATCGGCGCCGCGCTCGTGCTCGGCGGGCGGCTGCACCGCGGCTGGACCGGCGGCGCGGGCGAGGTGGGCTTCCTGCCGGTGCCCGGCGCCCCGCTGGAACGCCGGCCCGCGCAGACCAACAGCGGCGGCTTCCAGCGGCTGGCCGGCGCCGACGCGGTGCTGCGCTGGGCACGCGAACTCGCCCTGCCCTTCGACCGGTCGGCGGCGATGCAGGACGCGGCGGCCGACCTGGTGGCGCGGGCGGTGCGCAGCACCGGAGAGCCGGACGCGGACGGCGCGGACGGTACGGACGGCGGGCCCGGCGCGTACGACGGCCCGGAGGTCACGGACCCGGAACCTGCGAACCCGGAACCTGTGGATCCGGAACCTGTGGATCCGGACGAGCGGGCCGCGTACGCAGCGCTGCTGGACCGCTTCACCACCGGCACCGCGACCGGGCTCGCCTCCCTCGTCGCCGTCCTCGACCCGCAGTTGATCGTGCTCTCGGGCGGAGTGCTCACGGCGGGCGGAGAGCCGCTGCGCCGGCGCCTCGCAGCCGAACTGGCCGAACTCGCCGTGCCGCGGCCGCGGCTCGTCCTCGGCTCGGTCGCCCAACAGCCCGTGCTGCACGGCGCGTTGGAGAGCGCGCTCGCGACCACGCGGGACGAGGTGTTCGACACGGCACGCTGAGGACCGCCGTGCGCTCCCGCGCGACCGCCGCGTACGGACCCTCGCGCCGGTCCGCGCTCCGCCCCGCCGCCCCCGAACCGGAAGGACCAGAGCCCTCATGAAACTCGCAGTAGTCGGCGGAGGTTCCACCTATACCCCCGAACTCGTCGACGGCTTCGCACGGTTGCGGGACACCCTGCCCGTCGAGGAACTGGTGCTGGTCGACCCGTCCGCCGAGCGCCTCGAACCGGTCGGCGGGCTGGCGCGCCGCATCTTCGCCAAGCAGGGCCACAGCGGGCGCGTCACCACCACCTCCGACCTCGACGCGGGCGTGGCCGACGCCGACGCCGTACTGCTGCAGCTGCGCGTCGGCGGACAGGCGGCGCGCCGGCGGGACGAGACCTGGCCGCTGGAGTGCGGCTGCGTCGGCCAGGAGACCACCGGCGCGGGCGGGTTGGCGAAAGCGCTGCGCACCGTCCCGGTAGTGCTCGACATCGCGGAACGCGTACGGCGCTCCAACCCCCGTGCCTGGATCATCGACTTCACCAACCCCGTCGGCATCGTCACGCGCGCCCTGCTCAACGCCGGCCACAAGGCGGTCGGACTGTGCAACGTCGCGATCCACATGCAGCGGAAGTTCGCCGGGATGCTGGCGGCCGAACCGTCCCGCATCCACCTCGACCACTACGGGCTCAACCACCTCACCTGGGAGTTCGGAGTGCGCCTCGACGGCCGCGACGGCGCCGACGTACTGCCGCGGCTGCTCGCCGACCACGGCGCGCGGATCGCGGACGAGCTGCGGCTGCCGCCCGGCATCCTCGACCGGCTGGGCGTCGTGCCGTCCTACTACCTGCGCTACTACTACGCACACGACGAGGTCGTCGGCGAACTGCGGACGAAGCCCTCGCGGGCGGCCGAAGTCGCGGACATGGAGCGGCGGTTGCTGGAGATGTACGCCGACCCGCAGCTCGACGAGAAGCCGGCGCTGCTGGCGCAGCGCGGCGGCGCGTACTACTCGGAGGCCGCCGTCGCGCTGGCCGCCGCGCTGCTCGGCACCGGCCGGAGCGGCGTCCCCGAGGTCCAGGTCGTCAACGTGTACAACAACGGCACCCTGCCGTTCCTCCCGGACGACGCCGTGGTCGAGGTACCGGCCGCGGTCGGCCCGGACGGCGCCCGCCCGCTGCCCGCGCCCGAAGCGGCCCTCGACCCGCTGCAGACGGGACTGGTCTCGCACATGACCGCCTACGAGAACCTGGCGCTCGACGCGGCCCTGCACGGCTCACGCGCCCGTGTGTACAAGGCACTTCTGGCCCACCCGCTCGTCGGCCAGTACGACCGTGCCGAGGCGCTCACCGACCGGCTGCTCGCACACAACCGGGAGCACCTCGCGTGGGCCTGACCACGGGCACCGGTGCCCCCGCCGTCTGCCTCGCCGTCGACGCGGGCAACAGCAAGACCGACGTGGCCGTCGTCGCCGCGGACGGCACGGTGCTGGGTTCCGCACGCGGCGGCGGTTTCCGGCCACCCGTGGCCGGAGTCGACGCGTCCCTGGACGACCTCGGCACCACGGTCGAACGCGCACTGCACGCCTGCGGGAACGGCACGTCCGGACCCGCAACCGGAGCCGGAGCGCGCGGAGTTGAGCCGTACGGATCCGAGGCGTACGGAGCCGAGGCGTACGGAGCCGAGGCGTACGCGGCAGGGCGGGCACGCGTACGCGCTCCCCTGCCGCACCTGTCCGCCTGCCTCGCCAACGTCGACCTGCCGCGGGAAGAAGAGCGGATGGCCCCGGCGCTGGAGGCGCGCGGCTGGGGCCGCGAAACCCGGATCGCCAACGACACGTTCGCCATACTCCGCGCCGGCCTGCCGGACGACGGGTCGATCCGGCACGGCGTCGCCCTCGTCTGCGGCACCGGCGTCAACTGCGTGGGCCGCGACGCCGAAGGACGCACCCACCGCTTCCCGGCCGTCGGCTCGCTCTCCGGCGACTGGGGCGGCGGAGGCGGACTGTCCACGGAGGCCGTCTGGTACGCGGCCCGCGCCGAGGACGGACGCGGCGAACCCACCCGGCTCGCCGAGACGTTGCCCGCCCACTTCGGCCTCACCTCGATGTACGCGCTGATCGAAGCCCTGCACCTGGGCGACCTGCCGCACAGCCGGCGGTACGAACTCGCCCCGCTCGTCTTCGAGTCGGCCGCCGAAGGCGACCCGATCGCGCTCGGGCTCGTACACCGGCAGGCCGACGAACTCGTCACCATGGCCCGCGCCACCCTCGACCGGCTCGGACTCCTGGACACCCCGACGCCGGTCTACCTCGGCGGCAGCGTCGTCGCAGCACGCCACCCGATCCTCGACGACCGCCTCCGCGAACAACTCGCCCGCCACGCCCCCAAAGCCACCCCGCACATCGTCACGGCACCGCCGGTACTGGGAGCGGCCCTCCTCGGCCTCGACGCAGCCGGAGCACCCCCCGACGCCCACGCACGCCTCCGCAACCACTATCGCGGAGGAGGAGTCTGAGCCGGGGAGAGTTCGCCTTCCATCGACAGGGCTGGGCTTGGCCCGTCAATTCGGGGCGAAGACGGGCGGCTTGGGGCCAGGTCCGGTCGGAATGGGACCGGCTTTGGCGGCCGGGAGTGGGCCGGCCGGGCCGGGCACGACAAACCAAGCCCAGCAGAGGAACAGACCTTGAGCACCGCCGCGGCACCGCCGCTACTGGGAGCGGCCCTCCTCGGCCCCGACACGGCCGAAGCACCCCTACGCGTACGCGCGACTCGGCAACCACTATCGCGGAGCGGGACGGAGGGGAGCCGGCCGGTCAACTCGGGGCAGAGACGGGCGGCTTGGGGCCAGATCCGGTCAGAAGGGGACCGGCTGCGACAGCCGAGAGTGGGCCGACCGGGCCGGCCACGACAAACCAAGCCCAGCAGAGGAACAGACCTTGAGAGCCGCCGCGGCACCGCCGCTACTGGGAGCGGCCCTCCTCGGCCCCAACGCAGCCGAAGCACCCCTACGCGTACGCGCGACTCGGCAACCACTGTCACTGACGGGGCTCTAAAAGTCCACGGAGGGAAGCTTGCCCGCCAACTCGGGGCGGAGACGGGCGGCTTGGGGCCGGCCGCCCCCAGCCAGGAGGTTCCGGACAGGGCCTACGCCGGGTCGACCAACGCCGCACCGGGCATGTCGGCTTGGAAGCCGACCCGCCAACACGGAACCGGAAGAGTCGACTTGGAGCCCGACCAGTCGGTTCCCGTCGAGAGCGACCGTCGATCCCGAAGCAGCCCGGGACCGAGTGGTCCTCCGCCGGGGGCAGCCGGGTAGCGGAAGCCGGCCAAGCCTCCGCTACCCGGACCGCGAACCGTGAACTGACGGGCCCCTGGCCCCCGTTACGACGTGCGGTGCAGCGTGATCGTCGTCCAGGCGCCCACGTGCACCCGGTCGCCGCTCTTCAGCGGAACCGGCACGAACGGCTGGATCGGCTCCTCCGCACCGTTGATGGTCGTGCCGTTGGTGGAGTCCTGGTCCACGACGGACCAGCTGCCGTCCGGCTGCTGCACCAGCACCGCGTGCTGGTGCGAGACGCCCGGGTCCTCGGGGGACTGCGCCAGATCGATGTCCGGCGCCTGCCCCGTCGAGTGCCGGCGGCGGCCGATCGTCACCTGCTGCCCGGTGAGCGGCAGTTGCTGCTCACCGGACTGCGCCGGCAGGTCGAGCCCCGCCGCCTCCGGACCGCTGCGGTCCATCATCGCGGCGAAGTACTCGCGGTCCGGCGCGACGACCGCCATCCATGCGCCCGCCGGGCCCTCCGCCTGTGCCGGCCCCGGCATACCGAAGTCCTGGCCGGGACCGGGCGGTGGCGGCGGACCGGGCTGACCCGGCTGCCCGGACGGACTCGGCTGCCCGGGCTGACCGGGGTGCCCCGGCTGTCCCTGCTGACCCTGTTGAGCGGGCGCACCCGGCTGGTCCGCCGGCGCGTGTGTGCCGGGACCGCCCTGATCGTGCGGCCCCGCCGGGCCGGGAGGAGCGGGCGGTCCGGGCGGTCCCGGAGGCGGCGGCTGCGGGGGCTGCTCCTGCTGTCCGAACGGGCCGGGCTGCGGCGGCCGTTGCTCGTACCCACCCGGACCGTCGGAACCGCCGGGGCCACCCGGACCGCCGTGGCCTCCCAGGTCACCGGGAGCGCCAGGACCTCCGGGGCCACCGGGGCCACCGGGGCTTCCGGGGCCACCGGGAGCGTCGGGAGCCGAGGGGCCGGGACCGTGCGGAGCGTACGGACCGGACTGGTCCTCCCCCGGCCGTACGGGAGCAGGCGCACCCGGCGCCTGCGCCTGGGCCGACGCCGGCGGCGGGGGCGGGCCCTGGTCCTGCTGCTGGGACGGGAACGGCGGCTGTCCCGAACTCCCCTGGGGGCCAAGGCCGTCGGGACCACCGGGACCGCCCGGGTGCCCGGGCGCACCGGGGTGCCCGGGGCCACCGTGCTCGGGCCGCGGCCGTTCCGGCGGCGGACCGGGCTGGTCCGGAACGGGCGGCGGAGGCGGCGGCCCCTGCCCGTGCCCGCTCTGCTGCCCCGGGAACGACGGTGCGGGGCCCGGCTGTTCGGGCCCGGGACCCTGCGGCGGCTCGGGACGGGAGGGGGCACTCGCCGAAGCGAACCAGTCGGCGGCCGGCGCGGACGGCGACATCGGCTCGCGCATGGGCTCGCCGGAAGACTGTCCGGG
>Ga0164243_10008726_pt1 | contig 14897 bp, 14 predicted proteins | sample OricompcompostOP_FD_108781 | JGI IMG/M metagenome (GOLD analysis project Ga0164243, IMG submission 108781) | Organic Plus compost microbial communities from Emeryville, California, USA - Original compost - Organic plus compost (OP) | ecosystem: Engineered > Solid waste > Mixed feedstock >... | reverse complement strand
GCCCGTTCGGGGAAGATCGGATGGTTTTCGAGAAGCGGCCCGAACCTCGCGAGATCGTGGGCCTCCACATCCCCGACCCAGAAGATCGCGTGCGGATTGCCGACATTGACGACCGAGGGCGAATGCAGGACCGGCGCATCGATCGGCCCGATCTGCAGTTCGATCGCCCGCGTGTCGCGAAATTCCTCGGCGAGCGGAATGTCCCGCCAGCCGAAGCGCGGCGTGCCCATATCGACCGTGATCGTCTTCGGCTGCGCGCCCGCCGTCGCCACGAGCGACCCGGCCCGCGTCGCGATGGTCAGACGGTCCTTTCCTGTCTCCTGCATGAGGAGCCAGGCCACGCAGCGTGTGCCGTTGCCGCAGGCCGCGCTCTCCGAGCCGTCATTGTTGAAGATGTGGGTCGAAAAATCGGTGCCCCGACCCTCTTCCAACGTCATCAGCTGGTCGAAGGTCAGGCCGGAGCGATGGATGGCGCGTGCCTCCTCCGCCGTCGGCAGCGGCGTGCCGTCGCGCAGATCGACGATCAGAATCTCGTTGCCGAGCCCGTTCATCTTGACGAAGGCGTGGTTTGCGAGCGCGCTCATGATCCCGCGCTTATATGGCGAACGCCGTCCGGAAAGCCAGCATCGGCCGGGCGGGGTACGCGCGGCTTTGTGATTGTCCGCGGCATCCGCCGCCTCTCACTTCGCGTACATCTACGGTGTGGAGGCCGTCATGAGCGCATTTTCTGGCAAGGACATTCCGCCCTCGGAGATCACTCCCGAGACCCTCTATTTCGACCGCCGCCGTTTTCTGCTCGGTGCCGGAGCCGCGATTGCGGCCGCCACGGCGGCTCCGGCCCAGGACGCGGCCGGCGCTCCGCTTCCAGCGAGGCGCAATGGCGCCTTTTCGACCGACGAGAAGCCGACCCCGTTTCAGGATGTCACCGGTTACAACAATTTCTACGAATTCGGGCTCGGCAAGGAGGATCCGTCGATTCATGCCGGCGACATGAAAACCCGGCCGTGGACGGTGAGCGTGGAAGGCGAGGTCGCCCGGCCGGGCACCTATGACATCGAGACCCTGCTGAAGCTCGCCTCCATGGAGGAGCGCATTTATCGCCTGCGCTGCGTCGAGGCGTGGTCCATGGTCATTCCGTGGATCGGCTATCCCTTTTCGGAGCTGATGAGAAAGGTCGAGCCGACAGCCAGCGCCAGATTCGTCGAATTCGAGACCGTCATGGACCAGACCTCCATGCCGGGCCTGCGCCGGACGGTGATCGACTGGCCCTACCGGGAGGGACTGCGCATCGACGAGGCGGCTCATCCGCTCACGCTCCTGACCTTCGGCCTCTATGGCAAAGTGCTCCCCAACCAGAATGGCGCTCCGCTCCGGGTCATCGTTCCGTGGAAATACGGCTTCAAGAGTGCCAAATCCCTGGTACGCATCCGTTTTACCGCCGAGCAGCCCGTCTCGGCCTGGATGAAGGCCGCGCCGAATGAATACGGCTTTTACGCCAATGTGAACCCCGACGTTCCGCATCCGCGCTGGAGCCAGGCCTCCGAGCGGCGGATCGGCGAGGATGGCTTCTTTTCGCCCAAGCGCGCCACCCTGCCCTTCAACGGTTATGGCGACCAGGTGGCCGGCCTCTACAGCGGCATGGATCTCGCGAAGTTCTACTGATGAGCGACACGGCCCTCCCACAGACGGGACCCCGCCGGCGCGCGGGCCTCCGTCTGTTCGGCCTGCCTTTCCCGCTGGCGTGGGCGCTTGCCTTCGCGCTCGGGCTCGCGCCGCTCGTTCGCTGGATCGTGCTCGTCGCGACGAACGATCTCGGCGCCAATCCGGTTGAATTCCTGACGCGCTCCTCCGGCACCTGGGCGCTGATCGTCCTTCTCGTCGCGCTTGCCGTCACACCGCTCGCCCGCCTCACCCGGCAGGCGGGCATCGTCCGGCTGCGGCGGATGGCGGGGCTTTTCGCCTTCTTCTATGTGTGCCTTCACCTGATGACCTATGTCTGGTGGGATCAATGGTTCGATCCCGCCTCTATCGCCGCCGATATCTGGCGGCGGCCCTTCATCGCCGTCGGCTTCGCGGCTTTCGTTCTGCTCATTCCGCTGGCCGTGACATCGACGAAAGCATGGGTGCGGCGGCTCGGCGGGACGAACTGGCAGCGGCTCCACCGCCTGGTCTATGTGATCGCGCCGCTCGGCCTTCTCCATTTGTGGTGGATTAAGGCCGGGAAGAACGACTTTCTCGATGCGAGCATCTTTCTGTCGGGGCTTGTCGTCCTGTTGGGTTACAGAATCCTTGTGAGGTTGCGACCGCGCTGAGGAACGCCGTGCATCCCCATCGTCTGCTGACCGTCACCGGACTTCTGCTCGGCCTTGCGACGCTCGCCCTGCAGTTCAGCCTGTCCATCCCGGTCTCGATGGCCAATGGCGCGAGCTTCGGCCGGGCGGTCGCCCTGTTCTTTTCCTTCCTGACGATCCTGACCCACAGCATCCTTGTCCTCGTCTATCTGTCGGCGCTGACGCCGTGGCGAACCCTCCATATCTTCCGGCTCGGGATCGCGCGGGCGCTGCTGGCCGGCGTCGTCCTCCTCGTCGGGCTCTACTACCATTTCGTCCTCGCCCCGACGAAGAACTGGCAGGGCGCCTGGCTGCTCGCCGACACCTTCCTCCACTACATCCTGCCGGTGCTTTATCTGCTCTGGTGGGCGCTGACCCAACCGCATGGGGAGCTCCGCTTCACGGACCTGCCGCGCATGCTGCTGCCGCCGCTCGCTTATGTGCCCTATGCTCTGATCATGGGTTGGCTCACACGGTCCTACCCCTATCCGATCATCGACCTCGGCCGGCTCCCGGCGGCGGTTGTCGCCGTCAATGTGGTTCAGGTCGTCGCCGGCCTCGCTGTTCTGATGCTCCTCGTGATCGCGGCCGACCGCGCGCTCGTCAGGCTTCGAAAACCTGGCCCGGCCTGAAGGCGACGAAACGTTCGGGTGGGATCCGCGCGGCTTCGAGGGCCACCGCGAGCGCCCGCTCCGGCGCCTCGATCGCTTCCGCCGTCAACTGGAACGTGCCCCAGTGATGGCCAATCGCCTGTTCGGCGCCGAGCAGGCGGAACGCCTCGACGGCCTCTTGCGGGTTCATGTGATTGGTCGCCATGAACCAGCGTGGCTCATAGGCGCCGATTGGCAGGAGCGCGAGGCGGAACGGGCCGAAAGCGGCATGAGTGCGGAAATTCATGCCGCCGGCGAAGCCGGAATCGCCGACATGATAGATGCGGCCCGCGGGCGTTTCGATCACAAAGCTCGCCCATAGGGCCTTGCGCCGATCGCGCAGGCCGCGCGCCGACCAGTGGGCGGTCGGCACGAGCGTGACGGCCACTTCCGGACCAAGCTCCACCCGGTCTCCCCAGTCATAGGCCTCGGCCTGAATGGCCGGATCGGCCGTGCGCATGATGGCGTCGTTTCCGAGCGGCGCGACGATGCGCGGATCGTCGCGCGCGACGAGGCGGGATAGCGTCGCCGTATCGAGATGGTCGTAATGGTTATGGCTGACGAGAACAGCATGAATCCTCGGCAGGTCCTCGAAGGCAATGCCCGGCGGATTGACCCGTTTCGGCCCGACGAAGCGGAAGGGCGAGCAGCGATCCGAAAAGACAGGGTCCGCCAATATGTTGAGGCCCGCCACCTGGACCAGGTAGCTGGCATGGCCGATCAGGGTCACCCGCAGACGGTCGGAGGTGGGCGGCGGCACATCGCGGAACGGGCTCGGCCAAGCGGCCGGCCATTTCTCCTTCCTCTCCCAGGCCAGGAAACGCAGCAGATCGGCTCGGCTCTTGTCGGTGGGAAAGTCCGGATTGAAGAAGCGCGTCCCGTCGAAATGGTCGGAGACAGGGCCCGAATAATAGGGATTGCCGCGCGGCCGCCAGCCGGCCAGCGCCCCGGCGGCAAACACGAAGGGAGCGGCGAAGAGCTTGAGAAAGCGGCGGCGGTTCATGGCTCCTAAGCTGGGTTCGCGCGGCGCCGGGTTCAATTTCTTGACTCTGCGCCTTTCGCAGCGTACGTCCCCGAGTGTTCTCAAGCGACCTGACGCCTGAGCAACCGACCGGCCCGAGAGGCCGGAGGTCAACGCCCGACAGCGCGATGCGCCCTCGGGCGCGTTTTGCGTTGGGCATGCGTCATCCCGGACCTGCGTTGCGGCATCCGGGTTGGCTCGCCATGTGAGAGCCGGGATTTACCGATAAGGTCCCGGGCAATTGCTCGCGCAATTTCCGGGATGACGAGGAACGATGTTCGAGACCCTTCAGGAACGCCTTTCGGGCGTACTCGACAGACTTCGCGGGCGTGGCTCTCTTTCCGAGGCCGACGTCAACGAGGCCATGCGCGAGGTGCGCCGCGCGCTTCTCGAAGCGGATGTGGCGCTCGACGTCGTCCGCTCCTTCATCGCGCGGGTGAGCGAGCAGGCGATCGGCGCGACGGTGGTGAAATCCGTCACGCCCGGTCAGATGGTCGTCAAGATCGTCCATGACGAACTGGTCAACACGCTCGGCGCCGACAGCCAGCCGATCTCGCTCGCCGCGACCCTGCCCGTTCCGATCCTCATGGTCGGCCTTCAGGGCTCGGGCAAGACCACGACCACAGCCAAGATCGCCAAGCGCCTGCAGGACCGCGAGAAGAAGAAGGTCCTGATGGCATCGCTCGACACACGCCGCCCGGCGGCGATGGAGCAGCTTCAGGTCCTCGGCCAGCAGACGGGCGTGGCCACGCTGCCCATCGTCGCCGACCAGTCCGCCGTGCAGATCGCCGAACGCGCGCTGACCGCCGCGAAGCTCGGCGGCTACGACGTGGTCATCCTCGACACCGCCGGCCGCACCACGGTCGACGACGCACTGATGGCCGAAGCCGCCGAGGTGAAAAAGGTCTCCCAACCCCATGAAGTCCTTCTCGTCGCCGACGCGCTGACCGGTCAGGATGCCGTCAATACGGCCCGCGCCTTCGACGCTGCGCTCGGCATCACCGGCCTTGTCCTGACGCGCGTCGACGGCGACGGACGCGGCGGCGCCGCTCTGTCCATGCGCGCCGTCATCGGCAAGCCGATCAAACTGATCGGCGTCGGTGAGAAGATGGACGCGCTGGAGGACTTCGACCCGCGGCGCATCGCCGGGCGCATTCTGGGCATGGGCGACATCGTCGCTCTCGTCGAGCGCGCGGCCGAACAGATCGACGCTGAACAGGCCGCCCGCGCCGCCGAGCGCATGCGCAAGGGCCAATTCGATCTGAACGATCTGAAAAACCAGATCCAGCAGATGCAGAAACTCGGCGGCATGTCGGGCGTGATGGGCCTTCTGCCGGGCATGGGCCAGATCAAGAAACAGATCGAATCGGCCAATCTCGACGACACGTTGCTCAAGCGCCAGATCGCGATCATCGATTCGATGACCAAAGCCGAGCGCAAGAACCCCGATATTCTGAAGGCCTCACGCAAGAAGCGCGTGGCGGCCGGCTCCGGCACGAAGGTCGAGGACGTCAACCGCCTCCTCAAAATGCACCGCCAGATGGCGGACATGATGAAGCTGATGGGCAAAGGCGGGCGCGGCGGCCTTGCCGGCCTCGCCGGCAAATTGTTCGGCGCGGGCGGTGGCATGCCGCCCGGCATGCCGGGCCTCGACCCAAACGCGCTGAAACAGCTGCAGAAGGGCGGAATGCCTCCTCTGCCGCCCAATTTCCCGGGCGCGCCGGGCGGGCTTCCGCCAGGCGGAATTCCGGGCCTGCCGCCGGGCGGCCTGCCCGGCCTCGGCCCGAACCCGTTCGGAAAGAAGAAGTAGTTACGGGCGTCTTCCCGGGCCTTCCCCGGACCTGATCCGGGGAAGGCCGGGGCCGCTCACCGTATAATGCGAAAACGATCCCGGGCACCGCATCACGGTTCCGGATGAGGAAAGGAAGAAAGACGAATGTCCCTGAAGATCCGTATGTCCCGCGGCGGCGCCAAGAAGCGTCCGTTCTATCGCATCGTTATTGCTGACTCGCGCTATCCGCGCGACGGCCGTTTCATCGAGAAGATCGGCACCTACAACCCGCTCCTGCCGAAGGATGCCGAGCGCGTCACGCTCGACCTCGACAAGGCCAGGGAATGGCTCGCCAAAGGCGCCCAGCCGTCGGACCGTGTCGCGCGTTTTCTCGACGAGAAGGGCCTGCTGAAGCGGTCGGCCCGCAACAACCCGGAGAAGGCCAAGCCGAAGAAGAAGGCGCAGGAACGGCTCGACGCGCTGAAGGCCGCCGAAGAGGAGAGGCCGCTGCGGCAGCCGCGGCCGCCGAGACCCCGGCCGAAGAAACCCTGGCAGAGGCCTGATGTTCATGTCCCGGGGCACGCGCGGCGTGAACCCGGGACCCATGACTCCTGCGCATGGGGTTCCCGCGACCGGCGCTATGGCATGTGGGTTCCAGCCAGCGGCCGACCCCGGGCCTGTCCGAGTTCACGTGTGTAAATTCAACCCGGCAGCGGCCGGGTTGAAACCGTGTCCGGAACATTTCTGATATGCCTCCCGCCCGTATCCTGGTCGGTGTCGTCGGCGCGCCGCACGGCGTGCGTGGGGAAGTGCGTGTGAAGCCATTCACAGCCGAGCCGCTGGCGCTGCAATCCTATGGACCGCTCGAAAGCGAGGACGGCCGCCGGACTTTCTCCGTCCTCTCGGCCCGCCTTCAGGGCGGCATGGCGGTCGTGAAGTTCGACGGAGTGACCGACCGCGATCACGCCGCCGCGCTGACCGGCACGGCCCTCTTCGTGCCGCGGGCGCGGCTGCCCGAGCCCGGCGAGGGCGAATACTATCAGGCCGATCTGATCGGCCTCGACGCCGAGGACGCAGCCGGCAACAGGATCGGCACGGTGGCCGCCATCGACAATTTCGGTGCGGGTGATCTCCTGGAAATCGCCCGGCCGGACGCCCCATCCTTCCATATCCCTTTCACGGATGACTTCGTCCCGGTGGTGGATATTCCGGGCGGGCGTGTCGTACTCGCACCCCCTGATGGGCTGCTCGACGGAGAGGTCGAGAATCGTGACGAGGAGCGTGGCTGATGGTCTGGCGCGCGTCCGTCGTCACCCTCTTCCCCGAAATGTTCCCCGGCCCGCTCGGCGTTTCCCTGGCCGGCCGCGCGCTGCAGGACGACGTCTGGTCGCTCGAAACCATCAATCCAAGGGATTTCGCCATCGACAAGCACCGGAGCGTGGACGATACGCCCTTCGGCGGTGGGCCGGGCATGGTGCTGCGGCCCGATGTGCTCGCTGCCGCCATCGAAACAGCGGCCGGTAAGGACGATCGCCCGCGCCTGCTGATGACCCCGCGAGGAACACCCATCAGCCAGGAACGCGTGCGCGCCCTTGCTGCTGGACCGGGCGCGGTCGTGGTCTGCGGGCGCTTCGAGGGAGTTGACGAGCGCGTCGTCTCTGCCTGCGGGCTCGAGGAGATCGCGGTCGGCGATGCGGTGCTCTCGGGCGGCGAGCCGGCGGCACTTCTCGTACTTGACGCCTGCGTGCGGCTGCTGCCCGGCGTGATGGGGCACGAAGGCTCGGGCGAAGATGAGAGTTTCGAGCGAAATCTTCTGGAATATCCGCAATTTACCAAGCCGCAGGAATGGCGCGGCATGAGCGTGCCCGATGTGCTTCTGTCGGGAGATCACAAGGCCGTCGCCGCCTGGCGGAAGGCCGAGGCGCTCAAGAGGACGCGCGCCCGGCGCCCCGATCTTTTCGCAAAATATATCGCCGGCCTCTCCTCAGGCGTCGACAAGCCCTCGAAAAACGAGTAATAGCCCCCGCTCAATCGCGATTTCGCAGAGGATCAGCGCCCCCGGCCACCGGGCGCGGCGCTTCGGAGAAGCATTATGGCCAGCAACATTATCGAGGAGCTCGACCGCGAGCAGATGGCGGTCATTGCCGCCCAGCGCCAGATTCCGGATTTCGCCCCCGGCGATACGGTTCAGGTCAATGTGAAGGTCCGCGAAGGAGAGCGCACCCGCGTTCAGGCCTATGAGGGCGTCGTGATCGCCAAGTCGGGCGGCGGCCTCAACGAGACCTTCACAGTCCGCAAAATCTCTTATGGCGAGGGCGTGGAACGCGTCTTCCCGATTTATTCGCCGATCATCGATTCGGTGAAGGTCATTCGCCGGGGCAAGGTGCGCCGCGCCAAGCTTTATTATCTGCGCGAGCTTCGCGGCAAGAAAGCCCGCATCGTCGAGAAGACGACGGGCACGGCCGCCGCCGCGAACCAGGAAGCCAGCGCGGGCTGATCGCCCCTCCGCCGTTCCGGGAGTTCCGAAAGCGCGGCCCCGGCCGCGCTTTTGCGTTTGAATGGACCTTTCGGCGGCATTTGCCGGCTCTGTCTGGAATTGCTATAGTGTAGTTATGGCTTCGGCTCGCTCGACCCTTTTGTTTGCCGCGATCGACGATCACGCGCGGCTTCCCGCCCGGTTTTTCGGGCGCTTCACCGCGACGGTCGCGGCGGGCCTTCGTTCGCTCTGATTTTGCGGCCTCCACGGCCGTGCGACATCGTCCGCCCGTGCGGACCTTCCCGATTTTCAGCGAACGAGAACACGAATGAACGCCCGCAACGCCCCGCCCAAAACGCTCTATGACAAGATCTTCGACGACCATGTCGTCGACCGTCAGGACGACGGCACCTGCCTCCTCTACATCGACCGCCATCTCGTGCATGAGGTGACGAGCCCGCAGGCCTTCGAGGGCCTACGCATGACGGGCCGCAAGGTCCGTGCGCCGCAGAAAACGCTCGCCGTGGTCGATCACAATGTGCCGACCTCCGACCGCACACTGCCGAACCCCGATCCCGAAAGCGCAACCCAGATCGCGGCGCTTGCCGAGAACACCCGCGAATTCGGCATCGAATATTTCGACGAATTCTCGCGCAATCAGGGCATCGTTCATATCGTCGGCCCTGAGCAGGGTTTCACCCTGCCGGGAACGACGATCGTCTGCGGAGACAGCCACACCTCGACCCATGGGGCCTTCGGCGCCCTCGCCCACGGCATCGGCACCTCCGAGGTCGAGCATGTGCTCGCGACGCAGACCCTGATCCAGAAAAAGGCGAAGAACATGCGTGTCACCGTCGACGGCAAACTGCCGGACGGCGTGACCGCGAAGGACATCATCCTCGCCATCATCGGCGAGATCGGCACGGCCGGCGGCACGGGCTCGGTGCTCGAATATGCCGGCGAGGCGGTGCGCGCGCTCTCCATGGAGGGGCGGATGACCATCTGCAACATGTCGATCGAGGGCGGCGCCCGCGCGGGCCTCATTGCGCCCGACGAAACGACCTACGCCTACATCAAGGACCGCCCCCGTGCCCCCAAGGGCGAAGCCTGGGACGCCGCGCGCCGCTACTGGGACACGCTGCGCTCGGACGAAGGCGCCTATTTCGACCGCGAGGTGAAACTCGATGCAGCCAAGCTGCCGCCGATCGTCACCTGGGGCACCAGCCCCGAGGACGTTGCGTCCGTACAGGGCGTCGTACCCAATCCCGACGAGATCGAGGACGAGAACGTCCGCGCCGCCAAATGGCGCGCGCTGCAATATATGGGCCTCACCCCCGGAACGAAGATCACCGACATCAAGCTCGACCGCGTTTTTATCGGTTCGTGCACCAATGGCCGCATCGAGGACCTGCGCGCAGTCGCCCGGGTCGTCGAGGGCAGAAAAGTCCATGCCGACGTCAACGCGATGATTGTGCCCGGTTCCGGCAATGTGAAGGCGCAGGCAGAGGCCGAAGGTCTCGACAAGATTTTCAAGGACGCCGGCTTCGACTGGCGCGAGCCGGGCTGTTCCATGTGTCTTGCGATGAACCCGGACAAGCTGAAGCCGGAGGAGCGCTGCGCCTCGACCTCGAATCGCAATTTCGAGGGCCGGCAGGGCTTCAAGGGCCGTACACACCTCGTCTCCCCTGCCATGGCGGCGGCGGCGGCAATTGCCGGCCGCTTCGTCGACATCCGCGATTGGGGACACTGAATTCAGCCGGCCGCTTCACGCGGCCGGCCTTGAAATTCAGTCACAGACGCGGACCGTGCGGATAACCCTTCGACCGTTCACCCAACGTTCGGTACGGCGCGTGCGGCAATTATCGACATAGGAGCTGCGACCCGAATAGATTCGGACGCCAGGGCGATGATGATGACGATGGTAGTGCCGCTCGCCATAGTACGGACGGTCGGACCCGACGCTGATGCTGACCCCTTGGGCCGAAGCCGGGGCGGCAAAGGCCCCAAAGCCGATCATCACGGCAAAGGCGGCCGGAGCGAGAACCTTGATCATCTGTTCCTTCCTTTCATTTCCCGGGGAGGACAACGTGGAAGGATTGGAGGAGTTTCGGACCTGCTAGAAAATTATTCCTTGCACGAGAGGGAACTTTTCTGGCTACCCCCGAAACTTCTGTGGAGCCGTAGGTATATGGACTGGAACAGGACATTCGCACCAAGCCTCGATGATTTCGAGAAATTGGCGAAGGCAGCCTATGCGGAGCTTCCGGACAGCTTCCGGGAGCTGACGAAAGGCATTGTCATCCGTGTCGCCGATTTTCCGGACGAGGATGCGCTCGAGGAACTGGGGCTCGAAAGCGAGTTCGATCTGCTCGGCCTGTTCCAGGGCGTCGGACTGGCGCAGGACAACGCCGTGCCGCAGACCGGCCGGATGCCCAATATGATCTTTCTGTACCGGCGGCCGATTCTCGACTACTGGGCGGAACATGAGGAAACGCTCGGCGAGATCGTGACCCATGTCCTGATTCACGAGATCGGTCACCATTTCGGCCTCTCGGACGAGGACATGGAAGCCATTGAAGCCAGAGTCTGAAAACGGGCCGCGCGCCTGAAGGAGAAAAAGAATGCAGCCCTTTACGAAACTGACGGGAGTCGCGGCGCCGTTGCCGCTCGTCAATATCGACACCGATATGATCATCCCGAAGCAGTATCTGAAGACGATCAAACGCACCGGTCTCGGCAAAGGCCTCTTCGCCGAACTGCGCTTCGACGAAAACGGCAAGGAGAAAGATGATTTCGTCCTCAACAAGCCGGCCTACCGCAACGCCCAGATTCTCGTTACGGGCGAGAATTTCGGCTGCGGATCCTCGCGCGAGCACGCGCCCTGGGCACTGCTCGATTTCGGTATCCGCTGCGTGATTTCCACAAGCTTCGCCGACATCTTCTACAACAACTGCTTCCAGAACGGCATTCTGCCGATCAAGGTGACGCCCGAAGAGCTTGAGAAGCTGATGGACGACGCCGAGCGCGGCGCCAACGCCACGCTCACCATCGATCTCGAAGCACAGACGATCAGCGGCCCGGATGGCGGTTCGATTCATTTCGACATCGACCCATACCGCAAGCACTGCCTGCTGAATGGACTGGACGCGATCGGCCTCACTATGGAGAAGGCACCGAAAATCACGGCCTATGAGGAAAAGATCCTCGAAACGCGCCCCTGGGCTTGAATTCCCTTGGCCAGGAACGGCTTCGGCCTGCCTGGCGGCGACGGGCGCACCGAGCACGTCTGCGCGTCAGAACAGGCTCAGCTGTTGCGCGCGTTTCGTCCGGATCCCCTCTTTCCGGCGAACCGTCAGATCCGCCGCGATCTCGTCGAGGAAGGGAGAAGCGGGCAGCGTGCGCACAGCGCCGCGCCAGAACCGTTGTGCGGCGCGCGTGAGAAACAGCCGGTCCTTGGCGCGCGTCATCGCAACGTAAAACAGACGCCTCTCCTCTGCGGCCGTACCGTCACCATCGTCAGCCGAAGGCCCCCAGGAAAACGGCACGAGCCCGCTTTCCATGCCGACCACGAACACGACCGGAAACTCGAGCCCTTTGGCCGCGTGCATGGTCAGCAGCGACACGCGATCGGCCCGCGTGTCGCGTAAGTCGGCTTCCGTCGAGAGCGCCACCGCCTCGATGAAGTTCTGCGTGCTGCCCGCCACCGAATCCGAGGCGGCCAGCGCATCGAGCCAGGCCTTCGCCTCGGCGAGAGCGGCCAGATCAGCCTTTTCCGCTTGGCGTGCGTCGGCCGCGGCCGCGGCGATACGGGCCGGCAGAGCCTCCTCGCTTTCCTCCATATGGTCGAGAATCGCCTGCACGCCGGCATGTGTGGCGATGGGCACCGGGGAGCTTTTGGCGAACGGAATGCCGGCACGGTCGAGCGCCGTCCGCAGCGCGGCTGACTGCGCATCAGTACGGTAGAGTACGGCGCAATCGCCGAAGCCGAGCGCCCTGCCCGCGGTCCGCCCGCAGCCCGAGCGATTTGCTGCCAGCATATCGTGGCCGCCCATCAGATCCTCGATCGCTGCGGCGACGAATTCGGCTTCTGCCATCTCGTCGGCGGCGACATGAAGGACAATCTTTTCCCCATCCGGCCGAACCGCGTCGGCCTCCCGCGTGCCGATGAAGCCCGCTGCGGCCTTCACAATGGTACCGCTCGAACGATAATTACGCGAAAGCCGCAGCGTACGAGTGGCCGGGAAATCCCGTGCGAAGCGCTCGAAACAGGCCGCGTCAGCGCCGCGAAAGCCGTAAATGGCCTGATCGGGGTCGCCAATCACGCACAGATTTCCGTCCGGTCCGGCAATCCGTCGCAACAGGCGGTATTGCGGCTCATCGACATCCTGAAACTCGTCGGCGACGATATGGGAGAAACGCGCCCGCCATTGCGCCGCCACCTCGCCGTGGTTCTCCAGAAGATCGGCGGCGCGGACGACGAGATCGTCGAAATCGACCCAGTTCCGCACGCGGCCGATCCGCGCAAGCGCGGCACGCGCCTGTTCCGTCTCATCCTCACCATTCGCGCCGGTGCGCTTCAGTACGGAAACGGCCTTGATAAGCCGCGCAGCCTTGCCTTCGCCGACACCAAGGTCTTCGGCCAGCGCCGTCTTCCACTCTTTTTCGTCGACGATGTGAAAATCGGGCCGAAGTCCTACGCTTTCCGCATGTGTCCGCAGGATCGCAAGCCCCAGCGAATGGAAGCTGTGCACAGCCACCTCGCGCGCCGGGCGGCCGAGCAGCGTGATCAACCGCATCCGCAATTCCTCCGTAGCCTTGCGCGTAAACGTAATGGCAAGGCACGATCCGGCCGGCACGCCACGATCGAGAACGAGATGGGCGATGCGGTGGGTGAGCATGCGCGTCTTGCCGGAGCCGGGGCCGGCGATCACGACCAGCGGCCCTTCGACCGCCGCAGCGGCGCGGACCTGATCGACATCGAGCGCGGCCAAAACGCCCGCTGCGCCGGAGGGTGGCGTGGCCACGGGCTCCGGGGGCGGAACCGTCTCGGAAGAGACGGCCTCGTTCGTATTGGCCCTTTTCGGCCGCACCCGTCGCAGGAGCGGCGCGTCGAACAGCAATACGCTTCCGGCGAGCCGGTCGATCTCATCCTCATCGAACAGCCGGATCACACCATATTCGCCGTCATAGCCCGCCTGGCGGATGACCTTGCCCGCGCGCAGCCGCGCAATCGCCTCGCCAAGGAGCGGATGCACCCGGGCGGCATCCTCGACCGGCACATCTTCCAGCATCTGCAATTCCGGTCCCAGCGCAGCGATGGCACGATCATAAGCATTAACGGTGGCCTTCGAGGCGACTCCGCTGCGCACGATTTCGGAAAGGATTTCCGGCAGCGGCACGAGGCTCGACACTTCGCCCGCGGTCGGCGGCGGGACCGCCTCTGCCTCGCTGCGGTCCGCCAGCCGCTCCACGCGGTGCGCCACGCCTACGGTGACCGGCCGTCCGCACACCGGGCAGCGGCCGCCGAGCCCGATCGTCTCCTTCGGATCGAGTCGCACGCCGCAGGCGCGGTGCCCGTCCATATGGTACTTGCCTTCCTCGGGGAAGAATTCGACCGTACCGATATAGCCGTCGCCGGTCTCAAGCGCGCGACGGATAGCGAAATAATCCGGATCGCAGGAAAATCTTGTCGCCTCGCGACCGAGCTTGCCCGGCGAATGGGCGTCGGAATTGGAAGTCAGCCGGAAGCGATCGAGCGAAGAAATCCGCCAGTTCATCTGCGGGTCGGAGGACAGACCGGTTTCGACCGCGAAGATGTGGCCGGAAAGATCGCCGTAGCATTCCTCGATGGAATCGAAGCCGGATTGCGAGCCGAGTGCGGCGAACCACGGCGTCCAGATATGGGCGGGGACAAGATAGGAATCCGGCCCCGATTCCAGCGTGACTTCCAGCAGGTCGCGCGAATCGAGACCGAGGATCGGCCGCCCGTCCGAGGCGATGTTGCCGATACGCGCCAGGCGCGCCGCCAGCCGGTCAACCGCATCGAGGTCGGCGGCATAGATCAGATGATGGATCTTCCGTGTCTTCTCGCCCTTCTTGTAGATGGTCGAGATTTCCGTCGAGAGCATGAAGGAGACGGGCCGCCGGCAGACAGGCGGCAGGGTCTCGAAAAGCGCGGCTTCGATCTCGGGTTTGAGGCGGAACAATCCGTTGCCTTCCGGGACAAGCTTGTCCTTGATCTCGCCGAGCCAGGCCGGATGCACGCAGTCGCCGGTCCCCACGACCCGCATTCCCTTGCGCGCCGCCCACCAGAACAAATGTTCAAGATCGAGATCCCGGCTCGTGGCGCGGGAATATTTTGAATGGACGTGCAGGTCGGCAAGAAAACGCATGGCGTCCCTTGGATTGTCGTGAAACGGCAGAGAACGAAGCGAATCTCTCCCGACGCAAATGGCCGGATGATGTCCATCCAGCCTAGCAGAACGCGCCGGACATGACCGGAGACGGGCGGGCCAAGTCACAGCATTTCGCGCCGCGGCTTTCAGCCGACGGCTTTGTCGTCAAGATGGCTGCCCAACGCCTGCGGCAGACGCTGGGTGATCCGGACCATGTCGGCTTCGCCGCGCTGGAGGCCATAGACCGTGAGCGG
>Ga0164243_10008725_pt1 | contig 14899 bp, 12 predicted proteins | sample OricompcompostOP_FD_108781 | JGI IMG/M metagenome (GOLD analysis project Ga0164243, IMG submission 108781) | Organic Plus compost microbial communities from Emeryville, California, USA - Original compost - Organic plus compost (OP) | ecosystem: Engineered > Solid waste > Mixed feedstock >... | reverse complement strand
TGTTTGCGTATTGTACGGAGCCCGTCAGATAAAGCCCAACACGCAGAATGCTTAGAAAGTGCCAGGATACGTACCGCCATCGGCCAGCACGTTTTGGCCCGTCATGTAGCCGGCCTGCACGCTGCACAAGAACGCGCAGATCGAGCCGAACTCCTCGGCGTTGCCGAAACGTTTGGCGGGGATTCCGGCCAGCCGTGCAGCGCGCAACGCATCGACCTCTTTGCCGGTCTTGGAGGCAGCAGCCGCCATCGTGGCCTTCAGGCGATCCGTCTCGAAGGCACCGGGCAACAAATTATTGATCGTCACGCCGCGGGCCGCGATGCCGCTGCGCGCCACGCCCGCCACGAAACCGGTGAGCCCGCTGCGCGCGCCATTAGACAAGCCCAGCACGTCGATCGGCGCCTTTACCGCACTGGAAGTGATGTTGACGATACGCCCAAAGCCGCGTTCGGCCATGCCGTCCACCGTGGCCTTGATCAACTCGATCGGCGTCAGCATGTTGGCCTCGACAGCCTTGAGCCATTGCTCGCGGTCCCACTCGCGGAAATCACCGGGAGGCGGGCCGCCCGCATTCGTCACGACGATATCGTAATCGCGGTGCTCGGCAAACACGGCGTCGCGGCCCTGCGGCGTCGTGATATCGACGGCCACGGCTTTGACAAAGGTGTCAGCATTCGAACGGGCCTGCAGCAACTGTTGCTGTGCCGCGTTCAACGCCTCGGCGCCGCGCGCGACGATCACGACATTCACGCCTTCGCGCACCAGCGCCAACGCGCAGCCATAACCCAGGCCCTTGCTTGCCCCGCCCACCAGGGCAGTCCTGCCCGCGATTCCTAAATCCATCCTTGATTCCTCGTCTAAAGAAACCCACGCTGCGCCTTCGGCGTGCAGCCCCCGAGGCAAACACGCCGCACACAACGCTTACGGCTTCATGTTGAATTTTTCAATCAGAGCCTTAAAGGTAGCATTGTCGCGCTCGATCTGTGCGGTAAACACTTTCTGGTCCTCGACGACGTAGCCCAGATTCTGTTCGTCCATAAATTTCTTCAGACTGTCTTCCGCTGCCGCTTTGCGAAAAGCTTCGCCCAGTGTATCCAGCACCGGCTGCGGCGTGCCCTTCGGCGCAGCAATGCCTCGCCATGTACCGATAGACAGATCGATCTTGCGCTCTTTCAGCGTCGGCACATTCTCAAAGCCTTTGACTCGTTGGTCGGCCATCACGGCCAGCGTCTTTAGTTTTCCGGCTTTCACGTACTGAATGACTTCCGCGGGGCTGACTGCCACCGCATCAATGTGGCCTCCCAGCAGCGCCAATACAGCGGGGTTCCCGCCCGTAAACGGGATGTGATTGAACTTCACGCCGGTCTTGTCCTCGAGCGCTGCCGCAGCCAAATGCCAGATGGAGCCCACTCCCGCATTGCCTAGTTGCATCGTCTCGGGCTTGGCGCGGGCGGCCTCGAGAAACTCTTCGATCGTGTTGTACGGTGAATCGGCCGCTACGGTGATCGCCGACGGGTCTGCATTGAGCTGAATAATCGGCGTGAAGCTTTCGTACGTGGTCTTGGTCAAACCCAAATGCGGAATGATCACCATATCTGCCGTCACCAAGGCCAGCTTGTAGCCATCCGGGGCGCTCCTGGCGACCTCGGTGAGGCCTATGCCGCCTGCCGCGCCTGGTTTGTTCAGTATGACGATGGGCTGCGGAAAATGCTTGCGCGACGCATCGCTCATGGCCCGCGCCAGGGCGTCCGTGCCGCCGCCTGCGGCAAACGGCACCACCAGTTCTACCGGCCGGCTCGGAAAACTCTGCGCCTGCGCTGCAGGTACCGCCGCCAATGCAGCAACGCCGCCCAGCAATGCGGAAACCATACAGCGATTGAACGCTCGACGCTTCATCTGTCTCTCCATCTGAGATGTTGACCATATTATGGTCAAGTTGTTTATTTTGTGGACAGATTATAGACAGCTTGCTCATCCTGACAAGCCCCGGGCTTACCCGTAGCGACAACCACGGAGCGGCAGGCCAGCAATGTTCCATATCCGGAAACACCGCATTCCAGACAAGCGAATTGAGCTCTCCAAATGCCCCATGCCAGAATCGGGGACAAACCTATAAAGAAGAACGGAGACACCAGATGGCTATTTCTTGGAGGGCAATGGCTGGCGTGCTGTGCGCCAGTGCGTTCATCACCGCGGCGCCTCAGGCCGCCGCGCAAGACTATCCGCAACGCCCTGTCACCATCGTCATAGGCTTTCCCCCCGGAACATCGACCGATGCCGTCGCCCGCATCATCGGAGAAAAACTCAGCGCGGACTGGGGGCAGCCCGTCATTGTGGAAAACAAGCCAGGAGTAGGCGGCAGTCTCGCGGTTGCGCAAGTCAAACGTGCCGCGCCTGACGGCTACACACTCGTGCTGTCCGCCACCGCCCCGATGAATATCAACCCCTATGTCTACAAGGAGCTGAACTACGATCCGTTGACGGATTTCGAATACATCGGCCAAACGACATGGTTGCCCTACATGCTGGTCACGAACAAGAGGAAAGGGCTCGACTCTTTTCAGAAAATCGTCGACTACGCCCAAGCCCATCCCGGCGAATTGACATTCGCATCGATCGGCACCGGCACCACCAGTCATCTACTGATGGCGATGCTGATGAAACGCACCGGAACAGAGCTCACACATGTGCCATACAAAGGCAGCAGCCAGGCGCAGACCGACGTGATCGGCGGCAACGTAGACATGACCTTCGATACGGTGGTCTCGACCTTGCCTCATATCAAAGAGGGGCGGCTGCAAGCCATCGCCGTCAGCACGCACGACCGGGCGCAATTGGCTCCGAACGTGCCCACCATCGAAGAACAAGGTGTCAAAGACTTCAATCTCGGCGCCTGGCTGGGATTTTTCGCACCGAAAGGCACACCTGCACCTATCATTGAAAAAATCCATACCGACTTGAACCGCACTCTCCAAGACCCGAACGTCCGTCAGAAATTGGTCGCACTAGGTTCCGAGGTCGTGTCCAGCCCCTCTCCCGACGCATTCCGTCAGATGGTTGAACAAAACTATCGCAGTTGGGGAGCGTTAGCCCATTTAGCCGGAGTCACACAGAAATGAAGCAGACCTATAGCGACGCAGAACGCCAGACCCGTATCGACCTCGCCGCCTGTTATCGATTGATGCCGCTGTTCGGGATGAGCGACCTGATCTACAACCACATCACCGCGCGCATCCCTGGAACGGATGACGAAATCCTGATCAACCCCTATGGGTATATGTACGAAGAGATCACCGCTTCGAGCTTGATCAAGATCAATATCCAAGGCGAGGTCCTTGACAACCCGCACACGGACCACGGCCTGAATCAGGCGGGCTACGTCATCCACAGCGCCGTCCATGGCGCACGCCACGATGTAGGCTGCGTGATTCACACGCATTCGCGCGCCGGAATGGCGGTATCGTGCATGAAAGATGGACTGCTGCCCCTGACGCAAACGGCGATGCGATTCAAGGACATCGCCTATCACGACTACGAAAGCGTCGCCATCGACCTGGACGAACGCGCCCGATTAGTTGCAGATCTGGGCACACAGGACGCCATGATCCTGCGCAATCACGGACTCTTGGTCGCGTCCGCCAGCATTGCCGAGGCATTCAATGCCATGTACTGGCTAGAGATGGCTTGCCGCGCGCAAGTCGACGCCATGTGCTCTGGCGCCACCCTGACGATGCCGCCACAGGCCGTCATCGATCGAACCCATCATCTCTATCAACCGTCCGTCCGCCGGCCATTCGGCTTGATGGAATGGCCAGCCATGCTGCGCTATCTGGACAAGCGCAATCCGGGTTATCAGGATTGAGGAGCGTCTCGGGGCTTGTCATACGCCGGACAGCGCCAAGCCGGCATCCAGTGCATGACGGGCCCCGAAATGCGGCCATGCTAGCGGCCGATGCAGAGTAGGCGATGGATCAGTGACTGATCATCCAGGGCCTCGTTCCCTGGAATGTCTTGCCGCCATCGGCCGTATGCCGCGTCTTGCCAGGACGAGACCGCGTCGAGCAACATCCGCAGTTCATCCCGTGACCCGACCGGGTACTGCGAGGAGCATCAGCGCTCTTCTCGTTCATGGCATGTGCACGCCGCACGGCCTGAGACAAGGTGGACAACGCTGGCGCGCTGCCTATTATCCGTGCAGCGGATTGCCCGCATCCCGGGCATGCGGCGGGCGCCCTGAATTCGGACAGAGGCTTGAACGCATCAAACGGTCCGCAGGCCTCGCAACAATACTCATAGAGCGGCATGATGGCCTCGACTCAAAGATCGTAAGACACAGGCATATCGACATCCCCCTTGATATGCTTGATCGGGCCATCGGCGCCGGGCTGAATATCAAAATCGAAGATCTCTGTGGGCAGCCACAGCGTGGCGCAGGCATTGGGGATATCAACCACCCCACTGATATGGCCCTGCACCGGTGCTGTCCCTAGTATGGAATACGCCTGCGCCCCGGAATAACCGAATTTCTTCAGATATTCGATCGCGTTCAAGCATGCCTGCCGATAAGCGATATGCACATCCAGATAATGCTGCTTGCCTTGCTCGTCGACCGAAATCCCCTCAAAAATCAGATAGTCCTTATAGTTGGGCACGATCGGACTGGGCTTGAAGATCGGATTCTTGATACCGTACTTGGTCATTCCCTGTTTGATCAACGATACCCGCATATGCACCCAGCCGGCCATTTCAATGGCACCGCAGAACGTGATCTCGCCGTCGCCTTGTGAAAAATGCAGATCGCCGACAGATAGGCCGCCGCCTTTCACATACACAGGGAAAAAGACCCGCGAACCTCGCGACAGATCCTTGATATCGCAATTGCCGCCGTGCTCGCGCGGCGGCACCGTGCGCGCCCCCTCGGCAGCCGCTTTATCGCGCGCCGCCCCGGACAGCTTGCCCATATGGGCCGTCTGGGCAAACGGGGGATTGGCCAAGGGCGGAACGCGCGCCGGCTCGGTATCAATCAGGCTTTGCTCTCGCCGATTCCACTCGTCCAGCATCGCTTGATCAGGCAGGCAGCCGATCAAGCCCGGGTGAATCAGCCCGGCGTAGCGCACGCCAGGAATGTGGCGCGACTTCGTAAACATCCCCTCGAAATCCCAGATCGATTTCTGCGCATGGGGAAAATGGTCCGTCAAAAATCCGCCGCCATTCTGTTTGCTGAAAAAACCGTTAAAGCCCCACAAGCTTTCCTGTTTGGCGCCGATATCCAGTAAATCGACCACCAATAGATCGCCGGGCTCGGCGCCCTCGACACCGACGGGTCCAGACAGAAAGTGCACGGTGCTCAAATCCACATCGCGCACGTCGTCGGCGCTGTCGTCGTTCTTGATGGCGCCGCCCGTCCAATCATAGGTCTCCAGCACAAAATCGTCCCCCGGCTTGACCCACACTGCGATCGGAATATCCGGATGCCAGCGATTGTGAACTTGCTCGTTCTCGTAGGGTGATTGAGCCAAATCGACTTTGATCAAAGTTTCTGCCATGGAGGTCTCCTTAGAAGGACAGGAATAGGCGCTGAAGCGGCAGCGATCCGATATCAGGGAAAAAATCAGATGGACAAATATCTGCTGATGCTTTTCTCATCAACCTCGGCGCGCGTGTTTTCCAACACAAAGCGGCCTCGATCGATCACGATCAAACGATCGGCGATCTGCAGCGTGAAACTGAGGACTTGCTCAGAAACAATGATCGCCAGATTTTTCATCGATCTGATTTCCAGCAAACTGCGAGCGATGTCTTTGATGATCGACGGTTGGATGCCCTCTGTGGGCTCGTCCAGCATCAGGACTTTAGGCTGCGTCACCAAGGCGCGCGCAATCGCCAACTGTTGTTGCTGCCCGCCGGACAGATCGCCGCCCCGGCGACGGCGCATCTCGTGCAGCACCGGAAACAAAGCATAGATCTCGTCGGGAACGGGGTCAGCCAATGCGCGCCCGCGCAGCCCTGTACGAATGTTCTCTTCCACGGTCAAGGTCGGGAAAATCATGCGCCCCTGGGGCACATAGGCAATGCCACGACGCACGCGTTTGAAGCTCTCCATACCCGAGACGCTCTGACCATCAACCGAAATATCCCCGCCCATGGCAGGCAACATACCTACCAGTGTCTTGAACAGGGTCGTCTTGCCCATGCCGTTGCGCCCCATGATGGCCAGGATCTCTCCTTGAGCCACATTCAGATCCACGCCATGCACGACGCGGCTCTGGCCGTAACCTGCTTGCAGTCCTTTCACCTCAAACATTGTGAACCCCTCTCGTCGCGCTGCACTCAGTGCCCAAGATAGACTTCGATGACACGGGGATCGTTTTGCACATGGTCCATCGACCCTTCTGCCAATACCTGTCCCTGATGCAGCACTGTGACCTTGTCGGCGATATGCCGCGCAAACTCCATATCGTGTTCAATGACAATCATCGAACGGTCTTTGCCGATGTGATTCAATAGTTCTGCTGTTTTCTCCCGTTCCGACACGCTCATACCGGCAACAGGTTCGTCCAACATCATGAGTTCAGGCGCCTGCATCAGCAACATGCCGATCTCCAGCCACTGCTTTTGCCCATGCGACAGCAATTCCGCGGGCCGATGCAGATGCGTCGAGAGGAATATCTGTTCAGCGACTTCTTCTACGCGCGCGACGACGTCGGCAGTCAATCTGAACGCCAGCGCCCCGAAGACCGTGCGGCCGCGAGGAAAGGAAACCTCCAGATTTTCGCGGACCGTCAACGTTTCGTAGATCGACGGCGTTTGAAACTTTCGACCCACGCCCGCTCGCACGATCTGGTGCTCGCTCATCGCCGTCAGCTCAATATCCTTGAATCGGATCGATCCCGAAGAAGCTTTCGTGCGGCCGCAAATCAGATCCAGCACGGTGGTCTTTCCGGCGCCGTTAGGACCGATCACCACACGCGTCTCGCCTTTTTCTACGTATAGATTCAGATCGTTGACCGCGACAAAACCATTGAAGGCCACGGTCAACCCCTCTACATACAGGGCAAACTCATTCTTTCCCTCGGGCAGCGCTCCTATCATCGGCATATTCATAGCGCCTCCCGGACAGTTCGACCGCGATGCAACGCGAGCCTGGGCCGTACATAGTCCTTGTAAATACCAGCCAGGCCATTCGGAAATGCCATCACCACTGCAATGAACAATCCGCCCATCAAAAACAGCCAGACCTCGGGAAAGGTTTCCGAAAAATAGCTCTTGCCGAAGTTCACGATCAAGGTGCCATACACCGCACCCAGCAACGACAGGCGTCCGCCCACCGCAGCAAAGATCACCATCTCGATCGAAGGCACGATACCCACAAAAGATGGCGACATGAACCCAACCTGCAAGGTAAACATGGCCCCGCCAATTGCCGAGAAAATCGCCGCCACGACAAAAATGAATACTTTGAAGTTTGCTACGTCATAACCTGAAAACCGTACGCGCTCTTCCTTGTCGCGCATGGCCATCAACAGTTTTCCTAGCTTGGAGGACAGTAGAAATTTTCCGAACAGGATGCAGCTGAACAACAGCGCGCCATTGACGAAATACAGCAGCACACGCGCGCTATCGCTACGGATATCCCACCCTAACAAGGTCTTGAGATCGGTAATGCCATTGACTCCGCCGGTGTACCCCTGCTGCCCGATGATCAGCACTGAGAGGATCAACGCCACCGCTTGCGTCACGATGGCAAAGTACACTTCTCCCACGCGACGCTTGAACATCGCCGCGCCCAGAACCAAGGCCAGCAAAGCCGGAATCAACGGAATCGCCAACAAAGTAAAGACGAAACTTTTGAATGGCTCCCAGAACAGGGGCAAAGCCGTCAACTGGTTCCAATCCATGAAGTCCGGAATCCCGGGCGTAGACTGGATTGCCGTGGCCTGTGGGGTGGACGCCTCCAGCTTCAGGAACATGGCCATGCAATAGCCCCCCAGCCCAAAGAACACGCCCTGGCCCAGACTGAGAATGCCGCCATATCCCCAACACATGACCAGGCCGATGGCCACAAAGGCATAAGACAGATACTTGCCTACCAGATTCAAGCGAAAGACATCCAGCGTCAACGGAAATACGGCAAAAACAAGAGCGGCCAATATCCCCAGGCCGATCAGGCCTTCGAGTGCGCCCAGCACATTCTTGTAGAAACTCGACATCGCCAGGCTCCTTATTTGCGGGTTTTGATGGAGAACAGCCCTTGCGGACGCAGCATCAAGATGATGACAATGCCCGTGAGGGTCAGCACCTTGGCCATGGATCCCGTCATAAAGAACTCTGACACCGACTGAGTTTGAGCAATCAGGAACGCCGAGGCGACTGTTCCCAGCAAACTGGCTGCGCCCCCGAATACCACGGTCAAGAACGTATCAACGATGTACAACGACCCGCTCGTGGGGCCCGTCGCGCCTATCGTGGTAAATGCCGCCCCCGCAATCCCGGCAATCCCGCACCCTAATGCAAAGGTCAATCGGTCGACCCGGCGAGTATCAATGCCCACCGCCCCACTCATCGCGCGATTCTGCACGGTAGCGCGCACGTGCAGCCCCCATGTCGAGCGAAACAAGGCCAAAATCAGACCGGCTGTCATCAGGAACGTCAGCACCATGACAAACAGCCCGTTGATGGGGATATCCACTCCGTCCATGGGCTGCCAAGAACCCATCAGCCACTCCGGCATCTCCGGGCTGACCTCGCGCGGCCCGAAAATCGAACGCAGCGACTGCTGCATGATCAAGGACAGCCCCCAAGTCGCCAGCAGCGTATCCAACGGACGCCGATACAAGTGGCGAATCATGGCCCATTCGACCAGCCACCCCAATGCAAACGCCACCACAAAAGCCGCCACCACCGCGAACAGAAAATAATATGGCGCGAACGCTGGCACGTAGGTCTGCACCAGCGTCGCCAACAGATAAGTGGTGTATGCCCCCACGGCGAGAAACTCGCCGTGCGCCATGTTGATCACACCCATTTGCCCGAAAATCAACGCCAGCCCCAATGCCATCAGCAAGAGCACACTGAATACGGACAAGCCATTGAACCCCTGCATCAACAGGATGGCGCCAAACTCGGATAAGGATTCCATACCGCGACCTTCAAAGCGATTTGGGGGCAAGCCCCGCAGACGCGCTGGGGGCACTCAGCGTGACAACACGCTAGACTGCGATTTATTGATAGCCCTTGGGGAAAGGATCAGGCTTGATCAACTCGGGGGTTTCATAGACCACGTCAAACTGGCCATCGCGCCGGATCTTGCCCACACGGGTCTTGCTCCACAGGTGGTGGTTCGGATCGATCTTGACGTAGCCTTCCGGCGCTTCCTTGTATTCCAGGTCAGGCGAGGCAGCCACGACCTTGTCCACATCGAAACTGCCGGCTTTCTCGACCGCCATTTTCCATAGCCAGGGTCCGAGATAGGCGGCTTGCGTCACATCCCCGATCACGGCATTCGCGCCGTATTTGGCCTTGAAGGCTTCGACGAATTTCTTGTTGTTCGGGTTGTCCAGGCTTTGGAAATACTTCATGCACGAGTAAAAGCCCTCGGCGTTCTCGCCACCGATTCCCAGCAATTCGTCTTCAGTCACCGAAATGGTCAACAAGGTCTGCTTGGCCGCTGTCACGCCTGCGGCCTTGAGTTGCTTATAGAACGACACGTTGCTGCCGCCGACCACAATGGCATAGATTACATCCGGCTTCTTGAGCTTGATCTTGTTGATCAGCGAGCCGAACTGCGTATGGCCTAGCGGATAGTAGTCCTCGCCGACGACTTCGCCCTTGAGCACGTTCTCGATGTGCTTGCGCGCAATTTTGTTGGACGTCCTCGGCCAGATGTAGTCCGAGCCGATCAGATAGAACGTCTTGGCCTTGGTCTCGCGATTGATCCAATCCAGCCCCGACAAGATCTGCTGCGTTGCCTCTTGCCCTGTGTAGAAGACGTTTTTGGATTGTTCCAACCCTTCGTAAAACGTGGGGTAATAGAGCAGGCCGTTTTCTTTCTCAAACACCGGCAGCACTGCTTTACGCGAGGCCGACGTCCAGCAGCCAAAAACGGTGGCGACCTTGTCGCTGACCAGCAGCTTGCGCGCTTTTTCGGCAAACGTCGGCCAATCGGAGGCGCCGTCCTCCTGAATGACCCTGATCGTGCGTCCGAGCACTCCGCCCATGGCATTGATCTGCTCGATGGCCAGCCGCTCTGCCTGAATCGATCCCGTTTCGCTGATTGCCATCGTCCCCGTGGCGGAATGCAACTGCCCCACCACGACCTCGGTGTCGGTCACAGACAGACCTGTCGTATTGACAGTAGCGGTCGCCGGCCCGGCGGCCCTGGACAGCACAGGCACGCCCATCAACGGCAGGGCCGCCATCGCCAACGCCATGCGCCGGCGGGCCGGGGAAATCAGATCATCGTTTAACTCAGGTTTGCGAGCCATCAATTGCTCCTAGCGGATGAATGCCACCATTGACCGGATGCCCCCAGCAAATGCTGGCGTTCAACCGGGATACGGTGCAATACTAGGCACCAATGCTGCGGCGCAATATACGTTGATTGACGTAGTGGCGATGCGACCGCCCGCAGGTAAAACCGTATCTACGTCATTCGACGCATATCACGTGTCTCGCGCACCCGAGATCCCTGCGTCGATCACTACATCAGTCGCCCAATCTGGAACAAATTGCCGTGGATCCCAGCGCCTCTCAACGCATCGTCAAGGTTCGCCGCGACTACAACACCTGGGTCGCCAACGAAACGCTGGAGGACTACGCCCTGCGCTTCACGCCGCATTCGTTTCGCAAATGGTCCTTGTTCCGGGTCGCCAACACTGCCGGCGGCGCAGCCTCGTTCCTGGCGCTGGAGGCCATTGGCGGCGCGCTGGCCCTGAACTATGGCTTCATCAACGCCTTCTGGGCGATTGTTGCTGTCTCGCTGATCGTATTCCTGACAGGGCTGCCGATCTCGTACTACGCAGCGCGCTACGGCCTGGACATGGACCTGCTGACAAGAGGCGCAGGCTTCGGGTACCTAGGGTCTACCCTGACCTCACTGGTCTATGCGTCTTTTACTTTCATCTTCTTTGCGCTGGAGGCAGCCATCATGGCGCTGGCCATCGAGCTGGCGACAGGCCTGCCGTTGACGCTAGGCTATCTGCTGTGCGCCCTGGCCATCATCCCCATGGTCACCTATGGGATAACCCTGATCAACCGTCTGCAAAACTGGACACAACCGATCTGGTTGATCCTGTTGATCGTGCCCTACGCCTTTATCCTGTTCAAGCAGCCTCAGGCGTTGGATGGGCTGCTGAGTTTCGCAGGCCATCACCGCGACAACGGCCATTTCGATATCCTGCTGTTTGGCGCAGGCTCTGCCGTTGCCGCATCCCTGGTCACGCAAATCGGCGAACAAATCGACTTTCTGCGCTTTCTGCCACCGCAGACGCCCGCGAATCGATGGCGCTGGTGGACCGCCCTGCTCTGCGCCGGCCCTGGCTGGATCATCCCCGGCGCCCTCAAAATGCTGGGCGGCGCCTTTTTGGCCTACCTGGCGCTGGGTCACGGCGTCAGCACGGAAAAAGCCGCCGACCCCACGCACATGTATTGGATCGCCTATCAATATGTGTTTTCCACGCCGGGCTTGGCGTTGGTCGCCATGGCAGTCTTTGTGGTCATCTCGCAGGTAAAGATCAACGTGACCAACGCTTATGCGGGGTCTCTGGCATGGTCCAACTTCTTTGCCCGCCTTACCCACAGCCATCCCGGCCGCGTCGTCTGGCTGGTCTTTAACGTCATGATCGCCATTGGCCTCATGGAGCTGGGCGTCTTTGACGCCCTGGAACATGTGCTGGCGGTCTTTGCCCACGTGGCGCTAGCCTGGATCGGATCGTTAGTGGCCGATCTCGTCATCAACAAGCCCTTCGGCCTGAGCCCGGCCAGCATCGAGTTCCGGCGCGCGTACCTGTATGACATCAATCCTGTGGGCGTAGGCAGCATGATGATCTCGCTCACGATATCGCTGCTGGCCTTCGGTGGGACCTTTGGCGCATTGGCTCAGGCACTATCGCCGTTCATTGCGCTGGCGATCACGTTTGTAGCGGCGCCGCTGATTGCCTGGAGAACACGCGGACGCTACAACCTGGCCCGCAAACCCGACGCAACACACCCGCTCGAGTCGAAATGCGTCATCTGCGCCAATACCTTTGAACAGCCCGACATGGCGCATTGTCCCGCCTACAACGGCGCCATCTGCTCGCTATGCTGCACGCTGGACGCGCGCTGCCATGATCGCTGTAAATCGGAATCGCGCGCCCAAGATCAACTGGGCGCAGCGTTACGGCGCATTTTCCCCGGTCCCATGACGCCACTCTTTCACTCGCGCCTGACGCACTACTTGATCATCCTGGGCGTCATGGCTGGACTCCTGGCCTCGATCATGGCGCTGCTGTACTTTCAAGAGGCCGTGAACTATACCCGCAATGGTGCTGATATCAGTACGCTGAAGGCGGCTTTCATCAAGCTCTTTGCCGCCCTCATTCTGATCGGCGGCGTTGCAGCCTGGTGGCTCGTCTTGACCAACGAGAGCCGCCAGGTGGCACAAGAGGAATCAGATCGGCAAACGCATCTATTGCTGCGAGAGATCGCGGCTCATGAACAAACCGATGCACAACTGCAGCGCGCCAAAGAAGCGGCAGAAAGCGCCAATCTCGCCAAGAGCCGCTTCATGAGCGGCATGAGCCACGAGTTGCGTGCGCCGCTGAACAGTATTTTGGGTTACGCGCAAATCATGGCGCGAGATCCTGCGCTGCCTCAGCAGCGGCGCGAAGCTATCGACGTCATTCACCGCAGCGGCAAGCATCTGATCGGACTGATCGACGGCCTGCTGGATGTAGCGCGGATTGAGGCGGGAAAACTCAAACTTGAAAACCATGAACTCCGATTGCCCGAGTTTCTGGATCAGATCGTCATGATGTTCCGGCCGCAGGTCACGCTCAAAGGACTGCAATTCACCTACGAGCCCTCGGACAATCTGCCACGCATCGTACAAGTCGACGAGAAGCGGCTGCGCCAGATCCTGATCAATCTGCTGAGCAATGCCGTCAAGTTCACTCAACAAGGACATGTCAGTTTTCGAGTACGCCATATGTCCGACATCGCTCAGTTCGAGATCGCAGACAGCGGAGCAGGTATTCCTGCAGCCGATCTGGAACGCATCTTTTTGCCATTCGAACGCAGTTGGGCAGGTGAAGAGCAAGCCGACACAGGCAGCGGGCTGGGCTTGACCATCTGCCGCATGCTGACCGGCATCATGGGTGGCGAGCTGACCGTCAAGAGCACGCTCGGGCGAGGTAGTGTCTTTACTCTGAAATTGTTCCTTCCTGCCGTACGGGCGCCGCGCACCGGCATCCTGCCGCAGGGTCAGATCGTAGGATACGAGGGTGCCCCCAAACGAGTGCTCACCGTCGATGACCAAGCCTCACAGCGGCTTGTGGTCCGCGAGATGCTGGAACCGCTGGGATTCATCGTGCACGAGGCCGCCAACGGCGCCAGCGCACTGGAGCTCGCCGATGCACTGGCGCCCGACCTGATCCTGTTGGACATCTCGATGCCGGATATGCAGGGCTGGGACGTCTGCCGTACTTTGCGCGCCCGCGGCATCCATGTGCCGATCCTCATCCTCTCGGCCAAGGCATATGCCCGCCCTGGCCCCAGTGACACACAGAACGCACACGACGACTTTCTGACCAAACCCGTCATCATGGACGAGCTGTTGGACAAAATCGGCCAGCACCTGGGCCTCTGCTGGCAAGAACTCGACAGATCTCCCACACGGACTCCGGGTGCAGATGAATTACACCGCGTCGCACTCGAGCGCCAGCACACCGAAGCCCTGCTCGAGCTCGGCGCCATGGGTTATGTCAAGGGCATCGTCGCACGGCTGGAAGCCATACGCGGCACCCAACCTGAAGCCGCCGTTCTCATCGACCACCTGCTGGACCTCGCTCGCAACTTTCAACTCGGCGAATACCAAAGCACGCTCAAGCATCATGTGCAGCATCACGCCATCCCCACGCAGAAATCATGCTGAATATCATGTCTACCGAACTCAAGGACAAGCATCTGGTGCTGCTGGTGGATGACGCCCCGGACAACCTGAAAATGCTGTCCAATGCATTGGACGATGCCGGCTATGATGTGCTGATTGCCACCGATGGCCATGCCGCCCTGGACCGCCTCGATTACGTCACGCCGGACATTGTGCTGCTCGATGCCATGATGCCTGGCATTGACGGCTTCGAAACCTGCCGCCGGATGAAAGCCGACCATCGCGCCGCACACATCCCCGTAGTCTTCATGACGGGGCTGACCGAGACCCGGCATGTGGTGCGCGGCTTTCAAGCAGGCGGCATTGACTATGTCACCAAACCACTGGACACCGACGTAGTGCTGGCTCGCCTGAATGCTCACCTGCGCAGTCATCGGCTGATGAGCGTCGCGCTCGACGCCATCGACGCTGTCCACACTGCCGTCATCGCGCTGGACGAGACCGCTCACCCGATCTGGAAAACGGCCCGGGCGCGCCAATGGCTGCATACCTACTTTGGACTGGATCCCCAGGCATCAGGTCTGCCGCAAGCCCTGCAACACTGGGTTGGCGAGGCCTTGATGCACACCGGGTTCGATCAAATTCCGCCGTATATCCAGCCAGGAACGGATCGTCAGTTGGTCATGCGTCTGGCCAGACGCCCGCAAAGTGCGCCGGGTGAACTCACCCTGCTGATGGAAGAGCAACCGCAGCCCATCGACCCGCGCCATCGTCTCGCCGAGCAATACCGCTTGACCGCTCGCGAAACCG
>Ga0164243_10008724_pt1 | contig 14901 bp, 8 predicted proteins | sample OricompcompostOP_FD_108781 | JGI IMG/M metagenome (GOLD analysis project Ga0164243, IMG submission 108781) | Organic Plus compost microbial communities from Emeryville, California, USA - Original compost - Organic plus compost (OP) | ecosystem: Engineered > Solid waste > Mixed feedstock >... | reverse complement strand
CGGCCGGACCTCGTCGTCGTCTACGGCGACGTCAACTCCACGCTCGCCGCCATCCTCGTCTGCGCCAAGCTCGGCGTGCGCACCGCGCACGTGGAGGCGGGCCTGCGCTCCTTCGACCGGACCATGCCGGAGGAGGTCAACCGGGTCGTCACCGACGCGCTCGCCGACATCCTCTTCTGCACCAGCCCCGAGGCGCTCTCCTACCTGGCGAACGAGGGCGTGGACCCGCGCAAGGCGCACCTCGTCGGCAACCCGATGATCGACAGCCTGTTCGCCGCGCTGCCCTCGCTCGACCCCGCGGCGCTGCGCGAACGCCTCGGCCTGCCCGGCCGGTACGCGGTGGCGACCCTGCACCGCCCCGCCAACGTGGACGACCCCGAGGCGGCCCGCGAGCTCGTCGACGCGGTGCGCGAGGTGAGCGAGCTGGTGCCGATCGTCGTGCCGCTGCACCCGCGCGGCCGCACCCGCCTCGCCGAGGCCGGCCTCGTCACCGGCGGCGGCCTCACCATCATCGACCCGCTCGGCTACCTGGACTTCCTCTCCCTGGTGAAGGGCGCGGCGCTGGTGGTCACCGACTCCGGCGGCGTGCAGGAGGAGACGACCATGCTCGGCGTGCCGTGCGTCACCGTGCGCCCCAACACCGAGCGGCCGATCACCATCACGCACGGCACCAACCGGCTGGTCACCCCCGCCACGCTGCCCGCCGCGGCGGCGAAGGCCCTCGCCGACGGCGCCGCGACGCCCACCGGCGAGCTGCCCCCGCTGTGGGACGGCAAGGCCGGGCCGCGCATCGCCCGGGTGATCGCCGCCTGGCTGCGCGGCGACAACCTGGCACCGGCGGCGGCTCAGGCCGTACGCACCTCAGACGCTTGACGCCGGACCCCCCGGACGCGAAGGGACAGGCAGGAGACATGGCCGACGAGCAGCAGGACGAACCGCGCTTCCAGCGCCTCGGAGCGGTCAACTGGCTGCCCGAGGAGCGCAAGGAGGTCGAGCGCTACGAGGAGCGCATCCGCGAGCTGGAGGAGAAGCTCGCGATCCAGACCGCCCGCGCCGACTACGCGATCTGGAAGCTGCGCGCCACGCAGAGCCAGCGGCCGTACCGGGTGGCCGAGGCGCTCACCGGGGCCCGCCGCCCGTCGAAGCTGGTCCGGCTCCCGGCCGACCTGCGCCGCGCGCTCAAGGTGAAGAACAGCCCGAAGGCGCCCGCCTCCGTGGTGGAGGCGGCCGAGGCGGCGGCGAAGCGCCGGCCCGAGGTGAAGATCCCCAAGCTCGCCTGGCCGGAGGGGCCGATCAACCGGCCGGACCTGCCGGTCGCGGTGATCCTCGACGACTTCTCCCGGATGGCGTTCCGGTACGAGTGGGACCAGATCGAGTTCGGCCTCACCGACTGGCGGGAGATCTTCGCCGAGAAGCGGCCGGAGCTGCTGTTCGTGGAGTCGGCGTGGTTCGGCAACCAGGGCCGCTGGCGCTACCAGATGACCGGGACGAACGCCCCCAAGCAGGAGCTGCGCGACCTGGTCGCCTGGTTCAAGCAGGAGGGCATCCCGACGGTCTTCTGGAACAAGGAGGACCCGCCGAACTTCGACTTCTTCATCGACACCGCGAAGCTGTTCGACTACGTGTACACGTGCGACGGCGACATGGTGCCGAAATATCGCGAGATCCTGGGGCATGACCGCGTGGACGTGCTGCAGTTCGCCGCGCAGCCGCGGGTGCACAACCCGATCCAGACCCGCTGGGGCCGCGCCCAGGACATCGTGTTCGCCGGCATGTACTTCCGCGACAAGCACCCCGAGCGGCGCGAGCAGATGGAGACCGTGATCGCCCCGGTCCGCCCGCTCGGCCTGCACATCTACGCCCGCAACGACGGCGCGGGCGAGAAGTACCAGTGGCCGGACGAGTACCGGCCGCACATCGTGGGCGAGCTGCCGTACGAGCAGATGCTCGCCGCGTACAAGATGTACAAGGTCTTCCTCAACGTGAACTCGGTGATCGACTCGCCGACGATGTGCGCCCGCCGCGTCTTCGAGCTGTCCGCGTGCGCGACCACGGTGCTGTCCGGCTGGTCCCGGGCGATCGAGGAGACCTTCGGCGACCTCATCCCGGTCGCGCACACCCAGGAGGAGGCGTACAACCAGGCCCTCTACCTGATCAACAGCCCCGAGTACCGGGCCCGCCAGGGGCACCTGGCGATGCGCGAGGTGCACGACAAGCACACGTTCTCGCACCGCGTCGACCAGATCCTCACCGCGCTCGGCCGCGAGGTGCGCCCGCGCACCCGCCCGATCACCGTCGTGCTCCCCACCAACCGGGCCGGACAACTCGAACACGCCATCCACCAGGTGGCCCGGCAGCGGCACCGCGACCTGCAGCTCGTGCTGGTGCTGCACGGCATCGCCATCGAGCCCGCGGTCGTCCGGGAGAAGGCGCTCGCGGCCGGCATCCCCGACGTGAAGGTGCGCACCGCGGACCCGTCGCTCACCCTCGGCGAGGTGCTCAACCTCGGCATCGAGGTCGCCGACGGCGACTACATCGCCAAGATGGACGACGACAACCTGTACGGCGAGCACTACCTGTCCGACCTGATCCGCGCCTTCGACTACGCGGACGCCGAGCTGGTCGGCAAGGGCGCGCACTACACGTACTTCCCGGCCACCAACAGCACCGTGCTGCGGCTGCCCGGCCTGGAGCACCGCTACGCCCACCTGGTGCAGGGCGCGACCATCCTCGCCAAGGCCGACCTGCTGCGCGCCATGCCGTTCGAGCCGGTGAACGCGGGCGAGGACACCCGGCTGGTGCGCCGCTGCAAGGAGGAGGGCGTGCGCATCTACTCGGCCGACCGGTTCAACTTCGTCTACATGCGCTCCGCCGACGCCAGCACGCACACCTGGCAGGCCCCCGACTACAAGCTGCTGCGCAACGCCCAGTTCTGCTTCGCCGGCAACCCGGAGAGCCACGTGATGATCTGACCCCCTGCCCGCCGCCTCGGCCCGGCGGCGGCACGTTCGCGATTTCCTCTCATGTCGTGTCGAACCGGTGTCGGCTTTCCTGCGTACCCGGGAGCGATGTGCGGGATGCGCCGGTCGTGATCGCCTTGGGTGCTTGTTGCCCTACAGGGAGGGGTGGCGGGTATGTCGGTGGGCATGGTGAGGCCCGAAAACGTGAGTGACGCACGAATCCGGTGCCGCATCCGGGTCGAGGGCATCGTCCAGGGAGTGGGGTTCCGGCCCTTCGTGTACGCGCTGGCCAGGCGGCTCGGCCTGGCCGGGATGGCAGGCAACAACTCGGCCGGGGTGGTCATCGAGGTCGAGGGCCCGGCGGCGGCGATCTCGCGGTTCGAGAAGGCGATCCGGAGCGAGGCCCCGCCGATGGCGGTGATCTCGCGGGTGGTGGTGGAGCCGATCCCGGCGGTCGGCGAGGACGGCTTCGCGATCATCGCGAGCCGGGGCGGCGAGGAACGCCAGGCGTGGATCGCTCCGGACGTGGCGACCTGCGCGGACTGCCTGCGGGGGGTGTTCGACCCGGTCGACCGGCGCTACCGATATCCGTTCGCGAACTGCGCGAACTGCGGGCCGCGCTTCACCGTGGCGCGGGACGTGCCGTACGACCGGGGGTCCACCACGATGGCGGGCTTCCCGATGTGCGCGCAGTGCGAGCGCGAGTACAACGACCCGTCCGACCGCCGGTTTCACGCGCAGCCGATCTGCTGCCCGGCGTGCGGGCCGAAGCTGCGGCTGGTGAACGCGTCCGGCGACGAGGTGCAGGGGGACCCGATCGTCGCCGCGGCGCGCATGATCCGGGCCGGGCGGGTGGTGGCCGTGAAGGGCCTCGGCGGGTACCACCTGGCGGCGGACGCCAAGGACGAGAACGCGGCGATCACGCTGCGGGCGCGCAAGGTGCGCGAGGACAAGCCGTTCGCGGTGATGGTGCCCGACCTCGCCACGGCGGAGAAGTTGTGCGAGGTGGACGAGACGGCGCGGCGGCTGCTGTCCGGGCCGCGGCGGCCGATCGTGGTGCTGCCCCGGCGGGACGACGCGCCGGTGGCCGCGGCGGTGGCGCCGGGCAACCGGTTCCTCGGGCTGATGCTGCCGTACACGCCGCTGCACCATCTGCTCGCCGCCGAGCTCGCCGGGCCGTACATCCTGACCAGCGGGAACACCGCGGACGAGCCGATCGCCTACGACGACGAGGAGGCGATGCGGCGGCTCGGCGAGATCGCCGACGCGTTCCTCGTGCACGACCGGCCGATCCACATGCGGGCCGAGGACTCGGTGCTCCTGCTGCACGAGGGCCGGGTGACGCCGGTGCGGCGGTCGCGCGGGTACGCGCCGCAGCCGCTGCCGCTGCCGGTGCCGCCGCCGCGGCCGGTGCTCGGCTGCGGGGCCGAGTCGCGCAGCACGTTCTGCCTGGCGAAGGACGGGCACGCGTTCGTCTCGCACCACATCGGCGACCTGCGCGACTTCGAGACGCTGAAGGCGTTCCGCGAGGGCGTCGCGCACTTCCAGCGGCTGTTCGACATCGAGCCGCGGGTGGTCGCCTACGACCTGCACCCGGAGTTCCTCGCCACCAAGTACGCGCTGGAGCTGCAGGGCGTCGAGCTGGTGAGCGTGCAGCACCACCACGCGCACATCGCCTCCTGCCTCGCCGACAACGGGGAGACCGGGCCGGTGATCGGCGTCGCCTTCGACGGGCTCGGCTACGGTCCCGACGGCACGATCTGGGGCGGCGAGCTGCTCGTCGCCGACCTGCTCGGGTTCATGCGCGCCGGGCACCTGCTGCCGGTGCGGGTGCCCGGGGGCACGCTGGCGATCCGCGAGCCGTGGCGGATGGCCGCCGCCTACTTGGACGCCGCGCCGGGCGCGCCGGAGATGACCGAGGTGCGCAAACGGCACGCGAGCCGCTGGGAGTTCGTCGTGCAGGCGGCGCGCAACGGCGCGAACAGCCCCCTCACGTCGAGCGCCGGGCGGCTGTTCGACGCCGTCTCCGCGATCCTCGGCGTGCGCGAGGCGATCAACTACGACGGGCAGGCCGCGATCGAGCTGGAGCAGCACGCCGACCCCGCGGTGACCGACGCGTACCCGGTGCGGGTGCTCGGCGGGCATCCGCTGCTGCTCGACGGCCCCGACCTGGTGCGCTCGATCGCCGACGACCTCGCCGCGGGCACCGGGACGCCGGTCGTCGCGGCCCGGTTCCACAACAGCCTCGCCGTGATGGTCGCCGAGGCGTGCGACCGGGTGCGCAGCTCGACGAGCCTGAGCACGGTCGCGCTGTCCGGCGGCGTGTTCCAGAACCGGCTGCTGGTCGACCGGCTGCTGCCCGCGCTGAGCGAGCGCGGCTTCCGCGTGCTCACCCACCGCCGCGTGCCGCCGAACGACGGCGGCATCAGCCTGGGGCAGGTCGCCGTCGCGGCGGCACGCGACGCGAACCGGTACGGCGGGCGCTGATCGGCCGCCCGGTCAGTCGTGCGTGACCTGGAAGGCGAGCGCGCAGGTGTCGTCCTCCGGGTTGCCGAAGTCGAACGCGTCGAGCGCGCTGTCCGGGTCGGCCGCGCCGCCCGCGCGGGCGGCGCGCTGCAGCACCTGCGCCGGGTCGGCCAGGTCGCCGGTGCGGCGCTCCACCAGCCCGTCGGTGTAGAGGAACACCAGGTCGCCGGGCCGCAGCCGGGTCCTGGTGACCCGGTACTCCATGTCCTCCGCCGCGCCGAGCAGCGTGCCGTACGCGTTGCGCAGCCGCCGCGCCCGCCCGTCCCGGACCAGCACGGGGGCCGGGTGGCCGGCGCGGGCCCAGCTCAGCACCCGAGTGGCCGGGTCGAAGTGAGCGACGACGGCGGTCGCGGTGGCCGTCTGGTCCTGGGTGTGGTGCACGACGCGGTTGAGGCAGTGCAGGATGCCGGCCGCGTCCGCGCCGGTGAACGCGACGCCGATCAGCGCGCTGCGCAGCTGCGCCATGCGCGCCGCCGCGGAGAGGCCGTGGCCGCTCGCGTCGCCGATCGCGATCAGCACGCGGCCGTCGGGCAGCGTGGTCGCCTCGAACCAGTCGCCGCCGACCTGCGCGGTGTTCTGCGCCGGGTGGTAGCGGACCGCGACGCGCAGCGCGGGCAGCGTCGGGTCCGTCTCCGGGAGCAGCGCCCGCTGCATCTCCTCGGCGAGGCGCAGCCGCTGCCGCTCCAGCTCCAGCCGGGACTGGGCGAGCTGCTCCTCGATCCGCCGCCGCGCGGTGACGTCCTGCATGACGCCGCGGAACGCGATCGGCTGGCCGAAGTTGTCGAGCACCGGCTCGGTGGTGGCGGCGACGTGCCGCTCGCCGACGCGGAACTCGAACGTCTCCGGCCGGTGCAGCTCGGTGAGCGCGGTGATCGCGCGGCGGACCTCCGGCGCGTCCTCCGGCTCCACCCGGTCGGGGATCTCGGCGAGCGGCAGCGGCGGCCGCGCCGGGTCGTGGCCGAGCATCTCGTAGATCGGCCTGGTCCAGGAGGTCTCCCCGGTGACCGCGTTCCACTCGGCCCAGCCGAGCGAGACCATGCGCTCCACGTCGCGCATCCGGGCCTCCAGGCGGGCCTCCTCGTCGTGGAAGCGCCAGCTCACCAGCAGCCGGTCGCCGACCTTCTGGGCGCGGGCGCTGAGCACCGCCGGGCAGAGCACGCCGTTGATCGGCTCCTGGTAGGTGAGCGGGCCGAGCCGTACCGGCTCGCCGGTCTCCATCACCCGGACGTACGCCTCGAAGATGCCGGAGAGCAGCACGCCGGGGAACGCCTCGCGCAGGTCGCGGCCGGTGATCTGCTCCGGCGTACGGCCCAGCAGATCGGTGGCCTCGTCGTTGCACCGGTCGATGCGGAACTCCACGATCGCGCCGGCGGCGTCCCGGATCGGGATCAGCAGCGCCGCCGGCGTGGGGATGACGTCGAGCACCGGGTCGATCCAGGTCAGCGACCATTCGGCCGGGTTGAGCCGGGAGCGCTCGATGACGGCCGGGTCGGACGCGGCGGTCGCGTCGAGGCGCACGTCGCCGACGAGGGTGGCGGCGACGGTGGTGACCCCGACGCCCTTCTCACCGGCGACGCGTTCCAGGTGCCCGAGCGCCTCGGGAGACGAGCAGCCCAGACGCTCGGAGAGCATCCGCTGCGCCTCCTCGACGACCGCCGAGGACCCGACCATGACCTCCCGCGTGTCATGGTCGTCCTGAATGTGACGCACCTTTCCCCCTGTCCAACCTGCGGACCGGCATGCCCGGACGCCCTCACGCGCCGCACCGGGTTTCGTCTCCCCCACCCCCGGTCATGGCCCGCCGGTCCCATGTCCGACTTGTGTGGCCGCTCGTCCCCACAACGGCGGCGACACGCTGCGAGTGATCACGCGATTACCACCCGCGATGCACTGTCTACCAGTAATCTCCCGCCACGACACTCGTAAAGGAAAATCCAAATTCCACAGAGTTCTACAGCGGCGACTGCGTGCGACCGGTGTGGCACAGAACCCTACCGTCCTCCCGGCCTCCACGCGCACTCGATCTTGATTCGCCCGCCGCGCGAACCCCCGCCGACCCGGGCGGACGCGGCCGGGCCGCGGCGGCGGCCCCGCGCCTTTCGTCACTTGAGACGGGCGGGCGGCACACCGCGTCCCTCTGCCACCATGGCCCCCGTGAGTGACATACGAGTCGAGCGGCGCGTGGAACTGTCATTCGACGACGACGCGATAGCGAGTGAGACGCACACCAACCTTTCCGCGGTACGGCAGGACGGCCCCTGCCTGTGGGTCGCCGGCGACGAGACCGCCACGATCGAACGGCTCACCGCCGAACGCGACGCGGACGGCCGGGTGATCCGCTACGCCGGCCATCGCACCGTACGGCTCGCCGACTTCTTCGACCTGCCCGCGGGCCCGGACGACGAGGCCGACATCGAGGGCCTCGCGCGCACCGGCCACTATCTGTGGGCGGTCGGCTCGCACAGCCTGAAACGCCGCCGGATCCGCCCGCACCACTCGGCCGCGAAGGCCCGCCGCCGGCTGGCGACGGTGGTGCGCGAGCCCAACCGGTTCATCCTGGCCCGCCTGCCGGTGGCGACCGGCGCCGACGGCCTGCCCGAGGTGCGCCGCCGGGTCAAGGCGGACGGCGAGACCCGCACCGCCGCGGTGCTCGGCGCGCACAAGGACGCGCTCACCGAGGAGCTGGCGGACGACCCGCACCTCGCGCCGTTCCTCGCCCTGCCGGGCAAGGACAACGGCCTGGACATCGAGGGCGTCGCCGCGCACGGCGACCGGCTGTACATCGGGCTGCGCGGGCCGGTGCTGCGCGGCTGGGCGGTGCTGATCGAGATCCGCCCGCGCACCCACCCGGACCACGACGACCGGCTGGTGCTGACGCCGCTGGAGGGCGGCGCGCGCTATCGCACGCACTTCCTCGACCTGTCCGGGCTCGGCATCCGCGACCTGTGCCCGCACGGCGACGACCTGCTCATCCTCGCCGGGCCGAGCATGGACCTGGACGGGCCGGTGCGGGTGCTGCGCTGGCCGGGCGCGGCGGTGGTGGACCAGCCGGAGATCGTGCCCGCCGACCGGCTGGAGCTCGTGCTGGAACCGCCGTACGGGGACGGCGACGACCACGCCGAGGGCATCGCGCTGCTGCGCGACCCGGGCGAGCCGGACGAGCGGCTGCTGATCGTGTACGACAGCCCGGCCGCGGACCGGCAGACCGCGACCGGTTCGGTCTACGCCGACGTGGTGGCGCTGCCCGGCTAGATCCGCGCGGCCGTACGCCCGCGAAACCCGCCTTGGACTCGGACAAACAATCTAAATAGCCGACGAAATGGGAGAAATGCCGCCGGTCGGGTAGGGGCTCCTGCGTGACCGAGGAGGAGCTCCATCCCGACCGGGTGCGCACCGCCGCCGTGCGGCTCACCGTCAACGGCGTGCCGCACCACGTCCGCGTGGACACCCGGGCCACGCTGCTCGACACGCTGCGCGAGCGGCTCGGGCTCACCGGCGCGAAGAAGGGCTGCGACCTCGGCGAGTGCGGCGCCTGCACGGTGCTGCTCGGCGACCGCCGCGTCTACGCCTGCCTCGCGCTCACCGTCGCGCTCGACGGCGCCGAGATCACCACCGTGGAGGGGCTCGCCGCCGGCGACGAGCCGCATCCGCTGCAGCGGGCCTTCGTCGAGCACGAGGCCGCGCAGTGCGGCTACTGCGTGCCCGGCCAGCTCTGCTCGGCGGTGGCGGTCCTCGCCGACGTGCGCCGGGGCGTGCCGAGCGCGGCCACCGCCGACCTGACCGCGCCGCCCCGGCCGGACGCCGCCGAGATCCGCGAGCGGATGAGCGGGAACCTGTGCCGCTGCGGCTGCTACTGCTGCTTCACCGCCGCCATCACGGACGCCATCACGGACGCGACCACCGACGCGACCACTGACGCGACCACGGAGGCGGCGCGGTGAGCGGGAGGGGCGCGCGGTGAGGCCCTTCGACTACGAGCGGCCCCGGCGCGTGGAGGCGGCGCTGGCGGCGGCGGAGGAGACGCCGGGGGCGATGTACCTCGGCGGCGGCACGAACCTCGTCGACCTGATGCGGCGCGGGGTGCTCGCGCCCGAGCGGCTGGTGGACGTGACCGGGTTGCCGTGCGACCGGGTGGACGTGGCCGACGACGGCGGCCTGACGATCGGGGCGGCGGTGCGGATCGCCGACCTCGCCGCGCACTGGACGGTGCGGCGGCGATACCCGGCGCTGGCGCTGGCCGCGCTGCGCATCGGGTCCGGGCAGATCATGAACATGGCGACGGTCGCCGGGAACCTGCTGCAACGCACCCGATGTCCCTACTTCCAGGACGTCACCAAGCCCTGCAACAAGCGCGAACCGGGCAGCGGCTGCCCCGCCCGGGAGGGCGAGCACCGGAACCTGGCGATCATCGGGTACTCCGACGCGTGCGTGGCCACGCACGCCTCCGACCTCGCCGTCGCGCTGCTCGCGCTCGACGCGGCCGTGCTGATCGAAGGCGTGGGCGGGCCGCGCCGGGTGCCGATCGCCGACCTGTACCTGCCGCCCGGCGACGACCCGCGGCGGGAGACCGTGCTCGCGCCCGCCGACCTGATCACCGCGATCGAGGTGCCCGCGCCGTCGCCCACCGCGCGGTCCCGCTACCGCAAGGTGACCGACCGCGCGTCGTTCGCGTTCGCCGTGGTGTCGGTGGCGGTCGCGCTCGACCTCGGCGAGGACGGGCGGGCCGTACGGGACTGCCGGATCGCGTTCGGCGGGATCGCGCCGCGGCCGTGGCGGGCGGCGCGCGCGGAGCGGGAGCTGCGCGGCGCGGAGCCGGTCGAGGGCGAGTTCGCCCGCGCGGCGCGGGCGGAGCTCGCCTCGGCCCGGCCGCTGCGGGACAACGCGTTCAAGCTGCCGCTCGCCCGCAACCTGCTGGTACGCACGCTGATCGAGCTGACGGAGTGATCATGGCGAAAGGCGCGGGCACGCGCGAGGCGCGGCGCCGGCCGCAGCGGGCCCACTGGGACAAGGTCACCGGCCGGGCCAGGTACGCCGCCGAGTACTGCCCCGGCCCCACGCTCGCCTACGCCGTGCCGGTGCAGTCGACGATCGCGCGCGGCGAGGTCGCGTCGGTCGACTGCGAGACGCCGCTCAGCCTGCCCGGCATGCTCGCGGTGCTCTGGCACGGCAACGCCCCCGAGCTCGGCACCTCCGACGACCCCGAGCTCGACCTGTTCCAGTCGCCGCGGATCGCCCACCGGGGGCAGTTCGTCGCGGCCGTGGTCGCCGAGACGCTGGAGGCCGCGTACGAGGCGGCGCGGCGCATCCAGGTCGAGTACGTGCCCGAGCCGCACGACGTCGTGCTGCGGCTCGGGCATCCCCGGGCGTACCGGCCGCCGGACGACGTGCCCGGCGGAACCGTGCACGGCGCCGTGGACCGGGCGCTGCGGGAGGCCGCGGTCGCCGTCGACGTCACCTACACGTCCCCGGCGTACCACCACAACCCGATGGAGCCGCAGGCGACCGTGGCGGCGTGGGAGGAGCAGGGGCTGACCCTGTACGACTCCTGCCCGCGCCCCTCGGCCGTGCGCAAGACGCTCGCCCGGCTGTTCACGCTGCCGCCGGACCTGGTGCGGGTGGTCGCGCGGTACGTCGGGGCCGGGGCGGAGTGCTCGGTCCGGCCGCAGACCGTGCTCGCCGCGATGGCGGCGAAGGTGGTCGGCCGCCCGGTGAAGGTGGCGCTCACCCGCCGCCAGATGTTCTCCGTGCCGGACTACCGGACCCCGCTCATCCAGCGCGTTCGGCTCGCCGCCGACGCCGGCGGCAGGCTCACCGCGATCGCGCACGACACCGTCGAGCAGACCTCGGCGCTGAAGGAGCTCGGCGAGCCGGTGACCCGGATGAGCCGGATGATGTACGCCGCGCCGAACCGCCGCGTCACGCACGAGGTGGTGCCGCTCGACGTGCCCGCGCCGTCCTGGCCGGGGGCGCTCGGCGGCTTCCCGGCCGCGTTCGCGCTGGAGTCGGCGATGGACGAGCTGGCGATCGCCTGCGGCCTCGACCCGATCGAGCTGCGCGTGCGCAACCGCCCCGAGGTCTGCCCGTACGGGCACGTGCCGCGCTCGTTCAGCCTCGTCGCCTGCCTGCGCGAGGGGGCCGAGCGGTTCGGCTGGGCCGGCCGCGACCCGACGCCGGGCGCGCGCCGCGACGGCCGGTGGCTGATCGGCACCGGCGTGGCCGCCGCGACCTGCCCGGTGTGGACCCGGCTCTCGGAGGCGACCGCGTTGCTGGAGGCGGACGGCCGGTTCCGCGTGCGGATCACCGCGTCCGGCATGCGCGCCGACGAACGCGCCGCCCTCCTCAAGATCGCCGCCGACACGCTGCGGGTCGCGCCCGAGCGGGTCCGGCTCGAACTGCGCGGCGGCCCCCCGGCGCACGCGGACGAGCCCGGCGGCGCGGTGATCTGGACGCCCGCCGTGGTCCGCGCCTGCGAGGCCCTGGTGGAGCAGCTCGAAGAGGACGACGCCCTCGCGGGCGGCGGCCACGGCGTGGTCCCCGGCGCCGTGCCCGGCCCGGCGCGCGGCGTGGGCCCGCCGCGCGAGGCGACCGCCTCACTCCCGGACACCGCCTGGGGCCAGGGCTGGACCGCCCGGCACGCCTTCGGCGCCCAGTTCGCCGAGGTGCGGGTGGACGCCGACACCGGCGAGGTGCGCGTGCCGCGACTGCTCGGCGTCTTCGCCGCCGGCCGCGTCCCCGACCAGGAGGAGACCCGCTCGCGCTTCGCCGGCGCGATGACGATGGGCCTGTCCATGGCCCTCCTCGAACAGGGCGTGCTCGACGAACGTTTCGGCGATTTCGTCAACCACGACCTCTCCCGTTACCTCATCGCCACCTCGGCGGACGTCGGCGACGTCGAGATCCGCTGGATCGAGGACGACGGCCCCGAGGCGGCCACGCGCGCCACCACGAGCTCCCAGGGCATGGAACGCGCGGCCGAGATCGGCATCGTCGGCGCCGCCGCCGCCATCGCCAACGCCGTCCACCACGCGACCGGCATACGCGTACGCGACCTCCCGATCCGCCTCGACCGCCTGATCGGCCCGGGGGCGGGCGAAAACGGCCGCCGCTGAGCCGGTCGACGGCCTTGTCTGCTTCGGCGGCCACGACGACAAGGTGTACGCCCTGGACGCCAAGACCGGTAAGGCACGCTGAGCGTAGGACGGCGTCCGCGACGGCTCGTCTCGCGGAATGGCGGGCGGGGGCTTTCGGTTGGCCTGAACCTGGGTGGGCGGCTTGCCGTACCCACTGCTGATGCCTAGCGCGCTGGAACGATCGATCTGTGCCGAATATCCGGATTCATCAATGTTCTGTTCGCGATGTGCGGGAGGTGAGGGCCCGCATGTCGGCCGGGTACGGCGGGCGCGCCGCGCGAGAATCGGGCGGGCGAGGCGAGCGGCAGGCGATCTGGTGAGGGAGAGTGGGATACATGGCGAATAAGGCAGTCATCGGCGTCACCGGTCTCGCGACGATGGGCAGGAACCTCGCGCGCAACCTCGCCCGGCACGGCCACGTGGTGGCGGTGCACAACCGGACGGCGGCTCGGACCAAGGCGCTCATCGAGGAATACGGCCACGAGGGCGCGTTCGTCCCGGCCGAGACGGCGGAGGAGTTCGTGCAGTCGCTGGAGCGCCCGCGGCGACTTGTGATCATGGTGAAGGCGGGCGCGGCCACCGACGCGGTGATCGAGGAGTTCGCGCCGCTGCTCGAACCCGGCGACATGATCGTGGACGGCGGCAACGCGCACTTCCAGGACACCCGGCGGCGGGAGCGCGAGCTTCGCGAACGCGGCCTGCACTTCGTCGGCGCCGGCATCTCCGGCGGCGAGGAGGGGGCGCTGCACGGGCCGAGCATCATGCCCGGCGGCTCGCCCGAGTCGTACCAGGCGCTCGGCCCGCTGCTGGAGAGCATCGCGGCGAAGGTGGACGGCACGCCGTGCTGCACGCACGTCGGCCCGGACGGCGCCGGGCACTTCGTGAAGATGGTGCACAACGGCATCGAGTACGCGGACATGCAGCTCATCGCCGAGGCGTACGACCTGCTGCGGCACGGCCTCGGCATGCCGCCCGCGGAGATCGCCGAGGTGTTCCGCACCTGGAACTCCGGGCGGCTGAACTCGTACCTGATCGAGATCACCGCCGAGGTGCTCGCGCACACCGACCCGGTCACCGGCAAGCCGTTCGTGGACGTCGTGCTCGACCAGGCGGAGCAGAAGGGCACCGGCCGGTGGACCGTGCAGACCGCGCTCGACCTGGGCGTGCCGGTAAGCGGCATCGCCGAGGCGGTGTTCGCCCGGTCGCTGTCCGGGAGCGCGCGGCTGCGCGAGGCGGCGCGCGGGCTGCCCGGCCCGGCCCGGTTCAAGCTGGAGCAGCGCTTCGCCGACGACGTCGAGCAGGCCCTGTACGCGTCCAAGATCGTGGCGTACGCGCAGGGCTTCAACCAGATCCAGGCGGCCGGGGACGAGTACGGCTGGGACATCGACCTGGGCGCGATGGCGACGATCTGGCGCGGCGGCTGCATCATCCGCGCCGGCTTCCTCGACCGCATCCGGGCCGCGTACGCCGCCGACCCGCACACGCCCACGCTGCTCACCGACGACCACTTCGCCGGGGCGATCGGCGACGCCCAGGACTCCTGGCGCACCGTGGTCTCCATCTCGGCCCAGATCGGCATCCCGACGCCCGGGTTCGCCACCTCGCTCGCGTACTACGACGCGATCCGCGCCGAGCGCCTCCCGGCCGCGCTCACCCAGGCGCAGCGGGACTTCTTCGGCGCGCACACCTACCGGCGTACCGACCGGGACGGCTCCTTCCACACCCGCTGGGAGCTCCCCGACCGGCCGGAGATCGCCTCCTCCTGACTCAGGGCTCGGCCCCGCGGTCGACGCCGAGGGTGGCGACGAGGTCCTCGTGCAGTTCGAACCAGACGCGGTGGCAGGAGTCGATGTCGCTGCCGTCGACCCAGGCGGCGTCCCCCGCCTGGGCGCGGCGCAGTGCCGCGGCGAACCGGGCGTCGTAGCCGCCCAGGCGGAGCAGGACCTTGCCGAGGCGGTCCGCGAGCGGGGCGAGGGCGCGGTCGATCGCGGCGAGTTCGGCGAGCACGGCGGCGTCCCAGGCGGGGTCGGTGTGGTCGTTGGCGGCCAGCCGGTCGCCGGGGGCGGGGCGGAGCTGCCAGTCGGTGCACGCCTGCCGCAGCCGGGCGTTGAGCGGGAGGAACTCGCGGTAGACGGCCCGGACCTCGTCGGCCGCGCCGGTGCTCGCGAGCTCGGCCGCCAGCCGCCGCTCGTTCTCCGCCCTGCCCGCCTCGGTGAGCGACCAGCCTTGGAGGTCGGCGAAGGCGGTGTGCGTCACCCAGCCGCGTGCCTCGGCGTCGCGCAGCG
>Ga0164243_10008723_pt1 | contig 14903 bp, 12 predicted proteins | sample OricompcompostOP_FD_108781 | JGI IMG/M metagenome (GOLD analysis project Ga0164243, IMG submission 108781) | Organic Plus compost microbial communities from Emeryville, California, USA - Original compost - Organic plus compost (OP) | ecosystem: Engineered > Solid waste > Mixed feedstock >... | reverse complement strand
TGCCTTCGCCTGCACGCATGATCTTCGAGAGGACGGACACGGGGGTTGGTCTCCTTGCCGGTCGGGCCTGGGACGGTCGGTTTTCCTTCTGACTTGACTGAGCAACGGCCATCGTATGCGAGGACCCCGCCGCGCCGGGAGCCTGCCGGGGGCGCCGGGCCTCAGCCGCTTCAAATCTCCGTCAAAGGGACAACGGCCCAGGGTGCCGGATGGTGCCGCGATCCACCGGCGAATTGTGCCGAACGCGGTCGCGCGCTCACTCCCCGCGTCCGTGCCGCCGCCCGGCGCTTTATCGGATGGCGTGTTGTGGGCGCCCGCGGGGAGAATCGGCCGATGGAACCCGTCACGCTCACCACCGACCGCCTCCTGATGCGCACCGTCGGCCCGGGCGACACCGACGCCGTGTACGAGGCCGCACAGGATCCCGACATCCAGCGCTGGACCACCATCCCGTCCCCTTATCTGCGCGAGCACGCCCACAGCTTCACGCACGAACTCGTCCCCGACGGCTGGCGGAGCGACACGATGTTCACCTGGGGGATTTTCCTCCCCCGCGACGGGGACCTGGTCGGCATGATCGCCCTGACGATGCGTTCCATGAGCTCCGCCGAGATCGGCTACTGGGGCGCGAAACGGCACCGCGGCCGCGGCCACGTCACCGAGGCGGTGCTCGCCGCCGCCCGCTGGGCCTTCACCGACCGGCACGTGGACCGTGTCGAGTGGCGCGCCGAGGTGGGCAACGGGCCCTCCCGCGCGGTCGCCGAGCGCGCCGGTTTCACCGTCGAGGGCACCCTGCGCTCCGCCCTGATCCAGCGGGGTGTGCGCCGCGACTGCTGGGTGGGTTCCCTGCTCCCGTCCGACCTCGGACTGCCGTCCGCGGCCCCTTATCTGCCCGCCGGAGCGCCGCCGTCCCAGGGCGTGTCCTGACCGCTCCTGGAGAACTCCCAGTTCACGCCCGAGTGTCAGTGCCACGTCCTAAGGTGCGCATCATGACGACCCCGCGCCCCACCCTCCACCTCTCGGCCGACGAGGCCCGTCGCATCGTCCTGCGCGCACAGGGTTTCCTCGGCGCCCCCGACCGCCGGGGCGGTGTCCGCGGCGTCCTGCGGCACCTCGGCGCGGTCCAGCTCGACACGATCTCCGTGCTGGCCCGCAGCCATGAGCTGGTCCCGTACGCCCGCCTGGGCGCGGTCGGCCGCAGGACGGTCGAGGCGGCCTACTGGACCGACACGCACGCCTTCGAGTACTGGTCGCACGCGGCGTGCATCCTGCCCGTGGAGGAGTGGCCGCACTTCGCGTTCCGGCGCCGCGCCTACCGCGCCCGCCCGCACTGGCACCACGAGCTCCCCGAGGGCGCCTACGACCAGGTGATCAAGCAGCTGCGCGCGGAGGGCCCGCTGACCGCGACCGAGCTGGGCGGCGCCAAGCGGACCAGCGAGTGGTGGGACTGGTCGGGCGCGAAGGTCGCCGTCGAGCGCGCCCTGATGTACGGCGAGGTGGTCTGCGTCGAGCGCCGCGGCTGGAAGCGCCTGTACGACCTGGCCGAGCGCGCCATCCCGGCGTCCCTGCTGCATGACGACCTGGACGACGCCGAATGCCTGCGGCGCCTCGTCGGCCTGGCGGGTCAGGCGCTCGGGGTGGGCACGCGCGCGGACATCGCCGACTACCACCGTCTGAAGGGCGAGCAGGTCGACGCCGTGATCGCCGACTCGGGGCTGGTGCCGGTGACGGTGGAGGGCTGGGCCAAACCGGCCTGGGCGGACCCGGCGGCACTCGGCACACCGCCGCGCGGCCGTCACCGTACGACACTGCTGTCGCCGTTCGACTCGCTGATCTGGGAGCGGGCGCGCACGGAGCGGATCTTCGGCTTCACCCACCGTCTGGAGGCGTACGTCCCCCGGCAGAAGCGTGTCCACGGGTACTTCGCCATGCCGGTCCTCGCCGGCGGCCGTCTGGTCGGCCGGGTCGACCCGGCCCGGGAGGGCCGCACCCTGGTGGCGAAGCAGGTCTCGCTGGCCGGCCCGAAGGCGGTTCCGGCGGTGTCGCAGGCGCTGGCCGAGGCGGCGGGCTGGGTCGACTGCACGGACGCGCGCGTGGAGCGCGTCGACGCCCCGGAGCTGCGTGAACCGCTCGCCCGGGAGCTCGCCCGTCTGATGGCGTGACCGGGAGTCCGCCGCCCGCCTGGGCTCCGGGTCCGCGGGTCCGGGGGTCAGCGGGTTCACGGGTCAGCGGATCTCGAGGATCTTCTCCCGCATCGCGTACACCACGGCCTCCATCCGGGAGTGCAGCTGCAGCTTCTCCAGGATGTTGCGCACGTGGTTCTTCACCGTGTTCTCCGAGATGAACAGCTCCTTGGCGATGTCCCGGTTGTTCATCCCGGTGGCGACGAGCTTGAGCACCTCCAGCTCCCGGTCGGTGAGCCGCGGCGCGGGCACGAGCCGGCGCTCGTCGGTGCGCTGGATCATCGACTTGAACTCGGTGAGCAGCTTCGACGCCATGGACGGGCTGATCTGGGACTGCCCGTCGGCCACCGCGCGGATGGCGGTGGCGACCTCGTCCGTGGAGATCTCCTTGAGGAGGTAGCCGGTCGCGCCCGCCTTGATGGCGTCGTAGAGGTCGGCCTCCTCGTCGCTGATCGTCAGCATGATGATCTTCGCGCTGGGGGCCACCTCCTTGATGGAGGTGCAGGCCTCGATGCCGCCCCGCCGGGGCATGCGGACGTCCATCAGCACGATGTCGGGCAGCAGGTCGGCGGCCTTGTCGACGGCCTCGGCGCCGTCGCCCGCCTCCCCCACCACCTGGATGTCCTCCTCGGCGGCGAGCACGATCTCCAGCCCACGGCGGAACAGGGCGTGGTCGTCCACGACGAGGACTCTGATCGGCTCCTTGCGCGGAAAGCCCGCGTCGGGGCCCGCGCCGACGACATCACCGTCGGCGTCCTCGTCCCGCATCGGTCCGAAGCTGTCCGTCATGGTTCCTCCCCCTGAGGCTGTGGCTGGTCGCATGCCATCGCCAACCCAAGGCAGTGGCCCATCGGTTGGGCCGTCCGGTCATGATTCCATGCCTGGCCGACACTGCGGTGACGTGCGGGGCGCGAAGTGGTCGCACACCGGTGCCCCTGGGGGCGCACACGCGCTCCAGGGGCACCGCTCAGCCGTCGGCCGGGTGGGTCAGCCGCCCAGCGTGCCACCGGCCGCTGGTGCTTGCGCCTCGGTGACCATCGGGTCCGTGCTCAGATGGATGACGCCGTAGTCGTAGGCGTGACGCCGGTAGACGACGCTCGGTTCCTTCGTCTCGGAGTCGACGAACAGATAGAAGTCGTGCCCGACCAGCTCCATCTCGTAGAGGGCCTGGTCGAGAGTCATCGGGGAGGCGACGTGCGTCTTCTCGCGCACGACGAGGGGACCTTCGCCCTTCACCTCGAGCGAGCCGATCTTCTTGGTTGGAATCGCGTCCGGCTCTTCGGTCTCGAAGGTCTGCCCGTTGCCGTTCAGCGTCGCGGCACCGGGGACGTGGTCGGGCACCTCGGCCGCCGTGAGCCGGCGTGCGCCCCGGCGCGAGAACCGCTTGTCGTGCTGCTTGCGCAGCCGGGCGTCCAGCTTCTCCGCCGCGAGGTCGAGCGCCGCGTACGGGTCGCTGGCCGCTGCCTCCGCCCGGATCACCGGACCGCGGGAACGCAGGGTGATCTCCACCCGGTCGCAGCGGTCGGCCTGTCGCGGGTTGGGCTCCTTGGACACCTCGACGTCGAGGCTGATCACCTTGGCATCGAGCCTCTGGATCTTCTCCAGCTTCAGCTTCTCGGCCACGTGCTTGCGGAACCGCTCGGGCACCTCGGTCTTGCGGCCCTTGACGACGATGTCCACGCAGAACTCCGTTCCCGGATCGCTCCGCTCCGACGGCGGAGCATCTCCCTTTTGCACCAGGCTCCGGTTGGCCCCGGAACCTCGGACTCGGCGACTTCCACCTCCTCCCCCATGGGCGAGATCTCCACCCCATGGCCGAGGGTGATGGTTCAAAACCCACGGCACGGCATTCGGTTAGTGCGGGGATGGCCTGCGCCTTTCCCTCACAACCGAACATATCTCGCCCGGAGGGATGTCGTCACCCTCTACTGCCGTGTACCTCCGTTCAGGTGAATTGATCCTCTCGTCACCTGCAACGATGCAACTTCCCTGTCAGTTCCGGTTTATTTCGAAAGAATCAGGGGCGGCGGCGACCACGGCTGCGCGGATCGTGGAACCGGCCCGTCCGCGGCTGCCGGTTCCCGGCGTGTCACGTGTCCGCCGCACCGCACCCTCCGTCGTTCCAGCACTTCCTTCCCCTCTGCCTTCCCGGCTTCCCACGCGATACACAGCCGTTGACGCGTCACCGACCTCCCCGTTCCCCTCGTTCCCTCCTCCATACGCGCGCGAGCCCTCCCGCGTTCGGCCGCAGCCTGTGCCGGCCGAACGCAGTCCCAGGTCGTCGCCCGCCGGCCCGGCCGCCACCGCCTCCCGGACGGCACACGCCCCCACCGCCTCCCGGACGGCACGCGCCGCCTCCGCCAGGGACGCCCCCGTCGTCATCAGGTCGTCCACCAGCACCACCGTCCCGCCCCCGGCGAGCAGCCGCCCGCCGCCGGGGACGACACAGAGCGCGCCCGCGAGATTGACCAGCCGCTGCCGGGAGCTGAGCCCCGTCTGGTCGGCCACCCCGCGCGCCTGCCGCAGGACGGCGGCCACCCGCGCCGGCGTCCCGGCCCGCCGCAGCGCGCCCGCCGCCGCGAGCGCGATCCGCCGGGCCGGATCGTGCCCCCGCGCCCGCACCGCCGCCCGCGCGGACGGGATGGGCACGAGCAGCACCGACCCGTCCCCGCCGGCGAGGCCGGACGCCCCCGGGCCGCCGCTGTCCCGGCTCTCACACAGCCCCGCCCGCACGGCCCGCGCCAAGGCCGTCCCGAGCGGTGCCGCCAGGGCCAGGGCACCGCGTTCCTTGTGGGCCAGCAGCACGGCCCGCACCTCATCCGTGTACCGGGCCGCCGCGTGCACCACGGGCAGCCCGGGCGGCTCCGGCTCCGGTCGCACCCGGCTCGGTACGGTCCCGGTCAGGACGCCACGGCACTCCGGGCAGAGCACCGTGCGAGGCTTCCCACAGCCTCCGCACTCGGCCGGCAGCACCAGATCGGTGAGGTCCTGCCACCACCCCCGCATGGCCTCGACTCTGCCAGCGGACGCACGGACCGGCCACCCCTGTGGATAACCACCTGTGGAAAAGCAGGAGTCACTTCCGAAACCGCTTTCCCACCGGCCGCCCCCGGAATTCCGTTCACCCCACACGGATTCTGAATTGACGGCATCGCGAACACCGCAGAGGAAACTACGAGGGGTGCGCCACGAAAAGCGGCCGAAGCCGTGCTCAATCCGCCCGGGGCGAAAGCGACCGCCCCGAACACAAAACGCCGCCCCGGGTCTCCCCGCCCGGCGCCCGCCCGGAAACCCGGGCGGGCGCCCGCGGCTCAGCCCGGATAGACCGGCGCGGTCCCGTCCGTGACGACCTTCTGCCACTGCGCCCCGGACGGCAGCCGTACGATTCCGTCCTCCGAGTACCCGACCAGCGGCAGCCGCGCGTCCTCGGACGCGGTGATCTCCTTGACGCCGCTGAGGGCCGCCGGCGCGGGCCCCTCCGGGGTGGAGCCGTCCACCTGCACGTACCGCATCGTCTGGACGCCGTCCTTCTCGCGGCCGACCACGACGAGCCGGCTGTCCCCGGCCCAGGACATGGCCGTGACCTCCTCCAGCTCGGGGGTCGCGGAGCGCAGTTCGTGCACGGAGACGCCGGAGCCGTCGCCGGCACCGCCGTCCCCCGCGTCATCGCCGCGCTCGATCCGCCCGATGAGCAGGGAGGACTTCTTGCCGTCCTGCACGACGAGCGCGATACGGACACCGTCGGCGGCCACCCGCACCGACTCGATCCGGCCCTCGAGGCCCGGCGGGGTCTTCACCTCGACCGGGTCGTCCACGCCCTTGTTCAGCAGGAGCAGCCGCGGCTCGGCGGGGTCGCGGTCGGCGACCCACAGGTCGCCCCGCGCGTCCCAGCTGGGGGTCGACAGCCGCTTCCCGGCGGACGGACCCGCGCTGGTCAGCTCGGGCTCCCCGAGCGGGCCGCCCGACACCAGGGCCCCGACGTACAGGTTCTTGCCGTCGAGTCCGACCCCGGCGGCCATGTCCTCGTCGCGCGAGACGGCCGCCGACCCCAGCTGGACATCCTCCCCGAGCGCGCCCGGCACCGGGGTGGGCTCGGTGTCGGCGGTCGCCGCCGCCAGCCGTACCAGCCGGTGCTTGTCGTTGAGGAAGTACAGGTAGTCGGCGCGCTTCACGGAACCGCGCACCGCGATGTCCTCGGCGTCCTCCGCGGTCAGGTGGCACAGCTGCCGGTCGCCCGCGCGCAGTTCGACCTCGTCCATGGTGGGAGTGAGGTTCTGGAGGGTGAACAGCAGTTGGGCGGCCATCTCCCGGCACTTGTCCGCGCCGACCCGGGCCGCCTTGCCGTTCAGCGGCACCGTCAGCTTGTTCTGGTCGTCCGGTGTCAGCGACTCCGAGGTGCGCAGCGCCGTACCGGTCGGGAAGCTCGAGCGGACCACCGGGTCCAGCCAGCGCGTGGGCCCGCGGAGCAGCGAGCGCACCGCCTCGGTCACCGGGTCGACGTTCCTGCGCACGTAGACCGGGTCGGCGACGGCGGCCGTGTGCGGGGCCGTGGCGGCACTGGTGCCCGTGGCGAAGTAGTAGCGGTCGACCGACAGGTAGTTGCGCTGGAAGTCCGACCGGCCCATGACGACCCCGCTCGGCGGCACGTCGATGCGCCACTGCCGGGTCTTCTTGTCCCGGGTGAGGTGCATGCTCTCGCGGTACTCGCCGTCGGCGGGGGCGTACGACTGCTCCGCGTCCACCGTGGCGACGCGGGTGCCGGTCAGCGTGTACGACAGGCTGTCCGTCTCCTCCCGGCTCACCCGGTCGGGCGCGGCACCGGGACCGTCGGCGAGGACGGTCGTGGACCGCAGCGGGTGCCACTTCGCCGACGCCTGCGGGGTCAGGTACTTGCGGGCTATCTCGTAGTCCGGGTCGTCGCTGGTCAACGCCTCCAGGAAGCCCGTGACGATCTCGGAGTACGACGCGTCCTCGTGCGGCGGCACGGCGAAGACCCGCACCTGGGCGTCCTGCCGGGGCGTGGACTCCACCCCGCGCAGATCGCCGTTGTCGGGCATCGAGGCGCATCCGGCCAGCAGGACGGCGCCGCAGGCCGCGAAGGCCGCCGTGCGCCCCGGTCCGTGCCGCCGGGCGGCCCGCTTGCGGTCAGCGCCCACGAGTCGTCTCCCCCTGCTTGTCCGGCTCCTCGGCCTTCCCGGCCCCCTCACCCGGCACGGCCCTCTCGCCGGGCTGCTCCCCGATGGTGTCCTCCAGGCGTCGCGTGCCCGACGCGGGCCGCGGCACCACACGGGCCCCGTTGCCGGGCAACGCCGTCGGGTCCGCCTTCGGCGCCGCGCTCTGCCGCGGCCCGATCGGGTCACGCACCGGCCGCAGCGGTCCCTGCTCGCCCTGCGGCTGGGCCGGCACCGTCGCCGACTTGCCCCCGGAGGGCAGACCGGCGTCGTCCAGGCCGCGGTTGCGCCGCGAGTCCTTCGGTTCCAGGGGTATCGGCGAGCCCCGCAGCGGCTCGTCGGCCGTGCGCGGCAGCGTCAGCCGGAACTGCGAACCGCCGCCCGGCTCACCCCACGCCTGGAGCCAGCCGCCGTGCAGCCGCGCGTCCTCCAGCGCGATCGACAGGCCCAGACCGGTACCGCCCGTGGTCCGCGCGCGGGCCGGGTCGGCCCGCCAGAACCGGCTGAACACGCGGGTCGCCTCACCGGGCTTGAGCCCGACGCCGTAGTCGCGCACCGCGACCGCGACCGCTCCGCCCGCCGCCGCCAGCTTGACCACGACGTCCCGGCCCTCGCCGTGCTCGACGGCGTTGACCACCAGGTTGCGCAGCACGCGCTCCACCCGGCGGGCGTCCGCCTCGGCGACGACGGGCTGCTGGTCACCGGCGACCCGTATCCGGGTGCCCTTGCGCTCGGCGAGCGGCTCGGCGCCGCTGACGACGCGCCGCACGACCTCCCGCAGGTCGATCGGCTCGGCCTCCAGCGCGGCGGCACCGGCGTCGAACCGGCTGATCTCCAGCAGGTCGGCGAGCAGCGACTCGAACCGGTCGAGCTGGTCCGCGAGCAGCTCCGCCGACCGCGCGGTCACCGGATCGAAGTCCTCACGCGCCTCGTGGATGACGTCGGCGGCCATCCGCACGGTCGTCAGCGGGGTGCGCAGCTCGTGCGACACGTCGGAGACGAACCGGCGCTGCATCCGCGACAGGTCCTCCAGCTGCTGGATCTTCACCTGGAGGTTCTGCGCCATCTTGTTGAAGGCCTCGCCCAGGCGGGCGATGTCGTCCTCGCCGGTGACCTTCATCCGTTCCTGGAGCCGCCCGGCCGACAGCCGCTCGGCGATCCCCGCCGCCATCCGCACGGGGGTGACGACCTGGCGCACCACGAGCCACGCGATGGCGCCGAGGAGCACGACGACGAACAGCCCGGCGGTCGCGAGCGTCGTCTTGACCAGGCTGAGCGACTTCTCCTCCTGCGTGAGCGGGAAGAGGTAGTAGAGCTGGTACAGGTCCCCGTTGGGGTCGCTGACCTGCTTGCCGATCACGAGGCCCGGCTGGGACTCCTTGTGGGCGCTCGGCTGGTACACGATCCGGGTGTAGCTCTGGAAGACGCCGGTGGTGCCGTCGATCCGCTCCCGCAGCGCCTCGGGCACGCTCGCCGTCGGGTCGACCCCGCCGGAGGCACGCCGGCCGCGGCCCCCGGTCTCGCTGCCCACGGAGGCGGGGAGCGTCACGACCTCGAAGGCGCCCTGGCCGCCGCTGGACAGCGACGAGACGGTGTCGCTCATCCACTGGATGACGTTCTGCCGGGACCGCTCGTCCGCCGCGGCACCGTCGTCGGCGGAACCCGCCGCGGACTCGTCGGCCCGCTGCTTGGCCGCCGCGAACCCGCCGGTCGCCTGGCTCTGCGACGCCTTCACCTTCGCGTCGAGCAGGCCGTTGCGGACCTGCCCGATGACGACGAAGCCCAGCAGCAGGACGACGCCCAGCGACATCACCAGGGTCGAGACGACGACCCTGAGCTGGATGTTGCGCCGCCACAGCCGCATGACCGGCAGCAGCGGCCGGCGCACCCAGCGCAGCAGCAGACGGAGCACCGGGCTGCCCTGTACTCCGCCCTGCAGCAACCCGCCTTCCAGAAACCGCCCCCAGCGGGAACCCGCCGTCTTCCGGCCGACAGGCCGCTCCCGACGGGTCCCGGTCCGACCGGGGGCCGTGGCGGCACTGTCCTGGGACATGTCAGCTCGGCCCTGCCTTGTATCCGACACCGCGGACGGTCACGACGATCTCCGGGCGCTCGGGGTCCTTCTCGACCTTGGAACGCAGTCGCTGGACGTGGACGTTGACCAGCCGGGTGTCGGCCGCGTGCCGGTAGCCCCAGACCTGCTCGAGGAGCACCTCGCGCGTGAACACCTGCCACGGCTTGCGGGCCAGCGCGACCAGCAGGTCGAACTCCAGCGGCGTCAGCGCGATGGACTGCCCGTCCCGCTTCACGGAGTGCCCCGCCACGTCGATGACCAGGTCGCCGATGGCGAGCTGCTCGGGCGCCGGCTCCTCCGACCTCCGCAGCCGCGCCCGGATACGGGCCACGAGCTCCTTCGGCTTGAACGGCTTCACGATGTAGTCGTCCGCGCCGGACTCCAGGCCGACCACGACGTCGACCGTGTCGCTCTTCGCCGTCAGCATCACGATCGGCACGCCCGACTCCGCCCGGATCAAGCGGCACACCTCGATGCCGTCCCTGCCGGGAAGCATCAGGTCGAGCAGCACCAGATCGGGCTTGGTCTCGCGAAATGCGGCCAGCGCCTTGTCGCCGTCGGCTACGAAAGACGGCTCAAAACCTTCACCACGCAGCACAATGCCGAGCATCTCGGCCAGTGCGGTGTCGTCGTCGACGACAAGGACTCGTCCCTTCATAAACGACATCATCCCATTCTCATAACGGTGGCGAAGGCAGTGGTGAGATAGGTCACCGACCAGCGACCTTAGTCGTAGGTCATCCGCACTGTCTGCCCTCGGCCCCCACACGGTGCGTGACCTTTGGAGGGGTTTGACCCCCTCTGCCCACCCTGTCGCCACGGCTGGATCATGCCGTTCGCGCCGTCGACCCCGCCTTCGCGCACAGCTGGGCGAGCGCCTCGGCGGTCACAGGGGACACGGCCCCCTCCTCCGTCACGATCGCCGTGATCAGCTCGGGCGGCGTCACGTCGAACGCCGGGTTGTACGCCTGCGTCCCCAGCGGCGCCACGGGGATCCCGCTGCCGGGCCCCCCGCCCACGACCGGCGCCTGCGGCACGGCGAACTCCGTCACCTCGGTCCCGGCACGCTGCTCCACCTCGATGGACGCCCCGTCCGGCGTCGCCGGATCCACCGTGGTCAGCGGCGCCACCACGATGAACGGCACATGGTGGTAGCGGGCCAGCACCGCGAGCGGATAGCTCCCGACCTTGTTCGCCACCGAACCGTCGGCCGCGATCCGGTCCGCCCCGATCAGCACCGCGTCCACCTCACCGGCCGCGAACAGCGAACCCGCCGCGTTGTCCGTGAGCAGCGTGTACGCCATCCCGGTGCGCGCCGCCTCGTACGCCGTCAGCCGCGCCCCCTGAAGCAGGGGCCGCGTCTCGTCCACCCACAGCCGCCTCAGCCGCCCCGCCCGGTGGGCCGCGAGCGCCACCGCGAACGCCGTGCCCTCACCGCCCGACACCAGCGCCCCGGTGTTGCAGTGCGTGAGGATGCGGTGCCCACCGCCCGGCAGCAGCTCGTCCAGCAGGGCCAGTCCCCGCTCGGCCATCCTGCCGCTCGCCTCGGCGTCCTCCGCGTGCAGCGCCCGCGCCGCCCGGAGCGCCGCCGACGCCGCCCGCTCCGCGTCCCCGCCCGCGGCGAGCTCGGCACGGTAGGCGTCCCGCGCCCTGCGCACCCCGAGCGCCAGGTTCACCGCCGTCGGGCGGGCACCCGCCAGCTCGTCGGCCGCGGCGTCCACGTCGAACCCGCGCGCGGCGGCGAGCGCGACCCCGTACGCCCCGGCGATCCCGAGCAGCGGCGCCCCGCGCACGGCCAGCGAACGGATCGCCTCCACGAGCACGGAGGCGTCCGTGCACACCAGCTCGACCTCCTCCGCGGGCAGTTTCGTCTGGTCCAGCAGGACCACGACCGGACCCTCCGGCGGCTCGTCCCACCGGATCGCCGGTATCTCGGCCGGCCTGTCGTCCTCGCCGGAATGCGCGTACTGATCAGCCATGCCGTCAGTCTGCCCCGCATCCGTCGGACAATTGAAGGGAAGCAGGCCATACCTCGGCGGGTACCTCCCCGGTGCCCCCATGGCACGATGGCTGCCGAACTGCCGCCGCGACCGCGGACGGGCACCGTGAAGGAGCGACGATGAAAGACACTCCGGGCTGGGCATCGCCCGGATCCGCCCCGTCCGACGGGCAGGAACCCGGTACGTCCGGACCCGCCGAGCCCCAGGACAGCGCCGACTCCGCGCAGCAGCCACCGGCGGACCAGCAGGCCCCCGGCCCGAAGTGGTCCCAGGAACAGCCGCCGGCCGGCCAGTGGTCCGCGCCCACGGGCACCCAGGCCCCCGGCCAGGCCCCGCCCCCGCCGCCCGGCCCGGGCTGGGGCGCCAGGCCCCCGGCCGGCCCCGGCGCGCCCGGCGGCTGGGGCGGCGCCCCCCAGGGCTACGGACCTCCCGGCGGATACGGCGGCTGGGGCGGTGGCTGGGGCGGACCCCCGCCGGCCGCCAAGCCCGGCGTGATCCCGCTGCGCCCCCTGGGCGTCGGCGAGATCCTCGACGGCGCCGTCTCCACCATGCGCGCCCACTGGCGCACGGTCCTCGGCATCTCCCTCACCGTCGCCGTCGTGACGGAGATCCTCGTCATCCTCGTCCAGGGCTTCCTCCTGGACGACCGCGTCAGCACCGACGCCCTCAACGACCCGAGCGCCACCCTCGACGAGCTCACCCGCGCCATGGGCAACTCGCTGCTCAACTCCGGCGTGATCTTCCTGATCTCGGCGATCGGCACCGTCATCGCCACCGCCCTGCTGACGACCGTCACCAGCCGCGCCGTGCTCGGCAAGCCGGTCAGCACCGGCGAGGCGTGGCGCGACGCCCGCCCGCAGGTGCCGCGCCTCTTCGGCCTGCTGTTCCTGCTGCTCCTCATGACCGCGGGCGTGGCCGTCGCGGGCGCCGTCCCCGGCATCGTCCTGGCCGCCTCGGGCGCCGAGGAAGGGGGCTTCGCGCTGGCCGTCCTCGGATCGATCGGCGGCTTCGTCGTCGCGCTGTGGCTCTGGTTCCGCTTCTCCCTCGCCTCCCCCGCGCTGATGCTGGAGAAGCAGGGCATCAAGAAGGCGCTCAGCCGCTCCGCCAAGCTGGTCAAGGGCGCCTGGTGGCGCGTGTTCGGCATCCAGCTGCTCGCCATGATCATCGCGAACGTCGTGGCCGCGATCGTCGTCATCCCGTTCACGTTCCTGGCCGGCGCGGTCAGCGGCCAGGGCGCCTCCGGCATCCTCGACGGCACCACCGACTTCGGCTGGACGTTCCTCATCGTCAGCGGCGTGGGCTCGGTGATCGGCTCCATGATCACCCTGCCCATCACGGCCGGCGTGACCGTGCTGCTCTACATCGACCAGCGCATCCGCCGCGAGGCACTCGACCTCGAACTGGCCCGCGCGGCCGGCGTCCAGAACACCGGCACCGGCACCCCGGGGAGCTGAATCGGTGAGTCCGACGGGGGGAGTTCTCACATCGGTACCGGAGCTGCCGGAGGCTGCCGCACGCGCCCTCGTGCGCGCCGGTGACACCGCCGTACGGGCGTCGGCGGCGGCCTCGGACGACGCGCCGCCGCTGACCACGCCACGCGACCCCGCGCGGGAGGCGGCGCGGCGCGAGCTGTCCAAGAGCATGTACCACGAGGACGACCCCAGCTGGTTCCAGCGCGCGCTGGACACCTTCTGGGACTGGGTCGAGGACCTCTTCGACAGATCCTCGACCGTCACCCCCGGCGGCCCGCTCGGCCTGATCGTCGTCATCCTCGTCGTCCTCGCCGTGATCGGCCTGCTGTGGTGGCGCCTGGGCACCCCGCGCCGCGAACCCACCTCGTCCGCCGCCCTGTTCGACGACCGCCCCCGCAGCGCCGCCGACCACCGCTCCGCCGCCGAGGCCCACGCCGCCCAGGGCCACTGGAACCGAGCCGTCCAGGAACGCATGCGTGCCATCGTCCGCGCCCTGGAGGAACGCGCCCTCCTCGACGTCCGCCCCGGCCGCACCGCCGACGAGGCCGCCGCCGACGCCGGCCGCCCCCTGCCCGCCCACGCCGACCGGCTGCGGGCCGCCGCCCGCGCCTTCGACGACGTCACATACGGCGGGCGGACCGCGACCCGGCAGACGTACCAGAGCCTCGCGGCCCTCGACCGCGACCTGGAGAGCACCAAGCCGCAGCTCGCCGCCCACGCCCCCGGCACGGGCGCCCAGGACCACCAGGGAGCCGCCGGATGACGACCGAGGCCCCGCACCCGTCCACCTCGGCCTCGCCCACCGCCCGCCACCTGTGGACCCGCACCCGGGGCATCGCCCTCGGCGTCGTCCTCCTGCTCGCGGCGGCCGTCGCGATCGCCGTGGTCCGCTCGGACGCCCGGCACGGCACCCTCGACCCCCGCTCCGCCGACCGCCAGGGCAGCCGGGCCGTCGCCGAACTCCTCGCCGACCGCGAGGTGGACACGACCGTCGTCACCACGCTGGCCGGAGCCCGCGCCGCGGCCGACGCCGACACCACCCTCCTCGTCGCCGCCCCCGACCTGCTCACCCCCGCACAGCAGAGGGCACTGCGCACGGCGACCGCCGACGCCGGAGGCCGCACGGTCCTCGTCGCACCCGGCAGCCCGTCGGTCGAACGGCTCGCCCCCGGCGTCACCGCCGACCCCGCGAACAGCCTCGACTCGGCGCTCTCCCCCGACTGCGCCCTGCCCGCCGCACGCCGGGCCGGCACCGCCGAGACCGGCGGCATCCGCTACACCACCGCCCACCCGGACGCCGACGAGTGCTACCCCAGCAACCGCCTCGCCACCCTCCTGCGCATCCCGGAGACCGGCGGCGACGGCACCGGCGACACCGTCGTCATCGGCGCGCCCGACATCCTCTTCAACGACCGCCTCGACGAGCAGGGCAACGCCTCGCTCGCCCTCCAACTCCTCGGCTCGCGCCCCCATCTGGTCTGGTACCTCCCCACGCTCTCCGACGCCTCGGCCGCCGACCCCGACGACCAGCGAAGCTTCTTCGACCTGCTCCCCTCGGGCTGGCTCTGGGGCACACTCCAGCTCTTCATCGCCGCGGCCGTCGCCGCCCTGTGGCGGGCACGCCGGCTCGGCCCCCTCGTCCCCGAGAAACTCCCCGTCGCGATCCGCGCCTCCGAGACCGTCGAAGGCCGCGCCCGCCTCTACCGCAAGGCGAACGCCCGCGACCGCGCGGCCACCGCTCTTCGCTCCACCACACGCATCCGCCTCGCCCCCCTCGTAGGTGTCCCCCTCACCCAGGCGCACGCGCCCGAGGCACTGCTCCCCGCACTCTCCGCCCACCTGCGCCGGCACGGGGACGGCCAGACCCTGCACACGCTCCTCTTCGGCCCGCCGCCCGGCGACGACGCGGCACTCGTCTCCCTCGCCGACCAACTCGACGCCCTCGAAAGAGAGGTACGCCGTCCATGATGGACCCGACCACTGACAACGCCGGGAACACCGGG
>Ga0164243_10008722_pt1 | contig 14907 bp, 14 predicted proteins | sample OricompcompostOP_FD_108781 | JGI IMG/M metagenome (GOLD analysis project Ga0164243, IMG submission 108781) | Organic Plus compost microbial communities from Emeryville, California, USA - Original compost - Organic plus compost (OP) | ecosystem: Engineered > Solid waste > Mixed feedstock >... | reverse complement strand
GCGTTGCGCGGCCGCTGGAGCAGGTGGTGCTCCCGCTTGTCGCCGGTGATCCACGACTCGATGAACGGCAGCGCCATGAGCACCATGAGCAGCAGCGGCGGCATCACCAGGATCGGGATCATCACGTTCCACGACAGCGTGATGCCCCAGATGTGGGTCTCCCACGGTGGGATGATGCGCAGCAGGCCGTCGGGCCAGCCCATGTACCAGTCCGGCTGCGAGCCCGCCGTCACCTTGGACGGGTCGTAGGGGCCGTACTTCCACACCGCGTTGATCGAGAACAGGCCGCCGAGCATCGCGATGGTGCCGAAGACGATGAAGAAGAAGCCGCCGGCCTTGGCCGCGTACACGGGCAGCATGGGGTAGCCCACGACGTTCTGCTCGGTCCGGCCGGGGCCAGGCCACTGCGTGTGCTTGTGGTAGACGAGCAGCAGCATGTGCGCGGCCACCAGGGCGAGCAGCAGGCCCGGGATCAGCAGGATGTGCATGGCGTAGAACCGGGGGATGATCGAGTCGCCCGGGAACTCGCCGCCGAAGAGGAAGAACGACATGTAGGTGCCGATGACCGGCGTGGCCTTCATGAAGCCGTCCGCGGCGCGCACACCCGTGCCCGACAGCAGGTCGTCGGGGAGCGAGTAGCCGGTGAAGCCCTCGATCGTGCCCAGCAGCAGGAGCAGGCAGCCGATGATCCAGTTGAGCTCACGCGGCTTGCGGAACGCGCCGGTCAGGTAGACGCGGAGCATGTGGATCATCATCGAGGCGATGAACACCATCGCGCCCCAGTGGTGCATCTGCCGCATGAGCAGACCGCCGCGGACGTCGAAGGAGATGTCCAGGGACGAGGCGTACGCCGCCGACATGTGCACGCCGCGCAGCGGGTCGTAGGCGCCGTCGTACTGGACCTCGGCCATGCTCGGGTCGAACCACAGCGTGAGGAACACGCCGGTCAGCAGGACGACGACGAAGCTCCACAGGGCGATCTCGCCCAGCATGAAGGACCAGTGGTCCGGGAACACCTTGCGGATGTTCTTCTTCAGCGCCGTGCCGAGGCCCAGGCGCTCGTCGGCCCAGTTCGCGATCGCGCCGGCGGCCTTGCCGCCCTTCGTGGTCGCGGGCGTCGTGCCGTTGGTCGTGGCGACCTTGCTGACGTCAACGCTCATAGTAGTCACGCTCCCAGAAGCTCGGGCCGACCGGCTCGTCGAAGTCGCTCTGCGCGACCAGGTAGCCCTCGTCGTCGACGGTGATCGGCAGCTGCGGCAGCGGACGGCCGGCGGGGCCGAACACCACCTTGCCGGAGTCGGCGAGGTCGAAGGTGGACTGGTGGCACGGGCAGAGCAGGTGGTGGGTCGTCCGCTCGTTCAGCGAGATCGGGCAGCCGACGTGGGTGCAGATCTTGGAGTAGGCCACGATCCCGTCGACGGACCAGTTCTCCCGGCTGTTGCCCTGGGAGTCCTTGCCGGGCTTGATGTCGTCGGGGTTCATCCGCAGCAGGATGAGCGAGGCCTTGGACTTGTGGATCTGGAGGTTGACGCCCTCGACCTCGCTCGGGTCGATGTCGTAGCGCTCGGGGTTGTGCAGCGCGTCGGGCTGGCAGTTGACCAGGTCGCCGATCTCCAGGTCCGAGGCGAGGATGGGGGTCCAGATGCCGTCGCGCACGATGCGCATCGGCTTGTCCTTGGTGCCCTTGCCCCAGATCGTGTGGTAGAGCTTGTCGCCCGGCAGCGGGCCGAGGTCGCGCAGCACGACGACCGCCGGCAGGCCGAGCAGACCGACCGCACCGAGGAGCGAGTTGCGGATCAGCGGCCGGCGGCCGATGCCGGACTCGGCGAGGCCGTCGTTGATCGCCTGCACGGCGACGTCGCGGTCCTCGTCGGCGGAGCGGGCGGGGTGCCGCATCTCCACGAGCTCGTGGTCGGCCATGAGCTTGCGGGCCCAGTGGATGACGCCGATGCCGATGAACATCAGCGCCAGGCCGAGGAACAGGCCGAGGGCCATCGTCGAGGCGCCGAAGCCGCCGATGAGGTGCCAGTCGTCACCGATGTCGAGGGTGAAGTAGGCGACGAGGAAGCCGATCGTCGCGAGCGCCGACAGGCCGAAGAGAGCGGCCACCTGACGCTCGGCACGCTTCTCCTGGTGGGCGTCGACGTCGGTCGGCCGCCACTGGTGCTCCGGCAGGCCGGGGTCCGGGATGGGCCCGACGAGCTCGACGCCGCCGGCGTCGGAGTGGTTGTCGTGTGCGTCGGTCACGCTGCCGCCTCGTCCTTCTTCTTGCTCGAGCGGGTGGTGTGCGCCGCGATCCAGACGGCGAAGCCGACCAGGACGCCGATGCCACCGACCCAGGCGATGATGCCCTCACTGACCGGGCCCAGGCTGCCCAGCGTGAAGCCGCTGTAGCTCGGCGCCTCGTCCAGCTCGTTGAGGTAGGCGATGACCGCCTTCTTGTCCTCCGGCGGGATGTTGCCGTCGGAGAAGGTGTCCATCGACTGGGGGCCGGTGAGCATCGCCTCGTAGATGTGCTTGGAGTCGACGCCGCGGATCTTCGGCGCGTAGCCGCCGCGCGGCATGGCGCCGCCGGAGCCCTCGAAGTTGTGGCACGCGGTGCAGTTGGCGAGGAAGATCTGGCCGCCGCGCACGACGAGCTCCTCGATCTCCTTCTCGCTCATGCCCTCGGTGGAGTAGAGCTCCTTGTCCGGGATGGCCGGACCGGTGCCCAGCGAGCCGACGTACGCCGACAGCGCGGCGATCTCCTCCTCGCTGTAGACGACCTCCTTGCGCGGGGCCTGCGCGCCCGGCTGCGCCATGGGCATCCGGCCGGTGCCGACCTGGAAGTCGACCGCGGCGGCGCCGACGTCGGTCAGCGGCGGCCCGTACTGCGAGCCGCCCTGGGTGAGCACGCCCTCGCCGTTCTGGCCGTGGCAGAAGGCGCAGCCGACGAGGAAGAGCTCACGGCCCTCCTTGATCAGCGCGGCCTCGTCCTGGTCGGTGTCGGCCTGGGCCGGCGCGAACGCCGCGTACAGCCCGCCCGTCAGCAGGAGGCCGCAGACCAGCACCAGGAGTCCGGCGATCGGTCCGCGGCGGTGCCGCGAGAGTCGACCGGCGGAGCGGTTCAGAAGGCGCACATTCAGTCCTTGTCAGTCCGGAGGATCCAACAGCTCTTCGTCATCGGGGCCCGCGATGTCACTTGATCAGGTAGATCGTCGCGAACAGGCCGATCCACACGACGTCGACGAAGTGCCAGTAGTACGAGACGACGATCGCGCTGACCGCCTGCTCGTGGGTGAACCGGCGGGCGACGTACGTGCGGCCGAGGACGAAGAGGAAGGCGATGAGACCGCCGGTCACGTGGATGCCGTGGAAGCCGGTGGTCAGGTAGAACATCGTGCCGTAGGCGTCGTGGGGGATCGTCACGCCGTGGTGGATCAGCTCGGCGTACTCCAGCGCCTGGCCGCCGATGAAGATGGCGCCCATGATGTAGGTCAGGATGAACCACTCGCGCAGGCCCCACTTGCCGACCTGCAGCAGCGATCCGGCACGGCCGACCTGACCGCGCTCGGCGGCGAACACGCCCAGCTGGCACGTGAACGACGACAGCACCAGGATCGTGGTGTTGATCGACGCGAACGGCACGTTCAGCAGCGCGGTGTTCTCCGCCCACATCTCGGGCGAGACCGAGCGGATCGTGAAGTACGACGCGAAGAGCGCCGCGAAGAACATGAGCTCGCTGGACAGCCAGATGATGGTGCCGACGGCGACCATGCTGGGTCGGTCGTGCTGGCCGTGCAGACGCGAGGCCGGAAGTGTTGCCGAAGCTGAGATCGCCACGGGCGCCATTATGGCCCATCGGTTCCGGTCGGCGCCCCGACCCCCCGTTCTGGGTGATGTGGGCCCACGACCTACGCTCGAAGCAGTCCTGAGCGGGGCGGGAGGAGCGCATGGTGCAGGTGTTGTCGGCCGCGACCACGGGGGTCGAGGACCTGCCTCCCCTCGACGCCGGCGCCCTGCTCTCGCAGTGGGGGCTGGCGCCGCTTCCGCTCATCGTGACCGTGTGGGGCACCGGTCTGTACGTCGTCGGCGTCCTCGCCCTGCGTCGGCGCGGCGACCGCTGGCCGGTCGGCCGGTCGATCGCCTGGGGCGTGGGCATGCTGGCGTTCTACCTGGCCACCTCGTCGGGCCTGGCGGCCTATGACACCGTCCTGCTGAGCGCCCACATGGTGCAGCACATGATCTTGTCGATGGTGGTGCCGCTGTCGCTGGCGCTCGGTGCTCCGGTGACGCTGGCGCTGCGGACCCTGCCCCGGCGGCCGCGGGGCTGGCTGCTGACGCTGCTCCACTCGCGGGTGGCGAAGGTGCTGAGCTTCCCGCCGCTGACCTTCGGGCTCTACGTGATCTCGCCGTGGGCGCTGTACTTCACCGGCTGGTACGAGGCGTCGCTGCGCTCGACGTACGTCCACGAGATGATGCACGTCCACCTCGTCGCCGTCGGCGCCCTCTTCTTCTGGCCGATCGTGGGCGTCGACCCGCTGCCCGGCCGGGTGGCCCACCCGTTCCGGGTGCTCCTCACCGTGTTGACCCTGCCGTTCCACGCCTTCCTCGGCGTGACGATCATGGGGCAGTCGACGCTCCTGGGCGGCGAGTGGTATCCCTCCCTCCACGAGGGTCCGCTCGGCTCCTGGCTGCCCGACCCCTACGACGACCAGAACCTGGCCGGGGGCATCCTCTGGGGCGCCGGCGACCTGGTCGGCGTGGTGTTCTTCGTCGTGCTCTTCGCCCAATGGGTGCGCTCGTCGATGAAGGAGGCCGAGCGCGAGGACCGCCGACTCGACCGGCTGGAGCGGCACGAGCGCGACCGGACGCCGCCGCCCGGGCGCAGCCACGCCGCGACGGAGGTCACAGCCGTGGATCGGTCCCGGTCCGAGTAGCATCGCGAGGGTGAGAACTCCTGCGACTCTGAAGGTGCTCGTCTACAGCGACGACGTGCACACCCGCGAGCAGGTCATCTTGGCGCTGGGCCGTCGCCCGCACCCGGACCTGCCGGAGCTGGAGTACGTCGAGGTCGCCACCGAGCCCGTGGTCATCCAGAACATGGACGCCGGCGGCCTCGCGCTCGCCATCTTGGACGGCGAGGCCGTTCCCGCGGGTGGCATGGGCATCGCCAAGCAGCTCAAGGACGAGATCGCCGACTGCCCGCCCCTGGTCGTGCTCACCGGCCGCCCGCAGGACGCCTGGCTGGCCACGTGGTCGCGGGCGGACGCCGCCGTACCGCACCCGATCGACCCGATCCAGCTCGCCGAGGCCGTCGTGTCGCTGCTGCGCGCGCGGGTGCCCGCATAGCGGGCCGCGCCCAGACAGCACCCCGAGCAGCGCCCGAGCAGCGCCCGAGCAGCCCCGAGTAGACAGCACACGAGATGACCACATGGCCTGACGTCCTCGGCAGCCTCGTCGCCGGGGAGGACCTGACCCCTGCCCAGGCGACCTGGGCGATGGGGGAGATCCTGGCGGGCGAGGCGACGCCGGCGCAGATCGCGGGCTTCGTGGTCGCGCTGCGCGCCAAGGGCGAGTCGATCGACGAGCTCACCGGCCTGGTCGAGGCGATGTACGCCGTGATGACTCCGATCTCGGTGCCGGGGCGTCTGCTCGACGTCGTCGGCACCGGAGGAGACCGCTCCTTCTCGGTCAACATCTCCACGATGTCGGCGATCGTCGCCGCCGGCGCCGGCGCGCGGGTGGTCAAGCACGGCAACCGGTCGGCCTCCTCGCAGGCGGGGACCGCGGACGTGCTCGAGGCGCTCGGCGTCCGACTCGACCTCCCGGCCGAGCGGGTCGCGGAGGTCGCCGAGGAGGCCGGCATCACGTTCTGCTTCGCCGCCGCCTTCCACCCGGCCATGCGGCACGCGGCCGTGCCGCGCAAGGAGCTGGGCATCGGGACCGCCTTCAACGTCCTCGGACCGCTGGCCAACCCCACCCGGCCGGCCGCCCAGGCGATCGGCTGCGCCGACCCGCGGCTCGCGCCGGTGATGGCGGGGGTGTTCGCCCGGCGTGGTGTCGATGCCTGGGTGTTCCGCGGCGACGACGGGCTCGACGAGCTCACCACCACGACCACCTCCCGCCTGTGGGTGGTGCACGGTGGCGAGATCCGCGAGGTGCGGGTCGACCCGGCGGACTTCGGGATCGCGCCGGCGACCGCGGCCGACCTGCGCGGCGGCGACGCCCAGCACAACGCCGGCGTGGTGCGCGACCTCCTCGACGGCAAGACCGGACCGGTGCGCGACGCCGTGCTGCTCAACGCCGGAGCCGCGCTCGCCGTCCACCAGAGCCCCGGCGAGGCGTACGACGAGGCGCTGGCGGCGGGCATCGAGCGCGCCGCCGCCGCGATCGACTCCGGCGCTGCCCGGGAGACCCTGGACCGCTGGGTGGCCGCCGCCCGGCGCTGACGGTGGCCGGCGCTCAGCGGTCCGGCGTCGGCGGAGCCAGGAGCTCCAGGTCGTCGGCCCGCTGCACGACCGACCAGCCCCGTCCGGTGAGCGCGTAGCCGAGCGGGTCGTCCACCGGCAGCAGCGCGGCGTCCGGGTCGAGGCCCTGCAGGGTGCGATCCCATCCCGGCGCGAGATCCGCCAGGTCGTCGTACCGCTCGAGCTCGGCGTCGGTGTAGACGTCGCCGTAGCCGTGCAGCGGGACGTCGAGATGCGGCTCGGTCCACAGCAGGACCCCGCCGGTGGCCCAGCCGGTCAGCACGACGCTGCCCGGCGGCAGGGCGTCGAGGCGGCCGGCGAACGGGCGCAGGTCGGTGGCCGGGTCGTCCAGGACCGAGCCGAGCGGCGCGAGCGCGACGACGCCGGCCGCCAGGGTCGCCACGACCCCGCGCTCGACCGACGACACGGGGCCGGGTCGGGGGCCGGTGGTGCGGCCGAGGGCCTCGGCGACGACACAGGCGAGCACCACCAGCGCGAGGGGGAGCGTGCGCTGGGAGTAGACAGCGAACACGCCGCCGACTCCGAGGAGGGCGATCGGGTAGGGCGGCACGCGGTCGCGGCGGACCAGCAGCAGGACGGCCGCCACCAGCAGGACGGTCACCGGCGCCGCCCCGAGGGTGAGGAGCTCCGGGGCGCGCCACTCCTGGAAGTAGTCCGCACGGGAGCCGACGAGGAGCACGGCGCCCACCAGCCGGGGCCCGACCGGTGTCGCCAGCGCGGCGACGAGCATCCCCGCCGGCACCGCGAGGAGCGTTAGCGCGGCGCGCCGCCCGGGCCGGCGCTCCACGACGACCGCGACGGCCAGCACGGCGCTGACGGCGATGCCCAGCACCCACATCCCGTGGCAGGTCGCCCACAGCCACCCCAGCGGGACGAGCAGCCACGGGGGGCGTCCGCAGCGGCGGGCGCGGTCCCACGCCGCGACGACCGCGATCAGGAGGAGATAGCTCAGCACCTGGGGGCGCAGCGAGAGGCTGGGCAGCCAGCCCAGCACGACCACGCAGGTGAGCAGCGCCGCCGTCGTCCGGCCGGCTCGCCGGCGCAGCAGGAGGTAGAGCGCGGCGGTCAGGAGCGCCACGAGCGCCGCGAAGGTCAGCACGAGGCCGGTCGTCCCCGCGGTGTCGGCGACCCAGGCCAGCGCGACCTGCGCGAGCCACTGCGTCGGCAGCCAGTCGTTGGTGGAGGCGGCGCTGACGTGGCCGGGATGCGCGATCGACCAGCCGCCGCGGAACTCCTCGCCGAAGCGGAGATGGAAGTAGGTGTCGAAGGCCCGGTAGGGCCGGCGCGCCAGCGCGACGAGCAGCGCCGCGGCGAGCAGCCCCACCAGGACGGGCAGCGCCCGCGTCACGAGCGGGAGCCGCGGGGCCCGTGCGAGCCCGCCTTGGCCCTGCTCGGTCATCCTCGGCTCGTCCGGGCTCAGTCGAGGCCCAGGGAGAACGCAGCCTCGAGGTCGTGGCGGGAGTAGGCGCGGTAGGCGATGTGGGTCTCGGTGTCGACGACGCCCTCCACCTTGTTGAGCCGGTCGGCGACCACGGTCGCGACGTCCTCGTGGGAGCTGCCCCGGACCAGGGCGATCCGGTCGATCTGTCCGGTGACGGAGTAGACCTCGCTCACCCCCTCGAGTGCGGCGATCGCCTCGGCGACCTCGGGGATCCGCGCGGTCTCGGCCTGGACGAAGACGATGGCGGTGATCATGGCGCAACAGTAGTGCTCGACAGCAGGCGCCCGTGGCGCGCTGCGCCCCGCACGGGGCAGGTCCACTCGCCGACCACCTCCACCAGGCGTACGCCGGGCGACTCCAGCCAGCGCAGGATCCGCTCGGACTCCTCGGCGGTCGCGGCCGGGGTCGGGCCGATCGCCGGGAGCACGGTCTCGGCGCTCGCGCGCAGGCCGTCGACGTACCCCAGCGCGTCGGCGCCGGGAGGGATCACGCCGGCGGCGGCGAGCCGTCCGTGCCGCACCACGTGCACGGCCCACCGGCCGTCCTCCTCGCGGCGGGCGGCCACCACCTCGGGACACCGGGTCAGCGCGCTCAGCCGCTGGGTGCGCGCGGCGGCGCGCACGAAGTCGGCCAGCCGGTCGCGATGGCCGGCGGCCTCCTCGAACCGCTCCTGCGCGGCGAGTGCGCTCATCCGGGCGTTGACCAGCTCGACGACGTCGTCGGGTCGCTCCAGCAGCGTGTCGCGCAGCTGGCGGACGACGGCGGCGTAGGTCTGCGGGTCGGCGCTGCCGTCGCAGGGCGACAGGCACCGGGCCATCTCGGCGAGCACACACGCGCTGCGGCGCGGCTGCCGCCCGAGGCGGTCGTTGCACTGCCGGATCGGGAAGACCTCGTGCAGCGCGGCCAGCGAGCTCTCCGCGGCCGCCCGCGACGAGAAGGGACCGAGATAGTCGGCGTCGTCGTCGAGGACCCGTTTGACCAGGGACAGGCGCGGCCACGGCTCGCGGGTCAGCTTGAGCCAGGTGACCTTCTCCGGATGCCGGGAGTGTCGGTTGTAGGGCGGCTTGTGCTCGCCGATGAGGCGCAGCTCCCGCACCGCCGCCTCCAGCGGGGTGGCGCACTCGACCGCGCTCACCGAGGCGGCGATCTGCACCATCTCACCGATGCGGCTGCGCTTCTCGGAGGCCGTGAAGTAGCTGCGCACCCGCCGCCGCAGGTCGCGCGAGGTCCCGACGTAGAGCACCCGCCCGCTGTCGTCGTGGAAGAGATAGACACCCGGGGCGTGGGGGAGGTGGTCGGCGAGGTGTCTCTTGTGGCGGGCCGCACCGGCCACCTTCGAGGAGTAGCCCTGGAGCTCCTCGAGCGTGTGGACGCCGAGTCCGCCGAGGCGCTCCATCAGGCCGTGGAGCACGTCGACCGTCGCCCGGGCGTCGGCCAGGGCGCGGTGGTTGGGTGTCGTGGACGCCCGGAAGACGCGGGCCAGCGACGAGAGCTTGTGGTTGGGCGCCTCGTCGCGGGTCACGACGTGGCGGGCCAGCTTGACGGTGTCGAGCACCTCGAAGTCCGGCCAGACCAGGTCGAGCTCGCGCGCGAAGTGGCGCAGGAACCCGACGTCGAAGCGGGCGTTGTGGGCCACCAGCACCGATCCGGCGGCGAACTCCAGGAACGACGGCAGCGCGGCGCCGATCGAGGGGGCGCCGGCGACCATCTGGTTGGTGATGCCGGTCAGGACCGCGATGAACGCCGGGATCGAGGTGTGCGGATCGACCAGCGTCTGGAACTCCCCGAGCACCTCGCCGCCGCGCACCTTGACCGCGCCGATCTCGGTGATCATGTCGCCGTCGGCCGGGGAGCCGCCGGTGGTCTCGAGGTCGACCACGCAGAAGGTGACGTCGCGCAGCGGCCGCCCGAGCTCGTCGAAGGCGCGCTGCTCCTCCCACCGCGCCGGGCGGGTGAGGGGTGCTGCGGTCATGTCCCCGACCGTAGGCGGCACCGCCGACGGAACCCGGTAGCCGCGCCCGGTTCAGCGGTCGGCGATCGCTCCGGCCGGCTCCTCGCGCAGGTACATCCGGGCGAGGAGCACGGTCAGGCCGACCACGAGGAGCAGGCCGGGCCACAGCTGCGGGACCTCGCGCAGCGCCGACCAGAACGCGTTGTCACTCCACTGGTGCCCGCAGGTCAGCGTCGGCCGGTTGAGCACGCCGCCCAGCGTGAACGCGGCCAGCTGCACGCCGGTCACGACGGCGAGCAGGCCGCGCAGCCGGGGACCCGCCCGCACGGCCGCGACCGTCAGCGCCGGTGCGGCGCACGCAAGGAACTCCAGCCCGTGGCGATAGCCGTAGATGCCGTCGCCGCCGTGGAACGGGGCCACCGCGCCCTGGAAGAGCGTGTAGGCGATCCCGGCGACGAGGAGAGCCCGCACCCAGGTCGGCTGCTGCGGCCAGGATCGGACGACGAGCGGGGCCAGCACGAGGACCAGCGGTGTCCACACCAGGATGCCTCGGTCGAGCGCGACCCACAGGGCCGCCTCGTTGCCCAACAGGCCCTCGACGGTCCGGTTGAACTCGTATTGCGCGCCCGCGCCGCGGCTCAGGTAGGGCGTCGGCGCGTAGCCGCCCGAGGGCGTCCATCGGCCGTAGAGCCAGTAGGTCCACACGCTCGCGCCCGCCGTGAGCACGGCGCCCGGCACGGCGACGCGGAGGAGGACGTCGGGGCGGCGCTGGGCCCAGGCGCACGCGAGGGCGACGGCGCCGGCGATCAGCGCCGTGTGCGGGCGGCCCCAGACGCCGACGCCGCCGAAGAGGCCGACGAGCAGCCACTGGTCCCGGGCCGCGCCGTAGGCCATGCCACAGATGCCGAGCACGGTCAGGGTGTGGGTCCACATCCCGTCGGCCGCGACCGACCAGACCGGTGTGGCGAAGGCCAGCACGAGCGCGGCGGCGCTCGCCGTACGACGCGAGGTCAGCCGCAGCAGCGCCCCCCACATCAGCAGCACGCTGAGCGCGGTCAGCAGGGCGGCGGTGACGGTCGGCGGCACCGTGGTGAAGTCGCCGGCCTCCGCACCCGCGCCCGTCATGAGTTGACGCAGCGCGTACGACGGCACGCCCGCGGCGATCACCCCGGGGGAGCGCGCGACGACCGTGTGGCCGTCGTGGACCGTCGTGAACAGCTCCACGCTCGTCCGGTTGATCGAGGTGGTGTCCAGGCCGTCGATCGTGGGCTTGCCGGTGACGGCCATGCGCCAGGCGCCGACGTCCGCCGACAGCACGTCGATGTGCACCCGCTGGTAGCCGGCCGTGGCGACGTAGACGGTCGCGGTGAGGACGAAGAGGACCAGCCCCAGCCGCAGGGTGGTCCGGTCCCCGTGGCGGGCAGCGAGAGTCACGCCGGCGATTGTGGCAGCCCGCGGACGACGCACGCCCCGAACCGGTGAACCCGGACCGATCGACCATGTCCGCCCCTCGAGTGGTCGCCCGGGCGGTGGCCGTTCGGGGGTTGTGCGTGCGGATGGCGCGGAGGTTGTGTCGGGGCCTGCTGTCAGTCTCGTGGGCATGACGACGAGGATCGACTGCGACAGCTGCGTGGTGCGCGGCCTCGCCTGCCACGACTGCGTGGTGACGGTGCTGCTCGGACCGCCGCCCGAGCTGGTGATCGGCGACGACGAGATGGCCGCGCTGGAGGCGCTCGCCGACGGGGGACTGGTGCCGCCGCTGCGGCTGGTGCGGCCGGTGGAGGGCCCACAGGTCGAATCCGCCTGAGTCCCGCCCGCGTTCCGCGCGACCCACCGCGACCCACCGCGACCCCCGCGACACGGTGTGTCCCGTGGGGAGCCTGTGACCGGTGGGGCGGATGTGATCGAGTGGCGGGCTCATCGTCCCCAACACGCCCGCGACGGGTTTGGCGGCGCCCGGACCCGCGACTAGGCTGCTCGCTCAGGTGCCCGAGGAAGTGGATCGACCGGTCCGCGCGGGCACCGCGCTGAGTCCGGGCCCGCAGGGGTCCGGAGCCGGGGAACCACACACACTCTGGGGTGAATCCCGCACGAGGCGCACGGCACGGGCTCGAACGGCCCGATGGCGGGCGAGGAGTGCGGGTAGGGCGAGTCGTGCTCGAACCCGTCAGCTCACCCGGTAGGCGTACGACACCAGAGGAGACCTCCAGCCCGTGCTGAACGGCCGGATCCGCACCGCCGCCGCGCTCGCGGCGCTCGCCGTCACCGGAGCGATCACGCTGTCGATCAGCGGCGGCACCAGCCCCGCGCAGGCGGAGCCCGACATCGACACCGTCCGGGCCCGGGTCGACCGACTCTTCCACGAGTCCGAGCAGGCGGCCGAGCGCTACAACGACGCCCGGCTCGAGCTCGACGAGCTGGACGAGGACCTCGACTCGCTCGAGGCCGACCAGGCTCGCCAGGGGACCGCGCTCGACGGGGTGCGCGCCGACGTGCGGACCTCGCTCATCCAGCAGTACCAGTCCGGGAGCCTCGGGCCCACCGGCGAGCTCCTCTCCTCCGACTCCCAGGGCTTCCTCGACGAGCTCGCCACCCTGTCCACGGTCGCCGGCCTGCAGGACTCGCTCCTCGCCGACTACGGCGACGAGCTCGAGGCCTACGACATCCGCAAGGAGCAGACCGAGGAGCGGCGCGAGGACATCGCCGAGCTGAAGGCGACGCTGGCGGAGGAGAAGAAGACCGCCGACGCGAAGCTGGCCGAGGCCAAGGCGCTCCTGTCCGAGCTCGAGGCCGAGCAGCGTGCCGCGATCCTCTCGCGCAACGCCGGCCGCCCGATCGACCCCGACTCGATCCCGGCCACCGGGCGCGCCGCCGCGGCGATCGAGTACGCCCTCGCGCAGGTCGGCGACGCCTACGTCTGGGGAGCGAGCGGGCCGAACGCCTTCGACTGCTCCGGGCTGACGATGATGGCCTACGCGCAGGGTGGCGTGAGCCTCCCGCACTCCTCGCGCGCGCAGTACGGCACCGGCACCCGCGTCGCCAAGAGCGACCTCCAGCCCGGTGACCTCGTCTTCTACTACAACCCGATCAGCCACGTCGGGATCTACCTCGGCAACGGCCTCATCGTCCACGCGGCCAACCCCGGCGCCGGGGTGAAGGTCTCCGATCTCGACGAGATGCCCTACACCGGCGCCGTCCGGCCCGGGTGACATCGGGCTCGCCCCGGGCGGGCCGCCGCACGCACCGCACCGTCGTCGCCCTGCTCCTGTCCGCGGGGCTCGTCACGAGCGGCTGCTCGGGCGAGGACTACGTCGCGCCTCCGGCGCCGACGACGCGTGAGGTCGCCTCCCCGGCGACGGCCGCGGAGACGCTCGCGGAGTTCGAGGCGGCCGTTCGCGACCGGGATCGCGCGCGCGCCGTCGAGCTCGGCGCCGACCCCGAGGCCGCCGACCTGCTCGGCGCGATCGTCGCCAACGCCGGGGCCCTCGAGCTCACCGACGTCACCTTCGGCTACCTGACCGAGACCGGCCGCACCAGCGGAGAGGACGGCTGGGACGGGCAGGTGGCGGTGACCTGGCGGCTCGCGGGCATCGACACGGCATCCGCCCGGGTGGAGCTGCCGGTCTCGTTCGTCGACCGTGGGCGGCGGATCGCGGGGATCGGTGGCGCCAGCAGCCGAAGCGGTCGGCTCCCGCTGTGGCTGTCCGGCCCGGTCGACGTACGCCGGTCGGGTGAGGTGGTCGTCGCCGTGGCGGGCGACCCGACCGGTGCCGGCCGCTACCTCGCGGACGCGCGGCGCGCGGTGGCGCAGGTGCGCTCGCTGCTGCCGGGCGGCGGCGGGCTCGTCGTCGAGGTGCCGGCCGACGCCGAGGCGCTCCGCCGGACCCTGGACACCACGCCCGGGCAGTACGACGCGATCGCGGCGGTCACCGCCCCGGTCGACGGCTCCCAGGCCCCGGGCAGTCCCGTCCACGTCTTCCTCAACCGAGCGGTCTACGACCGGCTCGACGAGGTCGCCGCCCGGGTGGTGATGACCCACGAGGCGGTGCACGCGCTGACCGGTGCCGTGGCGGCGCGGCAGGCGCCGCTGTGGCTGGTCGAGGGCTTCGCCGACTATGTCGCGCTGCGCGATGTCGACCTGCCGGTCGAGCGGACGGCCGGTCAGATCGCGGCGCAGGTGCGCAAGGAGGGCCTGCCCGACGCGCTGCCGGCGCCCACCGACTTCGACCCCTCGGCCTCCCATCTCGGCGCGGTCTACGAGGCGGCGTGGCTCGTCTGCGTCACCCTCGCCGACCACGGTGGCGAGCAGGCGCTGGTCGCGCTGTACCGCGCGGTGCGCGACGGCGAGGACCTCTCGACTGCCCTGAGCCGGCTGTTCGGGTGGACCGAGGCGCAGCTGACCGCAGCCTGGCGCGACCGGCTGGCGGCGCTGGCCCGGTGACGTGGCAGGCTGACGGGGTGTCAGTCGAGGACCGGTCCGCCGTACGGCGCGTGGCGCTCGGGACGGCGATCGTGGGCGCCGCGGCGTTCGTGCTGCTCGCCGTGTGGCGGGTCCCGTGGCATCCGGTCCCCGGAGGCCTGCCCGATCCGGCGAGCGCCGCGTCGGTCTTCACCGCCGAGCAGATCGCCCGCGGGGAGCACTATGCACGGTGGGCGCGGGTGTGGAGCTGGTCCGGCCTCGCCGTCTCGCTCGCCGTGGCCGCGTGGCTGGGCTTCGGCCGCACCGGGCGACGCTGGGCACGACGGGCGCCCGGCTGGTGGTGGGTGCGGATCGTGGCCGTCGTGCTGGTGCTCGCGCTCGTCGGGGAGCTGGCGACCCTGCCCTTCGGCGTCGCGCTGCGGCTCCTCGGCCTGGAGCACGGCCTGGTGGCGGGGAGCTGGGCGGCGTGGGGCCTCGACCAGCTCAAGGGCCTCCTGGGCGGGGGCGACAGGAAGCAGTAACGCCGTCCCGACCGTTGCGGCGGTTGCGGGCGTTACGGCTGAAGTGCCCCCCATCTCTGGTCCAGAGCAGATGGAACGCCGGGGCGGATCATAATGCGCCTCGG
>Ga0164243_10008721_pt1 | contig 14907 bp, 14 predicted proteins | sample OricompcompostOP_FD_108781 | JGI IMG/M metagenome (GOLD analysis project Ga0164243, IMG submission 108781) | Organic Plus compost microbial communities from Emeryville, California, USA - Original compost - Organic plus compost (OP) | ecosystem: Engineered > Solid waste > Mixed feedstock >... | reverse complement strand
TCAGTCGCTACGCCCATCTCTCGGTATTTTCGTTATTCCGAAAATATCTTCGCGATAGTAGATGCTATGACCGGCCGGACTCCGGTCACAAGGGTTCGTGTCCAGATCGGGACGTTACGGTGGCGGACGTCCCGGCGATTTCAGCCGAGCAGGCGGGCGGCGACGTTCCCCAGCACCTCTGCCCGCTCGCCCTCGGTGAGCGGCCAGTCACGGACGCGTCGCCACTCCGCCTCCGGCACGGTGTACGGCGCGTCGGTCGAGAACAGCAGCCGGGACACGCCGATCGCGGGATCGCCGGCGAGTTCCGTGAGCACGGTGTCCCACGGCGCGTAGCAGGTGTCGCCGTAGAGGTTGGCGGCGTGCCGGAGCGCCGGCGCCGCGTCGATCCAGAAGTCCGTCGCGCCGCTGCGGCCCATGACGAACGAAAGGTCGGGAAACCGGCGGGCCAGCGTGGCCAGCGGCAGCGGCAGCGCGTTCGGCGGGGTGCCGGTCCGCACGTAGACGAACCAGCCCGACTCCCGCGCGAACTCCAGCAGCGGATCGAGGAGACCGTCGAGCAGGTCGAAACCCTGCAGGACACTGTCCACATTGAGTGCTCGGGCCCCGAGGTCGCGCGCGCGGCGCAGCTCGTCGACGGCGGCGGCGCCGCGCCACGGATTCGCCACGGCGTACGGGACGAGCCGGCCGCCGGAAGCGGCCGACGCGGCGGCGACCATCTCGTTGCCGGCCCGGTTGTCCACCGCGATGCAGCGTTCGTCCGGCGCGACGATCGCGCGGTCGATCCCGAGCCGGTCCATCGTGGCCAGCAGGTCGTCCGCGGCCAGCGCCACCTCGCGGCCGCGGCCGAGTCGCACGTGCGCGTCGATGATCACACTCTGGCCCCTACCGTGAGGCCGAGCGCACCGAGGGCGTCGGCGTGGACGATCTGCTCGATCAGCTCGGCGGGAACGCGCGGAAGGGCGGTGCCGTCCAGGATCCGGTTCACGCCGCGCAGCCCCGCGATCGCCTCGCCGGTGTTGGCGATCGGGAAGTCCGAGCCGAGCAGCAGCTTGTGCGTGCAGCCCCATTCGACGGCCGCCAGCAGCGACTCGTAGCAGACCCAGGGCCGCAGGTAGATCGAGGACACGTCGGCGTACACGTGCGGGTGTTTGCGGATCGTGACGACGGTCTCGCGGCCCCACGGATGGCCCATGTGCGCCATCACGATCCGCAGCTCCGGGAAGCGGAGCGCGACCTCGTCGGTGACGAGCGGATACGTGTAGCGCAGCGGCGCCGCCCGGATCGGCGAGGCACCCTGGTGGAAGAGGATGGGCAGCCCGTTCTTCTCGCAGTAGGCGTAGAAGGCGAGCGCGGGATCGCCGAGCGGGTCGAAGTTCTGGTAGTTCGGGCCGAGCTTCACGCCGACGAGGCCCATCTCGCGGCAGCGCTCCGCCTCCTCCAGCGCGTCCGGCCGGGTCGGGTCGACCGACATGAAGCCGACGCGGCGCGCCGGATCGTTCGCGACGAACTCCGCGGTCGCGTCGTTGGTCCGCTCCGGCGGATGCGGAATCCCGGTCGCGGCCTCCGGGTCCGGGACGGCGATGTTGAACACGATCGTGACGTCGGCGGCCGCCATCGCGGCGTCGAACTCGCTCCACGAGTTCGTGGTGACGACCGGCCGGTCGGTGCGCCAACTCGTGAACACCCGCCGTTCGTCCTCCGGCACCGCGTCGCGGTGCGTCGGGGTGTGCGCGTGGACGTCGACGATCATCGGAGCTCCTTGATCAGATCCGGACGGGGACGGACGCCGAGGCCGGGGCCGGCACCGAGGCGGACGGCGCGGCCGTCGCTGTCGAGAGGGGTATCGAGGATGTCCTCCCGGTAGTAGTGCGCGCCGATGATGTCCGACGGGAAGGCCGCCAGCCGCGGCAGCGCGCAGGCGACGTGCAGCTGTGCCGCGGCGCCGAGCCCGAACTCGCCGTTCGAGCCGATGACGACGTCGAGGCCGAAGGCCGCGGCCAGCGTGCCCATGGCCAGCGCGCGGCCCGGACCGCCACTCTTTCCGATGTAGACACTGATGGCGTCGGCGGCGTCCGCGCGCACCAGCCGCGTCAGGTCCGCCATGCCGAAGACGGACTCGTCCGCGACCACCGGCAGCCCGGAACTCCGGGCCAGCCGCAGCCCGTCGATGTCGTCCGCCGCCACCGGCTGCTCCACGAACGCGACGCCGGCGTCGGCGAGGCCCGGCATCGCGCGCAGGCAGTCGCCGCGGCTCCACCCGCCGTTCGCGTCCGCGCCGACGAAGGTGTCCGGCCCGACCAGCTCGCGCACGTGCCGGACCCGCGCGACGTCGGCCTCGACGCCGAGGCCCACCTTGACCTTGAAGGAGCGGAAGCCCATGGCCCGCGCGGCGGAGAGGACCGCCGCCACGGCATCGCCGTCGCCCGACAGCGACAGCTTGATGTCGACCGCCTCGCGGTAGGGTCCGCCGAGCGCCACCGCGAGCGGCACGCCGAGCGTGCGCGCGTAGGCGTCCCACAACGCCGTCGACACTCCCGCCTTCGTGAACGGGTTGCCGGCGAGGACCCGGTCCATCGCCTCCTCCAGCCCGCCGACCGGGGCCAGCGGGCGGCCGACGATCGCCGGGGCGAGCCGCGTACGGACGAAGTGGCGCGCGCTCTCGCCGTCCTCGCCGCTCCACAGCGCCGTCGCGCTGACCTCGCCGTACCCCTCCACGCCGTCGCTGGTGACCACCCGCACGAGCAGGAAGTCCGACCGGTCGTGCACGCCGCGGGCACCGCGGACGACGAGATCGGGGTGGACGGGAAGGCTTACCGGCGCGGTGTGCACCGCGGCGACGACCGGCGTCATCGCGAGCTCGACAGCAGCGCGCGCGGGTTGTCGACGAGCATCGCCTGCCGCTGGGCGTCCGTGATGCCCCAGCCGTCGATCTCCCGTACCCGGGCCACGGCGTAGTCCTGGCTGGCCCGGTCGGAGAGGCCGGCGTCCGTGCCGAAGAGCACCTTGTGCGGCGGCGCCTTCGCCAGGATCTCCCGCGCCGCGTACGGCGGCGTCCCGCAGATGCACAGGTACAGGTTGGCCGTCTCGGTGACCGCCGCCAGCGCCTCGCGCCAGGTGTCGTGCAGCCCGCCGTGCCCGAGCACGACCGGCAGATCCGGGTGGCGGCGGGCGAGCGCCGCGATCTGGGTGGCGGTCGAGTACGGCGGCGTGCCGTCATGGCTGAGCAGGATGCCGCCGGCCGCGGTCAGCACCTCGCAGATCGGGTCGAGGCTCCGCTCGTGCATGCTGAACCCCTGCAGCCAGGGATGCAGCTTCAGCCCGCGGAGTCCGAGCACCCCCGTCATCCGCTCGGCCTCCGCGGGGGCCCCGTCGAGCCGCGGATGCACGGTGCCGAACCCGACCAGCCGGTCGGGATGCGCGCCGACGAAGCGGGCCAGGTCGTCGTTGGTCGCCGGTGCCGGGTCGAAGAGCCCGTCGTGGCTGAGAACCACCGCCTGGTCTATGCCGGCGCCGTCCATGAACGAGACGAACTCGTCCGCGTCGAACGTGACACCGCCCAGCCAGCTGCTGGTGCGCCACGACGGCGCGTGTGTGTGGAAGTCGATCACAGCGCCTCCGCGAGCTCTGCCAGCCGTCCGGCGGTCTGCGCGACGACGTGCGCGAGGCGCCGCCGTCCAGACGGTGCGTCGGCCTTCTCCGGGTGGTCGGTGTAACCGTCGATCGCCCGCCAGAGCGCCGGGGTGTGGACGTCGACCCCGTCGACCGAGGGGATGGCCGGGACCGCCGCGCGGGCGGCCGGGTGGCCCACCGCGTCCTCGTCGATCGCGAGGACGAGGGAGGTCTCGAACTCGCCGGCGTGTCCGGGCACCGGAACGCCGCCGTCCGGCTCGGCCAGCCGCCAGTAGTCGAGGTGCCCGACGGCGAGCCCCAGCGTGGCCGAGGCGGCCGCGGCGGCGGCGTGGCAGATGCCGACGTTGCCGCCGTGGCCGTTCAGCAGCACCGCGCGCCGGCCGCCCTGCGTGGCGACGCACCGGAGCAGGTCGTCGAGCACAGCGAGCAATGTGGACGGTGACAGCGAGAGGGTTCCGCCGAACGGCAGGTGGTGGTCGGACGCGCCGTACGCCAGCGTGGGCGTGACCAGGAGGGGCCGGCTGGACCGCGCGGCCGCCTCCCGCGCCGCGCGCCAGGCGACCTCCCGCGCGATCAGCGCGTCCGTCCCGGTCGGCAGGTGTGGGCCGTGCTGCTCGGTCGCGCCGACCGGCACGACGACGAGTGCCTCCGGCAGGAGCCTCCCGAGCGCCTCGCGGTCCGTGCGGGCCCACTCCGCGGCGGTCGATCCCACGCGCGTCACCCCATCGCTTCGAACTTTCGAGATAGCAGAAATGTATCTCGATTGCCGAATACTAGGAGAGGGCCAGCGCGGTTGGCAATGATCTCTTCGGGCAGCCGAGACGGCGCGACACCTCGGTCGCCAGCTCGATGAGCCCGGCCGCCGCCTCCCGCTTCCGGTCGTCGGTGAGGTCGCGCGCGAAGCCGGTGACGCCGACGGAGCCGGCGACGCGGCCGTCCGCACCGAAGAACGGGGCCGCGACGCAGGAGATGTCGGCCTGCTCCTCCTCTTCCTCGACCGCGTAACCGGCCTCGCGCACGGACTCCAGCAGCGCGAGGAACGCCTTCCGTCCGGCCTTGCGCGCGTTCGGCCCCTGGCCCGGCGTGAGGTGCGCGAGCAGCGGTTCCAGCTCGGCCGGCTCCAGGTGCGACGCGATGGCCCGGCCCAGCGCCGTGAGGTGGAACGGGGCGATCTTCCCTGAGTACGTGTCGAACTGGATGAAGCCGGGCGTCGCGGCCTTCGCCACGTAGACCACCGACGGGCCGTCCAGGACTCCCATGTGGACCGGCATGCCCAGCTTGTCGGCCAGCGTGCGCATCTCCGCCGGGGCCACCTGCGAGAGGTCCACCTTGCGGACGAGTTGGCTCGCGAGGCCGTACAGGCGCAGGGTGGGCCGCCAGAAGTGGCTGCGGCCGACGATGCGTCGCGCGGCGTAACCGCGCTGCTCCAGCGTGTAGACGATGCTCGCGCACGTGGCGAGTGGTATCCCGGTGACCTTGGCGAGGGCGGTCAGGGTCAGCTCCTCCTCGGAGTCGACGAGCCGCTCGAGGACCGTCAACGCCCGGTCGACCGCGGGGGACGCCGGCCGCTCGCCTGAGGTGCCGCCTTCTACCATGGACCCCATCTACCCTTCTCGTGCCATCGACGGTTCGGCCCCGGCCGCCGTCTGGTGACGGCTCGCGGGCCCACGTATATCCTGAATCCCGTTTACTTTTTCGCAATACCGAAGGAAGGTCAAATCGCGTGCCACCCACCCGCAGACAGGGTCCCCGGATCCAGGGCGTCGTGTCCATCATCCGGCTCCGGGCCGCGGCACCGCCGGACGCCCTCCTCGACGCCCTCGTCGCGGGCGGCGTCGAGTCTGTCGAGGTCACGCTCAACACGCCAGGTGCCCTCGACACCATCGGCCGGTGGGCGGCGCGCGGCGTCGCGCGGGTCGGCGTTGGCACCGTGCGGACGGCGCGGCAGGCCGCCGCCGCGATCGACGCCGGCGCGCAGTTCCTCGTCACCCCCACCACCGTGCCGGCGGTCCTGGAGACGGCCCGCGGTCGCGGCGTACCGGTCGCCTGCGGCGCGCTCACGCCGACCGAGATCGACCTCGCCTGGAGCGGCGGTGCCGACGTCGTCAAGGTCTTCCCGGTCTCGGACGCCGGCGGGCCCGGCTATCTGCGCGCGGTCAGTGAGCCCCTGGACGACGTGCCGCTGCTGCCGACCGGTGGCGTCCGCGTCGACGACCTCGCCGCGTACGCGCGCGCCGGCGCGGTCGGTGTCGGCGTGGGCGGGTCCCTGGTCGGCGAGGCGCTGGTCGCCGCCGGCGACTGGGAAGCGGTGGCCGCTCGGGCCCGGTCGTGGACGACCCGGTGGCGCGAGGCCCGCGATGGCTGACGTGCTGACGCTCGGCGAAAGCCTCGGCCGGGTCCGGACTCCCGGCCCGGCGCGTCTCGGCGGGCCGGCGTCCCTCGGCGTCGTCGGCGCGGAGAGCAACGTCGCGATCGGGCTCTCCCGGCTCGGGCACTCCGCCGCGTGGGTCGGCGTCGTCGGCGCGGACGCCATCGGCGATCTCGTCGTCCGGACGCTGCGCGCCGAGGGCGTGGACGTGTCCGGGGTCCGGCGGGACCCGGCGCCGACCGGCATCGTGGTGTTCGAGGAGCGTCTCGCCGGCGTGACGCGGGTCGACTACCACCGGCGGCACTCGGCCGGCAGCACGCTCTCCGAGCGGGACGTCACCGGCGCGTTCGCGCCGGCACCGCGGATCGTCCACCTGACCGGCCTCACCATGGCGCTGAGCGGCACGGCGGCCGGCGCGGTCCGCGCGGCCGCGCGGCTCGGCAGGGAGTGCGGTGCCCTCGTCTGCCTCGACGTCAACCACCGCAGTCGCCTGTGGTCGGCGGACGAGGCGCGTACGGCGCTCGCCGGCCTCGCCGGCCTGGTGGACGTCGTGGTGGCCTCCGACGACGAGCTGGAACTCGTGGCCCCGACCGGGCCGGACGTCGCGGCGCGCGTCGCATCCCTGCGCCAGCGCGGTGTGCGGTCGGTCGTCGTGAAACACGGCGCGGGCGGCGCCACGTCGTACTCCGCCGACGGCGTCCGGCACTGCCCGGCCCGGGCCGTGACGGTCGTCGACCCCATCGGCGCCGGCGACGCGTTCGTCGCGGGATACCTGTCCGGGATCCTGGACGGCCTGGCCGAGGACGACCGCCTGGCCCGCGCGAACACGCTCGGCGCGTTCGCGGTCGCCTCCCACGGCGACTGGGAGGGCCTGCCGGCAAGAAACGAGCTGGCCCTGCTCGCGCTTCCCGCCGGCGACGTCGTCCGGTGACGGCCCCGGGCGAGAGCGAAGGAAGGGCCCCTAGTTAACGCGCAGCGTTAACTAGGGGCCCTTCCTTGCGCCAGGGTCCGGGCGGTGCTGCGCCGCGGCGGGTCACCCGCCGTCGCCGGTCAGCCCCCGCATCCCTTGACGGCGAAGACGTCGATCTCCACGAGGATCCCGCCGAGGTTCGAGCCGGCCGTCGTGCGTACCGGCAGGGGGTCGGCGAAGAACTCCCGGAACGCGGCGTCGAACCCGTCCCAGTCCCCGTCGATGTCCGCGAGGTGCGCGGTCACCTTGACGGTGTCCCGCAGGTCCGCGCCGGCGGCGGCGAGCGCCGCCGCCACGTTGCGCAGCGTCTGGCGGGTCTGCTCCACCACGTCGTCGCCGACCAGCGCGCCGGTGGCGGGGTCCACCGGGCCGAACCCGGCGGTGAACACCAGGTCGCCGACGACGACGGCCTGGGCGTACCAGCCGCGCGGCGCGGGGGCCTGGGACGTGCTGACCGCGATCTTCCGCTGACTCATCCGGCGTTCCTCACAGCCCGAACGACCGGGCGGTCTCGAACCCGTTCCCGCCGAAGCGGCGCGGCGCCGTCCAGGGGTTCGCCGCCGTCGACCCGTTGCCCGGGTAGATCCATACCGCACCGGTGTCGTCGCGGACGACGAGGTCGGGGTTGCCCGTGCCGTCGACGTGGGCCACCGCCAGGGACGCGACGCCGGCCCATCCGCCCGGCACCGGGATCGGCTCGCCGGTCGTGGTGGGGAAGATCCACAGGGTGCCGTCGTTCTCCAGGTCGACCAGGTCGGCGATCCCGTCCCGGTCGATGTCCTCGAGCGCGAGGTGGGTGGCGTGCTGCCAGTTGCTGCCGACCCAGACGCGCGGGTCCCACGGGAAGCCCGCCGTCGCGCCGTTGCCGGGATAGGCGTACAGGTCACCGCCCGGCTGCCGGCCCACGATGTCGGCCTTCCCGTCGCCGGTGACGTCTCCGGCGAAGATCATGTTGAAGATGTTCCACCCCGTTCCGGCGAAGTACCGGGTCGGCCAGGGATTGCCCGTGGCGGCGCCGTTGTTGCGGTAGATCCACAGGGTCCCGTTGGCGGCCGCGCGGTCGAGGACCAGCAGATCCTGCCGCTTGTCGCCGTCGACGTCCTCGACCAGGATCGTGGAGGCGAAGCCCCACTCGGTGCCGGCCGCGCGCAGCGACGTCCACGGGTTCCCCGTGGTGGAGGTGTTGTTGGGCAGGATGAACAGGTTCTGTCCGCTGCCGAGGCGGCCCGCGAGATCCGGCCGCCCGTCCCCGTCGACGTCGCCGACGAGCAGCCCGACGGCGTATTCGAACCCGGTGCCGGCGGCGAAGCTGTTCGACGCCGACCACATCGCGCCGGCGCTCGTGCCGAGACCCGGATGGACCCGCAGCGACCCGTTCTCCGACCTGGCGATGATGTCGGGCCGCCCGTCGGCGGTGACGTCGGCCAGTTCCAGCCGTTCGCCGACGCCGAAGCCGGTCGCTCCGGTGACGATCGACGTCCAGAAGTTCGTGCCGGTCGCGCCGTTGTGCGGGTAGACGAGCACGGTGCCGTTGGTGTCGCGGGCCACGACGTCGAGCCGCCCGTCCCCGGTCGCGTCGCCCAGCATCAGGGCGTTGGCCAGGTTCCAGCCGCTGCCTGACCAGATCGGCGCGACGGTCCACGGGTTGGACGTGGCCGAGCCGTTCCCGCGGTAGACCCAGAGCACGCCGCCGGAGTTGCCGGGGTCGCGGACCACCAGGTCGGCGTTCCCGTCGCCGCTGACGTCGCCGACCCGGATGGTGTCGGCCAGGTTCCAACCCGTCCCGGCGTGGGTCCGCGTCGTCCACGGGTTCGCGGCGTCGCCGCTGTTCGGGTAGACCCAGAGCGTGCCGTTGCCGGTGAGCGGGTCACGCACGATCAGGTCGGCGCGGGCGTCCCTGGTGACGTCCGCGAGCACGGCGAGGTCGGCGAAGTCCCACCGCGTCGCCGTCGTCCGGAACGTCGAGGACCACGGGTTGGACGCCGTCGCGCCGGTGTTGTCGTAGATCCGGATCGCGCCGCCGTCGGCGGAGGAGAACTGCGCGACCAGGTCGGCCCGGCCGTCGCCGGTGACGTCCGGCGCGGCCGGGGCCGCGGCGAGCGTGCGCGCGACCCCGGCGGCGCTAGCACTCGGCGCGGTGGTGCGCTTTGTGGCCTTCGTCCTGGCCCGCAGGGTGCTCAGGTCCCAGGTCGGTGCCGCCTTGGTGTGACCCTTCGGCCGGTCCCGGCCGTCGCGCGGAGCGGCACCCGCCGCCGTGGCGTGGGCCGCCACGCCGAGCCCGAGCAGGACCGCGGTCACCAGGACGCCGGTACGGCGACGCGGTGTCATGGTGGACATCAGAGGACGATCCTTTCCTGCGCGCGGTACTTGCGTCCGTTGACCGCGATCCACTTAACGTCCGATCCGGGAACGCCGTGCACGACGACGTTTCGCGGCCGGTGGTGCCAGTCGCCGCGCCAGTCCACGTCGAGCGTCCGCCCGTCGCGGGAGAGCTGGAAGCTGAGGTCGACCGGGCCGAACTTGGTGGCGACCTTGGTGAACTCGGTGGCCGTACGGGTGGACAGCCACTCGTTCGGGCACATCCGCAGCAGGTGCAGGTCCGTCTCGGAGATGGAGTCGTCGATGACGGAGTGCAGGATCGACCACACGATGATCGGGTAGCTGAACAGGTTGCCGTAGATGGCGTGGCGGTGCTCGCTGGAGATGTAGGTGTCCTGCGACAGGCCGCCGACCAGCAGGCCGTACATCCCTTCCAGGTAGTGGTCCCGATCGCCGAGCTGCCAGTTGTGGAACATGTTCCAGCTGTAGCAGGGCTCGCTGGACGACTGTTCGTGGTCGAGCACCGCGCGGTACAGGGCACTGTGGTGGACGGGGTCGAACAGCCTGGTGTTCGGGCCGACGCGGAAGAACTCGACGAACGACCTCATCAGCGGGTCCGACGCCGGCATGAGCCCGGCCCAGACCGACATCAGCGCGCCGGTGTCCAACATGGTGAAGTCGTCCCAGACGCCCTCGCCGGAGAACTGCGGCGGGAAGACGGGCCACTGGTTGCCGTCCTCGTCCGTCCACTTCTTGGAGCGGGCGGCGAGGTCGTGCATCGCCGCGACGTAGGCGTTCCGGAACCGGTCGGCGAACGCCTCGAACTCAGCGGCGCGCGGGTGGCCCTCCCGCTTCAGCAGCGTGATCGCCGACCGCAGTCCCTTGTAGGTGAAGCACTGGCTGATGATGCCCTGCGTCTCGACGCCCTCGTCGGTGGAGTGTCCCGGCGGCATGATGCCCTTCACGCCGGCGTGGTTGGTCTTGCCGCATGCCTCGACGATGTAGTCGCACGCCATCACGATCGGCTCCAGCCACCGGTCGACGAAGGCCCGCCGGTTGGTGAGGATCGCGTGCGTGGCCAGGATCTCCAGGATGGCGCCGTGGTCGCTCATCCAGTCGATCGACTGCAGCGTCTTCGGCGTCGACAGGTAGCCCGGATACGCACCGTCACCGAACACCGAGCTCGGCGGCTTCCGGGTGCCCTGCGTGACCTTGTAGATCTCGATGTGCTTCTCCACCACGTCGTGGTAGCCGAGCCGGTCGAGGAACATGTGGCTGACCATCGACGTCGGCGTGCTCCACAGCACGTCGTACGCGTACGAGCCGGACAGGAACGAGAACAGGCCGGTGTCCGGACTCTTCTCGGCGACCACCTCGGCGAGCTGCGGTCCGCGGCGGATGACCTGGTTGACGTAGTTCTCCGGGGTGCGCACGGTCGCCACCGTCGGCTCGCGGCGCTGCCAGTAGGCGGTGCACTCGGCGAGGACCGCCTCCCGGCCGCGCGCGGCCTCCGCCTTCACGCCGGCCAGGGGCTGCGGCAGCATCGGCACCAGCAGGTCGACGTGCGCGCCGACCTGGACGGGGAAGCCGAGGCGGAGGTCGTACACGCCGCCCCTGGCGTTCTTCTCCATCGCGATCGTGCCCTTGTCGGCCGTCGTGACCATCAGCCGGACGTCGCCGTTGGCGTCGGTGATGGGGACGGTCATCGGCCTGCCGGTCGGGTTCCAGACCCGCTGCATGGTGAGCTCGCCGTTCAGCGGCGCCTCGTCCGGCACGACCGTCAGCGGTACGCCGTTCTCCTGCTCGTACGGCCCGCGCGGCTTGATGTACGCCTTGCTCAGCCAGAGCTGGAACGTGAAGTCCCTGGGTGCCTTGATGGGATCGACGTAGACGACCTCGAAGCGGACCCACGCGTAGAGCGGCTCGACGGCCGTCTCGACGTCACCGCCGCCCGGGATGTGCCCGAACACCGTCTGCCTGATGACCAGGCCCTCTTGGCGGCGGTACTCCGTCCACAGCACCGGCGCGTCGGTCTCCTCGACCCAGCCCTGCTTGCGGAACCCGAGGTCGTCGTCCCAGAGCTCGTGCACGGACGTCGGGAACGCCGGGAACCCGCCGACCCGCTGCGGCATGACGACGGTGAGCTGGAAGTTCTTCCCGAAGTACGGCTGCGTGTTCGGCTTGGCGGCCAGCACCCAGCTCGGGTCGCAGATCAGCGTGCCGTTGTAGACGACGTTGAACCGGAACAGGTGCCCCTTCCAGCCGACCGGGGTCCAGACGTTGCGCTGGGGCAGCCACCAGTGCTTCGCGCTCTCGACGTTCGGCTCGGGGCTGCCGGGCTTCAACGCCGTCGACTCGAAGGTGTCGGCGTGGGCCGCGGAGACGAACGCCTTCGGCGCCGCGACGGAAATCGCACCCCCCGCCACGGCGCCGCCGGTCAGTTGCAGGATCCGCCTTCTCGATACTTCAGCCATTCCCAGCCCTCCATACGTCACGACGTGCCCAAGCTGATCTTTTGAAATACCGAATATATCTTCGGGTTGTCGTGCAAGGAGGATGGCATCGACCACGCCTACTGGCAAGAGGTCGCGACCGAGTAGCGTTCTCGCGCCGTGCTCATCGTCCTCATCGGAAGGCGGGTTCCCGTGTTCGCGATTGGTGCAAATCCCTGGATCTGGACGTCCCCCGTCACCGACGACGTGCTGGCGAGGCTCGTGCCGCGGCTCGCCGCGTGGGGGTTCGACGCCGTCGAGTTGCCCATGGAGAACCTTGGCGACTGGGATCCCGAGAAGACGCGTGGGCTGCTCGACGAGCACGGGCTGACCGCGGCGGCGGTGATCCCGATGACGCCGCGCGGACGGGAACTGGTCGGCGTTGACGCCGCGACGCTGCGCGGGACGCGGGACTACCTGCGCGCGCTCGTCGACGCCGCGACGGTCATCGGTGCGCCGACCCTGTGCGGCCCGACGTACACGGCCGTCGGGCGGCTCTGGCGCATGTCGCCGGCCGAGCGGGCCGCCTGCTACGCCGAGTGGCGTGCCGCCCTCGCACCGGTGGCCGCGTACGCGGCGTCGCGCGGCGTGCGCATCGGGATCGAACCCCTCAACCGGTACGACACCTGCGTGCTTAACACGGTCGAGCAGACCCTGGAGGCGCTCGACGGCCTGCCCGACACCGTGGGCATCATGCTCGACAGCTTCCACATGAACATCGAGGAGTCCGACCCGTACGCCGCCATCACCGCCGCCGGGCCGCGTCTCGTGCACGTGCAGGTCAGCGGCAGCCACCGCGGCGCGCCGGGCGACGACCACATCGACTGGCCGCGGTGGCTGCGTACGCTGGCCGACACCGGCTACCGCGGCCCGATCTGCATCGAGTCCTTCACCGGCGAGGTCGAGCACATGGCGCTCGCCGCCTCGGTGTGGCGGCGGTTCGCGCCGACCCAGGACGCCATCGCCACCAACGGTCTCCGCTACCTCCGCGAGGTGTGCGCGACGCTCGCCTGACGATCTGCTGCGGACTCCCCGGAGGAACACGCGGCGGTCGACGCGCTCACGACGTTCCGGACGAGCGGCTTCGGCTCCTTTCTGGAGCAGGCGACCCGGCCACAGACGAGCGAGGTGCGCGCCGCGTTCCGGCCGCTCCGGTAGCGGTCACCGGTCGAGGTGGGCCGGGAGCTGGAACACCGGGAAGAGCGCCGGCTCGTGGAACGCGGTGATCTCCACGATCCGGCCGTCCCGGATGCTCGCGACACCGAGCGCGAACGGCTCGTAGCGGCTCGCCGCCGGCTGCCGCACGTACGCCGCGGCGGCGAGCTGTCCGTTGGCTCCCACCGGCAGCATCCGGAAGTCTCCGACGTACCCGGGTGAGCCCGCGTCCCAGCTCGCGGCCAGCGCCGCGAGCACGGCCGCGCGGCCGGAGAACCACTGCGGGTACGGCGGCATCGTCGTCCGGATGTCCTCGGCCAGCAGGTCGGCGATCTCGCCGAGGTCACCCCGCTCGACCGCGGACATGTACCGGCGCACCACCCGCCGCTCCTCGGCGGTGGGCGGCGCGGCCGGAGCCCAGTCCGCCCGCCCCGGCGGCAGGTGCTCACGCAGCGTCGCCCGGGCCCGGTGCAAGGCGCTGGTGACGGACGCGACGCCGCAGTCCAGCGCCTCGGCCGTCTGCCGGGCCGGCCAGCCCAGCACGTCGCGCAGGATCACCGCGGCGCGCTGCCGGGGCGGCAGGTGCTGGATCGCGGCCAGGAACGCCAACTCCAGCGTCTCCTTCGCGACCACCGCCGCCTCCGGCTCGTCCACGCTCGGCGCGACGGGCTCCCACAGCCGGTCGGGAAACGGCTGCAGCCAGCTCACGTCGGCGACCGCGGGCTCGGGCCGCCCGGAGCCGTGCGGCGGGCCCAGGTGGTGCGGGAGGACCCGCCGGGCCCGACCGTCGAGGGCGTCCAGGCAGGCGTTGGTCGCGATCCGGTACAGCCAGGCCCGCACCGACGAGCGGCCCTCGAAGCTGTCCCGGCCCCGCCACGCACGCAGGAACGTCTCCTGGACGAGCTCTTCCGCGTCGTCGATCGACCCGAGCATCCGGTAGCAGTGCACCCGCAACTCGCCCCGGTACCGCTCGACCCACTCGGCGAAACCCTGATCGGCGCTCACAAACCGACCGTACCCATCCGGCCGAGCTGCTCGATCATGATCTGGCGCGTGACGACGGCCTGCTCGTGCCGTTCCGCCGCGGTCAGCGGCACGTCGTGACCCTCACGCCGCAGCCTGACCCTGCGGGCGAGGTGAGGCGGCACGCCGAGCGCGCCGAGCCCGGCGATCGCCTCGTCCTTGCTCGTCAACCGGCCGGTCAGGATGGTTTCCCGGGCCCGGGCGAGGGCGGTCAGGCCGTGGTCGACGAACGTGTCCTGGAGCCAGGGTTCGAACTTCTGGACCACGCCGCTCCAGTAGCCGGTGAGCTCCGCGCGCGCCGCCGCCCGCAGCGCCGCCGGGGACACCGGCGGAATGATCTCCGCGGGCGGCGGCCCGTACACCGTGATCCCGAACTGGTGGATCTCGGCGCGGGCGATGCCGCTCAGCGTGCGCCGGTACAGCTCCCCGTGTGCCCACACCAGATGCTCGCGATCCACGTCGTCGACGTCGGGGTGCGGCACGTAAGCGCAGTGCAGGGTGGCGGCCGCCGGATGGTCGCGCGCGATCGTGCGGTGCAGGTCCGCCAGCCGTTCCCGCTGGCCGCCGTCCAGGTCCCGCTCGACGACGGCGACGAGGTCGAGGTCGCTGATCCCGGGACGGTAGTGCCCCGAGGCGAGCGAACCGTGGACGTAGAACGCCCGCACCCCGGCCACGGTCCGCACCGCGCCTGCGAACAGCACGACGACAGGTGCGCGCGCCAACCGATCGTCCACGCCGCCACCATGCCTGGCTGGCCGTCCGAGGGGTGAGGACACGGGCGTCAGGCTAGTACACCGGCGGCCCGGTTCACCGGTGGGAAGGTCAGGCGGTCAGACGAGGACCGCGCCGCCGGCGACGTCGACGATCACGCCCGTGATCCAGGACGAGCGGTCGGAGGCCAGGAACAGCGCGGTGTTCGCCACGTCGTCCGGCGTGCCGAGGCGGCGCAG
>Ga0164243_10008720_pt1 | contig 14908 bp, 9 predicted proteins | sample OricompcompostOP_FD_108781 | JGI IMG/M metagenome (GOLD analysis project Ga0164243, IMG submission 108781) | Organic Plus compost microbial communities from Emeryville, California, USA - Original compost - Organic plus compost (OP) | ecosystem: Engineered > Solid waste > Mixed feedstock >... | reverse complement strand
TCGTCGTCGCCCATGCCCTTCTCGAGCATGGCGAGGAGCTCGGGATCGGCGCCGTTGTCAGACAGCAGCTCGAGCGTCTCACGATCGATGAAGTAGTCCTGATCCTCGTCGTTCTCTTCTTCCAGCTGCTCGACGAGGAACTGCAGCTGCTCGTCGCTGATCGTACCGATGTCGTCTCCGGTATCGAGCCGGATCAACTTGGGCATGGGCGACAGTCTGCACATCGGCCCCCGTCGTGGTCAACGGGCTCCGCGTGCTACAAGTCGACCGTGAACACGCTCCCCGCACGGACCGACGTCGCCATCATCGGCGGCGGGTACGCGGGCCTGGCCACGGCCCGCGCGCTGGGGCGGCGGGGCATCGCCGCGGTGGTCCTGGAACGCGAGGCCGAGCTCGGCCGGTACGCCAGCGGGCGCGGCGCCGGGCTCGGGCGGCAGCTCGCGGAAGATGACGCCACCACCCGCTTGACGATCCGCGGCGCCGCGCTCTTGCGCACCGAGCTCGCCGCCGCGTGGTCGCCGACCGGCGGCATCTTGACGTTCGACGACCGGGCGCACGCCGAGACGTACCTCGCCCGCGCGCACCGCCACGACGTGCCCGTGACCGCGATCGACGGCGACGAGGCGCGGGCGCGGTGGCCGCTGCTCGCGAGCTTGCCGGTCGCCGCCGCCCTCGCGATCCCGAGCGACGGCGTCATCGACGCGCGGCGGCTGCTCGATCTGTTCGCGCGCGACGCCCACGTCGTGCTCGGGACTCCCGTGGTCGCGGTCGAGCCGGGCGGCGCCGGGGCGCGGGTCGTCACCCCGCGCGGCGCGATCGAGGCGCGGCTCGTCGTCGACGCGGGCGGCGCGTGGGCCGGCGCGCTCACCGGGGATCCCCCGCTCGACGCGAAGAAGCGTCACCTGTTCGTGCTCGAGGCCGCGGTGGCCTCCGGTGCGCCGTACCTGTGGCACCTCGGACGCACCGAGCTCTACGTCCGGACGTTCGCCGGCGGGGTGCTCGCGTCGACCTGCGACGAGACGTCGGAGCCCGCGTGTGACCCGGTCCCCGACGCGGCGTGCGAGGTCCGGTTGCGCGAGCGGTTCGGCGCGGTGGCCCCGGCGCTCGGCGCGGCGCCGGTCGCCCGCGTGTGGGCGTGTCAGCGCAGCTTCACCCCGGACCGCCAGATGCGGCTCGGTCGCGATCCGCGCCGTCCGTGGCTCGTGTGGGCGGCGGGGCTCGGCGGGCACGGCGCGACGGCGTCGGCGGCCGTCGGTGAGGTCGTGGCCGACGCGATCGCCAGCGCGTGACTACTTCTGCTCGTCGCACTTGGCGACGGCGTCGAGATCCTTCGCGGCGAGCGCGCACTCGACGCGCGCCTTCGCGGTCTTGTTCACGCACACGTCGACGAAGTCGGCGGCCTTGGCGCTCGCGACCGCTTCCTTCTGCTTCGCGAGCTCTTCCTTGGTCGCGTCGGTCGCCGTCGCACCGGCCTTGGCGAGCTCGAGGTCGACGAGGTGGTCGAGCAGCTGCTTGCACTGATCCTCGGACGGGGCCTTCGAGCAACCCACCGTCACGAGGAGACCAGCGAGGAACCAGCGCGTCATGCCGGCCATCGTATCACCGGGCTCCGTTCAAGATCGCGTGCAGGGCGTCGATCCGCGCACGCAGCTTCGGCGACGGGCGGAGCGTTCGCGCCCGGGCGAGGACCGCGCGCGCGGTGTGCGGCGCGTCATCGGCGGCCCACGCGGTCGCGAGGTGGAGCAGGATCTCGGGTTCGTTCGGAGCGAGCCGGGCGGCGCGATCCAGCGCGCGGATCGCCGGGCGGATCGCGCCCTTGCGATAGAGGAGCCAGCCCCAGCTGTCGAGCACGGCGGGATCACCCGGCGCGAGCTCGCGCGCGGCGCGCAGCCAGCGCTCGGCGTCGTCGAGCCGGCGGCCCTGCTCGGCGAGCAGGTAGCCCGCGAGGTTGAGCGCGGCCGCGGCGTCGGGGTGCGCGCGGATCACCGGCTCGAGGAGAGCGACCGCCCCGGCGAGATCGCCTACGTGCTCCGCGAGCCGGGCGCGCGCGAGCTGGGCGCCGACGCCGCTACCCAGCTCGCCCAGCAGCGCGCGTGCCCCGGCGGGGTCGCCCGCGTCGGCGCGGGCGCGCGCGGCGAGGAACGCGAGCTCGACGTCGCGCGGGCGGGAGGCGCGGGCGGGGACGAGCGCCGCGGTCGCCCCGGCGGGATCCCCGGCAGCGAGGAGCGCCTCGGCGGCGAGCCGGCGCGCCTCCGCGAATCGCGCCGACGTCGCCGGGATCGCGAGCAGCCGGGCCGCCGCGGCCGCGGGATCCGAGGCGAGCTGGAGCTCCGCCGCGAGGAGCTCGCCGGCCTCGGCGTCGACGAGCGCGAGGCGGGCGGCGATCGCGCGCGCGTGCTCGACGGTGCCGAGCCCGACGTGGAGGCGCGCGATGTGGACGAGCGCGTCGACGTCGGTGCGATCGTCGGTGAGCAGCGCCAGCAGATCGAGCGCCGCGGTGCGATCGTCGGCCTCGCACAGGATCCAGAACAGCTCGTCGGCGATGTCGAGCGCCTGCCCGCTGCGGTCGAACGCGCTGCGCGTGTGCTCGATCGCGCGCTCGAGCTCGCCGCGACGGCGGAGCAGGCGCGCCAGATCGAGCCGCGCGTCGAGGTGATCGGGATCGAGCTCGAGCACGCCCGCGAGCTCCTGCTGAGCGTTCGCGAGCTCGCCGCGGCGCGCGAGGTGCTGCGCGAGCTGGTAGCGGCCGTCGACCGAGCCCGGCCGGCGCGCGACGAGGCGGCGCAGCGTCACCTCGGCGGCGGCGGCGGGCTCGAGGCGGGCGAGGCCGAGGTACGCCCGCTCGTCGTCGGGCGCGAGCTCGATCGCGCGGCGGAACGCCCGCATCGCCTCGGCGGGCAGCTGCTTCCCGAGCAGCTCGCCCGACGCGAGCCACACCTCCGCGTGACCGGGCCACCGCGCCCGCGCCTCGGCGAGCACCTTCCCCGCCTCGGCGCCGCGCTTCGCCTTGCGCAGGGCGCGCGCGAGCTCGACGACGATCATCGGCTGATCGGGCGCGGCCTGCCGCGCGCGCTCGAGCGCGGCCGTGGCCTGGCGCCAGTCACGCCGGTGCGCGGCGAGCTTTCCGTCGAGGTAGTGGGCGTACGCGGCGGGCGGCAGCGGCGGCAGCGGCGGTGCGGGACGCGCCGGTGCCGGCGACCGGCACGCGGCCGCCGCGATCGCGATGCAGAGGGCCCAGCGCACGCCTCGCTAGCGTGCCACGTCTCGTCGCCGCGGGTCGCGCGCCCCGGCTATAGTCGTGATCGCCGAATGGCGGTCGTATGTCCGCTCCGTCCTCCGCCAGCTGGCAGCCACCTCCCCGCTTCGACGAGTACGCGCTCGTCGGGCCGCTCGGGCGTGGCAGCGCGGGCCAGGTGTTCGTCGCGCACGACACGCTGCTCGATCGCCACGTCGCGGTGAAGTTCATCCCCGCGCGCGACGCTGCGCTCCTGGCGCGGTTCCGCGTCGAGGCGCGCGCGGCGGCGCGGATCCAGCACCCCAACGTCGCGAGCCTGTACCGCGTCGGGCAGCTCGACGGTCACGCGTACCTCGTGTGGGAGCTCGTCCGCGGCAAGAGCCTCGATCAGCTGCCGCGCCCGATGCCGGCAGCGCAGGTGCTGCCGCTCGCGATCGACGTCGCGCGCGGGCTCGCCGCGGCCCACCGCCGGGGCGTGCTCCACCGCGACATCAAGCCGGGCAACATCGTCGTCGCGGACAGCGGCGAGGCCAAGCTCGTCGACTTCGGTCTCGCGGCGATCCTCGACGCGCCGAGCGCCTCGGCCGACGCCGAGCGCGATCGCACGCTCGTCGGCACGCCGTACTTCATGTCGCCGGAGGCGTGGCGGGGTGACGCGCTCGACGCACGCTCGGATCTCTACGCGCTGGGCCTCGTGCTCTACGAGCTGCTCGCCGGCGAGGGGCCGTTCCGCCACATCCGCGTCAAGGAGCTCGCCCGCGCGATCCAGGACGAGGTACCGCGCCCGCTCGTCGCCGCCGCCCCGGCCGTCTCCGAGGGGCTCGGGCGCGTCGTCGATCGCTGCTTGCGGCGCGATCCGGCCGAGCGCTTCGCCAGCGCCGACGAGCTCCTCTCCGCGCTCGACAGCGTCGCTCCGTTCCGCGGGAACGCGGCCGTGCCCGACGGCAACCCGTATCGCGGCCTGCGCGCCTACGACTCCGAGCACCGCGCGCTGTTCTTCGGTCGCACGCGCGCGCTCCAGCTCGCGCTCGAGCGGCTGCGCGGCGAGTCGTTCCTCGTCGTGACCGGCGACTCCGGTGTCGGCAAGTCGTCGCTGTGCGCGGCCGGCGTGCTCCCCGCCGTCACCGACGGCGCGCTCGAGGACGGCCGGCGCTGGATGGTCGCGCGCACCGTCCCGGGGCGCACGCCGTTGCGCAACGTCGCCGGCGCGCTCGGTCCGCTGCTCGGCGCCGACGCCGCGGAGCTCGCGCGCACGATCGAGCGCGAGCCGGCGGCGCTCGCCCGCGTCGTGCGCGGTGCCCTGCGCCCCGAGCTCGGGCTGCTGCTCTACCTCGACCAGATGGAGGAGCTCGTCACGCAGCCGGCCGCGGGCGAGGCCGCGCTCGTCGCCGAGGCGCTGGCGGGGCTCGGCGACCGCGTGCCCGGCGTGCGCGTGCTGGCGACCGCGCGCAGCGACTTCCTGTCGCGGCTCGCCGGGCTGCCGGGGCTCGCCGAGCGCCTGCCGCCCGCGATCCTGCTGCTCGGTCCGATGTCGCCGGCGGCCATCCGCGAGGCGATCGTCGGGCCGGCGCGACTCAAGGACACGACGTTCGAGTCCGACGAGCTGATCGACGCGCTCGTGGCCTCGCATGGCAGCCTGCCGCTGTTGCAGTTCACGCTCGCGGAGCTGTGGGAGCGTCGCGAGCGCGCGACCGGCGTGATCACCGCGGCGTCGCTCGCGTCCGTCGGCGGCGTCGCGGGCGCGCTCGCTCGGCACGCCGACGGGATCCTCGTCGGGCTCGCGGCCGAGGATCGCGTGGTCGCCCGCGCGCTGCTGCTGCGGCTCGTCACCGTCGACGACACCCGCGCGCGTCGCACCGGCGACGAGCTGCTCGCGATCTCGCCGCGCGCGCACGTCGTGCTCGAGGCGCTCGTGCGCGGCCGGCTCCTCATCGCGAGCGAGGGCCCCGACGGCACGACGTACGAGCTCGCGCACGAGGCGCTCGTCGCGGGCTGGCGCACGCTCGCGCACTGGCTCGTCGAGGAGGCCGAGCTGCGCGCGGTGCGCCATCGCCTCGAGCTCGCCGCGACCGAGTGGCACCGGCTCGGCAGGTCGCGCGAGCTCCTGTGGTCCGCGATGCAGCTCGCCGAGCTCGATCCGCGCGCGCTCGACGGGGCGAGCCCTCGCGAGGTCGCGTTCGTCGAGGCGTCGCGCGTCGCCCGCCAGCGCGCGCGCTGGGCTCGGCGCGGGTTCGCCGCCGCGGTGGGGCTCGCGATCGTCGGCACGTGGATCGGCGGCGAGCTCGTCGACCGCCGGACGATCGCGCGCCAGGTCGCCGCCGAGGTCGCGGAGGCGGAGGTCGCGCTCGCTGCAGGTCGCGAGGCGCTCTCCGCGCGCGCGCAGGCGCGGGAGGCCGCGTTCTCCGCGTGGGATCAGCAGGCTCCCGACGACGCCGACCGCGCGTGGGCACAGTCGGGCGAGGCGACCGGCCGCGCCCGCACCGCGCTCGCGGAGGCAGCCGGGCACCTCGAGCGCGCGCTCCTGCGCGATCCGGACCGCGCCGACGTCCGGGAACGCTACGCGGACCTGCTGCTGGAGCGCGTCCTCCTCGCCGAGAGCGAGCGCGAGGTCATCACACACACCGAGCTGCTCGGGCGCCTGTCCCTGTACGACACGAACGGCGCGCGGCTCGCGCGGCTCGCGACGCCGGCGAGCGTGCGCTTCGACGTGACCCCCGCGACCGCGCGCGTCGTGCTGACGCCGCTCGATGGAGCGTCGCCCGCGATCGAGCTGGCGCCCCGCACGTCGACGCGCGTCCCGGCGGGGGCGTGGCTCGCGACGATCACGGCGCCGGGGTTCACCGAGCTCCGGCAGTCGCTTCACCTCGAGCGCGGCGAACAGGAGCACCACACGCTCGCGCTCGCGCGCCCGGAAGACGTCCCGGAGGGCTTCGTGTGGATCCCCGCCGGCGAAGGGCTGTTCGGTAGCTCCGACGCCGAGCCGGTGCGCGCGTGGTTCAACGCGGTGCCGCTGCATCCGGTGCGCACGGGCGCGTTCCTGATCGCGCGACACGAGACGACGTTCGCCGAGTGGATCGAGTTCCTCGAGGCGCTGCCGCCCGCCGAGCGCGAGCTGCGCCGCCCGCGCGTCGCGGGCACCGGGTTCCGGGGCATGCTCGAGCTGCGCCGCGATGACGTCGGGCGCTGGGAGATCGCGTTCCAGCCGACCGAGCACCTCATGCGCGCGCGGTGGGGCGAGCCCGTGCGGTATGCGTCGCGCGACCGCCGCGTCGAGCAGGACTGGCGGCGCATGCCCGTGACGGGGATCTCGTTCGATGACGCGGTCGCTTACACGCGCTGGCTCGACCGTACCGGGCGCGTGCGCACAGCGCGCGTGTGCACCGAGCACGAATGGGAGCGCGCCGCGCGTGCGACGTCGGATCGAAACTACCCACATGGGAACCAGCTCGCCCCCGACGACGCCAACGTCGACGCGACGTATGACAAGCAGGCCGCCGCGTTCGGGCCCGACGAGGTCGGCGCGCACCCGGCGAGCGACAGCCCGTTCGGGATCTCCGATCTGAGCGGAAACGTTTGGGAGTGGGTCGCGTCGAGCGTGGTCCGCGACCAGGTCGTCGCGCGGGGCGGCAGCTACTACTTCAGCGCCAACACCGCGCGCGTGGCCAACCGCGAGCTCCCGGAAGCGAGCTATCGCGATCTCACCGTGGGCTTACGCGTGTGTGCCACTCCCGCTACGTAGATCGGCCTACAACTTGCTGCGCGGGAGGGGATGAAGCTCACCACGATCAGCGTCCTCGTCCTCGCCGCGTGCAGTTCGGACCTCGACCTCTCGGTGGCAGAGCAGGCGGGGCAGAACCTGAACGGGCAGAACCTCAATGGCCAGAACCTGAACGGGCAGAACCTGAACGGGCAGAACCTCAATGGCCAGAACCTCAACGGCCCGGACAACGCGACGTTCGCGATCTGGACGAGCCTCGACGGCGTGTCGCACCACGGCAGCACCTATGACGAGGTCACGCTGCGCGCGACCGTGTTCACCGGGCGCAAGGGCGGCATGACCCGCACCGGGACCTCGTTCGCCGGCGCGCACTTCCTCGCGCAGCGCGGCAACGGAGACGCCACGCTCATGCGCATCACGTCCGTGGTGCCGCCCGCCGACGGCGCGTCGCTGTGGCGCTACCACGTCGAGTATCTCGAGACCGACTGGAGCTGGTACCCGATCTGCGAGGACGCGTCGGGGCCGCTCGCCGCGATCCCCGTCGACGGGATCTGGGATCACCGCCAGGGTGTCCCAGGTGGTGGCTCGTACCTCCGCGATCCGAACAAGTTCACGTTCGCGTGCGAGAACGTCAGCTCGATCGCGAAGTGCGTCCAGATGGGCTACGCGCCGTGGCAGACTCTCGACGGCGTGCCGCTCGACGACCATCTCGCTGCCTGCGTGCGCCTCCTGCGCGCCGACTACTGCGGCGACGGGCGCTCGTTCACGCAGGATGGTGTGATCGTGAACCTGTACGACGCGCTCGGCATCGAGGTCGACACCGACGACTGGGGCATCGAGGCCGAGTGGGATCGAGACGGGGCGCGCTGCCTGACCTCGCGCCACCGCTCGCCCGTGGCGGTGCCTTGCTACGATCCGAGCCGCGAGCTCGGGTGCGGCGATCCGGCGCACTTCTCGTCGGGCACGCTGCTCGTGTCCGAGATGCCGGCGACGGCGGAGCACTGACCGGAGCGTCGATGGCCGTCGCGAACGCGGAGCCGCGCCTCGAGGGTGACGCCCCCGAGCCCGAGATCTTGATCGTCGATCCGGATCCGGTCAGCCGTGCGGAGCTGCGCGCGCTCGTGTCCACGTTCGCCGCGTGTGACGAGGCCGCGACCGGCGAGGCCGCGCTGCGTGCGGCGACCGCGCGCGCGTACGCGGTGGTGCTGATCGACATCCAGCTGCCCGACGCCGACGGCTTCGACATCGTCACGCGCCTACGCCGCGAGCCCGGCGCGAAGAACGTCCCCGTGCTGTTCCTGTCGCAGACCCCTCCGGACTGGCTCACCGAGCGTCAGGGCTACACGCTCGGCGCCCTCGGGTACCTGACCAAACCCGTCGACGCCGCCGCCCTGCGCGCGCGCCTGGAGGTGCTGCTCATGCTGTTCCGGCGCGGCACGCAGCTCCGCAAGCACGAGCAGCTGATCGCCGAGCAACACGCCGCGATCACCGAGGCGAAGGCCGCGCTCGAGGAGGCGGCCGCCGCGAACCGCGCCAAGGACCTGTACATGGGCGTGCTCGGGCACGATCTGCGCAGCCCGCTCGGCGCGATCCTGATGTCGGCGCGCATGATGCTGATGCGGCCGACGCTCCACGACGAGGATCGCCAGTCGCTGATCCGCATCGCGCGCAACGGCGAGCGGATGGCGGCGCTGATCCGCGACATCCTCGACTACACGCGCGGCCAGGCCGCCGGCGGCATCCCGATCGTCCCGCGCCCGACGCACATGGGCGAGATCGTGTCGACGATCATTGACGAGATCGCGCTCCTGTACCGCGATCGGACGATCCGGCTCGAGGCCCGCGGCGAGCTGCGCGGGCGCTGGGATCGCGAGCGCGCCGAGCAGGTCGTGTCCAACCTGATCGCGAACGCGCTGACCCACGGCATGGGCGAGGTCGTCGTCACCGCGGAGGGGACCCCGGCCGAGGTGCTGGTGTCCGTGCACAACGGCGGCACGCCGATCGCAGAGGAGCACCGCGCGACGCTGTTCCAGCCGTTCCGTCGCGGAGCGGCGAGGTCGCCGGGCCTCGGCCTGGGGCTCTACATCGTCAGCGAGATCATGCGCGCCCACGGCGGCTCGGTCGAGGTGAGCTCGACGGCCGCCACGGGCACCACGTTCACCACGAGGTGGCCGCGCACCGACGCGGCACGAGGGACGGGATCATGACCACCACCGAACCGTGCTCCAAGATCGTGCTCGTCATCGACGACGACGAGGACTTCTGCTCGAGCATGCGCGAGCTCCTCACCGGGCGGGGCTACACCGTCGAGACGTGGGCGTCGGCGCAGCAGGCGCTCGAGCGCCTCGCCGACACCGGGCGGCGTCCACCGTGCGCGATCGTCGTCGACCTGCGCATGCCCGAGATGGACGGCTACTCGTTCCTCGCCGCGTGCGAGGTCGAGCCGCGGATGCGCGAGATCCCCGTGATCGTCGTCTCCGCGTACGGCGACCCGACGGGGATCGAGGCCGACTTCCTGTCGAAGCCGGTGAACGTGTCGCGGCTGTTGCGCAGCCTCGAGGCGACCTGCTGAGCGCGCCGTCGGCTGCGCGTCAGAGCGGGATGTTGCCGTGCTTGCGCGGCAGGTTCGCCTGGCGCTTGTTCTTGAGCGTGCGCAGCGAGCGCACGATCGTCCACCGCGTGTCGCGCGGCCGGATGATCTCGTCGATGTAGCCGAGCGACGCGGCCTTGTACGGGTTGGCGAACCGCTCCTTGTACTCGGCGGTGAACCGCGCCTTCGCCTCGGCGCGCGCGGCCTCGTCGGTGATCTTCTCGAGCTCGCTGCGGAAGATGATGTTGACCGCGCCGTCGGGCCCCATCACCGCGATCTCCGCGGCCGGGTAGCTCACGTTGACGTCACCGCGGATGTGCTTGGACGACATCACGTCGTACGCGCCGCCGTACGCCTTGCGCGTGATCACCGTGATCTTCGGGACGGTGGCCTCGGCGAACGCGTACAGGAGCTTCGCGCCGTGGCGGATGATGCCGCCGTACTCCTGCGTCGTGCCCGGGAGGAAGCCCGGCACGTCGACGAACGTCACGATCGGCAGGTTGAACGCGTCGCAGAACCGCACGAAGCGCGCGGCCTTCACCGACGCGTCGATGTCGAGGCAGCCGGCGAGGTGCGCGGGCTGGTTCGCGACGATGCCGACCGGCCGGCCCTCGAACCGCGCGAAGCCGCAGACGATGTTCTTCGCGTAGTCCTTGTGGACCTCGACGAACTTCTTGTCGTCGACGACCGCGTGGATGATCTTCTTGATGTCGTACGGCTTGTTCGACTCGAGGGGCACGATCGTGTCGAGCGACGGCTCCTCGCGATCCGGGGGATCCTGCGTCGGGCGGACCGGCGGATCCTCGGCGTTGTTGCTCGGCATGAACGCGAGCAGCTCGCGGATGCGCGCGATGCACGTCAGCTCGTCGGGCTCCGTGAAGTGCGAGACGCCGGACTTGCTCGCGTGGGTCGCGGCGCCGCCGAGCTGCTCCTTGGTGACCGACTCGTGGGTGACCGTCTTGATCACCTCGGGGCCGGTGATGAACATGTAGCTCGTCCCCTCGACCATGAGGACGAAGTCGGTGATCGCGGGCGAGTACACCGCGCCGCCCGCGCACGGGCCCATGATCGCCGACAGCTGCGGCACGACGCCCGAGGTGAGCACGTTGCGGAGGAAGATGTCGGCGTAGCCGGCGAGTGACTCGACGCCCTCCTGGATCCGCGCGCCGCCGGAGTCGTTGAGCCCGACGATCGGGCACCCGATCTTCGTCGCGAGGTCCATCACCTTGCAGATCTTCTGGGCGTACGCGCCGGAGAGCGACCCGCCGAACACCGTGAAGTCCTGTGCGAACACGCACACCGGTCGGCCCTCGACGGTGCCGTGCCCGGTGACGACGCCGTCACCGAGGATCTTCTGATCCTGCATGCCGAAGTCGGCGCAGCGGTGCGTGACGAACTTGTCGAGCTCGACGAAGCTCCCCTCGTCGAGCAGCGCCTCGATGCGCTCGCGCGCCGTGAGCTTGCCGGCCGCGTGCTGCTTCGCGATGCGAGCTTTGCCACCTGCGAGGGCGGCCTTGGCCTCCATCTCCTCGAGGTACTGGATCGGATCGATGGGGTCGTGGCGAGTGGTCACGCAAGCGGCGTATACTCAGGTGTGGCGAACGTCAAGGGAAGCGCGCTCTCGTCGCGCATCCTGTGGGTGCAGCTGAACCACGGTTCGGCCGGGATGGCGCGGCTGGTCCCGCAGTGCTCGCCGGAGCTGCGCGCGACCCTGGAGGCGGGCGTCCACAAGGCCCGGTGGTATCCGCTCGACCACTTCGTCGAGCTGATCACGACGATCGATCGCCTGTTCGGTAAGGGCGATCTGGGGCTCGTGCGCGAGCTCGCGCGCCACGGCGCCGACGCCAACCTCACGACGATCTATCGCCTGTTCTACAAGGTCGGCACGACGCACTGGATCCTCGGTCGCGCGGTGCGGCTGTGGAGCGCGCACTACGATTCGGGGTTCCTCCACGTGATGACGCGGGGGCCGAACGCCGCGATCCTCGAGATCCGCGGGTTCGACGCGCCGCACCCGGTGCACTGCGGGTCGGTGCTCGGGTGGGCGGAGCGCTCGATCGAGCTGTCGGGCGGCACCCAGGTCCAGGCCGCCGAGACGCGGTGCCGCACGCGCGGCGACGACTGGTGCCAGCTCGAGGCGACGTGGACGTGATCACCCGTCGAGGGTGAACGTCATCACGAACCGCGCGGTGCGCGCGGCTCCCGACGGGAACCGGAGGCGCTGCAGCTGCGCGCGCAGGCAGCCGGTCACCGCGGCGGGCACGCCGTTGCCCGTGGTCACGCCGCGCACGGTGCCGTCGGCGGCGATGTCGAGCGCTGCGGTGACGCGCCCCCGCAGCGTCGGGTCACGGCTCAGCTCCCGCTGGTAACAGGCGCGGAGCACGCCGGCGCGGGCGTGGACCACGCGCGCGGTCTCCCGATCGGTGAACCCCGAGAGGCGCAGCTGGAGCGCGCGGGGCCCTCCGCCGGGCGCCATCCCGAACCCGCCGAGCGGCTCGAGGCGCGCCTCGAGCGAGATCGCGAGCCGCCCGACGACCGCGCGCGCCCCGCGCAGCTCGAACGGCAGCGCGTGCTTCGTGCCGAGCACCGTGACGTCGAGCGTGCCGCGGACAGGACCGTGCGAACCGTCGCTGCGGGTGACCTCGAGCAGGTAGTTCCCGCGCGGGAGCGAGCGCAGCGAGAGCCGCTCGCCGCGCGTGCTGGTCGCGTCGGCGACGTGCACGCCGTCGCGGCCACCCATCCACGAGACGCGCGTGCCCTGGGGCGTGACGAGCGAGACGTCGAGGTCCACGCTCGGCTCCCAGCGCGCCTCGACCACGAGCTCGCCGGCGATCCGCGGTGCGACGGCGGCGACGGTCGCGGCCTTCTCGGCGGCCGCGCGCGCCGCGTCGTCCGGCAAGCCACGGGCGACGAGCTCGGCGTCGCGGGCGCGGCCGATCGCGCGCAGGCAGCGCATCGCGGCGCCGGCGACGCGGACGTCCGTCGGGGCCAGCGCGCTGACCGCGATCCGGTGCGCGCACGCCTGCGCGAGCCGGCCGGAGCGCTCGTAGGCGTGGATCATCCGCTCGTGCACCGCCGCGCGATCGGCGTCGAGATCGACGAGCCCGGCGAGCGTGCGCAGCCCGAGCTCTCGCTGGCCGTCGCGGCCGAGGAGGTCGGCGAGGTAGCCCAGCGCCTGGGGATCGAGCTCGTCGCGGTCACGCCACCGCTGCGCGATCTCTCTCGCGCGCTCGAGCTCGCCGGCGTACGCGAGCGCCTGGACGAGCGCGCGATGCTTCTCGCGGCTGTCCGGGCTCGCGGCGAGCGCGGCCTCGGCGTCGGCGACCGCCTCGCGGATCGCGGCGGACACGCCGTCGTACGCGCTCACCGACGGGACGCGCACCCACGTCCGGCGCATGGCGACCATGCCGCGGCCCCGGGCGCTCGACGTCGGCGCGCTGCTGCTCGCGAGGGCGTCGTCACGGGCCGCCGATCGCGTCGTGCCTTCGAGCAGATCCATCGACATCCCCGAGGTGGACGGTGCGCGGGTCGCCGCGTGACCCATTCCGGTCGCGCCCGCGCTGTCCTTCTTCGTCGCCCGCTTCGCGAGCTCGAGCGCGCCCGACGCGACGACCTCCTCGAGGTCTTCCTCTCCGGTCCAGGTCGCCGCCGGCGCGGTGCGGTCGATGCCGAACGCCTCGAACATCGCCGGCGACTCGAGCACGAGCAGCGAGGTCTCCTTCGACATCACGCCATAGGCCTGCGAGAGCGCGATCGTCTGCACGCGGCCGTCACGCTCGCCGCGCTGCTCGAGCTGCTCGATCGCGAGCGACGCCCACAGGCGCGGGACGAACGCGTTGCCCAGCGCCGACGACACCGCGAGCGCGAGCGGGTAGCGCTGCTCGAACGGCTGGCCGCCGACGGTGCCACGGACGACCACGTCGCCGCGGACGTCGCCGGTGATCCGGGCCGCGATCAGCACCTCCTCGCCGGCGCGGATCGTCGGCAGCACGGTGGGTGCCACGTCGGCGAGGCCGGGCGGCAGCTCGACGGTGGCGCCGCGCAGCGACGCGCCCTGCGTGGAGGTCAGCGCCGCCAGCGCCGCGGTCCGGACCGACTGGCCCGGGACCCAGGCGAGGAAGCTGCCGCCACCGCCGCGCGCCGCCGCAGCGAGGAGCGCTCGCTCGGCGTCGGCGCCGATGCCGATCGTCGTGACCTGCACGCCGCGCTCGGCGACCTCGACGAGCGCGCGCTCGACATCGGCGACGCGGCGGAAGCCCGTGGTCGCGAACCCGTCGCCGAGGTACAGCACCCAGCGCTCGCGCCCCGGCTCTGCCGGCAGGGCCGCGCCGTCGCGGATCGCGGTCACGAGATCGCTCGCGCCTGCCACCGGTTGCTCCTCGAGCCAGCGCCGGACCTCGCCCGCGGCGGTCGCCGACGGCACGCGCAGGTCGCCGATCCGACGGCACTCGCTGTCACACGTCGCGACGGTGAACCGGTCGCGGCGATCCATCTGCGCGACGATCGCGGTCGCGAGCTCCGTCGCGCGCCGGTAGCGCTCGCCGACCATCGACTGGCTCGCGTCGAGCACGATCGCGACGTCACGCGGTCGCGTCTGGCGCCAGCGCGGGAGGGCGGGGCGGAGCGCGAGCACCGCTGTCGGGCGCGCGTCGGCCGCCACGGCGCGCTGCGCCCGGAGCACCGCCGGATCGAGATCGACGCCCTTCTTCGCCGCGAGCCGCTCGTCGGGCGCGACGGCGATCCCGCCTGCGAACGTCCACGCGCGGAGCTCGGCGTCCCCATCGGTGGCGCGATAGTCGACCACGAGATCGCCGCGCGGCACGAACCCGCTCGTCGCGAGCGTCAGCGTCTGGACGTCGCCGCGCGTCGTCGCCGCGAGCGGATACCCGGTGGCGCGGACCGCGCCGGGCTGGGCGCCGCGCACCTCGACGTCGACGGTGAACCGGTCCGCCACCGTCGAGCCATCGCGCGAGTGGGCGAGCGGGTAGACGTACTGGCGGAGCGGACCGCGCGGGGTGACGACCTGCGTGTACGACAGCTTGATCGTGCGCTGGCCCTTCGCCGGGATCGGGAACACGCGCAGCTCGAACCGGCCGCCGCGCTTCCAGTCGAGGAGCGCCGGATCGCGCCACGGGCCCGGGACCCAGATGATCTCGCTCTGCGGGCGCGCGAGCTGCCGTGGCGTCGCCCGCTCGATCACGCCGCGCCAGATCTTGTGCGCGCGCTCCTTCGCGACGAACGCGCCGTCGATGAAGCCACCGGGCTGGTCGGGCATGTCGAGCGACAGCCCGTCGATCTGCGCGTCGGGTGGCAGCGGGAACTGGTAGACGCCCTCGAGCGTCTCGTCGGAGTCGTTGCGGAACGT
>Ga0164243_10008719_pt1 | contig 14909 bp, 11 predicted proteins | sample OricompcompostOP_FD_108781 | JGI IMG/M metagenome (GOLD analysis project Ga0164243, IMG submission 108781) | Organic Plus compost microbial communities from Emeryville, California, USA - Original compost - Organic plus compost (OP) | ecosystem: Engineered > Solid waste > Mixed feedstock >... | reverse complement strand
GGGGTGATCACCTTCGACGCCGCGGCCGATGGCTTTGTGCCCGTGCCGCGCAGCCATCGTCAACTCGTCGCGGCCGCGGGGGCGCACCTTGCCGCGACGCAGATCAAGCAGCGCGATATCCTGCTGACGGGCATTCTCGGCTCGAGCCTCGCCGGGCTTGCCACGGGGCTGCTCTCGGCCCTGGTTTCGGGCGCGGGCCTTGTCCTGCACCAGCCCTTCTCCTCGCGCGTCTTCGCGGGCGCCGTGGTCACGGAAGCGGTCACGCATGCGGTCCTGCCTGGCGCGGCTCTGGCCGCCCTGGCGCAGACCGGCCGTTTCGGTGCCCGCCCGCTGCGCTCGGTCACGGCGCTGTGGCGCACCGGCGAGCCGCCGCAGGCGCTGCCCCCTGCCTTGCCGAAGACAGCGCATGCGCTGGCTTTCGGGGAAACGGCCCTGACGATCCTGCCGGAGGACGCCGCGCTGGAAGAGCCCTTTGCCTTCGCGGAAGGGATCGAGGCCAAGCGCGGCAGCGATGGATGCCTGCACCTGCGTGGCGCCATGATCCCGCAGACGCCCCTGCCTGGCGGCTATGAGAACACCGGCGCGGATTACGACGGCTGGGTCTCGACCGGGCTTCCGGCGACGCCGCGCAGCAATCTCTTCGCCCTCGAATCCGCGCGCCCGGGCGTGCTGCGTGTCGGCGGGCTTTCCTTCTGCGAGGGCGCGGCGCGGGCGCTGGTGGCTGAGGCGCTCGGCTGTCCGGAAAACGCGGTGCGCACGGTGTCGGACCCGCTGTTCGGCCGGCAGTTCTCGACGCCCGACCAGCCGGCTTCCGCGGCGGAGGCGATCCTGACCGAGGCCGGCATCAGCCCTGCCCTGTTCCCCGACCGGCGCCCCGAAGCCGCGGCACCCCATGCCCGCGTCGCCTGAGGCCTGATCAGGCGGCCTTGCTCTTCGCCTCGGCGATGGTGACGAGGTTCTTCAGCAGGATCGTGGTGCCCTTCAGCCGCTTCTCGGGAAGATCCCAGTCGCGCATGAAGACCAGCCGGAAGTCCGGCCGCAGCTTGACATCGCGCTCCTTGGACAGCCAGGCGATCAGCCCGTCCGGATTGGCGAAGGAGTTGTCGCGGAAGGCGATGACCACGCCCTTCGGCCCGGCGTCGATCTTCTCAACGTTCGCCCGGCGGCACAGCGCCTTGATGCTGACGATGCGCAGCAGGTGCTCCACCTCTTCCGGCAACTTGCCGAAGCGGTCGGTGAGCTCGGCACCGAACGAACGGATGTCCTCGTCGGTGTCGAGCGTGGACAGGCGGCGGTACAGCGCCATGCGCAGGTCGAGGTCTTCGACGAAGGTGTCGGGGATAAGCACCGGCGTGCCGATGGATATCTGCGGCGACCACTGGTCCTCGGTGGCCTTGCCTCCTTCCTTGAGCGAGGCCACCGCCTCTTCCAGCATCTGCTGGTAAAGCTCGTAGCCGACCTCGCGGATATGGCCGGACTGCTCGTCGCCGAGCAGGTTGCCGGCGCCACGGATGTCGAGGTCATGGCTGGCGAGCTGGAAGCCGGCGCCGAGACTGTCGAGCGATTGCAGCACCTTCAGGCGCTTCTCGGCATTGGCGGTGATCGGCTTGCGCTCGGGGATCGTCAGCACAGCGAAGGCGCGCATCTTGGAGCGGCCGACGCGCCCGCGGATCTGGTAGAGCTGCGCCAGGCCCAGCATGTCGGCGCGGTGAACGACCAGGGTGTTGGCGTTCGGCACGTCGAGGCCGGATTCGACGATCGTGGTGGCGACCAGCACATCGTATTTGCCGTCGTAATAGGCGGTCATGATATCTTCGAGCTCGCCCGCCGCGATCTGGCCGTGGCCGACCGCGAACTTCACCTCCGGCACATGGTCGCGCAGGAAGTCCGTTACCTCGGAAATGTCCTCGATGCGCGGCACCACGTAGAAGGACTGGCCGCCGCGATAGCGCTCGCGCAGCAGCGCCTCCCGGACCATCAGCGGGTCGAACGGCGTCACCAGGGTGCGCACGGCAAGGCGGTCCACCGGCGGCGTGGCGATGACGGAGAGCTCGCGCACCCCGGTCAGCGCCAGTTGCAGCGTGCGCGGAATGGGCGTCGCGGTCAGGGTGAGCACATGCACCTCGGCGCGCATCTGCTTCAGCCGCTCCTTGTGGGCGACGCCGAAATGCTGCTCCTCGTCCACGATGACGAGGCCGAGGTCCTTGAAACTGACGTTCTTGCTCAAGAGGGCGTGGGTGCCGATGACGATGTTGACGTCGCCCGTGGCCAGCCCTTCGCGCGTCAGCTTCATGTCGGCCTGCGAGACAAAGCGCGAAAGCTGCCCCACTTTTAGCGGGAAGCCACGGAAGCGCTCGGCGAAATTGGCGTAGTGCTGGCGCGCCAGAAGCGTGGTCGGCACCACCACGGCGACCTGCTTGCCGTTCATCGCGGCGACGAAGGCCGCCCGCAGCGCCACCTCGGTCTTGCCGAAGCCGACATCGCCGCAGATCAGGCGGTCCATCGGCCGGCCGGAGGCGAGATCGTCCAGCACCGCATCGATGGCGTTCTGCTGGTCCTCGGTCTCGTCGAAGGGGAAGCGCGCGGCGAATTCGTCGTAGAGGCCGTCGGCCAGGATCAGGCGCGGCGCCTCGCGCATGGTGCGGGCGGCAGCGACCTTGATCAGCTCGCCGGCCATTTCAAGGATACGCTTCTTGAGCTTCGCCTTGCGGTTCTGCCAGCCCGCGCCGCCGAGGCGGTCGAGCTGGACCTCGGTATCCTCGGCGCCGTAGCGCGAGAGCAGCTCGATGTTCTCGACCGGCAGATAGAGCTTGTCGCCACCGGCATAGACCAGCTCCAGGCAATCGTGCGGCGCGCCCGCGACCTCGATGGTCTTCAGCCCGACGAACTGGCCGATGCCGTGGTCGACATGGACCACGTAATCGCCCGCCGAAAGGCTGCTGTATTCCGTCAGGAAGTTCTCGCCGCGCCGCGCCTTCTTGCGCTGGCGCACGAGGCGGTCGCCCAGCACGTCCTGCTCGGCGATGACCGCGAGATCGGCCGCCTCGAAGCCCGCTTCCAGCCCGAGCACGGCAAGCGCCATGCGCTCCTTCGCCAGCTTCTGCGCGGCCGGCCAGTTGGCGACCTCATCCAACGTGTCGAGGCCGTGATCCTCCAGCACCGCCGCCAGGCGCTCGCGCGAGCCGTCCGACCACGAGGCGATGACGACACGCTTGCCGGCCGCGTTCAGAGCGCGGATATGGCCGACCACCGCGTCGAAGACATTGGCGTTCTCGTCGTTGCGCTCGGGCGCGAAATTGCGGCCGACCTGCCCGCCCACATCGATGACCTTGCGCCCCTGCGGCGCACGCTCGAAGGGGTAGAAGCGCGCCAGCGAGGCTGTTTTCAGGTGCTCCTGCCACTCGCCCTCGGTGAGGTAGAGCGCTTCCGGCGGCAGAGGACGATAAGGCGCGCCGCCGGCCGAGCGGTCTTCCAGCGCGTCCTTGCGGCTCTCGTAATAATCGCCGATCTGCGCGAAGCGGTGGACGGAGGATTCCTCGACCTGGTTGTCGAGCGCCAGGGTGGCGCCCGGCAAATGGTCGAACAGGGTCTCCAGCCCATCGGAGAACAGCGGCAGCCAGTGCTCGAGGCCGGGATAGCGGCGGCCTTCGCTGACCGCCTGGTAGAGGGCGTCGTCGCGCGGCGGCGCGCCGAACTGCGCCACATAGGCCTGGCGGAAGCGGCGCATGGTCTCGCTGGTCAGCAGGACCTCGCTGACCGGAACGAGGTCGAGCGCGCGCATCTGCCCCGTGGAGCGTTGCGATTCCGGATCGAAGGGGCGGATCGTCTCCAGCGTGTCGCCGAAGAAATCGAGGCGCACCGGCGCGGATAAGCCCGGCGGGTAGAGATCGATGATGCCGCCGCGGATGGCGTATTCGCCAAAGTCGTGGACCGTGCTGGTGCGCAGATATCCGTTGTTCTCCAGCCAGGCGATCAGGTCCTTGGTGTCCACGGCATTGCCGGGGGCGACGGAGAGGCTCTGCGTGCGGATGAATTTCCGCGAGGGCACGCGCTGCACCAGCGCGTTGATCGTGGTCAGCACGACGCGCGGCCGGTCGCCCTGGCTGGTGCGGTTGAGCCGCGCGAGTGTCGTCATGCGCGTGGCGACGATCTCGCCATTGGGCGAGACGCGGTCATAGGGCAGCACGTCCCAGGCCGGGAACTGCAGGACGTCGATATCGGGGGCGAAGAAGGCCAGCCCGCGGGCCAGGGCATCCATATGGGCGCGATCGCGGGCGGCGTGCAGCAGGGAAGCCGGAGCATCGCGGTGGCCCTGCGCCAGGGCGCGCGCGAGATCGGCCACGACCAGCGCGTCCACTCCCTCGGGCACATTGGCGAAATCCACCTGCCCGCCTTTTGCGAGCGCATCCGAACCCTTGATCATTCAGCCACTCCGCCGGGCACCCTGCCCGGCACTCCATGAAATGCGCACAGGCGCCGAAAGAGCGCCGTGTCCTGCTCGTGCGGCACCGGCACGCGGCCGATCACCCAGTCGAAGATTTCCGCGTCGATCTGCTCGATAAGCCGCTCGAACTGGTCGATCTCGGCGTCCGGCAGATCTCCGATCACCGCGTCCGCGAAGCGGCCGAGCAGAAGGTCCATCTCGCGCGTGCCCCGCCGCCAGGCGCGGTAGAGCACGCGGCGGCGGCGAGGATCGAGTCCTTCGCTGGTACGGGTGGTTCCGGTCACGAGGCAATCCAGACGCCAGAAAACGGGCGGAAGGCTGGCGAAGCGTCCGCGCGCTTCTACTAGCAAGCTGTGGCGACGCTGTCAGCGCCACTTGCCGCGGCGTTTTCGGAAAGGCACGGTGGCCACAACCGCCATGCGCCCGTCGATCCTCGATCCCCTCTTCGCGCCGCTGCCGAGCCTGCCCGGGCTGGGCGAGAAATCGGCCGCCATTCTCAAGCGCCTGCTCGGCGCGGAAGCGCGCGTGGTCGATCTGCTCTTCCACCTGCCCTCGGGCATGGTGGACCGCCGCCTGCGGCCCAAGCTCAGCGAGGCGCCGATCGGGCCGACCGTGACGCTGCATCTCGACATCCACGAGCACCGCGGCCCACCGCGCGGCCGCTCGCGCGCGCCCTATCGCATCAACGCCGGCGACGAGACCGGCGAGCTGTCGCTGGTCTTCTTCGGCAGCCAGGCCGCCTATATCGCGCGGCAGGCGCCGGAGGGCAGCAAGCGCTGGGTCTCGGGGCGGCTGGAGCTCTATGACGGCATGCTCCAGATGGTGCATCCCGAGCGCATTCTCGATGAGGAAGGCTTTCGCAAGCTGCCGCCCGTCGAGCCGACCTATCCACTGGTCGAGGGCGTGACGCAGGGCATGGTGTCCCGCGCCATGCGTTCCGCGCTGGAGCGCCTGCCGGTTCTGCCCGAATGGCAGGATTCTGCGGTTGTCGCCAAGCACGATTGGCCGCCCTTCACCCGCGCGCTGAAGAGCGTGCACGCGCCGCGCGAGCCCGCCGACACCGCGCCCGATGCGCCCGCCCGGCTACGGCTCGGCTATGACGAGCTCCTCGCCAACCAGATCGCGCTCGGCCTCGTGCGCCGCCGCATCCGCCGCGAAAGCGGCCGCGCCAGCGCCGGAGACGGGCGCCTTGTGGCCAGGCTGGAAGAAGCCCTGCCCTTCCGCCTCACCGCCTCGCAGGAGCGCGCCACGGGCGAAATCCGTGGCGATCTCGCCCGCCCGCAGCGGATGCTGCGCCTGCTTCAGGGCGATGTCGGCTCCGGCAAGACCGTGGTGGCGCTGCTCGGCATGGCCAGCGTCATCGAGGCGGGGCGACAGGCGGCGCTGATGGCGCCGACCGAAATCCTCGCCCGCCAGCACATGAAGACCATCGCGCCCCTGGCCGAGGCGGCGGGCATCAAGGTGGCGCTGCTCACCGGCCGCGAAAAGGGCCGCGAGCGCACCGCCATCCTGCAAGGCGTCGCCTCGGGCGAGACCGACATCCTGGTCGGCACCCACGCGCTCTACCAGGAAGGCGTCGCCTTCCGGGACCTCGCCTTCGCGGTGGTGGACGAGCAGCACCGTTTCGGCGTGCAGCAGCGCCTGGCGCTCGCCGCCAAGGGCGAGGCGGTGGACATCCTTGTGATGACCGCCACGCCGATCCCGCGCACTCTGGTGCTGACCTATTTCGGCGACATGGACATTTCGGCGCTGCATGAGAAGCCGGCGGGCCGCCAGCCGATCGATACGCGGGTTATTTCCGCCGATCGCATGGACGAGGTGGTCGAAGGCCTGCGTCGGGCGCTGGCGGCGGGCTCGCGCGTCTACTGGGTGTGCCCGCTGGTCAACGAATCCGAGAACAGCGATCTCGCCGCGGCTGAAGACCGGGCGCGGGCGCTGGAGAGCGTCTTTCCCGGCAAGGTCGCCCTCGTCCACGGCCAGATGAAGGGCAGCGAGCGCGACGCCGCGATGGCGCGCTTCAAGGACGGAGAGGCGGCGATCCTCGTCGCCACCACGGTGATCGAGGTTGGCGTCGACGTGCCCGAGGCGAATGTCATCGTCATCGAGCACGCCGAGCGCTTCGGCCTGTCGCAGCTCCACCAGCTCCGCGGCCGCGTCGGGCGCGGCACGGCCAAATCGAGCTGCGTGCTGCTCTACAAGCCGCCGCTCGGCGAAACCGCTTTGTCCCGCCTGCGTATCCTGCGCGAGACGGAAGACGGCTTCCGCATTGCCGAGGAGGACCTGCGCCTGCGCGGCGAAGGCGAGGTTTTGGGCGTGCGCCAAAGCGGCCTGCCGAGCTTCCGCCTGGCCGATGTCGAGACGCATCCGGACCTGCTGGAAACGGCCCGCAAGGAGGCGGTGATGATCCTCGACCGCGATCCGGACCTTACCGGTCCGCGCTCGGAGGCGCTTCGGCTGCTGCTTTACCTTTTCGAACGCGACGCCGCGGCGCAGCTTCTGCGGGCGGGCTGACCGGCGCTTCCGGCTCCGCGGGCTTGGCCGCCTCCACGGCTTCGGTGGGCGGCGGCAGAGCGTGCTTCTTCCGCTTTCCGTGTGCATGGGCGCCGTCCGGCTGGATGATGCCCATGGACATGATCAGCTTGAAAGCCTCTTCCGGCGTCAGGTCGATGTCGGTGACGCGGTCCTGGTGCACCACGACGAAATAGCCCGTGGTCGGGTTGGGCGTGCATGGCACGAAGATGTTCAGATAGCCTTCGCCGCCGGCCGGCAGCTTGGCGGCAAGGCGGCCGCGGGTAGGCTCGGTGACGAAGCACAGCGACCACAGACCCGGCCCCGGCCATTCGATCAGCCCGACGCGGCGGAAGCTGGTGCCGTCCTGCTTGAAGACGGTCTCGAAGATCTGCTTCACGCCCTTGTAGAGACTGCGCACGAAGGGCATCCGGCTGAGGATGCCTTCGCCGAAATCGAGCACCGTGCGCCCGACCAGGCTGGCGGTAAGGAAGCCGAGAACGGTCAGCGCCAGGAAGGCCACCACGATACCGAAGCCCGGCACCGGAAACGGCAGGTAGTTGTCGGGGTTGTAGCGGTAGGGGATGAGCGGCTTCATCCAGCCGTCCACCATCCCGATCAGCCACCACGAGATATAGGCGGTGATGGCCAGCGGACCGGCCACCAGCAGGCCGGTGAAAAAGTAGGCGCGTATCGAGGCCATGAAGCCGCGCTTCTTCAGCGGCTGCGGCGACTCCGGCGGCAGAAGGGGCGCGGTCATTCCACCGTGACCGACTTGGCGAGATTGCGCGGTTGGTCGACGTCGGTGCCCATGACCACGGCCGTGTGGTAGGCGAGCAGCTGCATGGGAATGGCGTAGATCATCGGCGTGACGAAGGCATAGGACTGCGGCACCACGATCGTCTCGAAGGTCTCGCCTGCGGCTTCAGCACCGGTCTCGTCGGTGACGAGAACCACCTTGCCGCCGCGCGCGGCGACCTCCTGCATGTTCGAGGCGGTCTTCTCGAAGAGCTGGTCATAGGGCGCCAGCACGACCACCGGCACGGTTTCGTCGACCAGCGCGATGGGGCCGTGCTTCAGCTCACCCGCCGCATAACCTTCGGCGTGGATGTAGCTGATTTCTTTCAGCTTCAGCGCACCTTCGAGCGCGATCGGATAGCTCGTCCCGCGCCCCAGATAGAGGGCATTGCGGGAATAGGCGAAGGTCTTTGCCAGCGCCTCGATGCTCGGTTCGATGCGCAGCGTCTCGGCCATCAGGCGCGGCAGTTCGACCAGCGCTGCAACGAGCTTCTGCTCGTCCTCCTCGCTGAGCACGCCGCGCGCCCGTCCGGCCGCGACCGCGAGGCAGGCAAGCGTCGCCAGCTGGCAGGTGAAGGCCTTGGTCGAGGCCACGCCGATTTCCGGGCCGGCCAAAGTCGGAAAGACGGCGTCCGCCTCGCGGGCGATGGTCGAGGTCGGCACGTTGACCACGGCGCCGATCTTCATGCCCTGCGCGCGGCAATGGCGGAGCGTCGCCAGCGTGTCGGCGGTTTCGCCCGACTGCGAGATCAGGATGGCCAGCCCGTTGCCACCCATGGGCGGCTCTCGGTAGCGGAACTCCGAGGCGATGTCGATGTCGACCGGCAGACGCGCGAAGCGCTCGAACCAGTAGCGGCCCACGAGGCCGGCGTAATAGGCCGTGCCGCAGGCGGAGATCGCCAGGCGGTCGAGGCTGGCGAAGTCGATCCCTTCGGGAACACGCGCGCAGCCGGTCGACATGTCGAGGTGCCGCGCCAAAGTGTGGCTGACGACTTCCGGTTGCTCGGCAATCTCCTTGGCCATGAAGTGCCGGAAATTGCCCTTGTCGATCATCGCCGCCGTCGCGGTCGAGCGCTGCACGGCACGCGAGACCGATGCACCACTGCCGTCGCAGTCGCGTATGGTGATGCCGCGCCGGGTGACGATGGCGCAGTCACCATCGTCGAGATAGGTGATCTGATCGGTGAAGGGCGCCAGCGCGATGGCGTCGGAGCCGAGATACATCTCGCCTTCGCCATGGCCGATGGCCAGCGGACTGCCGCGGCGGGCGCCGATCAGGAGATCGTCCTCGCCGTCGAACAGGAAGACCAGCGCAAAGGCGCCCTGCAGGCGTTCAAGCGTCGCCACCACGGCCTTTTCCGGGCTCTTGCCGGAGGCGAGTTCGAGGTCGCAGAGCCGGGACACGACCTCGGTATCGGTCTGCGTCTCGAAGACCACGCCCTTCGCCGAGAGCTCGTCCTTCAGCTCGCGGTAGTTCTCGATGATGCCGTTGTGCACCACGGCCACGCGCTCGGTGGCGTGGGGATGGGCGTTGGTCTCGGTGGCGGCGCCGTGCGTGGCCCAGCGGGTATGGCCAATGCCGGCGAAGCCGCCGAGCGGCTGGCGCTCCAGCCGCTGCTCGAGATTGCGCAGCTTGCCCTCGGCCCGGCGGCGCGAGATGTGGCCGTTCTCCAGCGTGGCGACGCCCGCCGAGTCATAGCCGCGATATTCGAGCCGCTTCAGCGCATCCACGATCTCGGGGGCCACAGGCTCACGACCGAGGATACCGACAATTCCACACATGAAAGATCTGTTCCGAAAGGTGCGACGTCACGGGCGCCGAGACCTACCCTGCCCGCTCCCACACAACCACAAAGCCTTGCCCGATGGTAGGTGTCTCCCCGCTCAGTCGTGCTTGGCGGGCTTTGGCATCTTGGCGCGGCGCTCGTCGGCCCAGCCCTCCTTCACCGTCTGGCGCGAGCGGGCGATGCCGAGCGCGCCGGGCGGCACGTCCTCGGTGACGACGCTGCCGGTGGCGATATAGGCGCCCGCACCGACCCTTACAGGTGCCACCAGCGCCGAATTGACGCCGACAAAGGCGCCGGCGCCGATTTCCGTGCGGTGCTTGCGCACACCGTCGTAATTGCAGGTGATGGCGCCGGCGCCGATATTGGCGTCCTCGCCGACATGGCTGTCGCCGACATAGGCCAGGTGGTTGACCTTTACATTGTCGTCGAGCACCGCGTTCTTGATCTCGACGAAATTGCCGATGCGCGTCTTCTCGCCGAGCGAGGCGCCGGGACGCAGGCGGGCGAAGGGCCCCATCGAGACGCCGCGGCCGACATGCGCGCCTTCCAGATGGCAGAAGGAATGGATCACCGCGCCGTTTTCCACCCGGACGCCGGGGCCGAAGACAACATTCGGCTCGACCACGACATCCTGGCCAAGCTCGGTGTCGGCGGAAAAGAACACGGTCTCGGGGGCAATCAGCGTGACGCCCGCCTCAAGCGCGGCTTGGCGCAGGCGCTGCTGCAGCGCGGCCTCGACCGCCGCAAGTTGGGCGCGCGTGTTGACGCCCTGCACCTCGGCCTCGTCGGCCTCCAGCGCCACAGTCGAAAACCCGCGCGAGCGGGCCAGCGCCACCACGTCGGTCAGGTAGAACTCGCCCTTGGCGTTGGCGTTGCCGACCGCATCGAGAAGCTCCAGCGCGTGCTTGCCCGACAGCGCCATGAGCCCGGCATTGCAGAAGCGAATCGCGCGCTCGGCGTCGGAGGCATCCTTCTCCTCGACGATGCCGGCCAGGCTTCCCTGCTCCACGATCAGGCGGCCGTAACCGGTCGGATCGGCCGCGTTGAAGCCGAGCACGGCCACGGCGGCGCCATCCGCAAGCGCTCCGCGCAAACGCTCCAGCGTCTGCGGCCGCACCAGAGGCGTGTCGGCAAAGAGAATCAGAATGTCGTCGGCGCCGCCTTCCAGCGCGGAGCGGGCCGCCAGCACCGCATGCGCCGTGCCGAGCCGCTCGCGCTGCACGAAAACCTCGGCCTGCGGCGAGACGGCGGAGACCTCGTCTGCGACGTCCTGCCGGTCGGGGCCGATCACCACGGCAAGCTTGCCCGAGCCGGCGCCGAGCGCCGCGTGCAGCGCGTGCGCCACCAGGCTGCGGCCGGCGGCACGATGCAGCACCTTGGGCAGCGCGCTTTTCATGCGCGTGCCCTCGCCGGCGGCGAGAACCACGGTCAGGCAATTTCTTTCGGACATGCTCGGCTCACTTGGGGACGATGCAAACGCATCTACACGAATCATTGGATGTTTTGGTTAAATCCGCGCCGTACACCGATTTGCTTGGCACGATGAACAACGCGAGCACCACGCCGGAGAAAGACGAAGAGCCGTCCGCTCGCCGACGCCCGGGCGCCCTACATATAGTCTGGCTGCTGTTCACCGTCTTCACCCTCGTCGCGGCCGGCCTGGTCGGCATGACGCCCGGCGCCGAGCGGCGGCTTATGGCCTCGCTCGCCCTGCCCGACGGCGTGGCTCCGATCCAGCAGCCCACCGCCGCCTACAACGAACCGCCGGAAGTCGGTGTCGCGCGGCTCGAGCTGCAGGCGAAGAGCGACGCCGCCGAACGTGAGCGGCTGGAAGCGCGGCTCGATTCGCTGGAACAGCAGATGGGCCTCGTCACCGGCTCGCTGAAGCCGATCGCGGAGGCCGACAGCGAGCCGCACACGCCGCTCCCAGCTCCCAATCCGGCGGACAGCACGGCGCCATCGAGCAAGCCCGTGGTCCAGCCCGGCGTCGATCTCGGCACCGACAAATCCGTCGCCGCCATGCGCGACCGCTGGCTGACGCTGTCGGGCAAGAACGAGATTCTCCGCACGCTGAAGGCCCTGATCCAGGTGCGCGACGCCAAGGACGGCGCGGAAATCCATCTCGTCGCCGGCCCGTTCGCCGATGCCGCCGCCGCCGCCGCGCTGTGCAAGGCGCTCGGCGCCCACGCCTCCTGCAAGCCGGCGGATTTCGACGGGCAGGCGCTGGCCCTGCGCTGACAAAACCGCTGGAACCTCCCGTCCGGGCTGGCCGTTTTCCCCCGATGATCTCGTGTGCTTCGGACAGGGAGGCTCCGTTATGCGCAACGGGCTGATCGCCGCTATCGTCGCCATCACTTTGGCGCTCGGCATCGGTGCGTTCCTCGCCGGCTATCACGGCAGCCAGACAGAGAGTGCAGCCCGGCAGGGAACGCTTACCGAAGGGCGCGCCTCGACCGGCACCATGCCCAGCCCCGGCCCCTCCAACCCCGGCGAATATGTGCCCCCTGCCCAGCCGGCTCCGCCCAACGAAGGCGAGCCCGGGCCGGTTACACTTCGCTGAGGCACGACGCCCGGCCGGTTGAAGGTGCACCGTCTCCCCTGTAAGCAGGCGTGAGCTTCCTGCGCGCGAGAGTGTCCGTGTCGCCTGCCTTCTCCGGCTCCTTCCTTCCCGGCGCCGTCCGCGCCCTGGTCACCTTCGCGGTGCTCGTGGCCGTGTGGCAGGCCGCAGTGTGGCTGTTCGCGATGCCGCATTTCATCCTGCCGGGGCCGGACCGGGTCGCGCTGTCGCTGTGGAACGACGGGCATTACCTCGCCAGCAACGCTCTGGTGACGTTGGGCGAAATCCTGCTCGGGCTGGTGGTCGGGACGGCGCTCGGCGTTGCCAGCGCGCTTCTCGTCGCCACTTCGCCGCTGGCCCGCCGCTGGGTTCTGCCGCTGCTGGTGATGTCGCAGGCGCTGCCGGTCTTCGCCATCGCGCCGCTGCTCGTGGTGTGGTTCGGCTACGGCCTCGCCTCCAAGGTTGTGATGACGACGATCATCATCTTCTTCCCCATCACCTCGGCCTTCCAAGACGGGCTGCGGCGCACCGAACCTGGCCTGATCGACATCGCCCGGCTGGCGCACGCCTCGCCGTGGACAACGCTCCGCGTGATCCGCATTCCCGCCGCCCTGCCCTCGCTGGCGTCCGGCCTGCGCGTGGCCGCCGCCGCGGCGCCGATCGGTGCGGTGGTCGGTGAATGGGTTGGCGCGTCGTCGGGCCTTGGCTATGTCATGCTGCAGGCGAACGCGCGCTCGCAGACCGACGTGCTGTTTGCCGCCCTCTTCGTTCTCGGCCTTGTCGCGGCCGGTCTCTGGTTCTCGCTCGATGCGCTGCTGACGCGCGCCCTTCCCTGGTCCCCCGCTGCCCGTCTGGCCGCGGACTGAACGGATAGATGTCCTGATGAAACGCCTTGCCACCGCCGTGCTGCTGACCGCCCTCGCCGTCGCGCCGGCCCATGCCGCCGACAAGCTGACCGTGCTGCTCGACTGGTTCGCCAATCCCGACCACGCGCCGCTGGTCGTTGCCAAGGAGAAGGGCTTCTTCGCCAAGCACGGCCTCGAGGTGGAGCTGGTCGAGCCGGCGGATCCGAACGCGCCGCCCAAGCTGGTTGGCGCCAAGCAGGCCGACATCGCGGTGACCTACCAGCCGCAGCTCTACACACAGATTGCGGAAGGCCTGCCGCTGGTGCGCATCGGCACATTGGTCGACGCGCCGCTGAACTGCCTGCTGGTCCTGCAGGACGGCCCCATCAAGAGCATCAAGGACCTCAAGGGCCACAAGGTCGGCTATTCCATCAGCGGCTTCGAGGATGCCCTGCTCGGCGTCATGCTGGAGGATGTCGGGCTGTCGGAGAAGGACGTTGAAATGGTCAACGTCAACTTTTCCCTGACGCCCGCCCTGATGTCGAAGCAGGTCGACGCCGTGATCGGCGCCTTCCGCAATTTCGAGCAGACGCAGGTAAAGCTCGCCGGCGGCAAGCCGCTGGCCTTCTACCCGGAAGAGCACGGCCTGCCGCTCTATGACGAGCTGATCTACGTGGCCAACAAGGATTCCGTAAACGACCCGCGCATGAAGCGCTTCCTCGACGCGGTGCAGGAAGCCACGGTCTACCTGATCAACCACCCGGACGAGGCCTGGGCCGCCTTCATCAAGGCCTATCCGAAGCTCGACGACGAGCTGAACAAGACGGCCTGGACCCTGACCCTGCCGCGCTTCGCCAAGAACCCGGCCTTGCTGGACCGTGCGCGCTACGAGAAATTCGCCGAGTTCATGAAGGCGCGCGGGCTCATCAAGACCGTGCCGGCGCTCGACACCTACGCTGTCGAAATCCACTAACGCCCGAGGGAATTCCACCTATGCCTTTCGCCGACGCCTCCGGCTGCAAGCTCTTCTACCGCGTCGACGGCCACGACGACGCGCCCGCCCTCGTGCTCTCCAACTCGCTCGGCACCACGCACGAAATGTGGGAGCCGCAGATGGCGGCGCTGACGGAGCGCTTCCGCGTGGTCCGCTACGACCGGCGCGGCCACGGCCAGTCGGAAGCGACCGACGCGCCCTATACCATTGAGGGGCTGGCGCAGGACTCGCTGGCGGTCATGGATGCCGCCGGCGTGGACAAGGCGCATTGGTGCGGCCTCTCCATCGGCGGCATGATCGGCCTGTCGCTGGCGACCACCAATCCCGAGCGCATCGGCAAGCTGGCGGTGGCCAGCGCCGCCACCCACATGCCGCCACCGGAAATCTGGGACGGGCGCATCCGCACGGCGCGGGCCCGTGGGCTCGACATCCTGGCGCAGCCGACCATGCAGATGTGGTTCACCCCCGCCTTCAGGAACGAGAACCCGGACGCGGTGGAGCGCATCAAGGAGGGGTTTCGCTCCATGAACCTCGAGGGCTTCGCCGGCTGCTCGACGGCGATGCGCGACATGGATCAGCGCGAGAGCATCCGCGGGATTACCGCGCCCACGCTGGTGATCGTCGGCTCGGACGATTCCGGCACCACGCCGGGCGATGCGGCGCTGGTGGTCAGCCGCGTGGCGGACGCGCGCGGAATCATCCTCAAGGGCTCTCACATCATCAATGTGGAGCAATCGGAAGCGTTTACCGCTGCTCTTCTGGAGTTTTTGGGCTGACGGGCTCGGCCTCGCCGGCCTTCTCGACACCGTAATAGTTCTCGCCGAGCTTGATGCGGTCGCGGCCGCGCTCGCGCCGGGAGATGTTGGTGTCGCGGAGCGAATAGACGCAGCCGCAATATTCCTGCTGGTAGAAGTTCTCGCGCTTGCTGATCTCGATCATGCGCTGCGAGCCGCCCTTCTTGCGCCAGTTGTAGTCC
>Ga0164243_10008718_pt1 | contig 14911 bp, 14 predicted proteins | sample OricompcompostOP_FD_108781 | JGI IMG/M metagenome (GOLD analysis project Ga0164243, IMG submission 108781) | Organic Plus compost microbial communities from Emeryville, California, USA - Original compost - Organic plus compost (OP) | ecosystem: Engineered > Solid waste > Mixed feedstock >... | reverse complement strand
GGCGTTGTTGAGGACGGCGTCGAGGACGGCGAGGCGGCGCAGCCGTTCGTCGTCGGCGTGCACCAGCAGCGCGGGGCGCCCGTCGCCGACTTCGGCGAAGCCCACGGCCTTCCAGCCCTCGCCCGGCTCCTCCCCCTCGACGAGCGCGAGCAACGGCCGCTCTCCGCCCTCCTCCTCGGCACCGTCCGACTCGTTCGGCTCGTCTGATTCGAGCTCGTCGGCCTCGTCCTCCCCCGGCCCGTCCCCGGTTTCCCCGTCCTCCTCGGGCGACGGCACCTCGCCCACCCACGCCTGGACCATGCCCTCGCCGTACGGACCGTCCCGGAACACCGTCGCCGGCACCAGATCCCAGCCGCCGGCCCGCGAGACCTCGTACGCGGCGACTTCGCGCTGCGCGAGAGTGCCGTCGGGGAAGTCCCACAGCGGGCGTTCGCCGGCCACCGGTTTGTAGACGCACGGCACCGTGCGGCCTTCGTGCTCGACCTCGCCGAACAGCACCGCGTTCGAAGCCTGCGGGATCCGTCCGCGGACGGTGAGCGTGCCGCGGCCAAGATGCGTACGGACTTCGTCGCCCGCGAGATCGGCGAAGCCGCACGGGCCGCCGAGCCCGGAGCCGGAACCGGCGGGCCCCGCGGCGGCGCGGGAAGCGTCGGCGCCGTTCATTCCCCGCGCCGGTATCCGTTCTGACGGGGGCACACGTGGCCCTCCGGGTCGAGCGGCAGGCTGCACAGCGGGCAGGACGGGCGCCCGGCGTTCACGACGTCGAGGGCACGCTTCGCGAAGGATCTGGCCATGGTGCCGCTGAACCGCACCCGCAGCATCGGCGGCCCGTTCTCGTCGTCCTGGAGCAGGCGCTCCTCGGCCTCGGCGAGATCCTCGTCGCTGTCGGCCTCCAACTCCACGAGCGCCTGGGCCTCGACGACCATGCGCTCGCCCTCGCCGTCCCAGGCCAGCGCCATGGTGCCGACCCGGAACTCCTCCTCGACCGGGCTCTCCAGCGGCTCGGTGTCCTCGACCTCGCTGGGGGCGACGGCGGGCACGGGAGCATTGCCGCCGGAACGTCGTACGACCTCGTCGAGCAGCTCGTCGATACGCTCGGCCAGCGCTTCGACCTGGGCCTTCTCCAGAGCGACGCTGGTGGTGCGGCCGGAGGCGGACGCCTGCAGATAAAAGGTGCGCCGTCCTGGAAGTCCCACCGTGCCGGCGACGAATCGGTCCGGCGGGTCGTAGAGGAACACCTGACGGGACACGTCCTGCTCCGTTGTCGTCGATGACTACGCGGTCAATGGCACCCTACTGCGCCTGCCGATCATCGTGCTCAGGCACCGCCCCCCACCGTCGCGCGGTCCGCCGCACCGTCGCCGTCTCCTTCCCGCTCCCCGGAATCCTGCTGCGGCGGCGGCAGCAGCGAGCCCAACTCGCCGGTGTCGCCGAGCCGTAGCAGGAACGGCCGCAGCGGTGTGTAGCGGACGGCGGTGACGGAGCACGGGCCGACCGCGACCCGCTGGAAGAGGTCGAGGTGCATGCCGAGGGCGTCCGCCACGACGGACTTGATGATGTCCCCGTGCGAACACACGGCGTAGACCGCGTCCGCGCCGTGCTCGGCCTCGATGCGCGCGTTCCAGTCGCGTACGGCGTCGACCGCGCGCGCCTGCATCGCCCGCATCGACTCGCCTCCGGGGAACGCGGCCGCGGACGGATGCCGCTGCACGGTCTCCATCAGCGGCTCGTGCTCGCCCAGTTCGGACAGCTTCCGGCCGCTCCAGTCGCCGTAGTCGCACTCGGTGATCCGCTCGTCGACGTGCTCCGTCAGCTCGGGGCGGTGCCGCAGCAGCGGCTGCACGGTCTGCCGGCAGCGCAGCAGCGGGCTGCTGACGAGCGCGGCCAGCGGCAGGCCGTGCAGTCGGCCGGGCAGTGCGTCGGCCTGCTCCCGGCCCAGCTCGTCCAGTTCGACTCCGGGCGTGCGGCCGGCCAGCAGTCCGGCGGTGTTGGCGGTCGACCGGCCGTGGCGGAGCAGGAGGAGCGTGGGCATATCCGCCAGCCTAAGCCCCCTGTGCAAGGCCCGGGGCACGGGCGGGCTCCGCGCATACCGCTGCCGCCGGGGCGGTTGTGCTCGGGGAGGATCCGGGCAGAATGGCGCAACGTGATCGTGGACTGCGCCATTTATCGGGACGGACGCCGCATCGAGCACCCGGAGCACCCCTCCGAGTACGCGCGGGCGCTGCGGGAGGCGCGCACCCGCGAGGACGCGTTCCTCTGGCTCGGCCTGCACGAGCCGACCGAGTCCGAATTCGCCTCCGTCACCGAGGCGTTCGGGCTCCATCCGCTCGCCGTGGAGGACGCGCTGAGCGCGCACCAGCGGCCGAAGCTGGAGGTCTACGACGACTCGCTGTTCCTCGTGCTGAAGCCGGTCTCGTACGACGACGGGGCCACCGCCGTGACCACCGGTGAACTGATGCTGTTCGTCGGCGACTCCTTCGTGGTCACCGTGCGGCACGGCGCCGCCAATCCGCTGAGCGCGGTCCGGGACCGGCTGGAGCACGATCCGGAGGTGCTGCGGCACGGTCCGGCGGCGGTGATGTACGCGGTCGGCGACGCGGTCGTCGACCACTACCTGGAGGTCGCCGACGATCTCCACCTGGATCTGGAGGACTTGGAGGGCGAGGTGTTCGCGCCGCCCGGCCCTTCCGGAAGCGGCACGGCCGGCCGGATCTACGCCTTCAAGCGGCAGGTGCTGGAGTTCCGCCGGGCCACCGGCCCGCTGGGCGAGCCGATAGGCCGGCTGACGGGCGCGGGAGTGCCGTTCGTGCCGGAGAGCGCGCGGCCGTTCTTCCGGGACGTCAGCGACCACCTCACGCGCGTAAACGAACATGTCGAGGGCCTGGACCGGCTGCTGTCGGACGTGCTCAACGCCTACCTCGCGCAGATGGGAGTGCGGCAGAACGACGACATGCGCCGGATCTCCGCGTGGGCCGCGATGTTCGCCATCCCGACCGCGATCGCCGGGGTGTACGGCATGAACTTCACGCACATGCCCGAACTGCGCTGGGCGTGGGCCTATCCGGCCGTACTGGCGCTGATGCTGGGCGTGTGCCTGGCCCTGTTCCGGTTCTTCAAACGCCGCGGCTGGCTGTGACCGCGGCCGGCACGTCCTCGTCCGGCTCCAGCACCGGATGGTCCGGGATGCCCAGCGCGTCCAGCCGCTGCGGAGTGCGCAGCGCCGTCAACCGCCGCCAGCCGCCGAGCCGTTCCCACACGTAGCGGGCGTGGATGCCGGCGGCGATCAGCCACGTACGCGGCGGCGACCAGTCGAGGATGCCGGCCATGCGGCTCATCACCGCGAGGCTGACGTCGCGGTAGACCCGGATCTCCACGAGGGCGCTGCGGCGCAGCAGCGCCTTGATCGGTCCCGCGTAGCCCCAGCGGCGAAGGCGCAGCAACTCCTCGTGGCAGTAGGCGAGATGGTCCTCCTCGTCGTCGGCGATCATCCGGATCGCGCGGCCGATCTCGGGGTCGCTGCCGAAGTGCCGCCGCAGCAGCCGCATCTCCTCCGAGGCGCGCTGCTCGGTGACGCGGCTGTGTACGAGGTAGGCGAGCACGTCGTGCTCGGTCAGCGGCTCCTCGCGGGCGAGCTTCTCGTGCGCGAGTCCGATGCCGAGCCCTTCGAGGAGCATCGTGTAGTCGGTGTCCTCCGGCACCTCCGCGGCGTGGAGGCCGCGCCGGCGCAGCAGCGCCTGGAACAGCCGGCCGTGCTTGTCCTCGTCGGCTCCGTGCCGTGCGACTTTCGGGGCGAGTTGGCGCCTGCTCTCGGGGAGCAGGGCGGCGATGCGCGCGTTCTCCCAGCCGCCCTGCGCCTCGCCGCTGGCGGCGATGGAGCAGAAGAGCCGGAAGGACTCGTCGTTGGCGAATATCTCCTGGAAAAGCCTTCGGGCCGACAGCATCGCGCCACCTTTCGTGCCTGGGCTCGCCCCCCTCGGTCACGAGTCAACGGCGGGCCCCGGCACCGGGCAACACGTGCCCGGGGGTGCTGCGCCGAACGAAGGAGCACGCTGGTGCCGCGGAGTGCGCGTGCTCGGCCGGCGCGTACGGACGGGCTCGGCCGGTGCGTACGGCCGCCCCGTGGCCCCCTCCGCCTCCTCGCCTCAGCCGGAGTGCCCGGGGGGACCGGCCGGCGGGGCCGGCGGCCGGGCGCCGCGCGAAGCCGGTTCCGGCACGGGCCGTCCGGCCCCGAACACCGCGCGGCCGGCCGCGACGAGAAGCGTCCCGGCGAGCAGCAGGACGGTGGACCACACGGGCAGTCGCTGAGCTCCCGTGTGATCGAGGAGAACGGCGCCGAGCGCCGAGCCGCCGGCGATGCCGACCTGGTACGCCACCACATACGCCCCGGAGGCCGTCTCCGCAGCGCCCGGGGCGGCCCGTAGCACGGCGGTCTGCAGGATGACGGGCAACGCCGCGGCGGACGCGCCCCACACCAACACCGAGGGCAGGACGAGCCACACGGCGTACGCCGCCGCGAGCGCGGCAACGGCAGCCGTCAGCGCGGCGGTTACGGCGAGCCCCACGGCCCGTGGGCGAGCGTCGAGTCGGCGCCCCGCCAGACTCACTCCGAGCAGCCCGGCGGCCCCGTATGCGCCCAAGGTCGGCGCCACGGCCGCTCCGGTCAGTCCGGCCGGGGCGATCAGCAGGGTCAGATAGCCGTAGCTGACGTAGTGGCCGGTCACCAGCGCGATCGTGGCGAGGCACACGGCCGCCACCGGTCCCCGTCCGACCGTCCCGGCCGCCTGCCGCTCCCCCCGCGCGGGAGCGGGCGGCAGCACCCGGCGGAGCAGCACGGCGACGAGCGCGGCGGCCACGGCGAGCGCCGACGAGGCGCACCGCCACCCCGCCGCGTGGGCCACGGCCGAGCACAGCGGGGCGCCGGCGACCAGGCCCAGGGAGGAGCCGGCGAAGACCCGCGCCGTCACCCGGCCGCCCTGTCCCGGCGACGCGAACCGGCTCGCCACGACGGGGACTTGGGACCACACCAGGCCGTGCGCCACGGCCGCGGTGCCCCGCGACAGCGCGGCCACCGCGAAGTCCGGCGCGACCGCCAGTACGAGCTGCGAGACCGCCAGCAGCGCCATGGACGCGGTGAGGACGGAGCGCCGGTCCGCCCGGCGGGTCCAGTGCACCGCCGGCAGCGTCGTCGCCCCGGCCACGACCGCGTAGGCGGCCAGCAGAAGGCCGGCCGTCGCCGGACGCACACGCAGCCCGGCGGAGAGTTCGGCCAGTACCCCCACCGGGAACAGTTCGGCGGTCAAGTACACGAACAAGGCGAGCCCCAGGACCGCCGTACGGGCCCGGAGCGCGCCGCCACCGGCCGGGCCCGCCCGGGTCGCCGAGGTCACAGCGGCACCCCGTCCAGAAAGGCCGTCACGTCGGCGGACCAGCGCCGGGCCTCCGCGTCGGTGAAGATGTGGCCCGCGGAGGGGTATTCGATCGACTCGGCGCCGCCTATGCCGGATGCGAGCCGGCGCGTGGTGGCGGGCAGCACGACACGGTCCTGGCCTCCCGTCACGACCAGGGTCGGCACCTCGACGGACGCCAGCAGCGGCCGGACGTCGACCCGGCCCACCAACTCGGCGTGCGCCGCGCCTCCCACGGGATGGTCGCGGCGTATCCGCCGTACCGCCGCGGTGTGCTGCTCGGGGGAGAGACTCGCGAGCGTCTGCGGCGAACCGACCGCGTGCAGAAGGAGTTCGGCGAGAGCGTCGTGGTCGCCGTGGTCGGCCAGCCGCCGCCACACTCGTGTGAAGGCCGTGGTCTGGGCGTCGGCGCGGGCGAAGCCGCCGGTGAGCACCAGCGCGGCCACGTGTTCGGGGTGGCGTACCGCGGCGGTGACCGCGACCGCAGCGCCCAGCGACAGCCCCACGATCGGGAACCGTTCGGCGCCGGCCTCCAGCGCCGCGGCGACGACGGTGTCGGCGAGCGCGTCGGCCGACAGCGGCTCCGGCGCGGACGGCGTTCGGCCGGCGCCCGGATAGTACGGGCCGACGAACCGGCGGTGCGGGGCCGCTTCGATCAGCGGTGCGAAGTTCTCCAGGACGCCTCCGCCGGCGCCGTGGGCCAGGGCGGTCACGGGCCCGGCCCCGCGGTCCACGACGTCGCACCGGTCCAGTACGTGCCTCCGCTTCGATTGCGAAATCATGCGGGGAACGTAGAAGTTGACGCCGGTGTGAAGGTCAAACGGCGAGCGCGGACCCGGAGGGCGGAATCGGTGCGGATCGGTGAACTGGCCCGGCGGACGGGCACGTCGACGCGGGCGCTGCGCTACTACGAGGAGCGGGGGCTGCTCGCGCCGGAGCGCACCGCCAACGGCTACCGCGTCTACGGCGAGGAGTCCGTGCTGCACGTCCGGCAGGTCCGGGCGCTGCTCGACGCCGGCTTCAACTCGCGTACGGTCGCGCGGCTTCTGCCGTGCGCTCGGGGCGCTCGGCCGGACATCGAGCTGTGCCCCAGCGTCGTCGCTGCCATGCAGGCGGCCTTGGCGGGCATCGAGGAGGAGCTCGATCTGCTCCACAGGCGCCGCGCGGCCGTGGCTCGACTGCTCGGCGGGGTCGGCGGGGAAGGCTCGTCGAGCGCCGAAGGGGACGGGCGAAGCCCCGGCCGCACGCGCGCGGCGGCGGATGCGTAACTCCCGGAGCGGGCGCGCGTTGTGCTCCGTAACGGCCGTGGCGGGGATGACCCCGAGCCCCCACCACGGCCGTGATCGACGTTCGGGCCCGCGAGAGCGCGGCTTCGGCGGCTACGACGCGAGCCCGGCCCGCTCCAGCGCCGTCACGCCGGCCCGCAGGTTCGCGAGCCGCTCCTCCAGGGACAGGCCCGCCGGGGTCAGCGAGAGGGTCGTGACTCCGGCGTCGGCGTAGGCGCGCATCCGGTCGGCGATACGGTCCACGGAGCCGATCAGCGTTGTGGAGTCGATGAGTTGGGCCGGTACGGCGGCTGCCGCCTCGTCCTTCCGGCCGGCGAGGTAGGCGTCCTGGATCTCGGCCGCCGCCTGCCCGTACCCCATGCGCTGTGCAAGGCGGTTGTAGAAGTTCTGCTTGCGGCTGCCCATGCCGCCGACGTACAGCGCGGTGTACGGGCGGAAGTGGTCGGCGAGCGCGTCCAGGTCGTCGCCCACGGCGAGCGGCACGGTGGGCACGACGTCGAAGCCGTCGAGGCCGGTGCCCGCCTTCTCCCGCCCCGCGCGCAGGTGTTGGAGCGTGGTCTCCTCGGCGTGCTCGGGCGAGAAGAAGATCAGCAGCGCGCCGTCGGCGATCTCGCCGGTCTGCTCCAGGTTCTTCGGGCCGATGGCGGCGATGTAGAGCGGAATGTGCGGGCGCACCGGGTGGACGATGAGCTTGAGCGGCTTGCCGGGACCGTCCGGCAGCGGCAGCGTCCAGTGCTCTCCTTCGTGGGTCAGCCGTTCCCGGGACATCGCGGCCCGGACGATCTCGACGTACTCGCGGGTGCGGGCGAGCGGCTTGTCGAAGCGCTGCCCGTACCAGCCCTCGGAGACCTGCGGCCCGGAGACGCCGAGGCCCAGCCGGAACCGGCCGCCCGAGAGGGAGTCGAGGGTGGCGGCGGTCATGGCGGTCATCGCGGGCGTACGCGCCGGGATCTGGAAGATGGCGGACCCGACGTCGATCCGCTCGGTCTGTGCGGCGACCCAGGAGAGCACGGTGGCCGCATCGGAGCCGTAGGCTTCGGCGGCCCAACAGACCGTGTAGCCGAGGCGATCGGCCTCCTTGGCCACCGCGAGGTTGTCCGCGTCCATTCCGGCGCCCCAGTAGCCGAGGTTGATGCCGAGCCGCATACGGCCCCCTTACCGATCAGTAACGTCACTGTCGCGGGGGACTCTAGCCTGGCCCGCCAGTAACCTCAACGCCCATGGAGCTAAGGCACCTTGGCCGCACGGGCCTGCGCGTATCCCGTATCGGACTCGGCACCCTCACCTGGGGCCGCGACACCGGGGAGCGGGACGCCTCCGACCAGTTGAAGGCGTTCTGGGAGGCGGGCGGGACGCTGGTCGACACCGCGGACGTGTACGCGGACGGCGGCGCCGAACATCTGCTGGGCAGACTGCTCGAAGGGCTCGTGCCGCGCCACGAGTTGGTGATCGCCACCAAGGCGGGCAGCGTCCCCGATCCCGACCGGCGCTTCGACGGCTCCCGCGGCCACCTGCTCTCCGCGCTCGACGCGTCGCTGCGGCGGCTCGGCACGGACCACGTCGACCTGTGGCAGGTGCACGCCTTCGACCCTTCGACGCCGCTCGAAGAGACCCTGCAGGCGCTGGACATCGCGGTCGCCTCCGGACGCGCGCGGTACGCCGGGGTCTCCAACTACTGCGGCTGGCAGCTCGCCAAGGCGGCCACCTGGCAGCTGGCGGGAGCGGGTCAGCGCACGCGGCTGGCCAGCACGCAGATGGAATACTCGCTGCTCCAGCGCGGCGTGGAACGCGAAGTGCTGCCCGCGGCACTGGACTTGGGGATCGGGCTGCTGCCGTCCTCGCCGCTGGGCCGCGGGGTGCTCACGGGCAAGTACCGCGAAGGGACGGCTCCCGACGGATCCCGCGGCGCCTCGGAGGCACTGGCCCCCTTCGTCGCCCCGTACCTGGACGAGACCGCGGACCGGGTCGTGGACGCGGTGGCGACGGCGGCGGACGGGCTGGCGGCGACCCCGCTCCAGGTCGCGCTGGCCTGGGTGCGCGACCGTCCCGGAGTCACGGCGCCGATCGTGGGGGCGCGTACGGCGGAGCAGCTCACAGCGGCGTTGTCGGTGGAGGGTCTTAGTCTTCCCGATGAGATCTGCCGGGCGCTCGACGACGTGTCGGCTCCGGTGCACCGCTATCCCGACCAGGACTGGAGCGAGCTGTGACGGACGACGAGGCCGCGCCCTCCGACGGCGCGGGCGACAGGACGGCCGAACTCCTCGCGGCGGTACGGGCGGTGGAGAGCGGCGAACGCTCCGCCGCCTCCTTCTTCGCCGACGCCGGGAGCGGCACGGGCGGCGCCGCGGGCGGAGGCCGGGGGGCGGTCCCGGGTTCCGGGGCGGCAACGGCGCCCGGTGGCACGGGAGTTGGGAGCGGCGCCGGCGGTTCGGGCGGTTCCGGTTCCGGCGCGGGGTACGGGCCGGCGCTGCCGGGTGCCGGTTACGGGGCCGTGCCGGAAGGCGCTGCGGAAGGCGGTGGCGGCGGCCCGGTCCGCCCGTCCGAGGAGCTGCGTGACGTGCTCGCCGCGGGCGAGGCCCCCGAGTCGCTGGCCGTGCCGGCCGCCGAAGCGCTGGGCGAGCAGGCCGGCCGGCTGCTGCGCGAGGACCCGTGGCAGCTGCTGGCGGTGCCGGGGGTACGCCCGGAGCAGGCCGACGGCTTCGCCCGCGCGCTCCTCGGCGGAGCCTGCGGCCCCGGGGACGAGCGGCGGGCGCAGGCGCTCGTCGGCTGGCTCCTGGAGCGTGCCGCGCTCAGGGGCCATACGGCGCTGGAGCCCGCGGAGTTGACCAAGGGGCTCGCCCAGCACGCCGTTCCGGAACCGGAGGAGGCGCTGCGCACCGCTGCCGACACCGGCGCCGCGCTGCTCTTCGAGGACGCACTGGATGCGGTGCCGCTCGGCGGCGACGGCCCCGGCGCCCGTACGTCGTCGGCGCGGCCGCCGGACGACGGCGACGGGGCGGAAGGCGAGCGGCCCGACCGGGTGCTGATGCGCCTGGAGCGGTACGCAGCGGCGGAGGAGGGGCTGGCCGAGGGGCTGGCCCGGCTGCTGAGCACCTGCGCGGCCCCGGAGGACGCTGAGACCGCAGAAGACAGGAAGGACGGGAAGCACGGGGAGGACGACGAAGACGGGGCGGTCGGCGCGGAAGCGGAGCCGCCCGCCGAGGACACCGCACCGGGCACGGTGCGCACGGCCGCCCGCCGGCACTGGGAGGCGGCCGCCGAGGCGGCGCCCTCGCCGTCGGCGGCGGAGCTGATCCGCGCCACCGTGGACAGCGGCCTGGTCCTGCACACCGGCGGGGAGGCGGCCCGTGCCGAGCCGGCCGCGCTGGTGGGCGCGGCACGGGAGTTGGGTCTGCGGGCGTGCGCGGCGGCCCACTGCCCCGGCGGCCGTTCGCAGCTGGCGAGACTGCTGCACGGACTGCCGGGCTCCGGGGCCGCCGGTTCGGACGCCGTTCACCAGGAGGGGGCGGGGGCCGCCCACGACGCGGCGGTCACCGTGGCCGGGCTGCTCGCCGGGCGCGAGGGCCCTGGCCGTGACGCGGAAGGCGCTCTGCGGCTGGATCTGCTGGTGGTCTGCGATGCGCCGCAGCTCGACGCCGAGGCCGCCGCCGCGCTCGTGGAGTCGCTGCCGGACGGTGCCCGGCTGGTGCTCAGCGGCGACCCGTCGGTGCTGCAATCGGCAGGCGCGGGGCGGGTGTTCGCGGATCTGCTGGCGGCGCGTGCCTGCCCCGTGCTCGCCTCGCGTACGCCCGATCCGGGGCCGATCGGCGAGCTGGTCTCCGGCATCGGAGTCGGAGAGCTGCCCGAAGTGTCCGCGCCCGGCAGGGAGGTGGTGATCGTGCCGGTGCAGGACGCGGGAGAAGCGGTGCACCGTACGGTGCAGTTGGTCGCCGACTCGGTGCCGCGCGCGATCGGAGTGCCCTCCGAGCACACGCTGGTCGTCACTCCGGGCCACGGCGGCGCCGCCGGCACCCGCGCGCTCAACTCCGCGCTCAAAGAGCGGCTGAACCCGGGCCCTGGCCGGTTCGCCGGCTTCGACCCGGGCGACCGCGTCGCCCACTCCCCCGCCCCGGGCCGTACGACGATGGGCACCGTGGCCTCCGGCGGCGAGCACGGGCTGGTGGTCCAATGCGCCGACTCCGGCGAGGAGTTCACGCTGCCGCCGGCCCGGGTCGGCGCCGAGCTGCGGCACGGCTGGGCGGTGACCGCACACCAGGCGGCGGGGCTGCGCCGGCCCGCCGCCGTGGTCGTGCTGCCGGGAGACGCCGTGGACGCGCTGACCCGGGAATGGATCTACACCGCCTTCGGACGCGGCGAGCGGCATCTGTCGGTCGTGCAGGGCGCGGGGCAGGCGCTGCCGCAGGCCGTCGCCTCCGCGACCTCCCCGGAGCGCAGCACGCGGCTGCGCGCGCTGTTCGCCGCCGCCGCACGAGCCGCCCGCTCCGCGCCCGCCGTGGAGGAAGCGTGAGGCCGCAGCGGGTTCGTCGCGTCCCCGGCAGCCGGAGCGGCCTCGGCTGCCGGGGTCGGCACGCTCGGGCCCGGAGCGGCCGCGCCGGCCAACTCCCCGCGTACGGGCCCTGGTTGACGGGACTTTCGCCGGCCGGCCCCTCGTCGACCGGCCCGTCGCCCACCCGCTCTGCGGTGGCCGGTCGCTCGCCGGTACGGAGCCGGCCGGCGCGGCGAGCGGCGCACGCGGCGGTGCGTACGCTCCGCCGGCCACCGGCCGCCGCCTGCCGGCCGGTTCAGTCCTCCTCGGGCTCCAGGTCCTCCTCGTCGAAGGCGGAGCTGGTGTCGAAGCGGCAGATCACCCGCCACGGTTCGGCCTGGTCGAAGGGAGCGGACAGCCACTCCCCCGGCTCGCTCGGCTCCTCGCCCGCCAGCACCCACAGCGTCGAGTCGCCCTCCTCCAGGCCGAACTCCTTGGTGCGACCGGCGATTTCGTCCGGCTCGTACTCCCCGAAGAGGACGCCCAGCGCCGCGTGCACGCTGCTGCCCGCCGAGCCGGGCCCCTCGTCGCTCTCCTCGTCCGCCGCCGATTCGGGGTCGAGGTCGGCGATGCGCTGCGCCTGGGCGAGCAGCCGCTGCGGCTCCGCGAGCAGATAGTCGCGGCGGATCAGGACGCTGAGTGTGCTGGGCTCCTCGGGCCCCGCGTACGCGGGCATGGTGTCGCCGCCGGGGATTTCGAAGGGGGTGACCTCGTCGTGGACTTCGTACAACAACTCGTCGTACGCCTCGCCGGCTGCGGCCAGTTCGTCGAAGGCGGTGTAGACGGCGTCGGCGGAGGCGTCATCTCGTCCGGCGCCCTCCGCTCGTCGCTCGACCGCGTCGAGATGCCGGTCGAGCGCGGCTTTGACCGCTTCGACAGCGGCGCGTACGTCGGCAGCGGTGGGCTGCGCAGCATCAGACATACCGCAGACGCTATCCGTATCCGTGCTCTGCCCGCACAATGGATGAGATGCCGGAATATGAATTTCGCGATGTGTACGTCCCGCGCGGGGTCTCCCGCAAGGCCACGACGCGTCTCCTGACCGAGCAAGCCGAGTACGGGCACTGGGAGTTGGCCCGTACGCGGATCTATCCGGACGGCAGCCGCAGAGTGCGGCTGCGCCGCCGCATCATCCGCCAGCTGCACGCCACTTGGTGAGCGGACGGACACACACCGCAGCGGCGAGGCGACGCCGGCCGGCGCTCGGGCCTGAACGTTCACCTCGCCGCTGCGGTGCTTCCCACGTAGGCGGTCTGCGCGGCGGCAGCTCCGTGCCGCGCCCGTCGCGCGGGCGAGGCACGGGCGGAAGGAGCGGAAGGTCAGCCGCGCATGACCCGTGCCCGGCGGTAGAGCACGTAGCCGCCGACCAGCAGACCGGCGCCGAGCGGGCCGACCACGCCGAGAGTGGAGCCGCTGCCGGTCTCGGCGAGCCGGCCTTCCGGGTGTGACGGGCCCTGCTGGTGGGGGAGTTGGGGCTGCGCGTGGGCGTGCGGGTGCGTACCGGAGTGCTCCGCGGGCTGGGGCGCCGGCCGGTCGGGGGCCGGGTGGTGCGGAGCCGGATGGTGCGGAGCGGGGTGCTGCGGAGCGGGGTGGTGCGTGCCCGGCGCGGAGGGCTGATCGCCGCCGTGCCCGCCGGGGTGCTCCGGCCTGCTGGGCGCCTCGTTTGCACAGCGGTTGCCGTGCGTCGGGTTGAGCAGACCGACCACGTCGACGCTGTTGCCGCACACGTTCACCGGCACATCGACCGGCACCTGGACGTTGTTGCCGGAGCCGACACCGGGCGAGCCGTGCGCTCCGCCCTGGGCCCCCGAACCGCCGGCGTTGCCACCCGGCCTGCCGCCGTGACCCTTGCCGTGGCCGCCGTTGGAACAGCGGTTGCCCACCGCGGGGTTGAGGAGGCCGACCACGTCGACCGTGTTCCCGCAGACGTTGACCGGAACGTGCACGGGCACCTGGACGTTGTTGCCGGAGGCCACGCCCGGCGAATGCGCGGCGCCGCCCTGGGCGCCGGAATCCGCGTACGCCGCCGTGCCTCCGGTCAGCGTGGCCAGCGCGCCACTCGCCGCGGCCACGGTGATCAGGCTCCTTCGCGAGCCTTGTCTCATCGATCGCTCTCCTGCCTTGCCTTGCGCATCGGGAAAAGCGGCACGAGAGGGCGGAGCGTCCGCCGCCGGCGCCGCGAAGACCCGGCGGTCCCGGAGCGCATGGCGTGCGCTCCGGGACCGCTCGGGAGGTGAACCTCACTCGGTGAGGGTCAACGTCAGTCGTTCTGGCAGTAGTTGCCGAAGGTGGGGTTCAGCACGCCGATGACGTTGATGCTGTCACCACAGACGTTCACCGGGACGTGCACGGGCACCTGGACGTTGTTGCCCGAGACCACACCCGGCGAGTTCGCCGCGCCACCCTGGGCGCCGGAGTCGGCGACGGCCATGCCCGCGCCGGCGAGCACCAGACCACCAGTGGCAGCCGCAGCGGCGACGACCTTCTTGATCATTGTTCCTCCTAGTTGGCAATGCGGTCCCAGCCGCGGACCGCACCACCTGTAACGAGGACGGAGGAATCAAGGTGTGCCCCAGTGCGCCCGTTCACCCTTTCCGGTGGGCGACGCTTGGCTACTCGATTGACCGTTCGCCAACTCCCGTACGGCGCACGGCAGATCAGCACTGGTCGAGGAAGCGGTCCAGCACCCGCACCCCGAACTTCAGTCCGTCCACGGGCACTCGCTCGTCCACCCCGTGGAACATCCCCGCGAAGTCCAGCTCCGGCGGCAGCTTCAGCGGCGCGAACCCGAAGCAGCGGATGCCGAGATCGTCGAAGGACTTCGCGTCCGTGCCGCCGGAGAGCATGTAGGGCACGGCGCGCGCGATCGGGTCCTCCGCCTTCAGCGACGTCTGCATGGCGTCCACGAGCGCGCCGTCGAAGCTGGTCTCCAGCGCCTTGTCCTGGTGCACGTCGGCCCGGCGTACGCGCGGGCCCAGCACCCGGTCCAGATCCGCCAGGAACTCCTCCTCGTACCCCGGCAGAAACCGCCCGTCGACGTGCGCGGTCGCCTGCCCCGGGATGACGTTGACCTTGTATCCGGCGCCCAACTGCGTGGGAGCGGCGGTGTTCTGCAGCGTCGCGCCGATGATCTTCGCGATGCCGCCGAGCTTGGCGAGCGTCTCGTCCATGTTCTCCGGGTCCAGCGGCGTACCCAGCGCGTCGGACAGCTCGTCGAGGAAGGAGCGTACGGTCTTCGTCACCCGGACCGGGAACTTGTGCCGCCCCAACCGGCCCACCGCTTCGCAGAGTTCGGTGATGGCGTTGTCGGTGTTCGTCATCGAGCCGTGCCCGGCCGTGCCGTCCACGGTGAGCCGCATCCAGTGCATGCCCTTCTGGGCGGTCTCGACCAGATACAGCCGCAGGTTCTCGTTGACGGTGAACGAGAAGCCGCCCACCTCGCCGATCCCCTCGGTCACGCCCTCGAAGAGATCCGGGTGGTTGTCGACGAGGTGCCGCGCGCCGTACACGCCGCCCGCCTCCTCGTCCGCGAGGAAGGCCAGCACCACGTCCCGCGGCGGCCGTCGCCCGCTGCGCAGCCGGTCCCGCACCACGGCGAGCGTCATCGCGTCCATGTCCTTCATGTCGACGGCGCCGCGCCCCCACACGCAGCCGTCGGCGATCTCCCCGGAGAAGGGGTGGTGCGTCCAGTCCTC
>Ga0164243_10008716_pt1 | contig 14911 bp, 5 predicted proteins | sample OricompcompostOP_FD_108781 | JGI IMG/M metagenome (GOLD analysis project Ga0164243, IMG submission 108781) | Organic Plus compost microbial communities from Emeryville, California, USA - Original compost - Organic plus compost (OP) | ecosystem: Engineered > Solid waste > Mixed feedstock >... | reverse complement strand
TACAGGTAAATAACAACGGGCCAAGTAATGCCGTGGGCACAGTCATTACAGACGCCATCCCCGCTGCGGTGCTGAACCCTGTGTGGACCGCCGAAGCGCATGGCGGCGCCACCATTGCCAGCGGCGCAACAGGCAGCGGCAGCAACCTGCAGCTGACTGCCAACATCCCCGCAGGCAGCAGCAATTATATATTGATACACGTAACAGGTACCATCAGCCCGGATTATAGCGGCAGGCTCATCAACACCGCCGTAGCCACTCCTGCAGAAGCGGGCGTGGGCCCTGTTAACAGCAGCGATAATGCAGAGGTAAGGAAGGACGTTAACTTCACCGCAGTGAAAAGCGGCCCTGCCACCGCCATAGCCGGCGGGCAGATTGCCTATGTGCTGGACGTTACCAACAACGGCCCGTCCAATGCCAGCGCGGCGCAGATTACCGACATGACGCCGTCCGCACTGTATAACGTTACCTGGTCAGCCTCTGTAGTTAATGGCACTGGCAGTATAGTAAGCGGCGCTACCGGCTCCGGTAACAACGTGGCCGTAGTGGCCAATATCAACGCCGGCGCAACAGTCAGAATACTGATCAATGGTTATATTGAACCTACACGGTTAACGCCTGTCGTAAACGGGGCAGAGGTAACGCCTTCAGAACCGGGCGAACAGCCGGTGCCATCCAACGAGGTGACGACCACCATTTCCGCACAGGCCCGCCTGCGAATCAGTAAAACAGCGGTAGATACCATACAGGCAGGTAACGCTATTACCTATACGCTCACCGCTACCAACGAAGGGCCCAGTAACTCCCGTGGCATCGCCATCACGGATGTGGTGCCTGCCAACATTCAGCAAGTAAGCTGGGTAGCCACCGCCAGGGGCAACGCGAGCCTGATTAGCGGCGCTACCGGTACAGGCAATAATGTAAGCGTAACGGCGGACCTGGGCGCGGGCTCCGGTAATGAAATCAGGATCATCGTTACCGGAACGGTCTCCGCCTCCTTCAACGGTAATCTAACCAATACGGCTATCGTTAAGCCGTCCGAACCAGGCAGCACCGGCGATACCGCCACCAAAGTGACGGTGGTGCAACGGCAGCCGGAACTCTCCATTACCAAATCCGCAGTGGACGTGGTGCTGGCGGGCGATAGCCTTACCTACACCATAGCAGTAACTAACCAGGGCGTAAGCAATGCCCTGGGAACAGTGATCACTGATACCATTCCTGTCCCCATCCTGAATCCTTCCTGGACCAGCAGCGTACAGGGAGCGGCAGTAGTGCTGACCGGTGGCAGCGGTACCGGCAGCATCGTACGCCTCACCGCAGATATTCCTGCCGGCGCAGCAAACAAGGTTACCATTACCGTGAAAGGTAAGACCAACCCTGCGCTGGATACCATTACCGTCAACACGGCGCATGCTACGCCAGTCGAGCAGGTACCACCGGTGAGCGCTTCCAAAGTAGTGCGGATCCGTAAAGTCCCGGCCCTGGCTATCACCAAATCCGGCCCGGCTACGCTGGCTGCGGGCGAAAAGATCGTATATACGGTAACGGTAACCAATACCGGTGTTTCCAATGCGGACAATGTCCTGATCTCGGATGCGATCCCAACGCCGGTGATCAATGCGCAGTGGCAGGCAGTAGCCAACGGCGCGGCGCAGGTCACCAACGGTGCTACCGGTACCGGTAACAGCCTGAATATAACAGGTAATATCCCTGCCGGCGCCGGCAATAATATTGTGATCACCATCGTAGGCCAGGTAAATCCTGCCTTCGCCGGATCGTTTACCAACAGCGCACAAGCCGTACCGTCCGAACCGGGCGCTCCTACGGCCACAGCGCCGCCGGTAACGACAACCGTTACACAGGAACCTGCCATCAGGATAAGGAAATCCGGTCCGGCTACGGCCAATGCCGGTCAAACCATTACGTATAACCTCACCGTTACGAACCTGGGGCCATCCAACGCAACCAATACCGAAATCAAGGATGCCATCCCGGCTGAACTGACCAATGTATCGTGGACGGCTACCGCCACCTCTCCGGCCCTCATTATCTCCGGCGCTACCGGCTCCGGCAATGCGCTGCAGCTGCTGGCCAACATACCGGCTGACAGCGGCGCAATCAATATCGTTGTAACGGGAACCATTCCTGCAGGCAGCACGGCCACTTCCATCAGCAACACGGCGGTGGCTACGCCATCGGAACCTGGCATCCCTCCGGTGAATGCGGATACGGTGGTAACTGCCATCCAACGCAAACCAGGGCTGCTCATCACCAAGTCAGCTCCAGCGAATGCTTATGCAGGCGACCAGATCGTGTACAGCTTCCGCGCGGTAAACATCGGCCCGAGCGACGCCAGGAACGCGGTGATCCGCGATACCGTGCCGGCTAACATCATCGTCAGCCAATGGGGCGCGGTAGCTTCCGGCGCTGCAACGGTAAACAGTGGCGCCAGCGGCACAGGCAATATCATCGAGGTTACGGCGGACATCCCGGCAGGCAGTCCGAATGGAGTCGTGGTATTGGTAAACGGTAGGATCAATCCGGACTTTGAAGGTACCATCTCCAACACCGCCTGGGTATTCCCGTCAGAAGCAGGTGCAGACAGTGCGCGGTCTACAGCCGCCACCAGCGTCAGCAAGCTGGCGGTGCTGGACATCCGCAAAACAGGGCCTGCTACCATCGTAGCGGGTAACCCGATCCAATACACAATCGAAGCAGTCAACAACGGCCCCAGCAATGCAAAAAATGTAACGATTACAGATATCATCCCTGCGGGCATTATTAACGCTACCTGGACCGCCACCGGCGTAAACGGCGCCGTGATCCGCAGTGGCGATACCGGTACGGTAAATATTAACCTGACCGCGGATATTCCGGACAGCGCAGGCGCTAAAGTGGTCATCGTGGTGAATGGTACGGTAGATCCGTCCTTCACAGGCAGTACCATCGTCAATACGGCAACGGTAATGAACCCTACCGGCGTCAACCCATCCGGGGATACCGCCACTGTAACTACTACGGTTACACGGCAGGCGGACCTGCGCATCGTCAAATCCGGACCTTCCGCAGCCGGCGCCGGGGAGCCCATCCAATACACCCTGAAGGTGCAGAACTTCGGGCCAAGTAATGTTCCGGGAGCGCGCATCACGGATGTGCTTTCCAACCTGATCATTAACGCCACCTGGACGGCTACCGCTGTAGGAAATATCGCCAATCTCTCTCCAACAACAGGAACCGGCAATGTGGATATTACGGCAGATATGCCGGCAGATGGCAGCTATATCCTCGTTACCGCCAACGGTAGGGTATCCCCGGCCATTATCAATGGCGCCAACCTGACCAACACGGCCACCGTAAGCCTGCCGCCAGGCAGCAGTATAACGGATCCGATCCTGCAGAATAATACCAGCACAGTAACAGGCATCGTCAATAATGATCCGGTTGTGCGTATTGCGAAGTCAGGCCCGGCCGTCACCAGCATAGGCGATACCATTCATTATACGATTGTAGTGGCCAATGGCGGCTCCGGTAACATTACCAACGCGGTGATTACCGATAATGTGCCGGCTGTTGTAAGAGTCATAGGCTGGACGGCCACCGGCACAGGTACCGCTACCATTACCGGCCCTACATCCGGCAACACCAATAACATCAGCACTACCGGTAATATCCCGATCGGGTCAGCGAATAGCCTGGTGATACAAATCGATGGGGAAGTACTAAACACAGCAGGTGCTACCATTGTGAATACCGCCGCAGTAACAGCCGGTCCGAACAGGGAAACCTCCGTGGTAACGGCGGTGAACAATTCCGCGGACCTGCGCATCGTGAAAGGCGGGCCGGCTACCGTTGTAGCGGGTCAGGGTATTCACTATACTTTGCAGGTGTACAATAACGGTCCGCGCGATGCGGATCAGATCAGGATCACTGACCTGATTCCCCCAGTGATCACCAAAGTTACCTGGACGGCTATAGCCACCGGCAACGCCAGCATAATGGGCAGTGCGCGTGTGGATAGCAACGGTAATGCCATCAACCTGCCGGCCAGGATCGCCGCAGGCGCGGGCAACTATATCACTATCAATATCGACGGAACGGTAGATGGCGCAACGACCCTCACCAGCGTGGTGAACACCGCCATTGTAACGCCGGATTCTACCCGGGTAGACCCGAATGTGGCGAATAATACCAGCAGTACTACCACCACTATCACAAAAGGTTACGGCCTTACCGTTACCAAAGGAGGCCCGCAGAACGCGGTAGCAGGTAACACTATCAGCTATACGCTGACCATTGGCAACCAGGGTCCGTCTGATGCCCTCGGCGTCAACATCAGTGATATTATACCGGTCATGATCAGCAATGCCAGCTGGAATGTGCTGGTACAAGGCGCCGCCAGCATTACCGGCGATTTGTCCGGTACCGGCGATGTCAATACCACTGTTGATATCCCTGCGGGAGATCAGAACTTCGCGGTGATCGCCGTAACGGGAAATATAGATCCTGCCTTTAACGGGGATATCGTCAACGTGGTATCCGCAGGCAACAACAGCATCCCTGCCGTTACGGATACGCTCCTTACGCACGTTCGCCGCCTCACCGTGCTGGATGTGAATAAGAGCGGCCCTGCCAAAGTAACCGCGGGCGAAACCATGACCTACACCATACGCGTGACCAACAACGGCCCAAGTAATGCTGCCGGCGTTACGATTACAGATACGATTGACAATCGCCTCGAAAACCTGAGCTGGACAGCCGTTGCCTCCAACGGGGCAGTCATCAGCGGCAGCGCTGCCGGCAATACTGCTCAAATACTCGTACTGGCTGATATCCCGGCCGGCGGCAGCGCCGATGTGGTGATCACTGTTACAGGCACTGTTGCGCCGGCGGCTACCGGCACTATCCGCAACATTGCAGTAGCAATGCCTGCGGCAGACGGTATCAATGTGCCGGCGGTATCTCCGGAAGTAATTACCGTGATTGAAAACAAACCAATGCTCACCATACGCAAGAGCGGCCCGACCCTGGCGGATGCCGGTCAAACCATCAACTACCAGCTGGTGGTGACCAACCAGGGTATCAGCGATGCCCTGAATGCCTCCATCACGGATGCGGTACCTGCCTCCCTCAGTGGCGTAACGTGGACCACCCAGGTGGTGAACAGCGGGCTTGCCTCCATCGTAAGCGGCGGCAGCGGCGCAGGTAATAATGTAGCCATCACCGCTAACCTGAAAGCGAAAGGCAGCATCATCGTGAGCATCAGCGGTAAGATAGATTCGACCTTTGCAGGCACTGTAACCAACATCGCGCGGGTAATGCCTGCCGAGCCTGCAGGCACGGGCGATACCGCTACCGTGAATACGCTGGTGGTACTCAACCCTGGACTGGATATCATGAAGTCCGGCCCGTCCACCGCGCAATCCGGCCAGCCGATCAGCTACACCATCACCGCGGTGAACTCCGGCCCGAGTAATGCGCAAAATGCGCTGATAATGGACCGCGTGCCGGTGGCCTTGCAGAACGTGACCTGGACAGCCACAGCCGGTGGCGCAGCCAGCATTGTGGATGGCGCAAACGGTACCGGCAATACGGTTACCCTGCATGTGAACCTCCCGCCGGGCGCCGGAAATAATATAGTCGTTACCGTGAATGGAACCATCAACCCTGCCTTCCGGGATACGATCCGCAACGTGGCTACCATCACCCCTGTGGAAACCGGTAAAGCGGATTCCTCACAGGTGGTACAAACGGTGGTGGATGCCATACCGGTGCTGACTATCGCCAAGGTAGGTCCTGCAAGGGCTATTGCGGGCCAGCCGGTTGCCTACACCATCACTGTCGGCAACAGCAGCACAAGCGATGCCCGCAACCTCGTTATTACGGATGCGGTACCATCTGCCATCACCAACGTCACCTGGCAGGCAACTGCCACCGGCAAAGCCGGTATTATAGGTGCAGCGCAGGGCAGCGGCAACAACGTCAGCCTGAATGGCGACATCCCGGCAGGCAGCGGCAATACCATCGTGATCAATGTAGCAGGTACGCTGAGCGCAACCGCTACGGGCAATATCATCAATACCGCTACGGTGACGCCATCCGAGCCGAAGGCTGCGCGCAAAGCGTCTTCCGTCAACAGCATCATCGTGGTGGATCAGCAGCTGCATATCTCCAAAACAGGACCGGCTACCATGGTAAGAGGCAACCAGGTTTCCTACGTGGTAACGGTTAACAATACCGGATTGAGTCCTGCGCTCAGCGCGACCATTACGGACTCCATCCCGTCCGTACTCACCAATGTAACGTGGACGGCTACGCCAAGCCGCTCCGCCACCATTACCAGTGGCGCCACCGGCAGCGGCAACCAGGTGCGCATAGTGGGTACCATCCCGGGTACGGATTCCAGCAGCATACAGGTAGTGATCCGCGGCACGGTAAGGCAGGATGCGCCTTCCGGCACGGTGGTCAACGTAGCGCAGGTAAGCACTGCCAGCAGCACGGTTGAATCCAACCCGGTACTGAGCGCCATCGGCAGCCGTGCGGACCTCGCCATTACCAAAACAGGTACGGCCCAGGTGTACGAGAACCAAACCATCACCTATCAACTCACGGTGACCAACAACGGGCCTTCCGCCGCGGATGGCGCCGTAGTGCAGGACCCGCTTCCAGCTGGCCTGCTGCAACCGGCTATTACAGTAGTAAGTATCAACGGCGGCACGGCCAACGTACAGCCGGGTATCATCAATGGTACTGCGGGCGCTATCCTCGGCGCCTTCCCGCCGGGAGCCCAGGCCGTACTCCGTATTACCGGCGTGGCGCAGCAACCGGGCACCTTGAGCAATACCGCTATCGTGAATACGCCTACCGGCGTGCCCGATGCGGACAGCAGCAACAACCGGAGCAGGACCGTTATTACTACCGTGCTGCCAAGAGCGCAGCTGGATGTGAATAAGACAATCAGTCCGGCAGGGCCGTACAAAGCGGGCGACCAGGTTACCTACACCTTATCCGCCACCAACCACGGCCTGGCAGGTGTGAACCCGGTAGTGATCGTAGATACCTTACCGCCGTCCTCCTTACTCGGCAGCCCTGTTTACAGCAATCCGCCGCGCGGCACGGCCACCGTCAGCAACGGCATACTCACCTGGAACATTGGAATGCTCAATGCAAACGAAACGTTGAGTTGGAGTTACAAAGCCACTATCGCGGGCTCCGGCGTCATCAGGAACGTAGCGGTGATCACCGGCCCGCCGGATGTAACTATTCCGGATACGTCCGTGTCCATCATCGACAGCGACCGTTACGCGAACCTGAAAGTGGTGAAAACCTTCAATACGCCGTTGCCGCTGAAAGTGGGCCAAACCCTGGAATTTACGGTGAAGGTGACCAACAACGGGCCTGATACGGCGCACAACGTAATCATGACGGATCACCTGGAAAGCATGCTGGGCGCGCCGCTGAGCTTCACCGCCAGCAAAGGCGCCGCTACCTTCGACAATGGTTCCGGTAATATTACCTGGGCTATCCCGGTGATGCCTTCCGGCAGTACGGAAACCCTTACGTTCACCGTGAAGCTGATCAACGGCGGGGATGTAGGTAATACCGCCACCGTATCCGGCGACGAAACCGATATCGACCTGTCCGACAATACCTTTACCATTGCCCGCGTACCGATTACCGGAGAGGACATCTTCATCCCGAACGTGGTGACGCCAAACGGAGATGGTAAGAATGATACCTGGTATATACCGGGACTCAGCAGGTATCCGGGATCGGCCGTGTATATCTACAACAGATGGGGTAACCAGGTGTACCAGAGCAAGGACTATGATAACAAGTGGAATGGTAAGGACCTCAACGAAGGCACCTATTACTATATTCTGAAGCTGAATTCACCAACAACAGGCGTACGTGAATACAAAGGTTGGATTGAACTCATTCGCTAACGATAACTATTGGCATAAAAATGATTTTCCAATGAGCAGAAGTCTAATTAAAGGACTGAGTATAGTGGCGCTATCAGCAACAGCGTACCTGTTGCCGGGTAGCGCTGCTGCCCAGCAAAATCTTCAGTTTAGTCAATATATATTCAACATGCTGGCCGTTAACCCCGCATACGCAGGCTATAAGGAAGATCTGTTTGCGAATGCTATCTACCGCAAACAATGGGTCAGCTTCCCGGGCGGCCCGCAAACCGGCGGCGTATCCATCGACGGGGCGCTGAACTCCTCCCGGGATGCCAGAGTAGGGCTGGGCGCGCAGATCATGTATGATAAGCTGGGTCCGCAGGATGCCACATCCATTTACGGGATGTATTCCTATCGCATCCCTGTGAATGAGGATGGGGATAAACGACTGTGTTTGGGTATAGGCGCCGGCGTTACGCAATACGCTATTGATGGCTCGGCGCTGGTTTATAATGATGACAATGACCCCAGCATTCCTATGGGGCGGGCTTCCACCTGGATACCGGATGCCCGGTTCGGGGTGTACTACTACACGCCTACCTGGTACGTTGGCGCGTCCGTAATGGACCTCTTTTCTCTCTATACAGATGCATCCCGTTACTACTGGAAAGGGTATCAGTATAAAACTATTCGCAAAACCCAGCACCTCTATGTGAATGCCGGCGTGATGTTTAACTTTTCGGACAACCTGAAGCTGAAACCTTCCATCCTTATCAAAGAAGATTTCAAAGGGCCTACCAATGTGGACCTCACGGCGCTGTTCCTCATTGCGGACAGGCTTTGGGTGGGAGGATCCTACCGGACGGGCGTGAAGCTGTGGAGCAAACCCGCGCTGGACAAGAACCTCGAGCAGCTGGATGCCGCCAGCGCCCTGGTGCAGTTCAATATAAACCAGCAGCTGCGGATCGGTTATGCATATGATCTTACCATCAGCAAGATGGCCTCTTACCAGAGCGGTTCGCATGAATTGTCCATCGGTTATTTATTCACCGGCAAACGGCCAAGGGTGACCAGCCCCCGTTACTTCTAATGGCGCTTACTATAATTAAATTCTATGAGAAGGATTACAGTTTTACTCATCATATTTTTTGCCAGTCAGGTAGCGCGGGCCCAGGAGCAGCAACCCTTGCTAAAGCAGGCGGATATATTGTACGATAAATATGAATACGCCCACGCAGCGTCCATGTACAAACGCGTTGCGATGAAGAAGAAGGATAAAGTCAGCACAGCGCTGCTGGTAAAACTGGCGGATTGTTACCGGCAAACCAATAATTATCCCGAAGCCGTAGAATGGTACTCCCGGCTGCTGACCCGCAGCGATGCGCCGCCTGAAAGCAGGCTGTTTTATGCGGACGCGCTCAAAAGCCTGGGCCGCTATGTGGAAGCCAAAGCCGCTTATACGCAATATTTGCAGAGCAACCCGCAGGCGCCCCTGGTGCAGCAGCGGATCGCCGGTTGCGATTCAGCGGTGATATGGATACAGGAGCCGGTAGATGTAAGTATCAGTAATCTGCAACGGCTCAATACTTCGCATTCCGACTGGGGAGCTACCCGCATCCCCGGCGGTATTGTGTACATGTCGGACACGCTGATGAAAAATAAGCTGAAGCCGGGGAGCCGTTTCAACCGTAACGATTACGGGCGTACGAACCGGCCTTACTATACCTTGTATGTGGCGGATACGGGCAGTTATGGCAATGTGTTCATCGATGATTTTTCACCGGCGTTTAATAAGTCCCGTTACCACGTAGGCCCCGTTGCTTTTGATAAAACCTTTAACACGGCTTATGTAACCTTCACCTTCCCGGACAAGAAAATGCCGGCTCAGAAGTCGGCCACCCGCCCGAGAATTAAATATGGTTACCGCAGGTTGGAATTATTTACTTCGCAGAGAGATGCAACCGGCAACTGGAGCGAGCCAAAGCCATTTCAATACAACAGGCCGGATCAGTATTCCATGGGCCACGCTGCGCTTAGTACTGATGGTAGCCTCCTGTATTTTGCGTCGGATATGCCGGGTGGTAGCGGCGGAACGGATATCTGGTATTGCGAAAAATTATCCGACGGCAACTGGGCGGCTCCGGTCAACTGCGGCCCTGTGATTAATACGGCGGACGATGAGGAGTTTCCCACCATTGGCCCGGATGGGGTTTTGTATTTCAGCAGTAAAGGCCATACCGGCATGGGCGGCTTCGATATGTTCCGCAGCGATGGAAGCAAAGCGCAGTGGAGTGTGCCGCAAAACCTGCGCTATCCGTACAACTCTCCCGCCGATGATTTTTATTACATGAATTATGGCGACACCGGCGGCTACTTTGCTTCCAACAGGGGTGGCGGTTACGGCAGCGATGATATTTATGCCGTCTATGAAATGGAAACCGTACACCGTTACGTACCGCCTGCGCTGACGATCCCATTCACCGGCAAGGTGTGCCCACCGCTGAGCGGCGCCTGTATCTATATCTACAACCGGCAGCGGGATATGGGTTGGTGTTTCAACGGGGATCCTAACAACGACATACATCTTACCCTGGAAAAAGAAACCGATTACGTGATACGCATCGTGGTAAATGGCGCGCGGGTGGATTCCATCGAGTTTAACACCCGCGGCATGCGCGACGGGGAAACCATTGAAAAAATTATTTGCAGGGATAAACCGCTGAAAGCCGGTACCAAATTCGTGCTGCAAAATTTCAACTACGATTTCAATAAATGGAATATCCGCCCGGATGCGGCGCTGGTACTGGATAGCCTGGCCAACATCCTGCGGGCGCATCCGACTATGCAGGTGCGGTTAGTGGCCTACACGGACAGCCGCGGCTCTTCCGCCTACAACCTGCAACTCTCCAGGAAGCGCGCTGCCGCTGCGGTAGCATACCTGGTGCGTCATGGTATCAGCAAGCAGCGCATCAGCTCCGCCGGCAGGGGAGATGCGAACCTGCTCAATCACTGCAAAAAAGGCGTGAGCTGCACGGATGCGGAACATGAAGTGAACAGACGTACGGAAGTAGAAATACTCAAAGAATAGTGATGATCCCCTACGGAGACTACATGCTGAAGCACTAAAATCCAACTGGCTCCTTCGGGAGCCTTTTGTTATTTAAGGGAGCGCCTCCAGTGAATCGCCGCCGAATGCAAAACAACCTTCCCCCTGCAATAAAAATCCGGATTTGCGATTATCTTTATCCTCCATCCACTAAATTGGTAAAACGTTGAACATATGAAAAAAAGACTGCTGGGTTTGTTGCTGTTGGCAGGTATGCTGCACAGCGCAACCGCGCAAAAGCGGCCCAATGTGATCCTGGTACTGACGGATGATATGGGTTACAGCGACCTGGGTTGTTACGGCAACCCGCTGATCCGCACCCCTTTCCTGGACGGTATGGCCCGTAAGGGCGTGAAGTCCACCGGCTATATGGTATCCTCGCCTACGTGTACCCCCAGCCGTGTGTCCCTGATGACGGGCCGGTACCCCACCAGGTCGCAACTGAACTTTCCCATCCCTCCGGGTTATAAGATCGGCTTGCCGGATGAAGACGTCACTATTGCAGAGATGCTGAAAGCGGTAGGTTATCGCACGGCTATGATCGGGAAGTGGCATATGGGAGATATCCAACCCTACAACCTCCCCAATGCACAGGGTTTTGAACAATATTTCGGGATGCTGTACAGCCATGACTACCGTCCTCCCTATGTGGCAACGGATACTACCATTAAGATTTTCCGGAACAGGACGCCGGAGGTGATCAGGCCGCAGGATACCAGTTTGACCGGCCTTTACACCAAAGAGGCGATTAAATACATCCAGCAGCAGAAAAAGGACCAACCGTTTTTCCTGTACCTGGCGCATAACATGCCGCATTTGCCGGTAGATGCTTCCAGTAAATACAAAGGCCATTCCCCCGGAGGTTTGTACGGGGATGTGATTGAAGAGATTGACGGCGGCCTCGCACAAATCTGGCAGGCGTTGGAAAAACAAGGCCTGGCGGATAATACCATCTTCATCTTTACGAGCGATAATGGCCCCTGGATTGATTTCCCGGACCGGATGTCAAAGGATAATCATACCAAGCCATGGCATGTGGGTAGCCAGGGTATTTTCAGGGGTAAAAAAGGAGATACCTACGAAGGTGGCCACCGTGTGCCTTTCATTCTCTACTGGAAAAACCATGCGCCGGCGGGTAAGGAAATACCGGATGTTTTCACCAGTATGGACATACTGCCCACGCTGGCAAAATGGACGAACGCGCCGCTGCCCGCCGGCCGCAAGCTGGACGGCGAGCCCGTGGATGCCCTGCTGACCGGTAAGGCAGCGCATTACCAGCATTCCCCGATTTATTATGTGAACTACGGCGTGGCGGAAGCCATCCGCGTGGGCGACTGGAAGTTCCGCCGGGGAGGCAGCAAGGTAGCGGACAGCACTATTGAACTGTTTAACCTGAAAGAGGATGTGCGTGAACGTTATAACGTGGCCGCGCAGTATCCGGAGAAGGTGAAGGAGCTGCAGGCCCTGCTGGACCAATACGACGGTAACACCGCCAATTAATAACCGGTGCGGGCATCCCCTTTGCTGATTTGGTAGGCGGGATGCCCGGTTTCCGCTGAACTGGTAAAACTTGCCACTTATACAGACCTGCATCACCGTTACTCCAAATACGTTAGATTTGTTACCTTATAACTAACCAACCAAATGAAATCAAACATGAAACCAGCCTTATTCCTGACGGCGTCCCTGCTGTCGTCCATTACTTTAATGGCTCAGGATTACACTATTTCCGGTAAAGTTCCTGCTGCATTGAACGGGCAGAAAGTATTCCTCTATAAAGGCGAAGGCCCTTCCATGGCCCGCATGCCTTTTGACTCCGCCGTGGTGGCCGATGGCGCCTTTTCATTCAAAGGCGAAACGGAAGAGCCTAAATTTGTGATCATCAGCGTAATGAAACGCGCAGAAGGCAATAACCTGGGCGGCACAAAAGGACTGATGCTGGATAAAAAAGACAAGCTGAAAATTGAAGTGCCGGCCAACGCGACGGGAACGGCTATCTTCGACGGCGCTAAGATCAGCGGCTCCAAACTGCAGAAAGAATACGAGGCGTACCAGGCTATGCTGGCGCCGGCCAATAAAGGCATGGATTCCCTCCGCAACATTGCCATGACTACCATGCAAAATGATACTACCGGCATGTATGCACTGCGCAGCAAATGGGAAGTACTGTATGAGCAAAATGAAAAGATCAAGAACAACTTCATTAAGAAAAATACCAACAGCTACGTTACCCTGTACCTGCTGAGTGGCATGGCTACCCGCAGGATTGAGAACGTGGAGGAATTCCAGCAGTCGTTCAACGCGTTGAACGCGAAATTACGCGGCACTGAGCTGGGGAAACAGGTGGCTACACAGATTGAAAAATCTGCCAAATTCGCTAAAGGCCAGGTAGCGCCAGACTTTTCCGCTGAAACGCCGGATGGTAAAACCCTGAAGCTCTCTGACCTGCGTGGTAAGTATGTACTGCTTGATTTCTGGGCCAGCTGGTGCGGACCCTGCCGCGCGGAAAACCCGAATGTGGTAAGCGCCTACAACGCGTTTAAGGATAAAGGGTTCGACATTCTGGGCGTATCCCTGGATCGCCCGGGCGCTAAGAACGCATGGGTAGAAGCCATTGAGAAAGACGGCCTGGCATGGCATCATGTGAGCGAGCTGAAATGGTGGAATGGCGATATATCCAAAATGTACATGATCTCCGGTATTCCGGCTAACTTCCTGATCGATCCGAATGGTAAGATCGTGGCTTCCAACCTCCGTGGCGAGAAGCTGCACGAAGTGCTGGCAAAGGAGCTGAATAAATAATTGATTGATTGCCGGGTGGGGCCTTACCCCACCTGGCAATCAACAGCGCTTACGTCAGCGCATCATGAAAGATCACTCCCAGCGAAAACCGCTCCCCTCCGTGTACCGTGCTGACCCCATGTTTCATATTCACCCGGTAATACCCCTGTGTGCCTCTCACCGGCCGGTAGTTGGTGGCAAATATCAATACGCTGCCCTTTTTGGGTTTTAATACGTTCGCTTTCGATTGCGCCCGTGGTATCTGTTCCGTAATCACAAACTCTCCGCCGCTGTAATCCTTATCCGGCTCGGACAGCATGAACACCATCTGCAAGGGAAAGAATACATCCCCATATAAATCCTGGTGCAGGGTGTTGAACCCGTTTTGCTGATACTTCAATATCAATACCGTTGGCAATACCTGTTGATGCGCTGCGCACATTTTGTGTAATTCCGCAAGCTGGGGTGGATACCTTACATCGGATTTTACTGCCTGCATCCATTGATTGGCCAGTCCTGCTATCTGTTCGTACACCGCTTCCCGTAAGGATTGCAGCAGGGGAGGCAACGGGTACCTGAAATATTTGTATTCGCCTTTTCCAAAACGATAGCGTTCCATGTTGATGGTTTTGCGATAGCGTTCCGGCTCCTCATAACCCGCTTTCAAGGCATCGCATTGCTCGTGGGTGAGAAAGTTATCAATGATCACAAACCCTTTTTCGTGCAGCGTTTCCCGGTACTCGTCCCAGGGCAGCCGCTTTATTTGTTCCAGCATTTTTTTATGTAAAAGTAGGAGAGCGGGGATGGCCGGTAAACCCGCTTCTTGCGGAAATGGTGAAATATCACCAAAATACCGGTGCGATTAGCGAAATATCGCTAATTATTTTTATTGATCCTCTTATAATCGTTTGGTTATCAGCTATTTATTGCTGTGGCACGCGCCTTGACTATTACCCCCCATCATACTAAATCATTAGACGATGGCACCCTCATACTACGCAACACCACATCTGACACCTGCCAATGGCGGGAAGTACCGGGGCAACACGATTGCTATTACCATTAACGGAGGCATAAGCATAGAACCATTATCCTGGCTGGTGCAACAAAACCGGAC
>Ga0164243_10008713_pt1 | contig 14914 bp, 14 predicted proteins | sample OricompcompostOP_FD_108781 | JGI IMG/M metagenome (GOLD analysis project Ga0164243, IMG submission 108781) | Organic Plus compost microbial communities from Emeryville, California, USA - Original compost - Organic plus compost (OP) | ecosystem: Engineered > Solid waste > Mixed feedstock >... | reverse complement strand
GGCGGCGACCCGGCGGCCATGGCGCGGACGCTCGCCGACGTCGTCGGGAGCCTCGACCCGGCCCTGACGGTGCTCCCCGGGCACGGCCCGGCGACGACCGTCGCGCGCGAGCTCGCCACCAACCCGTTCCTGCGGTCGCGGGGCTGAGGCGCGGACGCGGCACGACGCGCGGTCCGGCAGCCGGGCCCGGCGTCGGCGACCCGTCCGGATCTGGGAAGATCGGGGCATGGCACGCCCCACACCTCTCTCCGGCTTCCCCGAATGGCTCCCGGACGGTCGCGTCGTCGAGCAGCACGTCCTCGACTCGCTCCGCCGCACGTTCGAGCTCCACGGGTTCGCGGGCATCGAGACGCGCGCCGTCGAGCCGCTCGACCAGCTCCTGCGCAAGGGCGAGACCTCCAAGGAGGTCTACGTCCTGCGCCGGCTGCAGGAGGAGGGCGACGGCGCCGAGGGCGCGCCACGCGGCGACCGCGCGGAGAGGCAGCTCGGTCTCCACTTCGACCTCACGGTGCCGTTCGCGCGGTACGTGCTCGAGAACGCCGGGCACCTCGCGTTCCCGTTCAAGCGCTACCAGATCCAGAAGGTCTGGCGCGGCGAGCGTCCCCAGGAGGGCCGGTTCCGCGAGTTCGTCCAGGCCGACATCGACGTCGTCGGCGCGGGCGACTTGCCGTACCACTACGAGGTCGAGCTGCCGCTGGTGATGGCCGAGGCGCTGGGCGAGCTGCGGTCGGTCGGCGTGCCGCCCGTCCGGATCCTCGTCAACAACCGCAAGGTCGCCGAGGGCTTCTACCGCGGCCTCGGCCTCGACGACGTCGAGGCGGTGCTGCGCAGCATCGACAAGCTCGACAAGGTCGGGCCCGACGAGGTTGCGCGGCTGCTGGTGGCCGAGGCCGGCGCGACGCCCGAGCAGGCGGCGGCGTGCCTCGAGCTCGCGTCGATCTCGGGCGAGGACGCGGGTGTCGTCGAGCGGGTGCGCGCGCTCGCGGCGGCCCACGGCGCCTCGACCGAGCTGCTCGAGACCGGCCTGGACGAGCTGGGTGCGCTCGTCGCCGCGGCGGCGGAGCGGGCCCCCGGCGTCGTCGTCGCGGACCTGAAGATCGCGCGCGGCCTCGACTACTACACCGGCTCGGTCTACGAGACCGTGCTCGTGGGCCACGAGCACCTCGGGTCGATCTGCTCGGGCGGGCGGTACGACACGCTCGCGTCGGACGGCGCGAACACCTACCCGGGCGTCGGGCTCTCGATCGGCGTCTCGCGGCTCGTGTCCCGGTTGCTGTCCGCGGGGCTCGTCCGGGCGACCCGGGGCGTCCCGTCGGCGGTCCTCGTCGCGGTGACGGACGAGGCGACGCGCGGCGAGTCGGACCGGGTCGCGGCCGCGCTGCGCGCGCGGGGCATCCCGACCGACGTCGCCCCGACGGCCGCCAAGTTCGGCAAGCAGATCCGGTTCGCCGACCGGCGCGGCATCCCGTTCGTCTGGTTCCCCGCAGGCGTCACGGCGGACGGCACCGCGACCACGCACCAGGTCAAGGACATCCGGTCCGGGGACCAGGTCGAGGCCGACCCGGCGACGTGGGAGCCGCCCGCCGCCGACCGCTGGGCGAGCGTCGTCGCGGGGGAGCAGCAGGCCTGACCCGTCCCGGCGCGTCGAGCGCTTGACCGCCGTTCGAACACGTGTTCGAATCGAGCCATGCGATGGGACGGCCAAGCTCTCGACGCCGACGACGGCGCGCTGCCCGGGCTGCAGCGCGCCGGCTTCGTCCGCACGGTCCGGACGCCGGAGTTCGCAGGGACGGCGTTCCACGAAGTCCTGTGCAAGAGCGCGCTCTCGCACGTGCCCGCCGCGTCGCACGTCCCGTTCCGGTGGACCATCAACCCGGTGCGGGGCTGCGGTCATCGCTGCACCTTCTGTTTCGCGCGCGGCACGCACCGGTATCTGGACCTCAACACGGGGGAGGACTTCGACTCCCAGCTCGTCGTCAAGGTGAACCTGGTCGAGGTCCTGCGCGCGGAGCTCGCGCGGCCGTCGTGGCGGCGTGAGCACGTGGCGCTCGGCACGAACACCGACCCCTACCAGCGCGCCGAGGGCCGCTACCGGTTCATGCCCGGGGTGATCGACGCGCTCACCTCGGCCGGGACGCCGTTCTCGATCCTGACCAAGGGCACGCTCCTGCGTCGTGACATCGCCGCACTGCAGTCCGCGGCTGAGCACGTGCCGGTGAGCGTGGGAGTGTCGCTCACGACGCTCGACGACGCGCTCCACCGCGCCGTCGAGCCAGGTGCTCCCACGCCGCGCGCCCGGCTCGACCTCGTCCGAGCCGTCCGGGACGCGGGGCTGTCGTGCCACGTCATGGTCGCGCCCGTCCTGCCGTGGCTCACCGACTCCACCGAGCACCTCGACGCGATCCTCGGCGAGATCGCCGAGGCGGGCGCCGAGCGTGCGACCGTGTTCGCCCTGCATCTACGGTCCGGGGCGCGGGAGTGGTACCTCCAGTGGCTCGCCGAGTACCGGCCGGACCTCGTCGCGGGGTACCGACGCGTCTACGGGGATCGCGCCTATGCGTCCCGCGACTACCAGCGCTGGCTGGCGGACCGGGTGCGCCCGCTGCTGCGTCGTCACGGTCTCGACGGGACCTGGGACCAGGGTCAGCGGTGGGGCGTGCGCGCGGCGGCCGCTCACGACGTCGGCGCGCCCGCGGCCCCAGCGCAGGCGCTCGCACAACCGGCGTTGTTCTAGGTCCGGGCGTCCGGGCGTCCGGGCGTCCGGGCGTCCGGCGAGGCCGGGGCGGTCGGCGCGGCGCGCGTGGGAGCGGTCAGCCGTGCGCGACCCGGTCGACGCGCACGATCTGCGTGCGCGCCACGGCACGGTCGCGGACGTCCGCGAGGGCGGTGCGCCGCGGATCGGCCAGGTACGAGGCCAGGGCGGTGTCGTCGGGCAGGTCGATCACCTGGACCTCGAGCGGGTCGTCGCCGCGAGGCTCGTCCGGCGCGGGGCTGCGGCGCACGCGCTCGAGCACCTCGCCACCGTGCTCCGGTACCAGCGCGAGGACCGCGTCCTCCGTACTCGGCGAGGAGGTCGCCGTTGCCCTCGGTCTCCCAGAGAAGGAGGCACAACGTCGGCATGGCTGGAGCCTAGCGGCCACCCGTTCCCGGGTCGGGCCAGCCGGCCACGAGTCCGAGCCACGCCACGGCGACCCACGGCCCGTGGGCGGTGAACGTGCCGTCGGGGGACTCGATCGTCGCGAGGCACGGGTCGTCGGGATGCCGCAGTCGGAGCTCGGTCGGGGCCGGCAGAGTCCCCGGGACGCGGTCGAGCATCGCGCTGACGAAGCCGCCCCCGGGGCTGGGTTCCGTGTCGTCGTTCGCGAGTGCGACGAGCCGGAGGCGCGAGAGGTCGAGCGTGATGCGCGGGCGCGCCGCGCGCTCGACGTACGCCGAGTCACGCGTGACGTGCAGGACGGGCCGGTCCGCCCAGCGTGGAGGGAGCCACCGTGCGTCGCCGCCCATGACGGCCATCGAGACGACCGGCTCGGTGGGGTCCCGGGGGAGTCGCGAGCGGGCGACCGAGGTTTCGCCGATCGGGATGGCGCTGCTGCCGCCGTCGCCGCCCGACAGTGCCACGGAGAGCACCGTGCCGAACAAGGACGGGAGGGCGTCGGGGAGCCAGCGAGCGACCGACGTACCGACCGTGGGCTCCCGGCGACCGGGCAGCCGCCAGGTCACGAGCTCCTGGATGCGGGGACGTGCCACGGCGTCAGTATGCGTCCGCCGCGCCTCGCAGTCAGTCGTCCGCGAGGCGCGCCGGGAAGCCGCCGGTCGCGATCGGGCCCCAGCCGGTGATCGTCACGCGGATCAGGGACTTGCCCTGCGCGACCATCGCCTCGCGGTACTCGTCCCAGTCCGGGTGCTCGCCGGAGATCGAGCGGTAGTAGTCCACGAGCGGCTCGACGGAGTCGGGCAGGTCGACGACCTCGGCGGTCCCGTCCACCTGGACCCACGCGCCCCCGAAGTCGTCGCTGAGCACGCAGAGCGTCGCAGCCGGGTTGCGGCGGAGGTTCACCGCCTTGGCGCGGTCGGGGTAGGTGGAGATGACGACCCGGCCCTCGTCGTCGACCCCGCACGTGACGGGGCTGGCCTGCGGGAGGCCGTTCGCTCGGGTCGTGATCAGGACGGCGTGGTGCCGGGGACGGAGGAACGCGAGCAGCTCGTCGCGGTCCACGGACGTGTTCGTGGCGATGGTGCGGGGCATGGGACCAGTGTCGCGCCTAGTTCAGGGTAGCTGCGCTCTCGTCCGCCTCGGTGCCCGCGTCCGGATCGCCGGGCAGGCTCATGAGCCACTCGGTCGCGAAGAGGACCTTGTCGGTCAGCGTCAGCATCTGCTCACGGATCTCGACGTGCGGCGTCGAGAAGGCGAGCCGCGCCACCGACTGGCGACCGGGCGCCTCCGCCCAGTAGTCGACGAGCAGGAGCGGGACGTCCTGTGCGCCCAGCTCCTCCGCTCCGCGACCGACTCGGACGTGACGCAGGAACGGCCCGGACAGGGTCTCGGTCCGCGTGAGCGCGTCGTCGGGGCCGAGCCGGCTCCCCAGGCGGTCCTGCAGACGGCGCAGGTGCGGGACCCCGTCCGTCTCCGGGCCGAGATCGTGCCAGTAGAGCGTCAGGTTGAGCGCGAGCGCGGCGTCCATCCCCTCGAGGACCAGGTAGGCCATCACCTGGCCACCCGCCGACGCGGCCTTCACCGCCGCGTCGATCATCTTGTCGCGCAGGTCGCGACGCAGCGACGCGCCCCGGTCGCCGAGCGACGTGGTCTGCCGCTTGACGACCTCGCGGATCTCCCGGTCCCTCGCCTCGGGGTCCTCGAGGTCGAGGATCACCCAGTGCGTCGGAAGGTTGAGCTCGATCCCGATGCCGCGCGAGCCGCCCGGCTCGTCGGACGTGGCGAGCGCGTCGCGCCCCTCGGGGCTGATGCCGGCGCCGGTGTCGTCGAAGAAACCCGTCGGGTCGTCGGCGACCGGCGCGGTCTCGAGCGCGGCGAGCAGCTCGGGCACCGTGAAGGCCATGGGTGCGGGGCCCGCCGGGTCGACGACGACGCGGTCCAGCGCCGCCCCGTGCCGACGGAGGAACGGCGCGAGCGAGTCGCGGCGGCGCAGGCTGAAGTCGCGTCCCGGGTCGTCCCCGAGGAACGCCGCGAGCGAGGCGGCCGACGAGAACAGGCCCACCTCGTACGGCGCCGTCGAGCCCTCGGGTGCCGGGAACACGCGCACCTGCGGGGTGCCGTCGTCGCGCGTCAGGTGCGGCACGATCACGGGTCCCTCCCGCAGCGCGCCCCCGACGGCGGCGCGGTCACCTGTGGCGAGCGCCGCGCCCAGGTCGGTGGACGGTCCGGGAGTGGTGGGCTGGTCGGTCATCGTTCCCCTTGGTCGAGTTCGGTGTCTGTCGTGCCGGCCAGCAGCAACGGCTGGCGGCCACCGTAGAAGTCGCCGAGGACCGGTCCGAGCTCGCGCTGGATCATTGGGTTCGCCATCTCAGTGCCTCACGTGCCGCAGCGCCCAGCGCGTCGGAGCCACTCGTGGCACCGGCGGACGAGTTCGTCGTCGTCGACGGCGAACACGTTGTCGGCGTCCGGTGTGAGGGGGTGGAGCGCGAGGCCGTCGTGACGCACGATGTCCAGGCCGTGGATCGTCTGCGCGCCCGATTCGGCCAGCGAGCTCGAGGGAAGTGTGCCCTCGACCCAGGGCGCGACGAACCGACAGGCGACGGTCCTGTCGATCTCGTGGCCGAGGAGCAGTCGCATGACCAGCTCGACGACGTCTTCCGTCAGTTCCATCTCCTGCTGCGTCACTACTGCCATCTTCCTTCGTCGATACGCTTGTTCAGACTCGATTCGGGGATCGACATCGAGGTCACCGTGGTTCCGTCCGGATCCCGAATCACGACGTGGTGCGTACCGTCGCCCTGGTCAAGTACTCGCACCATTCGGCCGTCGTCTTGGATGTAGAGATCTCCGCTCCGCCAGACCTCGTCCTCGTTGACACCGCGTGCCGCACGGTTCACCGCGTTGTGGAAGCCGTCGCGAGCGTGTCCGGCCGCGTTGTGGACGAGGACGGGCACGTCGCCGGCGAGGACGTAGTACGTGTGGTGGGTGCGGACGTGGATGTTGTAGACGGTGGCCGGACCTGCTGAGGTCCCGATCGTCGCCTCAGGGTCGCGATCGTCGACCTCGACCGCGTCGAGGACGACGGAGCCGCCCGGGGTCGTGAGCAGGTCGCCGGCGCGGAGGTCCTGGGCTTGGACCCAACCCATCCCGGTGACCATGAACGGATGCTCGGCCGTGGTCGTGACGGTGGACCCGTTGATGGTCAGGTGGAACAGGGTCGTGGCGTGGCGGACGAAGGTCTCCTCGACCGTCTCCAGCAGCCGTGCCCCGGTGACCTGGTCGACGCACCAGACCTTGTCCCCGGCTCGCAGGTCCTCGATCGGGCGATCACCGTCCGGGGTGGAGACCAGGGTCCCGGCGGTGAAGCAGGTCCCGAACCCGACCTTGCAGAACGGCTCCTTCCCGAACCCCTTCAACCCGCCCTTCAGGCCGCCCTTGAGACCGGCCATGGTCTCGCGGGCGCCGGCCTTGAACGCGGCCTTGGAGATCCCGGTCGCGGCCTTGGCCGCCGCCCCGAGCCCGATCACCGACAACGCGGCGCCGGCGATCGCGATCCCGGCCTCACCCCAGGACCGTTCCCCGGTTGCAGCCAGGGTGATGTTCGCCAACGCCGACACGATCGCCGCGACCGCGGCGACCACGATCAACACCCCCGCCAACGCGGTCCCGACCACGGGGATGAACGCGACCACCACCGCCAAGATCCCCGCGATCGTGGACACGAGGTCCGCGATGTCGGCGATCGCCGCGACGAGCTTGGACCCCCAGTTGTCCCACCACGAGTCGTTCAGATCATCGTGGGAGGTGATCTCGGTGATCTGATCCGCCGCCGAGTCCGCGGCCCGGTCGCGCGTGTGCACCGCCGACTCGACGTCGTCCCGGGCACGAGCCACCACCGACCACGCCGCGGCGACGTTCGAGGCAGCGGTCTCGGCCTTGCGCCGGTACAGGTTCTTCGCCTGCTCGTCGGTCTCCGACTCGGCCAGGTCCTGGTAGTACCGCTCCCGTCGACCGGCGTCCTCGGAGTCGGAGTGGGCGGCCCGGGCCCGCTGCAACGCCGCCAGGGTGTCCGCCTGCACCTGCTCCAACGTCGACGCGTACGACACCAACGCGTCCCCGGCGGCCCGGTACCGGGCGTGCGCCTTCCGGATCTCGGAGATCGTGTCTTCCTTGCGGTCGATCAAGGCGTCCACCGCCTGCGACACCGCACCCGCCACGTCCAGGCGCGCCATCGCAGCCCCAGCCCCGGCGATCGAGTCCGCAACCTCGAGGAACTCGCGCCCACCCGACAGCACCAGCACCGGATCACCCGGCGTCGGATCGACATCCAATCCGACCGGCGACCAGTCCAACGGACGTGACACGCGCTTACCCCCCTGCCCCGACGCGGCTCTCGCGCCGTCGTCGGGAAACCTACGGGAGCGGCGAGGACCGGCCCGAGGTTTTCCACAGGCCTCGCGGAGCACGCACGTCCGGCGCCGAGCAAGCGCGGAAGACCCGCTCGCTCGCCCGCGGACCCGCGTGCTCGGGGACCGACACGCCAGCCCGGGTCAGTCCGCCGCGGGAGCGTCCGGCTCGGCCGGCTCGGGGATCTCGCCGGGCCGGTAGCCGGGGAGTCGGCTGGCCGGGACGATCGCGAGCGCGCTGACCGTCGCGAGGATCGCGAGCCCGAGCTTGAGCGCGTTCAGGCGCGCGTCCTCGTTGACCTTGACCGCAGCCTCGACCTGGAGCGGCGTGGCGGTGGTGCGCTCGAGCGTGGTGCGCAACGCGTCGTTGCTGACGAAGTTCGTGTTGTCGAGGTTCACCTGCGCGACGAGCTCGGGCGGGAGACGCGGGTGGTCGACGAGCGCCCGGCCCACCCCGAGCGTCAGCAGGGTCACGAGGAGCGCCCCGGCGAGCGCAGTCCCGACGGCCGACGCGAGGTTCTGCGTCGTCCCGCGGATCGAGCCGACGTCGCCGGCGAGCTTCTTCGGCGCGGAGGTGACGAGGACGTTGAACACGAGCGTGACGAGCGCCCCCTGCCCGATGCCGAACACCAGCAGCCCGAGGATCGTCGGGACGGTCTCCCAGTTGTTCGTCACGACGGTCGCGAGCCAGATCAGCGCGACGGTCGTGAGGACGAACCCGAAGACGCCGATCACCCGCGGGCTGAACCGCCCGTAGAACCGGACGACGAGCGTCGCGACGACGAAGACCGTGAGGTTGAACGGCATCATCGCGAGCGACGTGTCGAACGGTGAGCGCCCCTGGACGATCTGGATGTACAGCGGGACGGTGAAGTTGAGCGCGGCCTCGAGCGCCACGACGACGAACATCGCGTAGACGGCGGCGCGCTCGCGCGAGGAGCGCAGCACCGACAGGTCGACCAGGGGCGCCTTGCCGGCCCGGGTCCGGCGTCGCGTCCACCAGAAGAACGCCTGCCCGAGCACGATCCCGACCACGACGAGCACGGGCGCCGGGGAGAGCCCGGCCAGGTCGAACGGTGCGTCGTTCGACGCCGTCACCACGCCCCAGCCGTTGAGGTTGTTGAAGCCCAGGGTCAGCGACAGGATCGCGAGGCCGATCAGGACGGCGGCGACGACGTCGATCCTCACCTCCGGGTTGCCGCCGTCGGAGCGCAGCAGGAAGCTCAGCGCGAACACCACGGCCGCGATGACGACGAGGATCACGAAGACCGGCCGCCAGCCGACGAGCGTCCCGAGCGCACCCCCGATGAGGAACGCGCTGACCCCGGAGATGGCGCGCGCGGACCCCAGCGAGCCGACGGCCGTCGCTTGCTGGGCACCGTGGTAGTTCTCGGCGATGAGCGCGACGAGCGACGGGACGATGATCGCCGCGCAGGCGCCGGCGAGCGCCTGGGCGCCGATCACCCAGCCGACGGAGGGCGCGAGCACCATGAGGAGCTCGGCCACGCCGAAGCACGCGACCATGATCCGGAACAGCAGCACCCAGCCGACGCGCTGGCCGAGCCGCGCGCCGACCATGACGAGCGCCGCGACCACGAGCCCGTACATGACGATCGCCGTGCTGACGTCCGTCGGAGGGACGTCGAAGTCCTCGACCATCCCGCCCAGCGACACGGGCAGCGCGGCCACGTTGAACGACATGAGGACCTGCGCGAGGAACAGGCCGATCATGGGCGTCCACGAGGCCCGGACGGTGGTGCTCTCGGTTGCCACGGTGCTGGTCACGCGTCACCCCTCGGAGATGGACCGGACATGCGATAGCTCGCGGACGCGAAGACGTTGAGCCCCAGCGCCCGCGAGAGGTAGGCCGTCGCGCGCTGACCGCGCACGCTGTTCCCGGCGTCGTCGAGCGGCGGCGACCACGTCCCGATCCCGCCCTTGCCGGGCGCGACGGTGATGAGCCCGCCCGAGACCCCGGACCTGCCGGGCAGCCCGATCTCGAAGAGCCACTCCCCCGACCGCTCGTAGAGCCCGGTGGACGCGAGCACGGCGAGGGTGTCGCGGCACACCGCCGCCGACACGACCCTCCGACCGGTCACGGGGTTCACCCCGCCGTCGGCGAGCGTCGCCGCCATGACGGCGAGGTCGCGCGCGGTCACGAGGACGGAGCACTGGCGGGTGTAGAGGTCGACGGTCCGGGCGGGGTCGGCCTCGAGCCGGCCGTAGCTGGCGAGCAGCCGCGCGATCGCCTGGTTGCGCTCGTTCGTCGCGGACTCGGAGGCGTAGACCTCCTCGTCGACCGACAGCTCGCGGCCGGCGAACGCCGACAGCCCGGACGCGACGAAGTCCCACCGGGCGGCGTCGTCGGCGCCGGGCACGAGTCCCGTGGTGGCGATCGCGCCGGCGTTGACCATGGGGTTCATCGGGTGGCCGTCGTTGAGCTCGATCGCGACCACGGAGTTGAAGGGCAGCCCCGTGTTGTTGACCCCCACCACCTCGAGCGCGACGCGGTGTCCGACGACCTCGCACACGAGCGCGTAGACGAAGGCCTTCGAGATGGACTGGATCGAGAACGCGACGTCCACGTCGCCGGCCGCGTGGACCGAACCTCCCACGCCCGCCACGCACACGCCGAACCCGTCGGGGTCGGCGGACGCGAGGGCCGGGATGTAGTCGGCCACCGCCCCCTCGGACACCCAGCGGTTGCGTGCGTACGCGGTCGCGACGAGCTCGTCCACCCGTGCGGTGTCGGGCAGGGCGCCGGTCGAGACGAGCTGCTCGACCCCCGTGACGTCGAGGTCCATGGCCACCTCCGCCCCGAACCTATCGGCGCACGTCAGGGCCCGGCCGGGGACACGCCGTGCACGGTACCGTCGGCCCATGACCTCGACACCCGACGTCCCGGCCCCGGTCACGCGTGCCGTCGTGCAGGACGTGGAGCTCGCCGCGCCTCTCGCCGTCGCCCGCATCGAGACCCGGCGGATCACTATCGCGCCCGGCGTCGCGGGCGGCCGCCACACGCACAACGGTCCGGTCGTCGGGGTCGTCGAGGCGGGGTCCGCGACCATGGCCGTCGACGGCGGCCCGGAGACGGTGCTGGTCGCCGGCGACGTGTTCTACGAGCCCGGCGACACGGTGATCGACCGGTTCGACGCCGGGCCCGACGGCGTGACGTCCGTCGCGCACTTCCCGGTGCCGGCGGGCGTCGAGCCCGAGCTCAGACCTCTCTGAGCCGGATCGTGCCGAGCACGCGACGCTGACCCGCCGAGCACGGGCCCCGCGCGTCCGGCCGAGCGGGCGGGCGGGGCCCGTGCTCGGCCGGACGGGCCGGGCGGCCACGGTCAGACCAGCGAGTCCCGCCAGGCGGCGTGCAGCGCCGCGAACCGGCCCTCCCCGCCGATGAGCTCGGCGGGCGACCCGTCCTCGACGACGACACCGTGCTCCATGACGAGCACGCGGTCCGCGATCGCGACCGTCGAGAGCCGGTGCGCGATGATGAGCGCGGTCCGGTCCGCGAGCAGCGTCTGGAGCCCGCGCTGGACGAGCCGCTCCCCCGGGATGTCGAGCGAGCTGGTCGCCTCGTCGAGGATCAGCACGGCCGGGTCGGCGAGGAACGCCCGCGCGAACGACAGGAGCTGCCGCTGCCCGGCGGACACGCGCCCGCCGCGCTTGTTCACGTCCGTGTCGTACCCGTACGGGAGCTGCTCGATGAAGTCGTGCGCCCCGACGGCCTTCGCCGCGGCCTGGACCTCCTCGAGAGTCGCACCCGGCTTGCCCATGGCGATGTTGTCGCGCACCGAGCCGCTGAACAGGTAGGCCTCCTGCGTGACCATGACGACGGCGCGCCGCAGGTCGTGGCCCGACAGGTCGCGCACGTCCACGCCGTCGAGCTCGAGCGAGCCCGCCGTGACGTCGTAGAACCGGGCCAGCAGCTTGGCGAGCGTCGACTTGCCGGCACCGGTCGCGCCCACGAGCGCGACCGTCTGCCCGGCCGGGACGTCCAGGTCCATCCGGGGCAGCACGGGCCGCCCCTGGACGTACGCGAACTCGACGCCACGGAGCTGGACGTGGCCGCGCGCGTGCTCGAGCGGGACCGGCTTGGCCGGCTCGACGACGGTCGGCTCCTCGGCGAGCAGCCCCGAGATCTTCTCGAGCGCGGCCGACGCCGACTGGAACGAGTTGTAGAACATGCCGATCTCCTGGATCGGCCCGAAGAACCGCTTGACGTACAGCAGCACCGCGACGAGCACGCCGACGTCGAGGTCGCCGTGGAAGACGCGCAGCCCACCGACGAGCAGCGCGACCGCGACGGTCACGTTCCCGATCAGGACGAGGCCCGGCGAGTAGATGCCGTTCAGCCCCATGGCGCGCGCGTTCGCGGCCCGGTAGTCCTCGGCCAGCTCGCCGTACGTCACGTCGTTGGCGCGCTCGCGGCGGAACGCCTGGACGGCGCGGATGCCGGTCATCGTCTCGACGAAGTTCACGATCACGCGCGCCGACGCCGTCCGCTGCTCGCGGTAGTACACCTGCGAGCGCGTCTGGAACCAACGGGTGAGCGCGAGCGCCGGGATCAGCGACGCGGCGAGCACGAGCCCGGTGCGCCAGTCGAGCAGGAACAGCGACACCCCGGTCACGAGCATCATGAGCACGCCCGAGACGATGCTCGTGAGGCCCGAGTCGAGCAGGTCCCGCAGCGACTCGAGGTCGGAGGTCTGCCGGGAGATGATCCGGCCCGACGTGTACGACTCGTGGAACTCGAGGCTGAGTCGCTGGGTCTGACGGAACACGCGCCGGCGCAGGTCGAGCAGGATCCCCTGCGAGACGCGTGCGGCCGTCCTGACGTAGCCGCTGATCGACAGCCCCGCGACGGCGGCCGCGACCACGTAGAGACCGCCCACCATGAGCAGCGGCCCCCACTCGCCGTGGTCGCGCAGCCGGACGAGCGTCGTGTCGATCGCGGTCGCGATGAGCGCCGGCCCGGCGACCTGGGCGACCGTCGAGACGACCACGAGGACGCCCGCGAGCCACAGGCCCTTGCGGTGCGGCCGCATGAGGTCGCCGAGCAGCCGCAGCGACCGCTGCCGCACGGCCTTGGACTGGGCGCGGCTGAGGCGGGTCTCGTCCTCGTCCGCGGTCCCCGCGGGCGCCGTCGTGGTGGCGCTCATCGCTCGCTCCCCTCGCTCGCCTGCCACGCCCCGATGGCCGTGGCTCCCGTCCGCCCGGCGGGCGTGGTGTCGCCCGAGTCCAGGGCGTCGTCGACGACGGCACGCGCCTCGCCGCGGGCGACCTGGCGCGCCACCTCGACGTCCTCGGGCGGGGGCGGCGTGAACTCGTCCTCGAGGCTCGAGATGACGTACCGGTAGTGGTCGTTGGTCGCCAACAGCTCGCTGTGCGGGCCGACCGCCGTCACGCGGCCGTCCTGGAGGACGGCGACGAGGTCGGCGAGCGCCACCGTCGAGGGCCGGTGCGCGACGACGAGCGTCGTGATGCCCTCGAGCTCGGTCGCGAGACGCGCCTGGATGGCGGCCTCGGTGTCGACGTCGAGCGCGGACAGCGGGTCGTCCAGGACGAGGACGCGCGGCCGGGCGGCGATGGCACGGGCGAGCGCGATGCGCTGGCGCTGCCCTCCCGACAGGCTCATGCCCTCCTCGCCGATGGTCGTGCCGACGCCGTCGGGCAGGTCGTAGGCGAAGCCGGCCTGGGCGACGTCGAGCGCGCGCGTGAGGTCGGCCTCGGTGCGGGCGTCCTCGGGCGCGCCGAGCAGCACGTTGTCCCGGACCGACGCCGAGAAGAGGGTCGCATCCTCGAACGCGACCCCGACGAGCGAACGCAGGTGCTCGCGCGTCATGTCGCGGACGTCGACGCCGTCGATCGTCACGGACCCGCCCGTCACCTCGTACAGGCGCGGCACGAGCATCGCGAGCGTCGACTTCCCGGAGCCGGTGAGCCCGACGAGCGCGACGGTCTTGCCGGGCGGCAGGACGAGGTCGACGCCGTCGAGCACGTCGGTGCTGCCGGGGCCCGCGGCGGGCGCGTCGCCGTACCGGAAGTGCACGCCCGTGAACGCGAGCTCGCCGTGCGGGTCGGTGACCTCGACGGGCGCCACGGGGTCGGGCAGCGTGTTGGGGGTCGTGATGACGTCGAAGTAGCGGTCGACGGCGGTGCGCGCGTTGAGCGTCATCGACAGGACCATGCCGAGGTCGATGACGGGCGAGTTCACGACGGCCGCGGTCGCGAAGAACGCGACGAGCGCGCCCACGCTGATCCGGCCCTCGGACGCCATCCACACGCCCACGACGAGGGAGACGCCCAGCGTCAGCTCGGGGACGGCCGTCAGCCACGCCTGGAGCTGCGCCTGGATCTTGGCCTTGTCGAGCTCGGTGCCGCGCAGCTCGTCGGCCTGGCGGGCGAACGAGTGCAGGGCGTCGCGCCCCCGGCCGAAGGCCTTGAGCACGCGGATGCCGTGCACCGACTCCTCGACGGCCGTCGCGAGGTCGCCCGCCTGGTCCTGCGACTTGCGGGACACCGCGCGGAACCGGCGCGAGAACGTGAACGCCATGACCGTCATGGGGATGGCCCCGGCCAGGTAGATGAGGCCGAGGACGCCGCCGGTGGCGACGAGGATCCCGATCCCGACGACGATCGTCACGCTCGAGACGACGAGCGTGAGCATGCCGAAGGCGATCCAGCGGCGCAGCAGGCCGAGGTCCGACATGGACCGCGACAGGAGCTGCCCGCCGGGCCACCGGTCGTGGAACGCGACGGGCAGGTCCTGCAGATGGGTGAACAGCTCGGTGCGCAGCCGGGCCTCGATGTTCGTGCCCGGGATGAGGATGAGCGCGCGGCGCGCGGCGATGAGCCCGGCCTCGGCCACGCCGAGGACGAGGACGAGGACGACGCCCCACCACAGCCCGGCCTCGTCGTTCGTCGCGAGGCCCTCGGTGAGCGGGCCGTTGACCAGCCACTCGAGGACGCGGGGCACCGCGAGCGCCGCGAGGCTCGCGCCGAGCGCGCAGACGACGCCGGCGATGATGCGCGGCAGGACGGGACGGATGAACGGGACGAGCCGTCGCATGGACGCGACGGTCGAGAGGGACGCGCCCTCGGCGGCGCGTGCCTGGTCGTCGGTGGGGTGCTGGGTGTCGTCGGGGGCTGCTGTCGGGCGTGGACCGTCCGCGTGGGCGGCAGCTCTGGAGGGCATCAGGAGTGGGTCACCTTCCCGGGTGCTCGGGGTGGACTCCGCAGACGACGACCGCAGGGGTGCGCGTCGGCGCGCCGCCCGGGCGTGAGAGGGATAGTTGCCATTCTTGCACCTCTCACATCGATTCGACCCGGCCTTTCACGGGCGGGTCGC
>Ga0164243_10008712_pt1 | contig 14916 bp, 14 predicted proteins | sample OricompcompostOP_FD_108781 | JGI IMG/M metagenome (GOLD analysis project Ga0164243, IMG submission 108781) | Organic Plus compost microbial communities from Emeryville, California, USA - Original compost - Organic plus compost (OP) | ecosystem: Engineered > Solid waste > Mixed feedstock >... | reverse complement strand
GGCCATGGCCATGACGATACAAGCGGAAATGATGGATACCGGAATCGTCACCGCCGGAATGATGGTGGCGCGCACCGTGCCCAGGAACAGATAAATGACGACCAGCACCAGCAGCAGCGCGACCACCAGCGCGTGCTCCACTTCGTAGATCGATTTGTCGACGAAGATCGAGTCGTCGATGCTGATGTCCAGCGTCAGGTCGCTCGGCAGCGTCTTCTGCACCTCGGCCATTTCCGCATACACGCCCTTGGAAACATCGAGGACGTTGGCGGTGGACTGAGGAACGATGCCGAGGCTCACACCCGCCTTGCCGTCGGTGCGAGCGACCGAGCGCAGATCTTCGGCCGCAACTTCGACGCTCGCGACTTCTCCGAGCCGCACCAGATAGCCATCGGCACCGCGGCCGACCACGAGCTGGCGGAAATCCTCCGGCGTGCGAAAGCCGGTATCGGTGCGCAAGGTGAACTCGCGCTCCAGCGATTCGATGCGCCCTGCGGGCAGCTCGACGTTTTCCTGCCGCAGCGAGTCCTCGACGTCCTGCACCGTCAGCTGGCGCGCCGCCAGGGCCTTGCGATCCAGCCACACGCGCATGGCATAGCGCCGTTCGCCGCCGATGCGGATGCTTGCAACACCCGGCACCACCGACAGCCGATCGACCAGATAACGGTCCGCATAGTCGGTCAGCTCCAGCTGGGTGCGTGTGGCACTGGTCAGTGCCAGCCACATCACCGGCTCGGACGATGTATCGACTTTCGCGATCTGCGGCTGCTCGGCTTCTTCGGGCAGCTGTCGCACGACCCGCGCGACGCGGTCGCGCACGTCATTCGCCGCCGACTCGATGTCGCGATCCAACGCGAACTCGATGGTCACGCGCGAACGCTCGTCGAAACTGGATGACCGCAACGTCTCGACCCCTTCCAGGCCGGCGATCTGATTTTCGATCAGCTGGGTGATCTTCGATTCGATGACCGAGGCCGACGCGCCTCGATACACCGTGTCGATACTGACGATGGGCGGCTGTACGTTCGGGGTTTCGCGCACCGTGAGCCGGCTCAGCGCCATCAAGCCGATGATGGTCAGCAACAAGCTCACCACCATCGCGAAGACGGGGCGGCGAACGGAGATTTCCGAGAGGATCATGATGCGGCCTGGGGAGCTTCTGCCGAACGCGCGACCACCGGCGTGCCGTTGTGCACGTTCATCGTGCCATCGACGATGACATCGTCCTGCTCGGTCACGCCTTTGAGAATCTCGACCTCGCCGGGCCGGCGACGGCCGACGGTCACTTCACGTTTCTGAGCGCGGCCCTCCGCGACGACGAAGACGAAATGCCGGCTGTCCTCCGGCACGATCGCCGTCTCGGGCAGCATCAGCGCCTTGCCTTCGGAGCGCACCAGGCGCAGGGTCATGAACATGCCGGGGCGCAAGCGGCCATCCTGGTTGTCGACGAACGCGCGCACTACGACGGAACGCGTCGTGGGATCGACGCGCGTGTCGACGCTGTCGACACGGCCTTTGAAGGTGGCGTTCGGATAAGCGGTGCTCTTGGCCTCGACCGTCAAGCCGGGCTTCAGGCTGGAAAGAAACAATTCCGGCACGGCGAAATCGATCTTCACGACGCTCAGATCGTCGAGCGTGGTGATGACGCCGCCCGGGCTCACGAGGCTGCCCAGGCTCACATTGCGCAGGCCGACGCGTCCGCTGAACGGCGCGGTGATGATCCGATCCCGGAGCCGCGAGCGCGCGGCGGCGACCCGAGCCTGGTTGGCGAGCATGGTCGCTTCGAGCTGATCGAGCTGCGCTTCGGACAGCGCCTGGGTCTGGAACAGCTCCTGACTGCGCTTGTACTGGCTGCGACTGTCCCGCTCGGCCGCTTCGGCGGCGGCGACATCGGCCAGCGCCTCCATGTTGTCGAGCTCGACCAGCACGTCGCCCTTGCGGACCTGCTTGCCTTCCTCGAAATGAATGGCGATGACCCGATCGGCGATCTTGGCGGTGATGTCGACCGATTCCTTGGCGCGCACGGTACCGAGCGCTTCGACCTCCAGCGCGAAATCCTTGAGCTTGGGGGGAGCCGTCACGACCGGCACTTCGCGCGCGCCGGGAGCGCGTGCGCCAGCCGGACCCTGGCCCGCGTCAGAGCCGGAACGCCCGAAGTAATACCAGGCGCCGGCGCCGAGCACGACAGCCAGCGCCACCGCCACGATGCTATTGCGATTCACGAAGTCCGCCACGAATGTCAGCCGGAGGAGTCCACCATTCTCCCAGCTGCGATGCAGCTTGTCTCCGCAACGTTCATGCGAATATTTGCGCGGCCGTTTGCAAACGTTGCAAAGAATCGCAAAACATAGCGTTTGCGCCGCGACTCAGAAATTCGAGCCGCGGCAACGGGCCCTGGCTGACAGAAACGTAATGTTTTAAATCGTCGGCTCGGCGTCCGAAGCGTCCGGGATTCCCTCAAACAGCGGGGTCGAGAGATAGCGCTCGGCGGTATCCGGCAGCATCGCCAGAATGACCGAGCCCTGCGGCGCCTTCTGCGCGACCTTCAACGCAGCGGCCACCGTGCCGCCGGCGGAAATGCCACAGAAGATGCCTTCCTTCGATGCCAGCTGACGCGAAGTCTGAATGGCTTCGTCATCGGTCACCGTCAGAATTTCGTCGGCCACCGCGCGATTGAGCACGCCCGGCACGAAGTCCGGCGTCCAGCCCTGAATCTTGTGCGGCTTGAACTCGGCACCCGCGAGCAGCGATGCCGACGCCGGCTCGGCCGCGATGATGCGGACATCGGGACGCGCCTTCTTGATCATTTCGCCGGCGCCCGTGAGCGTGCCGCCCGTGCCCCAGCCGGTGACCCAGAAATCGAGCTTGCGGCCGGCGAAGTCGCTCAGGATCTCGGGGCCGGTGGTGTTGCGGTGATATTCCGGGTTGGCCTGGTTCTCGAACTGCCGCGCCAGGAACCAGCCATGCTTTTCGGACAGCTCTTTCGCCTTGCGCACCATGCCGGAGCCGCGCTCCGCGGCCGGCGTGAGAATCACCTTGGCGCCGAGCAGGCGCATGATCTTGCGACGCTCCACCGAGAACGTCTCGGCCATGACCGCGACGAACGGATAACCCTTGGCGGCGCACACCATCGCCAGGGCGATACCCGTGTTGCCCGAGGTCGCTTCGACGACGGTCTGGCCCGGCTGCAAGGTGCCGCGGCGCTCCGCGTCCTCGATGATGGCGATGGCCAGGCGATCCTTGACCGACGCCATCGGATTGAAGAACTCGCACTTGGCGTACAGCGTGACGTGCGCTGGCGCGAGCCGGTTGATCTTGACGATGGGGGTGCGGCCGATGGTGCCGAGAATGTTGTCGTAGATCATGGCGGGGAACTACTTGGTTTTGGGGGAGGAGCGGCAGATTGCGCGCAGCCCGAAACGGCGTCAATAACCGGCTGTTCGATCGACGCCGGATCGGGGCTCCGCGACGCCTATTTGACGTCGCGCTCGCGTAACCAGCCGGCAATCCGGTCCGGAATCTGCCGCTGTGCCGTGCCGCTCACATAAATACCGATGTGACCGCCCTGAAACTCGTGCGTGCTGTAGTCGCAGCTTGCAGTGAGCTCGCCCAACGGCTTGCTGCTCGACGGCGGCACCAGATGATCCTGCAGCGCATAGATGTTCAGCAACGGCATGGTGATCTGTTGCAGATCCACCCGGCGGCCGCCGACCTCCAGCGTGCCATGCTTCAGCCGGTTCTGTTGCACGAACAGCGTCAGGAACTGGCGGAACATCTCGCCGGCCTGATCCGGGCTGTCGAAGATCCACTTTTCCATGCGCAGGAAATTCTCCAGCGCCGCGCCGCTGGTCTTCGGATCGTTGAGCTGATGCAACAGGTCGACATACTTCTGACTGTTGAGCCGGAACGGCATCAGGCTGACGAACAAGGCATTGAGTGCATCGCCCGAAACATTGCCGCTGGCCGCGACCAGCGCATCCACGTCCACATGTTTCGCCCACTTGGTCAGCAGGTTCTCCGGGGTGTGGAAATCCACCGGCGTCACCATCGTGATCAGATTGCGCAGCCGCTGCGGATGCAGCGCCGCGTAGCACAAGCTCATCGAGCCGCCCTGACACACGCCGAGCAGGTTGATTCGATCCAGCCCGCTCGCCTTGCGCACGAAGTCCACACAATGTGGCAGATAGCGCAGCACGTAGTCTTCCAGCGCGAGATAACGATCGGCGCCGTCGGGGTAACCCCAGTCGATGAGATAAACATCCACGCCCCGCTGCAGCAGGCCGCGAATCAGGGAGCGATCGGCCTGCAGATCCATCATGTACGGGCGATTGACCAGCGCGTAGCAGATCAGCAGCGGCGTGCGCACCCGATTCTCGGGCGCCATGACTTCCGACGGCCGGTAGCGATACAAAGTGACCTTCTCTTCAGTGAAGACCGCGTCTTTGGCGCAGCTGCCAATGGTGACATCACCGGCATTGGCGAGCGCCGCGAGCCCCTGCGACATGCGGCGCATGAAATCGTTGGTGACAGCAGCGAGCTCGGCCGAGCCGGGAGTGACTTCGCTCACGATCGTTCCTCACGCGCAGCCGCGCCTGGAGTGGTTTCGTTCATGGTGTCTCTTCGCCGCGCCCGGCGGCCAACTGCGCTTCCAGCGTAGCGATACGCTCGCGCAATTCACGGATTTGCTTATGCACCGTGTTCAACTCGGAGCGCGTCGGCAGATCGAAATGTTTCAACGCGCGCTCCAACACCCCCTGTTGACGCACCTTCAGGCGGATGGCGGCATTGCCCAGCTGCGCTTGCAGCTTGCAGTACGACTCGCTGTGCGCGACCTGTGCGAACACTTTCTCTCCGCACTCCACCCACAAGTTATATAGCTCTCGATAGTCCTCGACGCCCGGCGCGGCGCCGCCGTGCTGCTCACGGCGTTCGCGAATCGCGGTTTCCAGCAGCGCCAGCGCATCGGTCTGAACTTTGGCCCACACGGTGCGCAGCTCTTGTTCGAGATGCTGATATTCGGACTGCGCGGCCAGCAGCTCGCGCCACGCTTCGGTCTGCTCGCGCGCCAGCCCCATGGCAGGCAATCGCGAGATCAAGTCGGCAAATTGACGAGTCGCGCCCTCGCCCGCCGCAGCGGCACCGGCCCAAGTGCCTTGCCAGGCGTTGAGCATCTCCTCGCCGAATTTCAGCGGTGTCTCGGCAGCGGCGGAGCCGCTCGCGCTCCGTTGCACGAACTGCTGCCAACCCTGCAGATAGGCCTGTCCTGCTTCCAGCCAGCGCATGCCGAGATCGCGATACTGATCCGAATCGCCTGTGCCGCCCGCAGCGCCTGCTGCGTCCGCGCCGGGCATGCCAGCACGACGCAACTGCTCGCGCTGTTGCTCGATCCAGGCCTGGATCCAGTCGGATCCGTCGTTTTTCGACTCGGTCATTGCCGCTTCCCGTCGCTCATCGACGCGGCATTATCAATGGTCTACGAGCCCCGCGCATCTATGTGGTGCAAGTCTGTTGCACCGCCAAATGCGCGTCGTTACAGTAGCCCGCCCCCACGCCGTGGCGCGGGTCGCATTGTGTCCACATGCCGGAGCGCGCCAAAAGCCCGTCGAGCTGAGCATGAGCGAAGAACGACTGATCAAGAAATATGCGAACCGTCGCCTGTACGATGCTGCGCAGAGTCGCCATATCACGATCGACGACATCCGCAACATGGTGATCGCCGGCACGCGCGTGAAGGTGATCGAGGACAAGACCAACGAGGACATCACGCGGCTCGTGCTGCTGCAGGTGATCGCCGATCAGGAACAATTCGGCCGCCCCATCCTTTCGACCTCATTGCTCGAATCGATGATCCGCTTCTATGGCAATTCCATGCAGAGCTACTTCAGCAGCTACCTCGAGAAGAGTGTCGAGACCTTCATCCGGCAGCAGGAAGTCATGCAGGCGCAGCTGAATCGGACCATGGGCCCCGGCAGTGGCGCGCCCAATCCGCTCGCCGAGCTGGCTCGACAGAACCTCGAGCTGTGGGCCAAGATGCAGGAGACGCTGCTCGCGACGTTCGCGCCGCCCCGCGATCCGGGCCGCGACACTCAATCCAACAACACCAAGAGCAAGACCGGCGGCCGGACTCCCGAGAGCGACGCCGACGAGCCCTGACGCTCCGCCCGCGCACGCATGCCGCTGAAGATCAGTTTCGTCGCTTCCGAAGTCACTCCGCTGGCCAAGACCGGCGGGCTCGCCGATGTGGCCGGCGTCTTGCCGCGCCATCTGCATGCGCTGGGGCACGACGTGCGGGTGTTCATGCCTCTGTATTCGAGCATGAGCCACGGCGCTGTGCGAGACGCATCGCCGATGGCTACAGCGCGCGACGTGCCGTTGTCGCTGGGCGCGCATCGTTATTCATTCACGATTCTCGAATCGCGGCTGCCGGACTCCTCGGTGCCTTTGTATCTGGTGCACTGCCCGGAAGTTTACGATCGGCCCTCGATCTATACGTCGGGGATCGACGAGCATCTGCGCTTTCTGGTCTTGCAACGAGCCACGCTCGACGCCTGCCAGCGCATGCAGTTCGCGCCGGACATCCTGCATTGTAATGACTGGCACACGGCGCTGATGCCGATGATGCTCAAGAGTGTGTACGCCTGGGACCGTTTGTTCGGGGCCACACGCTCGGTGCTGTCGATTCATAACATCGGCTATCAAGGCGTGTTCCCCGCGAGCACCACTTATGACCTCGGCGGCGTCGTGAGCCACCTGGTCTCGCCGGAAACGTTGGCCGGCGGCGCGTTCAACTGGCTGCGCGAAGGCGTGCGCCATGCGCATCGAGTCACGACGGTCAGCCCGACTTACGCGAAGGAGATCTGCACGCCCATTGGCGGCCACGGCCTGGATGGCGTGCTTCGCTCACGCACCGACGGCGTGGTCGGCATCTTGAACGGCGTGGACTACAGCGACTGGAATCCCGCCACCGACCGCTATTTGAAACATCACTATTCGCCGGAGAACCTGTCGGGCAAGCGCTTCACCAAGCGCTCGCTGCTCGACTGGTTGAATCTGGCGGTGGGCGACAGCACCCCGCTGATGGGCGTGATCTCGCGCATGACGGTGCAGAAAGGCTTCGACTTGTTGTTCGATTCGCTGCCCCGGATCCTGGAGACGCGCGACATGAGCCTGGTCGCGCTCGGCAGCGGGGAGGCGCACTACGAAAACTTCTTCGCCCACCTGCAACATCGATTCCCGGACCGGGTCGTGTTCCATCGCGGCTACAACGAAGAGCTGTCGCATCTGATCGAAGCGGCCAGCGACATGTTTCTGATGCCCTCGCAGTACGAGCCGTGCGGGCTGAATCAGATGTACAGCTTGAAGTACGGTACCGTGCCCATCGTCCGGCGCACCGGCGGCCTGGCCGATTCGGTGCAGATGTGGGATCCGGCTGCGCGCCAGGGCACCGGCATCGTGTTCAACGATTTCGATGTGCCGGCGGTGCAGTGGGCCATTCACACCGCGCTCGACTTCTTCAAGGATCAGGACGGCTGGATCCAGCTCATGCGCAACGGCATGGCTCAGGATTTCTCCTGGGATCGGCAGACCGGCGAGTACGTGAAGCTGTATCGCGAGCTCACCGGCAAGCGGGATTAGTTATTTCATCACCGCGAGATTGACGCTGCCGCTTTCCGAGAACGGAATCTTTTTCAGGAAACGAATGTCGGTGAGCAGCTTGCCCTCGACCGTGTAATTCACCTGGGTGCGCCCATTCAGCCGCGACAGCAGCCGGCCGACGCCGCTGACGAAGTTGGTCCGCACCGTCACGTCGAAATCGGTCTCGCCATTGGCCGGCACCACGAACGGCCTGTTCAGCTTGCCCTCGGCGAACCCGTCGCCTTCCAGGAACAGCTTGTAGTCCAGGCCCGTGATCGGCAGCTCGCGATCGTTCGGGTTCTCGACGTTCATGCGCACCAGGAACTGCTGATTGAAAATGTCCGCCGACGTCATCGCGACGCTGACCAGGGCCAGCCGCGGCGCCTGCAGCTCGGGGCGCAAGGAGCTGCAGCCATTGACGCCGACGATCAGCGCGAGGACCAGCAGGCAACGGGCGAGAAGCTTGTTCATCGGTTCCCCCAAGAGCACTGGGGGCGAAGGATAGCAGAGGGCGGCGCCAGGATTATGTGACGCAGCCCCTCGCCTTCAACCGCTCTACGGTTGCTGCAAGCGAGCCAGCATGTCTCGCGTCACCAGCGCGACGCCCTGTTCGCTCATGTAGAAACGCCGGGCATCCTCTTCGTAATTGACGCCGATCTGTGTGCCCGGGGGCACGACGCCGCCGGTGTCGACGATGGCGCGCTTGATGACGCTGCCGGCACCGACGACCACGTCGGGAAAGATGACCGAGCGCTCGATATAACTGCGTTCATCGACGCGCACGTTCGAGAACAGCAGCGATTGGTTCACCGTCGCACCCGAGATGATGCAGCCGCCGGACACCATCGAGTTGATCGCCATGCCGCGCCGGCCGTCCTCGTCGAGCACGAACTTCGCGGGTGGATACTGGCGCTGGTAGGTCCAGATCGGCCACTGCTCGTCATAGATGTTCAGCTCCGGATTGACGTACACCAGCTCCATGTTCGCGTCGTAGAACGCATCGACCGTACCGACATCGCGCCAGTAGTGCTGCACGCGTGTCTCGTTGTCCGTGAATGGATACGCAATCACTTTGTGGCTGGTGAGCGCGCCGGGAATGATGTTCTTGCCGAAGTCGTGCGAGGTGCCCGGCCGCTTGGCCTGCTCTTCGAGCAATCGATACAGCAGGCTGGCCTTGAACACATAGATACCCATGGATCCGAGCGCCATGTGCTCGCGGCCCGGAATCCCTTCGGGCTCCTTGGGCTTCTCGGAAAATTTGGTGATGCGATAGTCCGGATCGACGCTCATCACGCCGAACGCGGTGGCCTGCTCTCGCGGCACCTCGACCACACCGACCGTGATATCCGCGCGCTTCGCCACGTGCGAGGCCAGCATCACGCCGTAGTCCATCTTGTAGATGTGATCGCCGGCCAGCACCAGGATGTGCTTGGGATTGTGCAGCTTGATGATCTGCAGGTTCTGATACAGCGAGTCGGCCGTGCCGCGGTACCAGAAGTCGCCCATCTGTTGTTGCGCCGGAATGATCTCGACGAACTCGCCGAACTCGCCGCGCAGATAGCCCCAGCCGCGCTGGATGTGCTGAATGAGCGAGTGGGCCTTGTACTGCGTCATCACCTGGATGCGGCGGATGCCCGAGTTGACGCAGTTCGACAGCACGAAGTCGATGATGCGGAACTTGCCGCCGAACGGCGTGGCCGGCTTGCAGCGAAAATCGGTGAGATGCTTGAGGCGCTCGCCGCGGCCGCCCGCCATGATCACCGCCAGCGTATTGCGCGTGATGCGGCTGACGTAGCGACGCGTCCTGGCCTGCGTCTCGGAGCGTCGTTGGACCTGACCTTCCTTCGATCGAGCGGGCTCTGCTCTATCGTCCATATCACGAAATCTCGCTTCGCGTCGGGCCGTCCCGTCGGCACGGAGACCAGCCGTTGAGTTGGCCGACCGCAGTGTCGGCGACGACCGCAGCCGCTTGCCTCGCAGGCGCGGCTTCGGCATTGTGGGTTGCTCGCCATCCTCGGCCTCGAAGGCTCCGGGAGGGTGAGGCTCCGGCGCCACAGTTTGCCGGAACCCCGCATCCACAGTAAGCATACTGGCATGCTGCAACGGTTCTATAACGACGTCGTCCTCGCGCTCGGACATGACTGCGGCTCCTCGCACCTTGCGGGCCGGCGTCGCTGTCAGCCCGCAGTAACGATCATCTTGGGATTAACGTTGGGACTGTCCTGCAAGGTCCATGCTCAGTCGCCGGCGGAAGTGCCTGACAACGCTAACAAAGCGGCAGTCGCCGCGACCTGCCTGCCGGACGGCGGTGGATATCTGAAGGCCAGGCTGTCGGGCGCGGTGCAGGCAGAGCTCGTTTGGGGCAACGACGACACCGAGTGCACCGGCGCCGTGCGCCCTGACGGCGGTATCCGAGTACGGTTCAGTCACACGGACGGCGCCGACGGCGGCCGTCTGGTGCTGCTGTTCGGCGTTGCCGGCTTGCGCGAAGGCCAATCGGCCCGGGCGCTGCCGGTCAACGTCACTGTCATACGAGAGGGCCTGGGCGAGTTCTACAGTACCCAGGGCGATAACAAGTGCACCCTCGATGAGGTGCGGCAGGAGCCGCTGGTCGGTATTCCACACCGCACCCGCTCGTACCGCATCACCGCGCGGGGCTTCTGTACACATCCGGCCCGGGCGGTGCGCGGCGAGGGGGTCATCCTCCTGTCACGCTTCGATTACGCAGGCCGGATCGACTTCGACACCGAGGACAACGATGAAACACTTGAAGGGGCAGCGATGACGGCCCAGCTCACGACGGCACAGCAATGACCACGAAGTCCACCCTCTCTGCCTGGCGGCTCGCCCCGGCGTTTTTGATCTGCATACATCTGGCTGGCGGGGCCCTCGCCGCCGACGCCCCGAGCGGCCAGTCGCCTCCCAATGTCACGGTCAGCGATCTGGATCGAGTGTTCCAGCGCTCGGCCATTCAGATCGCAACCCCGGACGCGCGCCTGCATCGTTTCAACAGCTGGATCGCGGATGACGATCAGCGCCGGGCGCGCGGCCTGATGTACATCAAGCAGCTGCGGCCGGACGACTCCATGCTGTTCATCTATCCGCAGCCTCAACCGGTGGCCATGTGGATGAAGAACACCTACGTATCGCTGGACATGCTGTTCGTCGCCCCCGACGGCAAGGTGATCAAGGTGGTCCAGAACACCGAGCCGCTGTCGCTGAAGACGATCGAATCCGGCGGTATAGTGCTGGGCGTGGTCGAGTTACCCGCCGGCACGGCGGCGCGCCTGAAGATTGCGCCCGGCGCCCAGGTGATTCACGCCGCGCTCACAGCGCCCCGACCCTGACGTCCCAGCCTCAACGTGTTTCAAGGAAGCCCCATGCGTATGGCGATTGGCTCATCGACAGGTCTGCTCGTCCTGGCGCGCCGGGGCAATTGAGCCGCCCAGCGAACCATGCTCGATCTGCCCGGCCACCCCATCATCGACAAGACCGCCCTGGTAGGCGGCTGTCTGCGCCTGCCTTTGCGGCTCGATGCGCAGCGGCTTGCAGCCGAGGTCGCGGCGCTGCCGGCGACTTTGTGGGGCTCGACGGGCGGACGGGTCGGCGTCCATCGCAACGCCGAGGCTTTGTTTCTTCGGGGTTATGCTCCGGCGCAAGGAGCCTTGCCCATCGAGGATCGTGAGCCGCTCGCGCTGCTGCCTTACGCGCGCGAGATCATCGAGCAATTGATTCCCGCCCCGCCGCAGCGATGTTTGCTCGCCCGCATGCCGGGCGGGGTATCCATCGATCCGCACATCGATCGTGCACCGTATTTCGCCAAGACGCTGCGGCTGCATTTCCCGGTCGAATCGCATGAGCTCGTCTTCATGATCGCGGGCGAGCTCACCTATCGCATGCAGCCGGGCGAGATCTGGGTGTTGAACAACAGCGCGCCGCACGCAGTATGGAATGCGGATCCGGATCGTTCGCGCACCCACATGATTTGTGACTTCCTGCCCACGCCCGCGCTGCTGGCGCTCATGGCCTCAGGCGAGCGCCATCTCGGCCGGCACGACCCCGCGGTCGAGCAGCATTTCGCCACGCACGCCGCGGGATGATCGTCACCCCTCGGTTCGTCTTCCTGCACCTGCATAAGTCCGGCGGCACTTTTGTAAACGCCGGTCTGGTGCAATACGTCGCGGGTGCCAGGCAGATCGGCTACCACCTGCCCCGCAGCATGCTCCCGGCACAGTTCAGCGCGTTGCCGTTGCTGGGGCTGGTCAGAAATCCTTGGAGCTACTACGTCTCGTGGTACAGCTTTCAGCGCTCGCGACCGCGGCCGAATGCGCTGTTTCAAACGCTGAGCCAGGGCGGCACGCTGGATTTCGCCGGGACCATTCGGAACATGCTGAATCTGGACCGCGACCAAGCACTGCTGGATCGAGTGCTCGCGGCGCTGCCTGCGGCCTACATCAATCAAGGACTGAATCTGCCCGGCTTCGCGCTGGCACCCATTCGCGGCAGCGGCCTGGGCTTTTATTCGTTCCTGTATCGATATTTGTATGGTCCCGATGTCACGGCCGTAAGGCTGGCGCGCATGGAACATTTACGCGTCGAGGTGCCATTGCTGTTGGAAGCGGCGGGCGAGCCTGTGACATCAGCGCTGCGCGATTACATGAGCACCGCGCCGGCACTGAACACTTCGGAGCATGCGCCTCATCGCCAGCTCTACGATGCCGAGCTGGCGCAACTGGTCGCCGAGCGCGATCGGTTCGTCATCGAGCGTCACGGCTACTCGTTTCAGTAGCCGCGCACCAGCTATTGTTTGCCCATGCGCGGACGACGTTCCAGCGCCTTGAGCTGGAGCTCGTTGTCTGCCCGCAGCTGCTCCCATTCGCGCGCAGTCATGCATGAAGTCTTGTGCCGCAGGCGGGAGCCGGTCTGCTGGTCGCGACGGCACAGCAGGATCTGACCATTCTCGTTTTTGATCTGATAGCCGGCCTTTTGCATCGCCATGATCTTGTCGGCGTCGAGCTCGCCTTCCAGCGGGTTCTCTTTAGCGGCAGGCGTGGAGGCAACCGGCGTCTCACTGACGGGCTTGGCCTCGGCCGGCGGCGGCGCCGGGGTTGCGGCTTGCGGTGCCACGGGTTGCGCCGGCGTGACCTCCTGTCCCAAAACCTGACCCGTCGCGCCCGCCGCGACCATCAGCAACCAGACCTGACGAAGCATCATGATCGACTCTCCTTGAGCCTTACTCCGAACGCAGTACTCGCAATCTATCCCACGTTGCCTGAACCGACGGTAACACCGGCGCAATCTGCGCTTCATTCGCGCGCCACTTGTCCGCGGAAGGTGCGGTCAGTGTGTAACGTGAAGGTGGCAGAGGCGCGGACAAACGTTGCGCCAGCGCTGAATCTACCGGCAATCGCAGGAACTCGCATAGCTTACCGATGGTGCCGGGCGGATCGCGAAGCAAGTCATCATATTGCACCACGGCCCAGCGTTCATGGCCCAATGGTGTCAGATCATCGAGGATCCGGGCATTGGTTTGCTGCCATTGCCACGCCGCAATCTCGGCCAGCGGACGGCCGTTCATGGCGCGCCAGCCCGGCGGCAGCAGCATCGACCAGGGGCCGTCGAAGCCTTCCAGCTTGGGATAAGTACGCCACTGGCCGGAACGCCACGCTTCCATGATGCTGCTGATGTTTTCACGCGGATCCCGCCAGAGGAACACGAACCGCGCATCTGGAAAAATGCGATCGAAGAACGGAATGCGCAATGCGTTCTTGGGCGTCTTCTCCAGGAACCGACGCTCGCCCGGCTCCTGCAACGGCTGGCCGCCGTGATCCTGCAGACGCGACAGAATCTGCTCGCGAATGTCCTCCGCAATGGCGTCAGTGACATGGTCTGCAGTCAGCCGATTGGAATCGACGCCCGGTGCGCCCGGCCGCAGGGCCTCGATGCCCTCCACCAGCCAGTGCGCCTCACCGCCCACCGTGCACAGTTGCGAGCTCGCCGCCAATGTTTCGAACAGCAGCGTGCTGCCGGAACGCGGCGCCGCCACGATGAAAATGGGCGCCTCGATCTTGGCCTTACGTGCCCGCGACGGCTGCAGTGTCTTCGGAGTGGTCACCGACCCCTGGGGCAACGAAAGCATCGCGCGCAACACTCGCCCCTCGAGCACCTGATGGGCCGCCACGCGATTGGTGCGCATCATCAAACCTTCCGACAACTCGCGTGACGTGTTTCGAATGCTGTCCCGAAGGCGGGTGAACTCCGGCCAGCCGTCCGGCTCGTCGCCATACAACGCGTACAGCTGCCGCCAGTCCTTGCAGAAAGCTTCCAGCATGCCGTGATATCGAACGAGACGCGCCCGACCGTCCGGAATGCCCTCCTGAGGTACCAGCTCCGAGCGCAGATCCATAATCAGGAAATCCACTTCGCCCGGCGTCATGACCGCCGCAAGCTTCGCCCGCTCCATGAGTGGCATCATTTGACGCTCCGGAACGTAGGGCACGTAACGCACCTGCGCGCCGGGATTGTCACTTTGCGCGACCAGCTGCCAGAAGTTGGCGCTGCCCGAAGTGTCGGCCACCAGATGAATGCGCTCATCGGGCGTGAAGTTCTCGACTCGATGCGAGCGCCAGTTGTCGAACACCCACGCCTCGCCCGCCGCCATGTGCACGACTTGATCGGCGCAATAGAAGCGCACTTCCGGGCGCGTCACGATCGGGATGTGCAGGCGTACGCGCGTGAACCAGTGATAGTTGATATCGGCGTGCTCGGGCACGATCGCACCGGGTGCGAGTCGCAACAGCCTCGAACGACTCCACACGACGCCGAGGCTCGCCAGAATCTGGCGAATGTACGGCGACTGCTGGAGATGTGGCGTCGCCAGCATGCGGCCGCTGACGTCGTCGTTCTCGCCACCGTCCACGCTGATCAGACGGGCGGCGCTGTTGCCCTTGATGTCGTTCGGGTGCCGCACCCATGCCTGTGCCGGCAAGGCTGCCACCTCCGCACGCAGCCGCTCGACATCGAAGCGCAGCGGCAATCGATAGAAAGGCTTGGGCAGGCGCATTACGCTGCCTCCGCCGCCTTCCGGAAATCTCCCATGGACGGCACGAGCAACTCGATGGCGCGACGCTCGGCTTCCGTCAGATGCGGATTCCAGATATCCAAGATCAGCACGACGCGCGTGCGGTCGCTGCGATTCCACGCCTCGTGCTCGTAGGTGTCGTCGAAAACGACGGCGCGCCCTTCGCGCCACTCGTGCACTTCACCTCCCACATTCAGCGC
>Ga0164243_10008711_pt1 | contig 14916 bp, 16 predicted proteins | sample OricompcompostOP_FD_108781 | JGI IMG/M metagenome (GOLD analysis project Ga0164243, IMG submission 108781) | Organic Plus compost microbial communities from Emeryville, California, USA - Original compost - Organic plus compost (OP) | ecosystem: Engineered > Solid waste > Mixed feedstock >... | reverse complement strand
GTTCTTCCGCAGCCGCGACGGGGGCGCGCTGAAGCTGTCGGGCGCCACGTCGAGCCCGCGCCGCCGCGACGAGGCCCCGCCGCCGGTGGACGCGTGCCTGGCGGAGGCGGCCGCCCGGCGCACCGCGGGGGCCCGCTAGGTCCGGAGCCTAGTCCTCGTCCTCGCCGGGCTTGGGCGGCTTCCTCAGGAACATGTCGGCGTCGGCCTCGGCCAGGACCTGCTCGGCGGAGGAGGCGCCCAGGATCTCGCGCACGCCGCAGCTGGCCCGCACGAAGATGTCCGCGCCGTTGAACGGCACCGGCTCGGCGGCGATGGCGCCCACCAGGCCCAGCGCCTTGGCCGCGGCCGCCGCCCCGGTGGTGCGGGTCAGGATCACGCCGAACTCGTCGCCGCCGAGGCGGCCGACCACGTCGGAACGGCGCACCTGGCCGGTCAGGCGCTCGGCGACCGCGGTGAGCACCGCGTCCCCGGCCGGGTGGCCGTAACGGTCGTTGACGGCCTTGAAGCCGTCCAGGTCGAAGAACAGCAGCGCCCCCGAGCCGCCGTAGCGCTCCAGCCCCGCGATGGTCCGCTTCAGCTCGCGCACGAAGGCGCGCCGGTTCAGCACGGGGGTGAGGACGTCGGCGTCGGCAAGCTCCTCGGCGCGGCTGAGCCTCGCCCTGAGGTCCGCGACCTCCTGGCGCAGGGCCGCGATCTCGCGGTCGCGCGGGTCGACCCCGTCGAGCGTCTCGGCGGCGGCGGTGGAGGCGCGAATCGCCATACGGCGATGCTATAGACATCGGTTGCCTCGGCAAGGCCGGCGCCTATACTCCGCGCCCTTCCAAAGGGGCCCTCCCGCCAGGAACCGCCGAATGACGCCGCGACAAGCCGGCTCCGCTCCTCCCGTCGCCATCATCATGGGCAGCCGCTCGGACTGGCCGACCATGAAGGCGGCCGCCGAGAGCCTGGACGAGCTGAAGGTCCCCTACGAGGCCAGGGTGGTGTCCGCCCACCGCACGCCCGAGCGGATGTTCGCCTTCGCCAAGGGCGCCCGGGCGGCCGGGTTCAAGGTGATCATCGCCGCGGCCGGCGGGGCCGCGCACCTGCCGGGCATGACCGCCTCGCTCACCGACCTGCCGGTGCTGGGCGTGCCGATCGCCTCCAAGACCCTGGACGGGCTCGATTCGCTGCTGTCGATCGTGCAGATGCCCGGCGGCATCCCGGTGGGGACGCTGGCGGTGGGCCAGGCCGGGGCGCGCAACGCCGGCATCCTGGCCGCGCGCATCCTGGCGCTCGGCGACCCCGGGCTCGCCGAGCGGGTAGAGAGCTTCCAGCGCCGCATGGCCGAGGCCGTGCCCGAGACGGTGGAAGACGCCTGATGGCCGGCTTCCCGCTCCCGCCCGGCTCCACCATCGGCGTGCTCGGGGGCGGGCAGCTCGGCTGGATGCTGGCGCTGGCCGCCTCGCGGCTGGGCCTGAACACCGCGGTCCTGGATCCAGACCCCGCCTGCTCGGCCTCGCGCGTGGCGGTGAAGACCATCGCCGCCGACTACGCCGATCCGGAGGGCCTGAAGGCCCTGGCCGAGGCCTGCGACGTGGTCACCTTCGAGTTCGAGAACGTGCCGGCCGCCGCCGTGGAGCGGCTCGCGGCGCTGAAGGTCCCGGTCGCGCCCGGGGCGCGGGCGCTGGCGGTGGCGCAGGACCGGCTGGAGGAGAAGACCTTCCTCAACGGCGTGCACGCCCCGACCGTCGCCTTCCGCGGCGCGGACAGCGCCGCCGAGGCGGCCGAGGCCGCCGCCGAGCTCGGGGCGCCGTGCCTGATGAAGACCCGCCGCGAGGGCTACGACGGCAAGGGCCAGCGCTGGGTCGAGCACGCCTCGGAGGCGGCCCGGGCGTTCGAGGCGCTGGGCGGGCGCCCGGTGATCCTGGAGGCGCCGGCCGACTTCGTGCGCGAGCTGTCGGTGATCGCCGCGCGCAGCCGCTCGGGCGAGATCGCCTGCTTCCCGCTGGGCGAGAACCATCACGAGAACGGCGTCCTGCGGCGCACCCACGCCCCGGCCAAGGCCTCGGCGTCGCTGGTGGAGCACGCCGAGCAGATCGCCGCCCGCATCCTGTCGGCCCTGGACTACGTCGGGGTAATGGGGGTGGAGCTGTTCGAGCTGAAGGACGGGCGGCTGCTGGTCAACGAGATCGCGCCCAGGGTGCACAACTCCGGCCACTGGACCCTGGACGGCTGCGAGGTGGACCAGTTCGAGCAGCACGTGCGCGCCGTCGCCGGCTGGCCGCTCGGCCCGACCGCCCCGCTCGCCCGCACCGAGATGACCAACCTGCTGGGCGCGGAGGTCGAGGGCTGGAAGAAGCTGGCGGCCGACCCGGACGCGCGCCTGTGGCTCTACGGCAAGGGCGAGCCGCGCCCGGGCCGCAAGATGGGCCACGTGAACCGGCTGTTCCCGCTGAAGGACTGAATCGTCCCGTCCGCCCGCCGGGATGCGCGGGCGGGATCCGGGATCAGCGCCCCGGGGCGTGGCCCGCGTCGGCGCCGGCCGGGTCGAGCAGGCGGTGGGCGTGGATGATGAAGTAGCGCATCAGGGCGTTGTCCACCGTGGCCTGGGCCTTGGCCCGCCAGGCCTTCAGCGCCTCGGCGTAGTTGGGATAGGCGCCCACCAGGTCGACCTTGGAGAGGTCCCGGAACTCGGTGGAGTCGACGCTCTTCAGCTCCCCGCCGATGACGATGTGCAGCAGCTGACGGTCGTCGGACATCGGTACCTCGGGATTCGGCCTGTCTCAGGCCAGTTCGATATGGCTTACGCGGTCCAGGATCAACGGGTGCAGGCCGGGTCCGGCGCAGATCACGCTCGGCTTGTCCACGGTGGGCTGGTTGTAGGCGAACGCCCGGCCCAGGTGATCGGTGGCCCGGCCGCCGGCCTCGCGCACGATCAGGTCGGCGGCCGCCAGGTCCCAGTCGCACTTGGAGGTGAGGGCGATCACGGCGTCGAACCGGCCCGCCGCCACCAGGGCGATGCGGTAGGCCAGGGAATTGCGCTTCTCGATGCGCATGGCCGGCCAGGGCCGCGGCCAGTGCGGGCCGCGCAGGAAGGGCTCGTCGCCCAGGACGGCGGCGCCCTCGACCTCTTCCCGCTCGCCCACGCCGATGAAGACCCCGTTCAGGCGCGCCCCGCCGCCGGACGCCGCCTCGTAGGTCTCGCCCGCGGCCGGGGCGTAGAGCACCCCCGCGACCGGCGCCCCGTCCTGCACCACCGCGATGGACACGCACCACCAGGGCAGGCCGCGGACATAGGCGCGGGTGCCGTCGATCGGGTCGACGACGAAGGTCCGCTTCGCGGCCAGGCGCGAGGAGTCGTCGCGCGTCTCCTCCGACAGCCAGCCGTAGTCGGGACGGGCGGCGCGCAGGCGTTCCCTGAGCAGCACGTCCACGGCCAGGTCGGCCTCGGTCACCGGCGAGCCGCCGGGCTTGGCCCAGGCCTTCACCTCCCCGTCGAGCAGCTGCAGCGCCAGGTCGCCGGCCTCGCGCGCCGCCGCGCGGATCAGCTCCAGGTCGGGGTCCGGGCCCGGGGTCATCTCCCCGCGATGGCGAGGTCGGGGACCAGGAGCGAGGGGCTGTTGCTCGCTCCGCGGAGCTCCAGGTCCGAGCCCGGGATCAGCCGGGCGTAGATGTCGATCAGGTTGCCCGCCACGGTGATCTCGGTGACCGGATAGGCCCGCTCGCCGTTCTCGAACCAGAAGCCCGAGACGCCGATGGACCAGTCGCCGGTGTTGGCGTTCAGCGACGGGCCGAACATGGAGGTGACCAGAAGGCCCGAGCCGGCGTCCTTCATCAGCCCCCGCAGGTCCCTTTCGCCCGGGGCGACGGTCAGGTTGGACGGGCTGACGCCGGGCGGCCCGGCCGAGCCGCGCGAGGCGTGGCCGGTGGTCTCGAGGCCCAGCTGACGCGCCGAGGCGCAGTTGAGCAGCCAGGTCTTCAGCACCCCGTCCTCGATGATCGCGGTCCGGCGGTTGGCCACGCCCTCGTCGTCGAAGGGGGAGGAGCCCAGGCCGCGGACCCTGTGCGGATCGTCGAAAATGTTCACGCCTGAGGAAAATACCTGCCGGTTCAGCCGGTCCTTCAGGAAGGACACCCCGCGCGCCACCGACGGGCCCGAGATCGCCCCGACCATCGGCCCGATCAGGGAGGCGGCGAGGCGGTTCTCGAAGATCACCGCCGCGGCGCCGCTCCCGATCTTGCGTCCGCCCAGCTGCTCCACCGCGCGCCGGCCGGCCTCGGCGCCGATCGCCTCGGCCGAGGGCAGGTCCGAGCGCCAGCGCGCCGAACGGCCCTCCCAGCCGCGCTCCATGCCCTCCTCGTCGCCGGCGATGACCATGGCCGAACGGGAGGAGCCGGTGGCCCGGTGCTCGCCCGAGAACCCGCCGGAGGTGACCAGCCGCCAGTGCGAGGAGGACCAGCCGGCCGAGCCGCCGTCGGAATTGGTCACGCCCTTCACCGCCCGCGCGGCGTCCTCGGCGGCGCGCGCATCGGCCTCCAGCGCCTCGGCCGAGGGCTCGGAGGGATCGTAGAGGTCCAGCTTCATGGCCAGGGCCTCCGGCCCGGCCAGGCGGTCGGCGGGAGCGAGGCCCGCGTAGGGGTCCTCCGGCGCGAGGCGGGCCATGGCCACGGCCCGCTCCACCAGCTTTCGCCGCGCCTCGGCGGAAACGTCCGAGGAGGACACCGTCGCCTGCCGCTGGCCGATGAAGACCCTGAGGCCGAGGTCGGCGGCCTCTTCGCGCTCCACCTCCTCCAGCGCGCCCAGGCGCACATTGATCGACAGCGACTGGCGCTCGGCCGAAACCGCCTCGGCCGCGTCGGCGCCGGCCTTCAGCGCCGCCTGGACGACGTCGTGCAGCAGGTTCTCATCCATGGGCCGCCATATGGACGGCAGGGCGGGCGGGGGCAAGCCGGACCTCTCCCTCCCCCGCGCCCGGGCGAGGAGACGTCACGTCCAGATCGGCCTGCCGTCGCCGGGCAGGCCGAGGCTCGGCCACTTCTCGGTGACCGCGCGCACCACGTCCTCGTCCATGCGCAGCACCTTGCCCCACTCCCGGTTCGTCTCGCCCGGCCACTTGTCGGTGGCGTCCAGGCCGATCTTGGACCCCAGGCCCGAGACCGGCGAGGCGAAGTCCAGGTAGTCGATCGGGGTGTTCTCCACGACGGTGATGTCGCGGGCCGGGTCCATGCGGGTGGAGAGGGCCCACATGACGTCCTTCCAGTCGCGCGCGTCGATGTCGTCGTCCACCACGATCACCCACTTGGTGTAGGTGAACTGGCGCAGGTAGGACCACACGCCCATCATCACCCGCTTGGCGTGGCCGGCGTAGGCCTTCTTCATCGACACCACGGCGATGCGGTAGCTGCAGCCCTCCGGGGGCAGCCAGAAGTCCACCACCTCCGGGAACTGCTGCTGGAACAGGGGGATGAACACCTCGTTCAGCGCCTCGCCGAGCACCGAGGGCTCGTCGGGAGGGCGGCCGGTGAAGGTGGTCAGGTAGATCGGGTCCCTGCGCATGGTGACCGCCGACACCTGGAACACCGGGAAGCGCTCGACGGAGTTGTAGTAGCCGGTGTGGTCGCCGTAGGGCCCCTCGTCGGCGTACTCGTCCAGCATCACGTGGCCCTCGAGCACGATCTCCGCCTGGGCGGGGACCATGAGGGGCACGGTCTTCGCCGGGACCAGATCGAGCTTGGTCCCCCGCAGCAGGCCCGCGAACTGGTATTCCGACAGGGTGTCCGGCACCGGGGTCACCGCCGCGAGGATGGTCCCCGGATCGGCGCCGATCACGGCGCAGGCCGGCAGGGGCTCGGGGCGGCCGGCCGCCTTCCAGCGGCGGTGGTGCTGGGCGCCGCCGCGATGGTGCAGCCAGCGCATGATGGCGCGGTCCTTGCCCAGCACCTGCATGCGGTAGATGCCGAGGTTGAAGTCGTCCTCGCGCGCCTCGCCGGGGCCCCTGGTGACCACCAGCGGCCAGGTGATCAGCGGCGCCGGCTCGCCCGGCCAGCAGGTCTGGACCGGCAGCTTCGTCAGGTCGATGTCCGAGCCCTTGAGCACCACCTCCTGCACGGGCGCGCGCTTCACCGTCTGCGGCCGCATGGCCATCACCTGGCGGGCGACGGGCAGCAGGTCCCAGGCGTCCCTGAGGCCGCGCGGGGGCTCCGGCTGGCGCAGGAAGGCCAGGAGCTCCCCGACCTCGCGCAGCTCGGCGGCGGTGGTCCGCTCGCGCCCGCCGAGCGTCACCCCCATGGCCACGCGCCGGACCGTGCCGAACAGGTTCGCCAGGGCCGGCATGGAGGAGGCCTCGCCGTCCGCCCGGATCGGCCGCTCGAACAGCACCGCGGGCCCCTGGCTCGCCAGCAGGCGGGTCTGGATCTCGGTCATCTCCAGCACGGTGGAGACCGGGGCGGAGACCCGCCTCAGCTCGCCGGCCGCGTCGAGCCGGTCCAGGAAGTCGCGCAGGGAGCGGTAGGCCATGGGGCCGGGAAGCTAGGCTGCGCGCGAGCGCCTGTCGACCGCGCCCTCAGGCCTCGGCGTCGAAGGCCTTGAGGAACTTCCTGGGCGCCACGGCGCGCCAGCGGCGTTCCAGCAAGCCGCGCACCGTCTCCGCATCGACCTTGGACAGCCGGGCCAGGACCGCCGGATAGTTGCGGTAGTGCGGCGTGACGTGGAACACCTCCGGCTCGGCCTCGATCAGCATCTCGCGCTCGTCGAAGCCGACGCCGACGATCACCAGGCTGTCGTCCTCTCCGCGGATGCGGGTGAGGAACTTGCCGAACGCCTTGAAGGCCGGATGGCCGTAGGCGGTCCCTTCCTCCGTCTCGGGGAAGGACAGGGCGAGCGCCCTCGCCTCCTCTGCGGTCATGCCCATGCGGCGCTCTCGCAATTCAGCGGGCCGGGCTTATCTGCTATGCCCGCGCAAGGATCATCCCAGAGCTTTCCGTGTCCGTCACCCTCGACCTTACGCGCGCACCGCATGCGCCGGCGCCGCCCGCGCCCGTCAACCTCGCCGGCCTGAGCCGCGCCGAGCTGAAGGCCGCGCTCGTGGAGTCCGGCCTCGTCGCGCCGGAGAAGGCGCGCATGCGCGCGGGCCAGCTCTGGCGCTGGATCCACCACTACGGCCTGACCTCCTTCGACGGCATGAGCGACATCGCCAAGGAGGCCCGCGCCGCCCTGGCCGAGCGCTTCGTCATCGCCCGCCCCGAGGTCGTGGAGCGGCAGGTGTCGCAGGACGGCACGCGCAAGTGGCTGATCCGCTTCGCGCCGGGGGTCGAGGCCGAGACGGTGTTCATCCCCGAGGTGGCCCAGAGCCGCGGCCAGGGGGCGCTGTGCGTCTCCAGCCAGGTCGGCTGCACCCTGAACTGCACCTTCTGCCACACCGGCACCCAGCCCCTGGTGCGCAACCTCACGGCCGCGGAGATCGTGGCCCAGATCCAGGTCGCCCGCGACGACCTCGGCGAATGGCCCTCGCCCAAGGAGGACCGCCGGCTCTCGAACATCGTGTTCATGGGCATGGGCGAGCCGCTCTACAACCTGGACAACGTCGCCCAGGCCATCGACATCCTGGCCGACAACGAGGGGATCGCCATCTCGCGCCGGCGCATCACCGTCTCGACCTCGGGCGTGGTCCCGGAGATCGGAAAGCTGGGCGAGCGCACCCAGGCGATGCTGGCCATCTCGCTGCACGCGACCCGCGACGAGCTGCGCGACACGCTGGTGCCGCTGAACCGGCGCTACCCGATCCGGCAGCTGCTGGACGCGGTGCGCGCCTATCCGGGCCTGTCCAACGCCAAGCGGGCGACCTTCGAGTACGTCATGCTGAAGGGCGTCAACGACAGCCCCGCGGACGCCAGGGCGCTGGTGAAGCTGATCGCCGGCATCCCCGCCAAGATCAACCTGATCCCCTTCAACCCCTGGCCGGGCAGCCCCTACGAGTGCTCCGACCGCCGCACGATCGAGGCCTTCGCCGCCATCGTGAACCGCGCCGGCTACGCCGCCCCGGTGCGCAAGCCCCGCGGCCGGGACATCCTGGCCGCCTGCGGCCAGCTGAAGTCCGAGAGCGAGAAGCTGCGCGCGAGCGCCCGACGCAAGGCCGCCGCCCAGGACGGCTAGGGCGCCGTCAGGCCCGGGCTGTCCAGGTCGAGCCTGGCCGCCGGGATCACCTCCAGGTCCGGATACCTCGCCTTCAGCTGCGGCAGGAACTTGCCCGCGTCGCCGACCACCACGATGTCCGCCCGGGCCGGGTCGAGCACCTGGTCGGCGAAGGCCTGGGCCTCCTGGGGCGTCACGGCCCGCACCTTCTCGTCATAGACCTGCATCTCCCCGAGCGGGATGGACTGCAGCGCATAGGAGCTGAGGGTGTCGGCCAGGCCCTCGGCGGTCTCCAGGTTGCGGCCATAGGCGCCGGTGATGGCCGCCTCGCGGGCCTCGACCTCCTGCGGCGCGGCGGGATCGGCCCGCAGGCGGCGCAGCTCGCCCAGCATCAGCTCGAGCACCTCCGGCGCGGACTCGTTCTTGGTCTGCACCCGGGCGACGAACAGGCCGGGGAAGCGGCGGGCGTCCAGGCCCGAGCCCGCGCCGTAGCTGAGGCCCCGCTTGATGCGGATCTCGGTGTTCAGGCGCGAGGAGTAGCCGCCGCCCAGCACCCCGTTGGCCACGATCCCCGGATAGAAGCGCCGGTCCGAGCGCGCGATGCCCGGGGCGGCCAGGCTGACCGCCGCCTGCCCCGTTCCCGGCAGGTCGACCACGATCACCCGGGGCTTGGCCCGGGGCCGCACCGGCTGCGGCGCGGGCAGGGGGGCCTCGGGCGCGGCCCAGTCGCCGAACGCGGCCTGGGCCAGGGCGAACCCCTGCTCGGGGGTGATGTCCCCGGTCAGCACCAGGACGGCGTTGTCGGGCCGGTAGTAGGTCCGGTGCAGGGCGAGGACGTCCTCGCGCGTGATGCGCCGCAGGGACTGGGGCGTGCCGCCCAGCACGTGGCCGTAGGGCGTGCCCGCGAACACGGTGACCGCGGAGACGTAGCGCGAGATGGCGCCGGGCTCCTGCAGCTCCACCGCCAGCTCGTCCAGCGACTGCTTCCGCTGCCGCTCCAGCTCGTCCGGCGCGAAGGTCGGCTGGCGCACCACCTTGGCCAGGATCGGCAGGGCCCTGGGCAGGTTGGCGGCCAGGACGTCGAGGGTGACCTGGGCGCCGTCCCAGCTGGCGCCGGACTGGATCGAGCCGCCCAGGGATTCGATGGCGTCCGCGATCTGCTCGGCGCTCATGCCCGCCGCGCCCTTGTCGAGCAGGGTGGCGGCGAGGTCGGCCGTCCCCGCCTTGCCGGCCGGGTCGGCGGCGCCGCCGGTGCGGACGGTGAACTGGGCGGTGACCAGGGGAAGGGCGCTGGAGCGCGCCACGATCACCCTGAGGCCGTTCTTCAGGGTGCGCTCGGCCGGCGTGGGCAGGATCGCCTTGACCGGCGGGCCGGCCGGCGGCGGCGGCTGGCGCTGGTCCGGCGGCAGGAGCCGGGCGGGCGGGCCGAGCGGCGGCTCCAGCGCCGGGGCCGGGACCGGCGGGGACGGCCCCGCGGCGGGAGCGGCGGGCGCCTCGGCGGGCCTGGCGCTGTCGGCCTGGTAGCGGATCACCATGCGGCCGTCGGCCGGCAGATAGGCGCGCGCGACCCGCTGCACGTCGGCGGCGGTGACCGCCTGCAGCCGGGCGATCTCGTCGTTGGCGCGGTCGGCGTCGTGCTGCAGGGCGATGGCGTAGCCCAGGGCGCGCGCCTTGCCCTCGGCGGTCTCGCGCTCGTGCAGCGCCTCGGAGACCAGCTGGTTCTTGGCCCGCTCCAGCTCGGCCGCGGCGACCGGCGCGTCGCGCAGCCGCGCGACCTGGGCCAGGAGGGCGGCCTGGACCTGGTCCAGGGTCTTGCCGCCGGCGGCGATGGCCCCGGCGATCATCAGGCCCGGCTGCTCGCGCAGGTCCGCCTCGGAGAACACCTCGGCCGCGACCTGCTGGTCGTGGACCAGCGACCGGTAGAGCCGCGAGGAGTCCCCGGTCGAGAGGATGGCGTCCAGCACCAGCAGCGCCGGGGCGTCCGGCGAGCTGCGGGCGGGGGCGAGCCAGGTCACGGCCACGGCCGGCAGCGGCACGTTGGGGCCGTAGGCCTGGTACACGCCCGGGCCGCTGCGGGGCGGCTCCACGGCGGTGACGCGCGGGATCGGCCGGTCCGGACGGGCGATCGGCCCGAAGTACCGGTCCACCCAGGCGTCCAGCTGCGCCTGGTCGAAGTTGCCGGCGACGATCAGCGCGGCGCCGTCGGGCCGGTAGTAGGTCTCGTGGAAGGCGCGCACGTCCTGAAGGGTCGCCGCGTCCAGGTCGGCGATCGAGCCGATGCCGGGGCGCTTGTAGGGATGCACCTTGAAGGAGGCCTCGGGCAGGTCCAGCGCGAACAGCCGGCCGTAGGGCGCGGCGAGCACGCGCTGGCGCAGCTCCTCCTTCACCACGTCCCGCTCGGAGGCGAAGTTGGCCTGGTCCACCACCAGGGCGCTCATGCGCTCGGCCTCGGCCCAGAGCAGGCGCTGGAGCTGATTGGCCGGGACGGTCTCGTGGTACTCGGTGAAGTCGTCGGCGGTGGAGGCGTTGTTGGCCCCGCCCACGTCCTCGGTCAGGCGGTCGAAGGTCTCGGCCGGGAAGTCCCGCGTGGCCTTGAACATCATGTGCTCGAACAGGTGGGCGAAGCCCGACCGGCCCGGGGGGTCGTCCTTGGAGCCGACGCTGTACCAGACCTGGATCGAGACATTGGGGGTGGTCCGGTCCAGCACGCTGTAGACCTTCAGCCCGTTGGCCAGCGTCCGCTCGTGGAACGCGATCGGCGGCACCGCCGCGCCGGCGGGCGGGGCGGCGGCCGGGCCGGCCAGGGCCAGGCCGGGGGCGAAGGCGAGAACGGCCAGGGCGGCGCAGGCGAACAGGCGAGGCTTCATGGGCGACTCCAGCGGGCGGCGGACGCTAGCATGACGCCCCGGCCGGCGGGGCCTTAACTTCCGTTCATCGGCCGCCTGGCCGGACGGCGAGGGCCCGCATGCCGGCAGACGTAGTATTGAGCGTGAACGCGGCCTTGGCTGGGGTGGGCCGGTAATGGAGGACCGTATGTTCAGGACTTTGGCCGCGACCGGATGCGCGGCCGCACTTCTACTCGCCGTCGGCGCGGCCTACGGCGCGGCCACGACGGTGCACGCCAGCATGAAGGACGTGATCGCGCCGCAGGGGCAGGCCCTGTGGGACGTCACCAACGCCGCCATGGACGACGCCGGCAAGCCCGACGCCTCCAGGATCTCGGAGGAGGGCTGGGCCAAGGTGGCGGAGGCGGGACGGCGGCTGAAGGAGCATTCGGAGCTCCTCGCCCGGGCCCGGCCCCTGATCGTGGCCGAGCCCGGCGAGCGGCTGCAGGACGAGGGCGGGCCGGGCGGCGGCGCCGGCGCCGGCCAGGTGCAGGCCTACATCGACCGGGATCCCGAGGGCTTCGCCGAGCACGCCATGGCCCTCGCCGCCCTCGGCGGGCAGGCGGTCGAGGCGGCCGAGGCCAGGGACGCGCGCATCCTGTCGGGCGTGGCCGACAGCCTCGATGCGGCCTGCGAGTCCTGCCACCAGAGGTTCTGGTACCCGCCCAGGGCGGAGTAGTCCGCGCGGGGAAGGGCCCCGGACGCGCGCGCCCGGGGCCCGAGGCTCGGCAGAGGAGAGAGGCCGAACCCTACCAGCGGCCGTGGCGGTCGCCGCGGAGATGGTCGCCCATCCCGTGGCCGCGCCCCTGCCAGCGGCGCCCGTCCTCGCCGTGGCGGCGGTGGTGGAAGCCGCGGTCGTAGCGGTCGTGGCGGTGGCGGCGGTCGTAGCGGTCATGGCGGCCGTCGCGGTCGTAGCGCTGGCTGTGGCCGTAGCCGCCGTGACGGCCGAAATCGGCCGCCTGGGCCGAGGCGCCGAAGGCGGCGATCCCGCCGACGAGGGCGAGCGCCGCCAGGGAGCCGGTGAGCAGCTTGTTCTTCATGTCGGTCTCCGGTTGGACGAAGCGGCCGCCGGAAGACGACCGTCGCCCCCTTGTGCGCCGCCGCCCCTGAGCCCGGCCTGACGCGGGCTGGCAGCCGGCGTTCATCCGGGCGTAGAAAAGGGGGGGCCCGGGGCCGTCGCATGGACACAGGGATCAGGATCAGGCGCGTCTACGAGCCGCCCGCCGCGGCGGACGGCCGGCGGGTGCTGGTCGACCGGCTGTGGCCCCGCGGCCTGTCCAAGGACAAGGCCCGCGTCGACGAGTGGCTGAAGGAGGTCGCGCCCTCGCACGAGCTCAGGCGCTGGTTCGGCCACGATCCGGCCCGCTGGGAGGAGTTCCGCCGGCGCTATCGCGAGGAGCTGGCGGGCGGCGCGGCCTTCGCGCGGCTGCAGGCCATGGCCCGCGAGGGGCCGCTGACCCTGGTCTACGCCGCGCGCGACGAGGCGCACAACGACGCCGTGGTCCTGGCCGAGCTGCTGGGCCGGTCCTGAAGGTCCTCGCCGCGCGTCCGCATCCGGACTAAGAGCGGCGCATGTCCGCCCGTCCCTGGACCGCCACCGTCCTGACCATGTTCCCCGAGGCCTTCCCCGGCCCCCTCGGCGTGTCCCTGATCGGGTCCGCCTGGAAGGAACAGCATCTGTGGCGATTGGAAACAGTGGACATCCGCACGTTTTCGAAAGATAAGCGCGGCTTCCTGGACGACACCCCTGCGGGCGGCGGTCCGGGACAGGTGATGAGAGCGGACGTCATCGCCGCGGCCCTCGACCAGGTCGAGCGCGCGGGACGGCCGCTTTTGGTCATGAGCGCCCGGGGCAGGCCCCTGACCCAGGCGCGGGTGAAGGAGTGGGCCTCCGCGCCGGGCGTGATCGTCCTGTGCGGCCGCTTCGAGGGGGTGGACCAGCGGGTGATCGACTCCCGCGGGTTCGAGGAGGTCGCCGTCGGCGACGTGGTCCTCGCCGGTGGCGAGGCCGCGGCTCTGGTGACGATCGAGGCCTGTGTGAGGCTGCTGCCGGGCGTGCTCGGCGAGGCGGCCTCGCTGGCCGAAGAAAGCTTCGAGGACGGGCTCCTCGAGCATCCGCAGTTCACGAGGCCGCGGACGTTCGAAGGGCTCGAGATCCCCGAGGTGCTGCTGTCGGGCCACCATGGCGAGGTGGCCAGATGGCGCCGGCGCCAGAGGGAAGAGACCACGCGGGAGCGGCGGCCGGATCTGTGGGCCGCCTATCTCGCGAGACACGGCAAGGACTCCTAGTCGGGAGACGGTAGAGATGAACGTGATTCAACAGCTGGAGCGCGAAGAGCAGGACCGCCTGGTCTCCAAGCGCGCGATCCCCGACTTCCGTCCGGGCGACACCCTGCGCGTCAACGTGCGCATCCGCGAAGGCGAGCGCGAGCGCGTGCAGGCCTACGAGGGCGTGTGCATCGGCCGCGCCGGCCAGGGCATCAACGAGAGCTTCACCGTCCGGAAGATCTCCTTCGGCGAAGGCGTGGAGCGCGTGTTCCCGCTGGTCTCGCCGATGATCGAGTCGATCGAGGTGAAGCGCCGCGGCGCCGTGCGCCGGGCCAAGCTCTATTACCTGCGCGAGCGCCGCGGCAAGTCCGCCCGCATCGCCGAGCGGCAGATGACCGCCGCGGCCAAGGACGAGCCGTCCGAGACCACGGAAGCCTGAGCCTTCCCGCGTCCGGCGGAACGGAAGCCGCGCCCCGGAGGGCGCGGCTTTCTGCGTTCAGGGCGGCGGGAACTCCGCATGGCCGGGCAGCGCGTCCAGCCGCTCCATCCACGACAGGCGGCGCGAGGCCCAGATGTGGGCCTGGGGCGCCAGCGCGTCCGGCTCGTCCAGCGATCCCAGGGCGACCGCCATCCGCTCGGGCCGGCTGACCCGCCCAGCGAAGAGGCCCGAGCCGCAACGCGGACAGAAGCGGCGGACCACCTCCTCGGACGAGGCGTATCCGGAGGTCTCGCCCTGGACCTCCACCTGGTCGGTCGGGAAGATCGCGCGGGCGAAGAACGGCTGGCCGGTCGCCTTCCGGCACAGCCGGCAGTGACAGATCATCACATTGAACGGCTCGGCCCGCGCGACGTAGCGCACGGCTCCGCACAGGCAGCCGCCGGAATATTCGGCCATCGCACCCTCCCTCGCTGCAGCTGCAGGCCGTCCAGTCTGCCATGACCGGTCCCGGCGCCAAGCCCGCGGCGCCTGAGGCGTCCTGACGGCCAGCGGGGCTGGACGCGCCCTGCTGCGCCGCCTACATCGCCCGCCATGTCCGGCAAGACCCTGTACGACAAGATCTGGGACGCCCACGCCGTCGGGACCGACGGCGAGGAGACGATCCTCTACATCGACCTGCACCTGATCCACGAGGTGACCACGCCCCAGGCCTTCGCGGGCCTGAAGGAGGCTCGCCGCCGCGTGCGCCGGCCGGACCGCACCCTCGCCGTGGCCGACCACAACGTCCCGACCGAGGGCCAGTCCCTCGGCGTCGACGCGGTGAAGGACGAGGAGGCCAGGCTGCAGCTGAAGACCCTGGCCAGGAACGTCGAGTGGGCCGGGATCGAGTTCTTCCCGATGGGCGACATCCGCAACGGCATCGTCCACGTGGTCGGCCCCGAGCAGGGCCGCACCCAGCCGGGGATGACCATCGTCTGCGGCGACAGCCACACCTCCACCCACGGCGCCTTCGGGGCCCTGGCCCACGGCATCGGCACCTCCGAGGTCGAGCACGTCCTGGCCACCCAGACCCTGCGCCAGCGCAAGTCCAGGAACATGCGGGTCAGCTTCGTCGGCCGGCCCAGGGCCGGCGTCGGGCCCAAGGACTACGCCCTGGCCCTGATCGGGAGGATCGGCACGGCCGGCGGCACCGGCCATGTGATCGAGTACGCCGG
>Ga0164243_10008710_pt1 | contig 14916 bp, 10 predicted proteins | sample OricompcompostOP_FD_108781 | JGI IMG/M metagenome (GOLD analysis project Ga0164243, IMG submission 108781) | Organic Plus compost microbial communities from Emeryville, California, USA - Original compost - Organic plus compost (OP) | ecosystem: Engineered > Solid waste > Mixed feedstock >... | reverse complement strand
CTTCGGCGGATGTGGTGGAGAAATCGCTGGCCGAGGCGGTACGCTCAGATTCTCAGAAGGAGCAGGACTTCGCGAGCGGCATTGTCTGGACGTGCTCCCGCCTTCACGGAGCGGAGTGGTCGAAGCGCCTCCTCGACAAAGCCGTGAAAGAGCAGTGGGGCAATGAAGCCATCGCGCGGATGCTTCTTGCGCTTGGGGCGATCGCGGACGCAATGACATACGCAGCGGACATTGGCGGCGAGGTCGAGAAACTGTTCTGGAGGCAGACGCGAGTCTATGCGCTCCCGGACGATTCGCCGATGACGCCGTATGTCTTGGAGCGGCTCGTTGCTCATGGACGCGCGCGTGACGCCATTCAACTCGCCGGGCATGCCGCCAATCGGATCAAGGATGAATTGCTATTGCATATCCTCGAAGAGGGCGTCCATCCGGGCTCCGAGGGTCCGCAGACCCCGACAATGTTCCGGTACTACGTCGAGCGGATTTTTCAGCAGCTGGACAAATCAGAAGCACTAGATCCCGACCGGCTGGCGAAGCTGGAATGGGTCTATCTGAACGTGCTGGAGGGTTCGAGCCGCCCACCGATCATGCTTCACCGGCAGCTTGCCACAAGCCCCAAGTTCTTCGTGGAGGTCCTTTCAGCTGTTTATCGCTCCAGCAGCGAGGAGGAGAACACGGAGGAAGAGCCTGATCGTGAGCAAAAGGCGGCCATCGCCAGCCATGCATGGACATTGTTGCACTCGTGGCACCAGGTGCCTGGAGAAAAGAACGGCGAAGTGGATGGCGCTGTTTTGGAGGGATGGGTGAAGGACGCTCGCCAGCTGTGCGAGGAAGCCGGGCGCACGGACATTGGAGATGAAAAGATCGGAGAGATGCTCGCTTGGGCTCCTGCCGATGAGGACGGCGTCTGGCCGTGCAAGGCTGTTCGCGAGGTGATCGAAGTGACCCGGAGCAGGCATCTTGAGACTGGGGTCTATGTCGGCGTGAAGAATAAGCGCGGCGTCACCAGCCGTGGCGTGTTCGACGGCGGTGAACAGGAGCGGGATCTTGTCGTCCAATACCGGAGCTACGCTGACGCCGTGCGTCTGGAATGGCCGCGTATGGCTGCCGTGCTCGACCGGATTGCAGATAGCTACGATGCCGAAGCTCAGGAGCACGACGATGATGCAGAACGGCGGCAGTGGTGACTTCGAACTCAGCCATCAAGCGAACTGCGATAACTAGAGCCGGATATGAGTATCAGGATCTAGTCGGCATTCAGATTCTAATAGATCACTTCCGAGATCCGGATCTTTATGACTGGGTTCAACTTGAAAGCGATGATCCGGCGTTTCAGGCCATTGACGATGTGGTCGCTCTCCGCAAGGAGGGATCGGTAGAATTTGTCCAGGTCAAATTCACCGTCGATGCTGAGCAGTATCCCCTCGACTGGGATTGGCTTCTCGCGAGCAAGGGCCGCGGCAGCTCAATACTGTCCAAATGGGTGCAATCGTTTCTGCGCGCAAAATCATTCGGACGGGTGCACCGTGCACGCCTCGTGACCAATAGAATTCCGTCCGCTGAATTTGCGGCATGCATGAATGGGGCTCACGTTGATTTCGACAAAATTCCAGAAGAGATCCGAGCGAGGGTAGAATCCGCATGCGGCACTAGGGAGCGTGCAGAGGAATTCTTCAGTGAGTTTGCTTTCTCGGGCGAGCAGCCTGATCTGGATCACTATGAAGACAATCTTCGAGATCTTCTGGTTCCCCATGATACAGATTCGTCCGGCTGGCTGCTATTGCGGCAGTTTGTACGGCGATGGGCGATCCTCAAGAACGATCCGCCTCCCGACGGCAAAATCCGTCGTGAGCATTTGGTCCAACTCATTACTAAGCGCAGGCCTCAGCCGATCCGTCAGGACTTCTTTGTCCCCTTCGGATATCAGGTGCCCTCCCAAGCCTTTGATGAGACTGTTCGGGCCCGTATCACAAATGGCGATACACCCATCACGATTCTTTGGGGCACGCCGGGCCGGGGTAAGAGCACATACCTAAGCCACCTGACAAAAGAGCTTAAGCGTGACGGTGAGGTGGTCCTCCGACACCACTATTTTTTGTCCTCTGATGGACCGAGATCAAATCGGATGTCGTATGTCGACATCGCCGTGTCGATCATCGACCAGCTGATCAGCCGATATCCGGACGTAGCAGCGGGAGTGACATCAGACGTTGAGAAGCTTCATGGGGACCTCAGCGTTGTCGCAGCTAGTTTGGCGGAGAAGGGCAAGCGCTTATTTCTAATCGTAGATGGTCTTGATCACGTCTGGCGTGACACATCGCGCACAGATCAACTCGACTATTTGTTCAATACCCTGCTGCCCTTGCCGCCGAACGTCAGCCTGATCGTCGGGACGCAACGCGTGCCAGATGCGCAGCTTCCTGTAAGACTCCTCACAACGGCTGAAGAGTCCGATTGGCTCGAGGTTCCTCGCATGGACGAGTCCGCCGTGCATCGATGGCTAGTGGCTCAGGATGAAGCGCGGCCTTTGATACTGTGCGAGCGCAGTCATGAAGAGCGCGGCGAAGAGTTGGCTCGAATAAGCGCAGCACTATTTAAGGTTAGCCAAGGTCACCCGTTGCACTTGATCTACGCGCTCGAGAGCCTTGTGCGTAGTGGTAGGACCATTTCTGTCGAAGATATTGAAGCGCTTCCAGCATGTCCCGATGGCGACATTCGCACATACTACAAGGCGCTGTGGGTAAGGCTCTCGCCAACAGCTCGAAGCATTCTTCATGCTCTCGCAGGATCTGATTTTTTCTGGCCGAGCCGCGGCATACGGGAGTGCTTTGGTGACTTCAGCGAAGTGGATTTTCTGCTGGAGCCACGCAACGCGGGCATGATCCCCTTCCACCAGAGTATTTTTGCGTACGTGCGAGAGTTGCCGGAGCATGCCGATAGTTACGCTGCGCTCCTTCCGAAAATCGTGGACTGGCTGGAAACAAAGGCTCCCGAATATTGGCGGTGGGGATGGCTGTGGATCGTACAGGCAGAGTCAGGCAATTTCGGACCTCTGCTCGATGGGACCACTAGAGACTGGGCAATCGAGTCTCTTGCTAGGGGGTGGTCAGAGAGGCAGATAGCCCGGATCTTAGCAGTGGCGGAGACAAGGACTTTCGAACAAGGCGATCTGCCACATACTGTCAGTCTTCGATCAATGAAGACGCGCGTGCTCAATGCTCGTGAGTTCCAAGCGAGAGACTACGGGCTATTTCGGGCAGTGGCCCTCACTGTTGGCGACAATCGACAACAGGTTTTGAACCTCGTCGATGATCTGCAAGACCTGTCGGCTGATGAAATCGTTTCACTAACTAAGCTTTGTCCCGCCACTCTACGAACTGAGGTCTCCGCGGCGAGTTTGAAGGAACTCGGTCGGCGCGTGAACGCATGGATAGAACTTCGGCATAAGCCGCAGCATGAATTTAGGGACTTGTCGGATCATCTTTTGTCCGCTGCGGCCTACGCGGGGCCCGGAGCGGTATCTCGAACTTTGCGCTATCTCCAGGGCTTCCCAAAGCCTGATCAACATTGTGATCACTATATTGATGAACTCGGCACGGCAGGAGATATCGAAGCACTGCTTGCTGTCCGGAAGCGGATGCGCGGGCAGAAGTACAGCCATCAACGGCGGCTCATTCAGGAGCACATTCTTCGGGCAGCACTGTTTAAAGGGGCCAATCCGGGCCCCCTCATCAAAGCAAATGACACGGACCTAACTCCGTTCACGGCATGTTGGGTGCTAAGGGAGGGCGTAACAGTCAACGCCCGCTTTCATGGCTATCCCCCACCCGGGGATCTTCTTGGCGAAAGGTATTCCGTCGGAAGCAACCCCCAGCTGTCACGATACTTTTGCGACTTCTTCTGGAGTGCTCTGGCGATCAGCCTTCAGGCGGAAGGCGAGTTCTCGATTGCTTACCCTTCAAGAGACAGTGAGGAATTGGGTTGGCTGGAGTGCGGCCTAGCATGTCTTGAAGATGTGGCACGAGGTATTGCCGCCGGAACACATACGGCGTCGTTCTCGACAATCTATCAAGCAGCGGATGCGCTTGAATCGCTCGATCATGTCGGCCCAAACAACCGCGATGGAGCCCAATTCCGTGCATTCCGGCACTGTCTACCCGACCTAGCATTAGGCCTCCATCTCCTGGGGCTAAAACCAGGGCAAGAGGCGCAAATCCCAGCCTCAGAATTCGAGCGTGCGCGCAATACTCTGCACTGGAGAGATGAATTTTGGATAGCTGATAACATGTCCAATCAGCTTCCCTTGCTCGATCAGAAGGCTGCGGACACCTTCATTGGTGAAGCCAGCGCAGCCCTCGCCAATCGCGTGAGCGAATTCAACGAACGTTCGGATGAATGGTCACAACTTTCTAGGCTTTCATTACTTTACGGTGTTGACGATCCGGCAGGTCTGATCCGCCGAGCCGCAGACTGTCTTGTAGGGTACGGTTGGAGGAAAGACCTCGGTGCGACTGATGTACTGGATGCTATCCAGCAGCTTGACGCAATTGATCCCAGCCGTACGAAAGAGTGGATCTATGCGGTCGCACCAATCATCGAGGAAATCACAGACTTCACAGACGGCGATGAGACCGATCACGTCCGTTCGGAGCTCATAGAGGTGGTTGCGACCACGATGCCGGAACATCTAATCGGCTTCTATGCTCATCACATCGCCAATGACGAATGGCGATACGCGGACGATGCACTCGAAGCTGCATTACGTGTGATTGATCTTTCATCGAGACAGGCTGCCGCACTGACCGGTACGCTTCTCGATGGCGGATCACTGGCGGTCTTACGTGAGCGCGCTAAGGCAGAACCCATCGCCGGGTCTCTTCTAACAATGCAAATTGAGTTCTTGGCTCGTTCGGAGCCTGATGAGGCAAGCGCGAGAGAAGCAAGTCAGGATGCATTGCGGCCAGAGCAGGAGGAAGCACTCCGCAAAGATCCGACGCAAGTGGAGGCTGATAACTTCAAGGGGGTGATTGACCTTATCTCGACCTCCGACTTCCCTTATCAGCATCGAGCACAGTTTCTCACGAGATGGCTTGATCACTGGCGCTCTCAAGGGAAGGCATCTGTCGCACTGACATCTGTCCGAGAGTACTTCAATAATGAAGACCGGACCTACGATGCGGAAGAGATTCTTGATCATGCCTTCAATGTAAGCTTGGCAGAGGAAGGGAAGGATGCGGCTTATCCATGGTTGGTGAAGGCTCACATCTATCGCCACGGCTGGCAAAGCTTCTGGACGTCAGAAGGAGAAGTCATGGCGCGTCTCACTGTTGCCGCTCGCACGTATCCAGAGAAATGGCGAGACTTCATCCGGGACACATCCGAGCAAACGCCCTACTATCGGCGTCGCAACCATGATTTTGCGCTTGGCTACAAGTATCTTGTTCGGTTTCTGCTGCTGGTTGGCCAAAAGGACATTGCGTCCGCCGTTGCAGACGAGTTCGTAAACACGCTCGTCGTTGAGGTGAGCGATCAACCGATTCCAAATGCAGCTTGGTTGCGTTCATCTCGCGATGATGGATTAGTCCTTGAGCTGCTGTTTGAGCGTCTGAATTGGCCGGTGCCGATGGTTCGGTGGCGAGCGGCCAAAGAGATTTGCAGACTCTTGAGTGAAGCTGAGGCGCGCGCGCCCACGACTTCGGCGTTGCTGCGTAGGCTCGAAGCCTGCGAGACGGAGTCGGAAACTTGCTCATTGCTGAATATCGTCTTCCTGACAGATCCCGCCGCTCGGCCACCCCTGAAAGATATTATCGAGCGAGTAGAGCGGCCTTCAGCGCTCTCGGATTCACTTATTCAGAAAATCTTTGACAGGGAGCCGGACGCAGTGTCCTGGCGCAGTGCGCATTCTGGTGAGGCACCGGTTGACTTCGAGCCAGACCAATATTTCGATGAGCATAAGTCCGCTCACGTGCCAGCTATTCTGTCGTCCAATATGAGCAGACTGCAGGCAGTGACGGGTAGGCCCTTCCGCAGACAATGGGCATTCGAGTGGAAGCAGCTTCGCGACAGACTTAAGACGAGGTACACCCGCTATCCTTACTACTTTGACGACTACAGCGAGGTCCGTAGTGGAATTATCGGCCAGTATCTTCAGCGTCAGGCGGAGGTCTACCGGTCTGCCTATCTCAGAGTATTGGCGTGCGCCACAGATCTTTGGGGGATGCCGCCGGGGGCGACTGTCGAGTGGTGCACAGAAAATGTTGCCGCTGTTGCAGGGTTGTTCGATCTTGAGCCAAGTGGCAGACCACTCTGGCTGGGAGATCTTCCGGAACGTGCGCTCGCGGCGGATGCCGACCTTGATGAGATTGCGCGTTCACTGATTAGAGCGGGTCGCAGCGGCACGCAGAGAATGGTGTCTCTATCCACACCGTTTTGCGCGAAGCATGCGTTGTATGGCGATCTGTCTGTGGCAGCATTCTTTGTCTCAGACGATTTCGAATTGGATGCTAACCGCGATCTCTACGTCCCCACCGAAATTGTTAATCTGCAAGACGGCTTCAGCTTGGGGGGGCAGCCACTTGCCCTGACGGCTGAAAAGTCAGCACAACAAGGTGCAAACGGGATTGCTGTTCCGGTCTGCGTATCCCTGCTCCCCCTTCCATTTGGATATTGGCAGGGTGATTACCTGTCGGTTGGGCTGCGCGTCCCCGCGAGCTACTGCGTTCCTGACGATGCGGTCCTCAATGTCACGAAGGCAGGTCTGCGTGTCCCCGCGAGCTATTGCCTTCCTGATGATGCGGTCCTCAGTGTCACTCAGGCGTCGATCGAATTGCAGAGCACGGGCTCATCCGTTGCATCCATGTGTGTCTGGCACGACGATTGGTCGCCCCGCTATCCGCGGGGAGGAAACACGCGCTGCGGCTCAGTCACGTTCTTGGAAGCAACCGAATTAGCCAAAGCTCAAGCCGCGCTCGGTCTTCGTCTGGCTTGGTGCGTGGAGCGGCGGATTTGGGAGCGAGAGAGTGACTTCGGTGATTTTAAGCTGAGGAAGAGCCGAGCAATTGTGATTGAGCCGTAGACCTGAGTGACCGATACAGGTTTGCTGGTCATTGCGCTGTAGCGTGCTGCCACGAACAGCTCGTGCAAGCTGTAGCTTGAGGCCGGGGGATGCAACGGGGGCCAGCGAGGCCCCCTTGCCGAGGCGGGTGCAACCCGCCGAGACAAGATGGTGCTGTCATACAGCACACATCTTGCGGAACACCATAAGCGCCAATTTTGGTGACGGTGCTCTCGCTGGCAGGTCGAGACAAACTTTGGGATCTCTATAGCCGCCGGTCTGAAACCTGATGCTTGTCGTTGCGCGTAATGGCGTTTTTCCAGCGCGGATAGTCGATGAGCTTTGATTGATAAATTTCCAGCTGCGGGGCACCTGCGACGGTGCGGAGGGCGCTGGCAACCGTCTTGGCCAAATCTTTGTGCATCCAGGGGCTGAGCTTGACGCGCCTGATCGCCTCCAGAGTGATTGGGAGATGCTTTGCGGTTACGGCCTTCTTCTTATTGACGTGAATCATCCGTACTTCGTTCTCACCCAGATACGGATAGCGCTTGACGAACGGAAGCTGGTCGCGGGATGGCAGGCTCTTTTCGAGCTGGCCAATTTCCAGGTAGATCGCATCGCCGACGATGATGCCTTCGTTCTGGCGATCGATGCCATCCAACAACGCTTCATCATCGAATTCGAAGCAAACACCGTCCGGCCCATACGAGTATGTGCGCCAATGGTGATACGTCTCTGAGGACTTTGTAAAGCAGAGCGCGAGGAGCGCCTTTGCCGCCACTTGCTTCTTATACTCGGCAAGAAAGCTGGCATCGTTCTTGTCGTCCCAGCGTGAAGGGTCCAAGAGGGTCAGCCTCTTGTGAAGAAGTACGTCAATCGCGGAAGGCAGGTTTGTATACCTTCGCAAGTGCCTGACCGCAGGCTTGCAGGGCTCCATCGCATTCACCAGCTCGTTGCTGATTCGAATGGTACCTAATTTGAGCGTCGGCAAGAAGATCCGTGTTCCCGGACCGCATCCAACCCCGCTCGCTTGAATCCTCTTATTAGGGTGGCGTGGGAGACTTCGAGGCGCTCGGCTACCTGGCCGATGGGGATGCGAAGCTGCGCTACGCAGCGGTGGGCTTCCAGAATGTCATCAATGCTAAGGAGGCGCGGTCTTCCTAGCTGCGCCCCGCGCGTCTTCGCGGCTGCTAGTCCTAGCACCGTGTTTTCGCGAATGATGTCGCGCTGGAATTCGGCGAAGGCGGCGAAGAGATGATAGACGAGCTTGCCGCCGGGTGTTGTCGTGTTGATGCCTTCGGCCAGCGAGCAGAAATGGATGCCCTCGTTCCCGAAGCGCACCAGCAGGTCGGAAAGATGCTGTACGGAACGGCCCAGCCGGTCGAGTTTCAGGACCACCAGCGCATCGCCGCGCTTTAATGACTTGAGCGCCTTATCAAGGCCGGGGCGGCTGGCCCTGCCGCCCGAGATACCGTGATCCCTGAAAAGCTGATCGCACTGTGCGGCTTTGAGCGCATCGAGCTGCATGCGGAGCTTCTGGTCCTGGGTGGAAACCCGCGCATAGCCTATGCGCCTGCCCGTCACTTCGATGTTGGGGAAGAAGAGGCTTGTCATGACACCACCTCGCCAAAATCGATCCTTTTTGCCGGGGTGTCTGCGCTGCTAGTGCTAGCGCCAGGGATTGGCGGAACTCCGCCGGTTCGCAAGTGTCGTGTTCTCATTCTCGTGCTAGGTTTCCCTCCTCTTCAATAACGATCGTTTATGTTGAGCAGGAAAGCGCTGGCGATTGCAAGCCTGAGTACCATCGTATGCAGCATGGCCGGTGGCGCGCTCGCCGGGGAGGCGTTCAAGAGTTCGCAGTTCCTGACCTACTCGGCGGAAGCGCGGCAGAGCTACATCACCTCATCCGCCATGATGGCGGGGCTCATTGCCTCCCAAAACAACCCGCGACAGGGCAAATGCATCGACGATTGGATCGCGCGCCAGAGCGCGCAAGGCTACGCGTCGGTGGTTGAGGTGATGAAGCGTTATCCTGATCATCACCCCTCGGCGGTGATAGTGGCGGTACTTGATAAGGCGTGCGGCTCCTTCAAGTACTAAAAGGGGCGGAGGAATCAGAGGGTAGGAATATCGAGCTGCGCTGTGCGTTCGGGCTGGACCTCAACCGCCTGGCGCGCGGGCTCCTTCTGGGACGCTCTGGCCAGTATGTCCTGTGTTTGCTGCTCGTAGTGTTCGACGCGCTCGTGCAGCTCATCAACCCGCTCTTTTGTGGGCGGGTTGTCCTGGTCGGTCATCTCTTCGTGGATTTCGCCGAGATCAACCTGGATGCCGCGCACCTCATCGATACCGCGCGCCAACTTGTCCGTGTAAGTGCGCTGGCCTTCGAATTCCTCGCGCGTGGGCTCATTGCCGCGCCATTCTATGGTTGCCGCATCGGCATCGTTCACCGGCGTGCCTTGCTCGTCCCAGACCTGGCCGTTCTCATCCCTGAAGACGCGGCGGCCATCTGGGAGGCGGGCCGCACGTTCCCGCATGTCGTGTAATTCTCTTTGGGCCTTCGCATGCGCCGCGAGGAGCTCGGCCAGCGCATCGTCTGCATGGCTTTCGGCATCACGCAAACTCTTGAACGTCCCCTCATACGCCCTCATATACGCGGGGTTCGACGCCAACAGCATCTGCAGGCGAGAGAGCTTTTCACGTTGCTTGTCTTTGCCGGAGGATGATGTGCCGGAGCGGCCCTGCTGACGATCTTCTACGAACGCGGCGCTATGGAAGCGGGCCGTTCTGCCGGTGTCGAGCCCGGCCAGTTCTGCGTTGAAGTCGCGCTGATCCTCGCGCCGAAGAAGCTCTGCTCCGGCTAGTCTGAATAGTTCGCGTAAATCGTCTGCGTCGTACCCCAACTTCAATCACACCCATTTTATGAATATTGTACCGCATACGGATCATGTAAGTCAAAATACCATGGCATGCGGTGAGGCGTAGGTTGGCGAGCAAGTTCTTCCCAAGGCCGGTAGCGACCAAGGGTAACGTGAGCGCGATGGCAATTCGCAAGCACACAACAATCGACTGGAGGTGAAATTTCGTCGCCCCGATATGCGGGCGACGCCGTTCCTACAAGCATGGTTGGGTTTCCCACTCCTTGTTCCCTGCACTTGAGCGTGGCCAGAGCAAACACGCTCCCAAAACCAAGGGAACCAAGCATGCAGACACTGCCAAGGGCGTTTGAGGAGAAGCTTGCCCGCTTCACAGGCGATGAATTCGGCAGCGACACTGTAGAGGTCGCTTCCAACTACCAGCTTGGCCGCCAGTCGCATGTTCACCGTCTGGCCATTGCGACGGTCGAGCGCAACATTCCCCGCCGCCGCCTGGCTGACTGGGTGGCGACGGTCATCGCCCGGTACGAGGGAAAGATCGTCTGGGCAACGGGCGTAGAGTTCACCTTCGATGAGATGGCGATCTACGAAGCCTTCGAAATCGAAAAGGACAAGAGCCAGCGGTGGGTGGGCGACTTCTATAAGTTCGCTGTGCACCCGCCCAAGCAGACAGCGCAGGGACGTGTGATCGACCGGCTTCGTTTCATCGATCTCGCCTTTCGCATCAAGTACCCGGAACGCGCGAAGATCATAGCGCTCTAATCAGGAACAACGCCCGGCTCACTAGCCGGGCGTTGCTTTTTCAAACGAGCCAGAGTGAAAAGCCGCAGATGAAGTCGATAAAGGTTTATTTATTTGCGGCAATAGTATAGAATTAAAGGAGTTGGAGTTTTTCCAGCCGGGGTGTCGAAACCTCTTACACTTTGCGGTTGGCATCAGCCGTTATTGGTGCGTCTTCCTCACAATCTGGATGGCGAAGCGCGCCATGGATGTCGCTTCTCGGGAATTGGACCGGGAGGCGGCAGTGCATGTTCAGGCTTACTGCCTGCGCTGTGCCCTCGGGCGCATCAGGCGCGCGGCTAAAGACTGCCGCACCGTTTTCAAAGTGTAACGGTTTCGAACTCCCGGTCACCAAGGGCCAAGCTCTTCGGTGGCCGTTTGATTTTCGCAATTCATCTTGTAGGGGAGTTCATGCGCTTATTCATTGTGTCCATCGCCGTCCTCGCGGCCTTCAGTGTCCATCCGGCCTTCGCGGGGGACGAAGTATCAGCTCAAGACGCGGTGCGGATCGAGACGGATCAGGTGGGTAAGGCCTTTATCTTCCTCATCGATGAGGAGCCGGTTGCAACACTAGACAAGGCCGGGCTGCATGTGCACGGCAACGTCGTTTATGAGGGCATGGTCATCGATGGCGAAGCTGCGAGCAAGGCAACAGACGCCGTAACGGACCCTCCGATATCCAAAGGCGATTAGGAGGCGGGTATGTTCGCAATCCGTCTCTTCCTCATCGCTATTCTGTTTTTTTTGTCCGCATACGAGGCGATAGCGGATTGCACGTCCCCTCCGGCTGAAGCGGGAGCACACGGATACTTTCCGGGCGATCAAACCTACAAATTCTGCGATGGCACAAGCTGGAACGATTTCATCTGTGACGATAGCAGTAGTGGCGGTGATGACGGTGGCGGAACATGGGTTCAAGTTGCAAATCTACCGCAAGGGAAAGCTGGGGTTGGTGGCACTCTTTTGGCCGATGGGCGTGCCTTGATATGCGGCGGTCGCACTGGGAGTTCGAGCTACACCAATCGCTGTGACATTTACAATCCGGCCGCCAATACTTTTACCCAAGTGGCAAACCTCCCGCAATCAAAGGCATATCCGGCTGCTGCCACTCTTAGCGATGGCCGCGTTCTGATTTGTGGTGGCAACACCGGCTCAACGCAAGCCGACGGTACCGATCGCTGTGATATTTATAACCCTACGACTAACAGCTTTACTCAGGTGGCTAGTCTTCCGCAAAAGGCATACATGATGTCGGTCGCACCGCTCCCAGACGGCGGCGTCCTCTTTTGCGGTGATCAAGGTTCCTACTCTGCCAGTTGCTATATCTACAACGCCGATACAAACAATTTCACCGAAGCGGCGAACCTCCATCATGGCAAAGCCGGCCCTGTTGCCACATTGCTCGCTGACGGCCGCGTCCTCTTATGCGGTGGCGTTTACGCCGGCAATTACTATGATCGCTGCGATTTTTATGACCCCAACACTAATACCTTCAGCCGGGCACCGAACTTGCCCTTGGCAATATACGCCGGCGCTGCCACGACGCTTGCAGACGGTCGCGTTCTCATTTGCGGTGGCCATGACCCTGTCTCGAGTTACTCTAACCGTTGCGACATTTATCAACTCCCTTCATCGTCATGTACCAAGCTCAATGCCTGCACGCATGAATCCGATCTCGACTACGATACCAGTGAAGGTGCGTTTAAATACTGTGACGGCACCAACTGGGTCAAAGTTGATGGTGGCGACGGTTTGCAAAGAATTGTCCTCACCGCTGGCACGAGCTGGACTGTCCCTGCCAATTGGAGCAACAACAATAAGATTGAAGTCATCGGCGGCGGCGGCGCCGGCGGTTACAGCACCTCCTACGCCTCCGCCGGTGGTGGTGGCGGTGCCTATGCTTACGTGGAGAATGTCACAGGACTCTCCGGCACCATCGCTTACAACATTGGGGTTGGAGGAATTCCAAACTCTGATCCAGCCACGCGCGATGGTGGGAATACATGGTTTGGCGCAGCGACATGCCCTGCCGCTTTGGTCTGTGCAGGCGGTGGCACTGGTGCAACCACCAACACCGACATCGGTGTTGGTGGCACCGTCCAGGTTGGCTCCGGGTTTTCCGGCGGCAACGGGGGTACGGGAGGGAGTAGCTCGGATGATGGAGGCGGCGGCGGCGGCGGGGGCGGTGGATATCATGGTATTGGCGGATCAGGGGGTTCCGGTTCGAATGGCGACGACGGCGGCGGTGGCGGCGGTGGCGCTGACGGTGGAGACGCCGGCGCGAACAGGAGCGGCGATACCGGTGGCGCCGGCGGAAACGGTCCCGCAGGAACGGGCGGCGGGGCGCCCGATAACTCTGGCGCACTTAATACCGGCGGCGGCGGCGGTGGTGGCACCGACAACGGCAACGAGAACGGCGGCGATGGTGGAACCGGCAATGGGACCTCCGTGGGTACCGGTTGGGGGTGGTCCCTCGGTCCGGGCGGTGGCGGCGGCGCCGATGCCGGTGAGGGCGGCAATGGTGGGACTTACGGCGGCGGTGGCGGGGGACACGCCGAGGACGGAAATAACAGCTCGACCTTTGGCCTTGGTGCGCAAGGTATTATTATCATCACCTACACGCCCGGCGGCGGTGCCGGTCCCGGCACATCTTGCAGCAGTGTTCCCGCCGGCTCGATCGATCATTACACCAGCGGCAACCAGCTCCTTTTTTGCGACGTGTCCGTCTGGCACTTGATGGCGGAGTGAGTATGGACATTCACAGCGGGTGCTTGAGCAGATAGCGCCGATAGTCCTCATAGAGCCGGAGTGACGGATGTGCATGCGGTCGCACTTTGGGAATTAGTTCTGCCAGCTTCTGCAGCGGTTCGTTCACCCGAAGGCACGTGAAGGCTTCTGTGATCTGCGCGAGAAGGCGGTCGTCAACGTCGCATCCTCTTAGATCAAGGGCGCAGAAGATGCGCACCACCTTCTCCATCAGCAGCAACTGCGCATCTTCATCAGAACGCAGCCGGGGCGCATGCCTTCGAACATAACGGCTGAAGCGGCGCGTGTTTCCGATGAGCGGAAACAGGCGTTTCCCTGGAACCGACAGGGCTCCGTTATCAAACAGGAAGATGCCGACCCCTGCAAAGCGCTCAGGGCATCGTTGCGTTGCGAGCGGCAAGTTCGTGCGGAGCGCGCGGTATGTGATGCGGATGCTTTTGCCGGTCGTGTGTGTCGTTAGTTCCAGCGCCTGAACGGGCATGGCATCGGCATAGCCCTGAAGAATGCGCAAAAATCTATGCTCGGAGAGTTTGGCTCCGATGGCATACCGATTCCGGGGAGCGCAGAGGCGCGCTCTTTTTGCTTTTTTACCCCGCCCCATACATGGCGCATGCCGCGGCATGGCGCACGATTCAAAGCGGTTGTGCTTCCCTTCGTTTTTGCGCGTAAGGGCGCTCTTCCTATAATTTTTCCATAACGCGCTGAGCCAAACGTAAATGCACACAAGCGTGTGCTGCTGCGAAGCGGAGGTGCGGAAGAACGGTTGCGGGCTGTTGGGGCCCGCCAACAACAACAAGAAAAGGAGATTAGACCTATGACACTTTGCTCACTCTGCGGACGCGAGATCCGCGAACCCAAACCCGTCAACGACAACAAACGCACTGTTGTTGTGGCCAGCGATGACGAGCTTCTGCGCCGCTCGCACTTTCAAAGGCTCGCCACAGCGACAAGGGCGCTCGGGCTATCGCGCCGCGAGATACCGAACTGGATTGCCGACACGATCTGGGGCTTTCGGGGGCGCATCGTCTGGCCGGGCGGCAAGCCCTTCGATGTGGGCGATGAGGATATCGACGCTGCCTTCAACGATGATGGTTCGTTCCGCTGGCTATCCGGCTTCCTGTATTTCGATCAGGTTGATCCGAAGCAGGCCCCGCAGCGCCGCATCCTCACGCGCCTCCGGCTGATTGATCTTGCCTTTCGCATCTCAAGCCCGGTGCGCGCCGGGTTTATCGCGAGATAAGCCGGGCAGGATCTTCCCAAAGCTCTCCCAATCCGGTGCAGCCCTCCGGTTAGCGTCATCATCGCCGGTCTGTCTCATGCGGACCGGCGGTTTTGATGAAAGGAGGGTGGCTTGGCTCCTATGCCGCGGAACAACGGGAAGGGTCATGACCCCAAGGATGGCATGACAATCGTGCTGGCTCTGGTCGCCGTGTTCTTTGGCGG
>Ga0164243_10008709_pt1 | contig 14916 bp, 16 predicted proteins | sample OricompcompostOP_FD_108781 | JGI IMG/M metagenome (GOLD analysis project Ga0164243, IMG submission 108781) | Organic Plus compost microbial communities from Emeryville, California, USA - Original compost - Organic plus compost (OP) | ecosystem: Engineered > Solid waste > Mixed feedstock >... | reverse complement strand
TTGATCTCGCCGTGCAGCGGCTTGTCGGACACGCACAGCAGCGTCCCGTAGGGCGTGCGGAAGCGGTAGCCCTGGGCCGCCACGGTGGCCGATTCCATGTCGATGGCCACCGCCCGCGACTGGTTGAACCGCAGCGCCGAGCTGGTGAAGCGCAGCTCCCAATTGCGGTCGTCGGTGGTCACCACCGTGCCCGTGCGCATGCGCCGCTTCAGCGCCTCGCCCGTCTCGCCGGTGACGATCTCGGCCGCCCGCTGCAGCGCCACCTGCACCTCGGCGATGGGCGGGATGGGGATCTCCGGCGGCAGCACGTCGTCCAGCACATGGTCGTCGCGCAGGTAGGCGTGAGCGAGGACGTAGTCGCCGATGCTCTGGGTGCCGCGCAGGCCGCCGCAGTGGCCGATCATCAGCCACGCTTCGGGGCGCAGCACCGCCAGGTGGTCGCAGACGGTCTTGGCGTTGGAGGGCCCCACGCCGATGTTGACCAGGCTGACCCCCGCTCCGCCCGGCGCCATCAGGTGGTAGGCCGGCATCTGGAACTTGCGCCAGGGCGCCTCGGCGACGCGGGCCTCCGCATCGGCGGTGTCGGCCGTCACGACGACGCCGGGAGCGGACAGGCCGGTGTAGCGTCCCCCCTTCGCCAGTTCGGACAGGCCCCAACGGACGAACTCGTCGACATAGCGGTTGTAGTTGGTCAGCAGCACGAACCGCTGGACGTGCTCGGGCGGCGTGCCGGTGTAGTGCTTCAGCCGCGCCAGGCTGAAGTCGACCCTGGGCCCGTCGAACAGCGACAGCGGCCGGTCGTCCTCCAGGGGCCGGGGACCAGACCCCGTCGGCGATCTCGTCGCCGATGTGCGAAAGCACGGGGGTGGGGAAGCAGCGCGAGAGCCCCTCGGCCGCCGCCTGGTCCAAGCCGAGCTCGGCCGAGCCGTCCAGCACGTAGGGATAGGGGATCTCCTGGACCGAGCGCCCGACCTCGAGCCGCACCCCATAGTCGGCGACCAGCAGGCCGAGCTGCTCCTGCAGATAGTCGCGGAACAGCCTGGGGCGGGCGATTGAGGCGGCGTAGACGCCCGCGTCCGTCACCCGGGCGAAGGCGCGGTCGACCAGGGGCGAGGGCCCTTCGGGGTCGTAGGTGGCGCGAATCTCGGGATAGGCGAACAGGCCCCGCGCCCGGGCCTGCAGCCCCGGCTTGACCCCGGTCTGGATGTAGTCGGCCAGCGCCGCGCGCAGGTTCGCGCAGGACTGGTCGTACAGGGCCTCCAGCTCGTCGAGCAGGGCGGGAATGTCGGAAATGGTCGTCATCGCCCACCTTAACGCCGGTTCGGCTGCGTTTTCGAGACGGTTGGCGCCTTGACCGGAGCGCCCGCGCGCCGTCAAACAGCCGGCGATTTCGGAGGCTTCATGGAACCGTTCCAGCGTCTGGAAGGCCGCGCCGCGCCGCTGCCCCTGGCCAACATCGACACCGACCAGATCATCCCCGCCCAATTCCTGAAGACCGTCGAGCGCAAGGGGCTGGGCAAGGGCCTGTTCTACGGCTTCCGCTACGACGCCGAGGGCAAGGAACGGCCGGACTTCGTGCTGAACCAGCCGGCCTACCGCAACGCCTCGATCCTGGTGGCCGGCGACAACTTCGGCTGCGGCTCGTCGCGCGAGCACGCGCCCTGGGCGCTGGTGGACTACGGCGTGCGGTGCGTGATCTCCACCTCGTTCGCCGACATCTTCTACAACAACTCGGCCAACAACGGCCTTCTGCTGATCGCCCTGCCCGAGGCGGCGGTCGAGGCGCTGATGGATGAGGCCCGCGGCGGCAACCATGTCTTCTCCGTGGACCTGGAGGCCCAGACGGTGACCGCGCCCTCGGGCCAGGTGTTCACCTTCGACATCGAGCCCGCCCGCAAGCGCAAGCTGCTCCTGGGCCTCGACCCCATCGGCGAGACCCTGCAGCACGCCGCCGACATCGACGCCTTCGAGGCCCGCCGCGGCCGCGACCAGCCTTGGGCCGCGCGATGAGGACTGGCCGGTGATCGTCATCATGGGGACGATCCGCTGTCCGGTGGAGGCGGTCGAGCGCCTGCGCCCGCCGATGGCCGCGGCGGTCGCCGCCAGCCGCGCCGAGGACGGCTGCATCGAATACGCCTACGGCGAGGACATGCTCGAGCCGGGGTTGATCCGGGTGTGCGAAGTGTGGCGCGACCGCGCCGCCCTCGAAGCCCACTTCAAGGCGCCGCACATGGACCCCTGGCGCGCCGCCCGGGCCGAGCTCGGCGTCGGCGACCGCCGCCTGTTCCTTTACGAAACCGATCGAGCCGAGTCCATCTGATGACCAAGACCCTCCTGCTCCTCCCCGGCGACGGCATCGGCCCGGAAGTGACCGCCGAGGTCCGCCGCGTCGCCGAATGGCTGTGCGCCAACGCCGGCCTGGACCTGAAGCTGGACGAGCGTCCCTTCGGCGGCTGCGCCTACGACCTGTCGGGCACGCCCCTGCCGGAGGAGACCCTGCAGGCGGCGCTGGCCTCCGACGCGGCCCTGATGGGGGCGGTGGGGGGCCCGAAGTGGACGGACGTGGCGCGCGCCCTGCGCCCAGAGGCCGCGCTGCTGGGCCTGCGCAAAGCCATGGACGTGTTCGCCAACCTGCGCCCGGCCCTGTGCTTCGACGCCCTGGCCGAGGCCTCGACCCTGAAGCGCGACATCGTCGCCGGGCTCGACATCATGATCGTCCGCGAGCTGACCGGGGGCGTCTACTTCGGCGAGCCGCGCGGGGTGGAGACCCTGGCCGACGGCTCCAAGCGCGGGGTCGACACCCAGGTCTACACCACCGCCGAGATCGAGCGCGTCGCCCGCGTCGCCTTCGAGCTGGCGCGCGGCCGCCGCAACAAGGTCGTGTCGGCCGAAAAGTCGAACGTGATGGAATCCGGCGTGCTGTGGCGCGAGGTGGTGACCGCGCTGCACAAGCGCGACTACGCCGACGTGGAGCTGGAGCACATGCTGGCCGACAACGCCGCCATGCAGCTGGTGCGCAACCCCAAGCAGTTCGACGTCATCGTCACCGACAACCTGTTCGGCGACATCCTGTCGGACGAGGCCTCGATGCTGACCGGCTCGCTCGGCATGCTGCCGTCGGCGGCGCTGGGCGCGCCCGGCAAGCCCGGCCTCTATGAGCCCATCCACGGCTCGGCGCCCGACATCGCGGGCAAGGGCGTGGCCAACCCGCTGGCGGCGATCCTGTCCTTCGAGATGGCGCTGCGCTGGTCGCTGGAGCGCGCAGACCTCGCCGACCGCCTGTTCGCCGCGGTCCAGTCCGCCCTGGAAGCCGGCGCCAAGACCCGCGACCTGGGCGGCGCGCTCTCGACCCGCGAGATGGGCGACGCCGTGATCGCAGCGCTGGCCTAGGCCCCTCAGTCCGCTTCGGACAGCTCCCCCGCAACGCGGGGGAGGGGGCCGCGCGAAGCGTGGTGGAGGGGGCTCCAGAAGGCGCCGCCGTCAGCCGGTGAGATTGCGGGTCAAGTTAGGGGAGCCCGCCGGCCGAGATTGGGTTATGCAGGCCGCCACGCCTCAGCCCGGACCCTTTGATGGACCAGATCGCGCCTCTCCTCGTCGACCCCGCCGCATGGGTCGCCCTGATCACCCTCATCGTGATGGAGGTGGTGCTGGGGATCGACAACCTCGTCTTCATCTCGATCCTGACCAACAAGCTGCCGGAGGAGAACCGGGGCAAGGCGCGGCGGCTGGGCATCAGCCTGGCGCTCATCCTGCGGCTCCTGCTGCTGGCGGCGCTGAGCTGGCTGGTCGGCCTGACCGCGCCGGTCTTCTCTCTGCCCTACACCCCGGCGCCCGACGCGGAGGGCCACCTTCCGTTCGAGCTGAATTTCTCGTGGCGCGACCTGATCCTGATCGCCGGCGGGCTGTTCCTGGTCTGGAAAGCCACGACCGAGATCCACCACAACGTGGATCCGCACCCGGCCGAAAAGAGCTCCTCCGTCGCGGCGCGGGTCGGGGTGAACTTCGCCGCCACCATCGTCCAGATCCTGCTGCTCGACCTGGTGTTCTCGGTGGACTCGATCCTAACCGCAAACGACATGACCGATCACCTGCCGATCATGGTGGTGGCGGTGATCATCGCCGTCGGCCTGATGCTGGCCGCATCCGGGCCGCTGGCCGCCTTCATCAACCGGAACCCCAGCGTGGTGATGCTGGCGCTGGGCTTCCTTCTGATGATCGGCATGGTGCTGATCGCAGATGGGTTCGGCGCGCACGTGCCCAAGGGTTACATCTACACGGCCATGGCCTTCTCGGCCTTCGTCGAAATGCTGAACCTGACCGCCCGCCGCCGGGCCAAGGCGCGCGGAACCGCGGAGCACTAGGCGGGGCGGCTTCTCTGTCCGCCATCCTCGGCCTTGCGCCGAGGATCCACCCGTCCGTTGCAGTCCGGTCCAAGACCGCGATAGGTCGTCGCCGCAGAACCTGGACCCTCGGGACAAGCCGAGGGCGACGGAGGTGGTGAACCGCCCTGCCCCGTCGCGCGGTCCGGCGAAACGGATTATGAGGGCGGGCCCGGCCGCAGCGGGGTCGGGTCCGCGGAGAGTCCGCCCATGAGCGTCGCCGACCAGGCCGGCCAGACCTTCACCGCCGACGAGCGGCGCATCACCCTGGTCGGGGTGCTGCTGGTCTTCCTGCTGAGCGCGCTCGACCAGACCATCGTGTCCACGGCCATGCCGCGGATCGTGGCCCAGCTGCACGGGCTGAACCTCTACGCCTGGGTCACCACGGCCTACATGCTGGCCTCCACCGTGATGGTGCCGATCTACGGCAAGCTGAACGACATCTTCGGCCGCAAGCCGGTGCTGGTCGCCGGGATCGTCCTGTTCATGTCCGGCTCGATGCTGTGCGGCATGGCCGGCGAGTTCGGACCCCTGCCGGTGCTGGGCGGCGGCATGAGCCAGCTCGTGGTCTTCCGCGGGCTGCAGGGCCTGGGCGGCGCGGCCCTGTTCACCTCGGCCTTCGCCATCATCGGCGACCTGTTCCCGCCGCGGGAGCGGGCCAAGTTCGCGGGCATGTTCGGTGCGGTGTTCGGGCTCGCCTCGCTGGTGGGCCCGGTGATCGGCGGCTTCTTCACCGACCTGGGCGTCACCCGGTTCGCCGGGCTCGACATCGCAGGCTGGCGCTGGGTGTTCTACGTCAACCTGCCCATCTCGGCCCTGTCGCTGTTCATGATCCTGGCGCGGATGCCGCCCCTCACCCACCGGGCGCCGGGCAAGATCGACTTCCTGGGCGCGGGCCTGATCATCGTCACCTTCGTGCCCCTGCTGCTGGCGCTCAGCTGGGGCGGCCGGGACCATCCCTGGGGCTCGCCGCTGATCGTCGGCCTGCTCGCCCTGTCGGCCGTGGGGCTCGCCGCCTTCGTCTGGACCGAGTCGGTGGTGTCGAACCCGATCCTGTCGCTCAATCTGTTCCGCAACCGCGTCTTCACCACCGCCAACGCGGCGAGCTTCGTCATCTCCGTGGCCTTCATGGGCAGCCTGACCTTCCTGCCGCTCTACATGCAGCTCGGACAGGGCGTGCCGGCGACCACCAGCGGCCTCTCCATGGTGCCGATGATGCTGGGGATGATCGCCTCCTCGACGGGGAGCGGCCAGATCATCACCCGCACGGGCAAGTACAAGCCGGTGATGGTCGCCGGCGCCTCGCTGATGATCGTCGGCCTCTTCCTGCTCTCCCGCGTCGGACCGCAGACCACCACCCTCGACCTGGCGTGGCGGGTGCTGGTGATGGGGATCGGCCTCGGTCCCTCGATGGGGACCTTCAACATCGTGATCCAGAACGCGGTGGAGCGCACCCAAATGGGCGTGGCGACCAGCTCCACCCAGTTCTTCCGTCAGATCGGCGGCACCGTGGGCGTGGCGATCTTCGCCGCGGTGCTGACCCAGAGCCTGGCGTCGGAAGCGGCCAAGGCGCCGACCCCGCCGGGAAGCCCCGCGCACGTCATGGACCTGTCCGACCTGCAGCGCATGGCGCTCGGCTCCGCGGCCGAGGCGCCGTCGGCGTCGGGCCAGGCGCCCACGCCCACCCACGTAGACCCGGCGGTGCGGGCCATCGTGGTGGCCGCGGTCACGCACCTGTTCACGGTGGCGGTCGGCATCGCGGCGCTGGCGTTCGTGCTGGTGCTGATGGTGCCCGCCATCCCGCTGGAGCACCGCGGCCGCGCCCCGCCCCCGGCGAAGTAGCGGTCAGCGCAGGGCCGGCCACGCCGGCTTCGGCAGCACACCGATCTCGGGCCGGGCGAACAGGAAGCCCTGCAGCAGCGACACGCCCAGTTCCCGCAGGCAGGCGTACTCCCCAGGGGTCTCGATCCCCTCGGCGACCAGCACGATCCCCAATTCGTCGCACATGCGCCGGATGGAAGCGACGATGGCCCGGCGGACCCGGTCCTCGTCGAGGCCCCGCACCAGCTCGCGGTCCAGCTTGATGATGTCGGGCTGCAGGCGCGCCAGCAGGGCCAGTCCCGAGTGGCCCGCCCCGAAGTCGTCGATGGCCACGCGGAAGCCGTTCTCGTGGTAGGTGCGGATCAGCCGCGCCACCCGGCCCTGGTCTTCCACCGGCTCGTCCTCGGTGAACTCGAAGATGATCCGGTCGGGCTGGATCTGCGCCTTGTCGCAGGCCGCCTGCATGCCGCCGCAGCAGGCGCCGATATCGTCCACCGCGTTCGGCATCACGTTGATCGACAGCCCGGCGCCCGTCGCCTTCAGCCCCAGCGCGGTGGCGAACGCGATCGCGGCGGTGCGGCACTGCTGGTCGAACTGGCGGCGGTTGGACCGGTCGACGGCGGCGAGCACCTCCAGGGCGCCTTCGCCCCCGGCCCCGCGGACCAGAGCCTCGTAGGCGAAGACGTCGCGCGAGCCCGCGTCCACGATCGGCTGGAAGGCCATGGTGAAGGGCAGCGGGAACGGTTGGTCCCCGTCCAAGGGTTCCAGGACTTCGAGTCGAGGCTGGCGGAGCGGCTTCGCGCTCATACGGGGCGGCTCCTTCTGTGCTGCCGGCGCCGACCATGCGGGAAAAGGCTGAAGATTCCGCTTCCTCGCCTCCCATTCCTCGACGTTGGACGCTCCGCCGCGCTTGAGGGCGCCGGCCTCGGCCCCTAACTTAGCGGCCGGCGGGTCTTGCTGCGGCTCGCGTCGGAGGCCTCACATCCCGGGGACCTTAATCATCCTCGAAGGGAGCTGTCCCTGACCGGGCCCGTGGGCTCGGACAAACGGCGCCCACCTGGTTATCCAGGTCCGAGGGGATTGAAACGCCTCCACGGCTCTTCGCGGCGCCGCCACCTTTCTCCCCTGCGTGCTTTGGGACGCCGGATTTCATCCGGCTCATCGGCATGGCGGAGGGCGGGCGCTGTGTTTCGTCATATTGAGGAGCGCGGGCGAAGCTTGCGCGTCCCGAAGCACGCACCACTTGGATGAGCCTATGACCGATCCCGACGCCGAAAAGGCCGCTCTTCGCGCCGAGCTCCGCGCGCGCCGCGTCCGGCTCAAGGCCGAGCGGCCGGACGCGGCGATCAAGGCCGCCCTGGCCTTCGAAGCCGCCGGGCTCGGGTCCTTCGCCACCGCGGCGATCTACCACCCGCACGGTTCGGAGATGGACCCCTATCCGCTGGCGGTGGTGCTGGAGCGCTGGGGCGCGCGCATCGCCCTTCCGGCCGCCGTGGCGCGCGACCAGCCGCTGGTCTTCCGGCTGCAGAGCGAGGAAGGACCGCTTCCGCCCGACGCCATCGGCATGCCGGCTCCCCCGCCCGAGGCGCCGGCGGTGCGCCCGGACCTGGTGATCGCGCCGCTGCTCGGCTTCGACGCCCGCGGCGGCCGGATCGGACAGGGCGGCGGCTTCTACGACCGGACCATCGCCGCCCTGCGCGCCCAGGGCCCGGTGATGGTCGTGGGCCTCGCCTACGCCGGCCAGGAACTCGCCCAGGCGCCCATGGGTCCTTTCGATCAGCGGCTGGACGGCGTACTCACCGAAGAGGGCTTCCGGCCCGCGGAGACAGTGACGCGATGAGATTGGCCTTTTTCGGCGACGTTATCGGGCGGGCGGGGCGCGAGGGCCTGGCCACGCACCTGCCCGGACTGCGCCGCCGCCTGGGGCTGGAGTTCGTGGTGGTCAACGCCGAGAACGCGGCGTCCGGCTTCGGCATCACCGAGAAGACCGCGGCCGAGCTGTTCGACGCCGGCGCCGACTGCCTGACCCTCGGCAATCACTCGTGGGACCAGCGCGAGGCGCTGACCTACATCGACCGCGAGCCGCGCATGCTGCGGCCGCTGAACTATCCGCGCCTGTCCAACGTGCCGGGCCGAGGCGCCTACATGTTCGAGACCGCCGCGGGGCGGCGCGTGCTGGTGGTCAGCGTGCTCGGCCGCGTGCACATGGACTCGCTCGACGACCCCTTCTCGGCCGTGGACAGGGAGCTGGAGGCCTGCCCTCTCGGCGTCGCCTGCGACGCGCTGGTGGTGGACATCCACTGCGAAGCGACCTCGGAGAAGATGGCCATGGGCCACTTCTGCGACGGGCGCGCCAGCCTGGTGGTCGGCACCCACACCCACGTGCCCACCGCCGACGCCCAGATCCTGCCGGGCGGCACCGGCTACCAGACCGACGCGGGCGGCTGCTGCGACTACGACAGCGTCATCGGCATGGGCAAGGAAGAAGCCGTCCGCCGCTTCGCCACCCGCCTGCCCGGCGCGCGCCACCAGCCGGCCAGCGGTCCGGCGACGGTCTGCGGCGTCTTCGTCGAGACCGATCCCCGCACGGGCCTAGCCCGCCGGATCGAGCCCATCCGCATCGGCGGCCGCCTCGCACCGCACGTGCCGCGTCTGGACGTGGCCGCCGACGCGGCGGAGTAGGCTGCTGCGTTCTGATCATTTATCCGCTCATCGGGACGAGGGGGTCGAAACGCGCTCAATCCAGCAGCTTCACCTTCCCCACCGTCAGCTCGTCGATGTGCAGCGCCTTGATCCGCGCGCGGCCCAGAGCCAGCCGCCCGATCGCCAGCGCCCCGATGCTCAGCGCGCCCACGGCCACGGCGCCGAAGGCGGTCGCTCCCAGCGCCAACAGGCCGATCGCCCTGGCGTCGATCGGAGCGGGGGTCCCGCGCCGATGAGTGGGCTGCCAGTGGACGATCTCGGCGCCCGCGCCGTCTTCCTCGGGGTTCAGGTCGGATCGGCTCATAAACGCTCTCCCTGCGGCGGTCTGGCCATAACCGCGCCTGCCCGCTAAATACCGCGCCCGCAAGCACACGGATCAAACCATGGCCGGCCATTCCAAGTTCAAGAACATCCAGTTCCGCAAAGGTCGCCAGGACAAGCTGCGTTCCAAGCTGTTCTCCAAGCTTTCGCGGGACATCACCCTTGCGGCCAAGGGCGGCTCGCCCGACCCGAACTCCAATTCGCGCCTGCGCCTGGCCATCGCCGCGGCGAAGGCGGAAAGCATGCCCAAGGACAACATCGACCGGGCGATCAAGAAGGCCTCCTCCGGCGAGACCGACAACATGGAGGAGATCCGCTACGAGGGCTTCGGCCCCGGCGGCGTCGGCCTGATCGTCGAGGTGCTGACCGACAACCGCAACCGCGCGGCCATGTCCCTGCGCACCATCTTCGGCAAGAACGGCGGGGCGCTGGGCGAAAGCGGCTCGGTCGCCTTCATGTTCGACCGCCTGGGCCAGGTGGTCTATCCGGCCTCGGCCGCGGGCGAGGACGCGATGATGGAGGCCGCCATCGAGGCGGGCGCCGAGGACGTGGAGTCCGACGCCGAGACCCACACCGTCTTCACCGCCTTCGAGGACCTCGGCGCCGTGGCCGAGGCGCTGGAGGCCCGCTTCGGCGCGCCGAAGTCGACGGGCATCGTCTGGCGGCCCAAGACCACCACCCCCGTCTCCGGCGACCAGGCCGCGAGCCTGATGAAGCTGATGGACGCCCTCGACGACGACGACGACGTGCAGAACGTCTTCGCCAACTTCGAGATGAGCGACGAGGAGCTGGCCCAGCTCGCGGGTTGAGTTCTTCCTCCGCTCATCCCGGCTTTCGCCGGGATGAGCGGTATTTCCGAGTCGGCCAAGCCGCGCGAGTAAGGCTTTCGTTAACCTCGAGCCCGCTTTCCCTGGACGCCAGGGCGGGCGATGCTCGGGAACACATGACGAACGCGATTCGCATCCTGGGGCTCGACCCCGGCCTCCGGCGCACGGGCTGGGGCGTGATCGCCTGCCAGGGCTCGCGCCTCGTCCATGTCGCGCACGGAGTGATCGCGCCGTCCGAGCGCGCCTCCTTCGCCGACCGGCTGCTGGTGCTGTTCGAACAGATCTGCGCGGTGATCGAGGCCCACGCCCCGCACGAGGCGGCGGTGGAGGAGGTGTTCGTCAACATGAACCCGGCGTCGACGCTCAAGCTCGGCCACGCCCGCGCCGCGGCCCTGATCGCGCCGGCCCGCGCGGGCCTGCCGGTGGCCGAATACGCCACGCGCCTGGTGAAGAAGGCGGTGGTGGGGACCGGCGGGGCCGAGAAGGACCAGGTCGGCTTCATGGTCCGCCGCCTTTTGCCCACGGCGGGCGAGACCTCGTCCGATTCCGCCGACGCCCTCGCCGTCGCCATCGCCCACGCCCACCTGCGCGCCAGTCTCAGGGCCGCGTCATGATCGGGCGCCTGCGCGGCCAGCTCGCAGAGGTTGGCGAGGAGGAGGCCCTGATCGACGTCATGGGCGTGGGCTACATCGTCCGCTGCGGCGCCCGCACGCTCGGCCGGATGCCGCCGGTCGGCGAGGACATCGTCGTGCATGTGGAGAGCCAGACCCGCGAGGACGGAACCCGCCTCTACGGTTTCTTGAGCCGCGACGAGCGCTCGGCCTTCGTGACGCTTCAGTCGGTGCAGGGCGTGGGACCCAAGGCGGCGCTGGCGGTGCTGGACGTGCTGCCCCCCGGCGACCTCGCCGCCGCCGTCGCCCGCGAGGACAAGGCCGCCGTCGCCCGGGCGCAGGGCGTCGGACCCAAGCTCGCCCAGCGCATCGTCGCCGAGCTGAAGGGCAAGCCGCTCGGGCCGGGCCTCGCCATGGCCGCCGTCCCCGGCGTGCACGCCGCGCCGACCCCGGCCGCGCCCGCCGTCTCGATCTCGGGAGAAGCCGTCGCCGCGCTGATGGGCCTCGGCATCGCCGAGCCGCTGGCCCGCCGCGCCGTCGAGCAGGCCCACGGCCGGCTGGGCGACGAGGCCGCGCTGCCGATGCTGATCAAGGGCGCCCTGCAGGAGGTCGGCCGATGAGCCGGCTGGTCTCGGGCGAGGCCGGCGGCTTCGAAGCGACCGACCGGGCCCTGCGCCCGCAGACCCTGGCCGAGTTCACCGGCCAGGAAGCGGCCAAGGCCAACCTGAAGGTTTTCATCGACGCCGCCCGCGCGCGGGGCCAGGCGCTGGACCACGTGCTGCTGTTCGGCCCGCCGGGCCTGGGCAAGACCACGCTGGCCCAGATCATCGCGCGCGAACTGGGCGTGAACTTCCGCGCCACCTCCGGCCCCATGCTGGCCAAGGCCGGCGACCTCGCCGCCATCCTGACCAACCTCGAGCCCAACGACGTCCTCTTCATCGACGAGGTGCACCGCCTGTCGCCCGCGGTGGAGGAGGTGCTCTATCCGGCGATGGAGGACCACGTCCTCGACCTGATCATCGGCGAGGGCCCGTCGGCCCGCTCGGTGCGGATCGACCTTTCGCCCTTCACCCTGGTGGCCGCGACCACCCGCGCCGGCCTGCTCGCGACGCCGCTGCGCGACCGCTTCGGCATCCCGCTGCGGCTGGAGTTCTACACGCCGAAGGAGTTGAAGGCGGTGCTGGCCCACGCCGCACGCAAGATGGGCGCGACCCTGACCGACGACGGCGCGGCCGAGATCGCCGCCCGCGCCCGCGGCACGCCGCGGGTGGCCGGCCGGCTGCTGCGGCGGGTCCGCGACTTCGCCGACGCCGAGGGCGCGTCCGCCATCGACCGGGGCGCGGCCGGCCGGGCGCTGGCGCGGCTGGAGGTGGACGAGGCGGGGCTGGACAGCCTGGACCGCCGCTACCTGCGGGCCCTGACCGAGACCTACGGCGGCGGGCCGGTGGGCGCCGAGACCTTGGCGGCGGCGTTGGCCGAGGCGCGCGACGCCATCGAGGACGTGATCGAACCCTATCTGCTGCAGCAGGGTTTCGTCCTGCGCACCCCCCGCGGCCGCGTCGCCGGGGGCAAGGCCTACGAGCACCTGGGCCTGAAACCGCCGCCCAAGCCGCCCCAGCAGACCCTGTTCGAGGAGGATTGACGGTGACCGCCGAGCCCTCCGCCGGCTGGTTCGAAGGGCGCGAGCACCGCCTGCCGGTCAGAGTCTACTACGAGGACACCGACTTCACCGGCGTGGTCTACCACGCCAACTACGCCCGCTATTTCGAGCGCGGCCGCTCCGACTTCCTGCGGCTGGCCGGGGTGGACCATTCGGCCCTGCTGCGGCTCGACCCGCCGCTGGGTTTCGTGGTGACGCGGCTGACCATCGATTTCGTGCGCGCGGCCCGGATCGACGACGCCCTGCAGGTGCGCACGGCCTACGAATCGGCCCGCGGCGCCCGCTTCTCGATCCGCCAGAAGCTCGTGCGCGGAGAGGAGCTGCTGGCCGCCGCCGAGGTCGACGCCGCCTGCATCGACCTTTCCGGCCGTCCACGCCGCCTTCCGCCCGCGCTGATGGCCCTGCTCACGCCATTGTTGACCGGGCCGGGGTTGACCGCCGCGCCTTAGTTTCGTCACCCCCTCCCTTAAGGTCCCCCCATCCTAGGAACGCGAAGACCCCCGATGATCGATCCTTCCGCCCTGACGCCCGAAAGCTTCAGCCCGATCGCGGTCTTCCTGCGCGCCGGCCTGGTGGTGAAACTCATCATGGCCGTGCTGGCGCTCGCCTCGCTCTGGTCCTGGGCCATCATCATCGACAAGGCCGTCCGGCTGACGAAGCTGAACCGCAGCGCCGACCGGTTCGAGGAGGCCGTCTCGTCCGGCCGCAGCCTGGAAGAGGTCGCCGCCGAGGCCGGCGAGAAGCCCTCCGAACCCCTGCCGCGCCTGTTGCAAGCCGCGTTGCGCGAGTGGCGGGAGGGCCGCAGCCGCGGGCCGCTGAACGAAGCCCAGACCTCGATGCTGATCCAGCGGATCGACCGGGCGCTCGATTCCATCATCGCCCGCGAGACCCGCCGGGTGGAGGAAGGGCTGGGCAGCCTGGCCATCGTCGCCACCGCCTCGCCCTTCGTCGGCCTGTTCGGCACCGTCTGGGGGATCATGACCGCCTTCCAGGCGATCGCCGTGCAGAAGAACACCAACCTGACCGTCGTGGCCCCTTCGATCGCCGAGGCCCTGTTCGCCACCGCCATCGGCCTGGCCGCCGCGATCCCGGCCTACGTCGGCTACAACAAGTTCTCCACCGACACGAACCGCTTCGCCGGCCGGCTGGAAGGCTTCGCCGACGAGCTGTCGTCGGCGGTGGCGCGCCGTCTCGCCGACCGCCTGGGCGGCGCCGGCGCGGGCCTGAAGACCGAGGAGCGCTGAGCCGTGGCGCTGTCCGTCCACGACGCCATGTCCACGGGCGGCCGGTCCCGCCGCCGCCGGTCCCGCCGAGCCTCGCTGTCGGAGATCAACGTCACGCCGCTGGTCGACGTGATGCTGGTGCTGCTGATCATCTTCATGATCTCCGCGCCTCTGCTCACCGTGGGCGTGCCCGTCGAGCTGCCGAAGACCGAAGCGGCGGCCGTGAACGAGCAGACCGAGCCGCTGACCATCTCCATCCAGCGCGACGGCCGGCTGTTCCTGCAGGAGACCGAGACCCCCTTCGCCGAGCTGGGGGTGCGGATGCAGGCGCTGGCCGGCGACGGCTTCGACAAGCCGATCTTCGTGCGGGCCGACGGCGCGGCGCCCTATGCGGTCGTGGCCCAGGTGATGGCGCGGCTGCAGACCTCGGGCTTCACCACCATCAACCTGATCACCGACACCGGCGCCCCCGAGGCGGCTCCGGCGCCCGCCGCGCCCGCCCCGGCCGAGGCCGCCAGCCCCTGACCGGATCATGGCGAGCGATCTCCGACCCGCGCTGATCGGCTCCGTCGCCCTTCACCTGTCGCTCCTGGCGGCGGGCCTGATCGCCTGGCCGCACTTCGGCAAGCCGCTGGTCAGCGCCTCGGTGCCCGTGAAGCTGGTGACGAGCGCGCCGGTCGCGGACGTGCGCCCCGCCGTCGAAGCCCCCGAACCGGCCGAGGCGCTGACGCCGGAGCCCGAGCCGTCCGCCCCGCCGCCCGAGGAGGCGCCCGCTCCGCCGGAGCCCGTCCCCGCGCCGCCGACGCCAGCCCCGCCTCCACCGCCGCCCAAGCCGGCTCCCAAGCCCGCGCCGCCCAAGCCCGCGCCCCCGAAGCCGGAACCGAAGCTCGACCTCGACGCCCTGGCCTCCAAGCTGCCCAAGCGCAAGGAGCCGAAGCTCGATCTCGAGGCCCTGGCCAAGCAGCGCCCGGACCCGCGCGCCCAGGCCAAGCTCGACCTCGACGCGCTGGCCGCTTCTCGGCCGCCCCGCCCCGCCAGCGGACGCCGCGGCGAGGCGCGCCCCGAGCAGGCGCCCCAGGCCCGCGAAGCGGTCGGCGCCGCACAGGGGCTGACCGCCGACGAGGCGAGCCTGCTGGCGTCGAAGCTGAACCGGCTCTGGAACCCCAACTGCGCCGCCGAGGGCGCCTCCGGCGTCCAGGTGCGGGTCAACATCCGCCTGACCCAGACCGGCGACCTCGCCGCGCCGCCGCGCCTGTTGGGCGGCCAGCAGGGCGATCCCGTCTGGCAGGCGGCGGCCCAGCGGGCGCTGACCGCGGTCGCCCGCGGCGCGCCTTACAGCGAGCTTCCCGCCGACCGCTACAACGTCTGGAA
>Ga0164243_10008707_pt1 | contig 14916 bp, 16 predicted proteins | sample OricompcompostOP_FD_108781 | JGI IMG/M metagenome (GOLD analysis project Ga0164243, IMG submission 108781) | Organic Plus compost microbial communities from Emeryville, California, USA - Original compost - Organic plus compost (OP) | ecosystem: Engineered > Solid waste > Mixed feedstock >... | reverse complement strand
GGTCTTCATCCCGGCATTCGCGCGGGCGGCCCTGCAACCCCAACCAGCAATGCCGCCCGCGCTGGCGCCGCGACCATCATTGCACTAACAATCAAATTGGACCCGTCCGTGGGGGCCGATCAAGATGACAAGTGCATGAGAGAATGCCTTTCCCGCCGATAGATTTGTGGTTGCCTTGACGTTCGTAAGTGCGGACGCACCTCTAAAAATTTCCAACCCGACCCAGGCTATAAAAAGCGCACCCAGAACGAGAACTGCGGTGAAAACGCCCGGAATCGACTGAAGGGCAACTCCGATACCGAAGTAGGCCATCAGGCTGTGCATCGCCCCGCCAGCAACGATGCCAGACAAGGCTGCCGCTCCCAGCTTGCGGCCACCAGCCATTGTGCTGCCCAACACAAAAGCCATATCCACTCCGGGGAGGGCAATTATGCCAAACAGAAGGATCCAGAACAGCCAGAGATGGCCGTATTGAGTAAGAAAGAAGAGATCCATCAACACCATTCACGAATTGCTTCTTGCACGGAGAATCCGCGTACTGAATGCTCGTAATGGTGCGGCGCAACACGGCCCTGAAATAGAGCCAATTCAATGGTAGTTGACGGACCCAATTGGGGTTCCCGCGATTTGATGGACTCGATCCGCGTTGTGAGAGGAGATTGCCATCTCCCGCGAACGAGGAACCCGTCTCCGCCTGAGTTAAAGGTCACACGGCTGCAGGCCGGAACGATCTTCCAAGCTGTCGCACTGAGCTTACCCGACCGTTGTGCACGCTATGCTGCGCCATGCTTCGAGCGCAAACCGGTAGGTATTCCATAGTTCACTGCAGCGCCTCATGGTCATCGTCATGGCCGACTGCAGCAAGAAAATTTCCAGTGTTGCATCACCTTCTCTCGTGGTCGAGCGCAATGCGCGAGGGACTTCCCAGGTCGTGCGGCTGTCCGCCAAGAAATCTCGCGCCGATGGACAAACCTGTCGGGAACATCTTCCATTTACAGGAAAGGACTTGCCCGCGGAGATTGACGATGCGATTCTGAAAATCGCGCGGGTTCTCGCACGCCAAGCCGCCAGAGAAGACCATGCGCGCCAACAAGCTGGGAGCGCTCGTCATGACGAAACGCGCGGCGATTTACGCGAGATTTTCCACCGACCTGCAAAATGAACGATCAATCGAGGATCAGGTCACCCTCTGCAGGAAGCATGCCGCAGAACACAATCTCACGATTGTTGCGACCTATGAAGACAGAGCCCGTTCAGGCGCCTCGGTGTTTGGACGAGAAGGCCTCGTTCAACTCATGGATGCCGCCCGTGATGGCGCGTTCGATGTCGTGGTCATCGAAGCCCTCGACAGGCTTTCACGCGACATGGAGGACCTGGCGGGTATCCACAAGCGCCTGTCCTTTCTCAACATTGAAATCCGCGCTGTCCACGATGGTGTCGCCAATACGGTTCTCGTCGGTCTTCGGGGGCTGGTCGGTCAACTCTATCGTGAAGACAACGCGCACAAGATTCGCCGCGGCCAGGCCGGACGCGTCGGTCAGGGCCTCAACGCCGGTGGCCTGACATACGGCTATGCTCCGGTTCCTGGTGAGCCTGGGAAGCGGCAGATTGTCGAAGAAGAGGCCGAGGTCATCCGTCGTATCTTCGATGAGTATGTCGCCGGGCGCACCCCGCGTGATATTGCGCGTGACCTCAACTGCGACAACGTTCCACCTCCGCGCGGTACGAAATGGAACGCTTCCACAATCAACGGCAATGTGCAACGCGGCACCGGCATCCTGCAGAACGAACTCTATGGTGGCCGGCTGGTCTGGAACAAGGTGCGCATGGTGAAGGATCCTGACACGGGCCGCCGCGTCTCGCGCCCTAATCCGAAAGAGGAGTGGCAGTCGTCCGACGTGCCAGAACTCGCGATTGTCGATCGCGAACTGTTCGATCAGGCGCAGGCACGCAAACGTGAGCGTAGCCTTGACCATCCTCACCACCATCGCCGACCGCGTCACATGCTTTCGGGGCTTTTGCGGTGCGGCGCGTGCGGATCGGGCATGTCGACCAACGGCAAGGACAAGTCGGGCCGCATCCGGATCAGGTGCTCGGCCGCGACGGAAAGCGGGTCGTGTCCAGACCCGAAGACCTTCTATCTCGAAACCGTGGAAGCCGCTGTTCTGACCGGACTGCGGGCCGAGATGAAGAGCCCCAAGGTGCTCGCCGAATACGTGAAGACCTATCACGAGGAGCGCAAGCGACTATCGGCGGAGGCCGATGCCAATCGAACGCGTCTTGAGCACCGTGCCGATAAGCTCAAACGCGAGATCGACCGGCTGGTCGATCATCTCGCCAAGGGCATCGGCGATCCATATGTGATCGGTCCCCGCTCGACGGAACTCTACCACGAGCGCCAAGCGGTGCTTGCTGAGCTGGAGAAAGCTCCGCCCGCATTCGAGGTCGTCTCGCTGCATCCAGCAATCCTGAAGCGCTACGAAGAGCAACTCGAAAGCCTGCAAGATGCACTAGCGGAAGGCATGCGTTCGGGCGACCGGGAATGCGCGGAAGCCATACGGGAACTCGTCGAAACGGTAACGGTTTACCGCGACCCTTCAGAACCGGGCGCGGTCGAGATCGAGATTGCAGGACGCCTGAATTCGATCCTTGGCGAGCGCGCTTACCCCAATGGGGTCAAACGGGTGTGGGGATTGGTGGTAGCGGAGGAGGGATTCGAACCCCCGACACAAGGATTATGATTCCTCTGCTCTAACCAACTGAGCTACTCCGCCCCGTGCGGTCTCTCAAGGCCAGCTTTGCAGTGCCGGACCGGGGCCGCCGAAGACGCGCGGATATAAGGTCCTGTCGGTGACGGTGTCAAGCAGTCCGCGGTCCATCGAGAAGGAAAGTTCAGCACACCGTCATGTCGCCGGGAAAGCCGTGCAGATCGCGACAAAATCCCGGGGTTGAGTTGCGCGCGCGGCCCCGATATGTCACTCCCCACGCCAATGTCGGGCAAAGATTCAATGAAGCCGCGTATTGCTGTCCTTGGATGCGGATATTGGGGGTCGAACCATATCCGCACGCTGAAATCGCTTGGAGCGCTGCACGCCGTTTCCGATGCGAACCGCGCGCGGGCTGAAGGCTTCGCCAGTGAGCATGACTGCCTGGCCATTGATCCTGATGCGCTGTTTGAACGCAAGGACGTGGATGCGGTGGTGATGGCGCTGCCTCCACAGTTTCATGCCGAAAGTGCGGTCCGCGCCGTCAATGCCGGCAAGGACGTATTGGTGGAAAAGCCGATTGCGCTCACGGTCGAAGATGCCGAGCGCTCCGTTGAAGCCGCCAGGAAGGCTAGCCGCATTTTCATGGTCGGCCACGTGCTGCGCTTTCATCCCGCCTTCGAGAAGCTGAAATCGCTGATCGATGCCGGCGAATTGGGGAATGTAGGATACATCCATTCCCACCGTCTCGGGCTCGGAAAGTTCCACACCGAGAATGATGCCCTGTGGGATCTTGCGCCGCATGATCTCTCGATGATCCTGGCGATCACCGGCTCGCCGCCTGTCGAGGTGCGCGGGGAGGGCGCGGCTCTTCTCGACAATCTGAGCGATTTCGCCCATCTCCACATGCGCTTTCCGGGCGGGCTCAGGAGCCATCTCTTCACCTCGCGCCTCAATCCCTATCGCGAGCGCCGCCTGACCGTGGTCGGCGACAAGGCAATGGCTGTGTTCGATGATGTGGAACCCTGGGGACGCAAGCTGGCCGTCTATCGGCACGCCGTGTGGCAGGATAGCGGCCAATGGGCCTTCACCACCAACGAGCCCACCTATGTGCCTGTCGAGGAAGGCATGCCGCTTACCCGAGAGCTGGAACATTTCATCTCCTGCATCCGCACCCGCAGCGAACCGCGGACAACCGGTGCCGAGGCTGTCGAGGTGCTGCGCATCCTCACTGCAGGCACGATCGTTCACAACTGAGCGTCAGGGGATAGGGGCCTCGGCAAGACGCGAAAGCATGGCCTCTGCCGCCGTGCTGCGCTCGGAGCGCTCGATGAAGCCGCCGCCGAGCACCCGCGCTTCCTCGCCTTCGTCAGAATAGAGAACGCAGGCCTGTCCCGGGGCCACGCCGGACTCGCCTTTGGCGAGCTCGACCCAGGTCACGCCGGCTTCGTGACGGAGTATGGCGGGGCAGGGCGGTCGCGTGGAGCGCACCCGTGCAAGGAGCTCTACGCCTTCGACCGGAATGTCGCTCAGCGCGGCGTCGCCCAGCCAGTTCATCTGGCGCAGGAATATCCGCCGGGTCTCCAGCGCCTCGCGTGGACCGACGACCACCCTTGCCCTGTCGGCATCGAGATGGACGACATAGAGCGGTTCGCCGGTTGCGATGCCGATGCCGCGCCGCTGCCCGATCGTATAGTGCAATATGCCGTCGTGCCGGCCAAGCACGCGACCGTCGATATGCACGATCTCGCCCGGCGAGGCTGCTTCCGGCTTCAGCCTGGCGATGATGTCCGAATATTTTCCCTGCGGCACGAAACAGATGTCCTGGCTGTCATGCTTGGCGGCAACCGAAAGTCCCATCTCTTCCGCGATTGCGCGCACCGAGGGCTTGGAGAGGCCGCCAAGCGGGAAGCGCAGATAGTCGACCTGTTCCTGGGTGGTCGCGAACAGAAAATAGCTCTGGTCGCGATCGGCATCGACCGGGCGGTAGAGTGCGCGATGCGCACCATTGGGACGACTGCGGATATAATGCCCCGTGGCGAGCGCGTCGGCGCCGAGTTCGCGAGCGGTTTCCAGGAGATCGGCGAACTTGACGGTCTGGTTGCAGGCAACGCAGGGGATGGGCGTTTCGCCCGAAACGTAGCTCTCGGCGAAGGGATCGATCACCGCCTCGCGAAAACGCTTCTCGTAATTGAGCACGTAATGCGGGATGCCGAGCGTCTCGGCAACCCGGCGCGCGTCATCGATGTCCTGTCCGGCACAGCACGAGCCGGCCCGATGCACGGCCGCGCCGTGATCATAAAGCTGCAAGGTGACGCCGACGACCTCGTAGCCTTCCCTCTTGAGAATCCCGGCCACGACCGAGGAATCGACGCCACCGGACATCGCGACGACAACGCGCGTGTCTTCCGGGCTCTTGGGCAGGTCGAGGCTGTTCATCTCTGTCATCTGTCTAAACATGCAGCTGGGTAATGCCAATGCGGCCAAGATAGGTCAAGGACCGCAGCTTTACCATCGGCAGTGCCGACGCCGAAAAGGCTTGTCCAATCGTTAGAGTTTTAATCAAAACCGGCGCAAAACCCTAACGGCGGATTCACTTCTGTTACTTTAAGATTACCCTACGCTTAGGCAAATCTTAAAGCTGTGGCGCTAATGTGACAACGATTAGGTCTGGGGTTTGTGTAGAGAGTACGATGACCGATCTGGTACGACCGCGCGTGAAATATGTCATCGGGCCTGATGGCAGTCCGCTTACGATTGCCGACCTGCCGCCCACCAATACGCGCCGTTGGGTTATTCGACGCAAGGCTGAAGTGGTGGCAGCCGTCCGCGGCGGTTTGCTCAGCCTCGAAGAGGCATGCCAGCGCTATCGGCTGACAGTCGAGGAATTCCTGTCCTGGCAGGCTTCCATCGACGAATATGGCCTTGCCGGTCTGCGCACGACGCGCATCCAGCAATATCGCCACTGATCATCTTCCTCAAAAGACTGATCACGCCCGGCACGGCTTCTGCTTTCGTCCTGTCAGCGATTCCCTCCCTGTGGCCGATCCCGCTAGGATATCTCGGTCATGCTTGCCGGACGTCATCCTTTTGGAGAGTCTTCGGGATGGAACGCCGGGGGTGCTAATCAGCCGCCGATGCTTGTGATCTCAGCCAGTGAGGGCGCGTCCGGGTTCTGCTTCGCGTCCCTTGGCGTCTCGGGATTCCAGAGCTTCGGCCCTGGCAAGCTCGGCCTCGGCCTCGGAGAGGGCAGCGTTGGCCTGTTCCCTTTGCTGCCGCAGGTCGTTCTGCGAGTTTCGAAGATTATCGCGACGGAGGCGTGCCGCCTTGGCAAAGGTCGGATAAGCGAAGTGTTTCACATCGGTGATGCCGCTTTTCTTTTCTTCATTCGCGACCTGCGCATCGAGCTCGGCGGCCATGCGATCGAATTCGGCAATCATCATATCGAGCTGCATGATCTGCCGTCGCTTCTCATTCACCTGAAATTGCTTCAGCCGAACAAGATTCTCCCGTGACTTCATGATCCGATACTCCCGGAAACGCGAATGCTTTGCCGACTCCCTGCCGGCGTGAAAATCCATAGAAAAACCTTTGCAAGCGAGCGGCCCGACGGCTTTGGAAACAAAATCCTAAAATTCCCCGCCATTGGTAACCATTCGTTTACGTGCGTTGTTAATCATACTGGCGAGGACTTAAGGCGTGGTAAAAATATGGCGACGTTCAGAACCCGAATATTGCGAGTCGGTGGAGTCGCTTACAGCCGATTCTTCATGTATCCGATCGCGATTTTATGATCGGGATTCGTGTGTGAATTCAAGTATCTAGTCTGAAATGTTGAAAAGAGTTTTTGGGCACTTGCAAGAGTGAATCAGATTTTGTTAACCATTGGATGGCAGGGTCCGATTCACGGTATTGACCGCTTGGCGCCGGATACCTGCCTGCCGGGACGGCGGCGGAAAGGGGACTAGGATGCGCGTTCTGCTGATAGAAGACGACAGTGCGACGGCACAAAGTATCGAGTTGATGCTTAAATCGGAAAGCTTCAACGTTTACACGACCGATCTTGGCGAAGAAGGCGTGGATCTTGGTAAGCTTTACGATTACGACATCATTCTGCTCGACCTTAACCTGCCTGATATGTCGGGTTACGAGGTTCTGAGGACGCTGCGACTTTCGAAGGTCAAGACGCCGATCCTCATTCTGTCCGGCATGGCGGGCATAGAGGACAAGGTGCGCGGACTGGGCTTTGGCGCTGACGATTATATGACCAAGCCCTTCCATAAGGACGAACTGGTGGCGCGCATACATGCGATCGTTCGCCGTTCGAAGGGACATGCCCAGTCGGTCATCACCACAGGCGATCTGATCGTCAATCTTGACGCCAAAACCGTCGAGGTTGCCGGGCAGCGGGTGCATCTGACGGGCAAGGAATATCAGATGCTGGAGCTGCTTTCGCTGCGCAAGGGCACGACGCTGACCAAGGAAATGTTCCTCAACCATCTCTATGGCGGGATGGACGAGCCGGAGCTGAAGATCATCGACGTCTTTATCTGTAAGCTCAGGAAGAAGCTCGACGCGGCTTCGGGCGGACAGAATTTCATCGAAACGGTCTGGGGGCGCGGCTATGTGCTTCGCGAGCCCGAAGAGGTTCGCGAAAGCGCCTGATCCGTTAAATTGTCTATCGACGAAAAGCCCGGCAGTTGCCGGGTTTTGCTGAATTTTCCGATTGTCAGCCCGCGCAGGCGGCGATCTGAATTCCGCGGCTTTGGCAGAATGCATTCAGGAAGCCCGCGCAGGATGCGTGGTGATCCCGTGAACATGCCGCCGATCAGCTTGCGGTCAGCAGGATATCTTCGGCCGTAGCGCGAATGGAGATGGTCATGCCCGTCTCGCGCGCCAGAAGCAGCGTGTAGTAGAATTGCACGCTATGGGCATCGATCGGCTCTTCCGGTTCGTGGCCGGAATGCAGTTCGAGAAATTTCGCTGGAACCCGGACCATCGGCCCTCGTGCCAGCAGGCCGAATTTCGGGCTGGTCTCCAGATCCTCCAGCGTTACAGTAAGCTTGCCGCCGCGCGGAATCGCGGCATTGGCCACGAGAAGAAGGTTCAGGAGCAGCTTGACCTTGTTCTTTGGAACGAGAGCGCGTCCACCGATCCATTCCAGTTCAGGCTTCTCGTTCTTCAGGAACGCGGTGGCGACATTCTGTGCATCGCCGGTATCGATCTGCATCCCCGCCGACCCGGCGGCGCCAAAGGCGATCCGCGCGAACTGCAGTCGTGCCGAGGCGTTGGCGGCGCTGGCGTGAATGAGCCGCATCGCATCCTCGTCCGCACCGCCTTCCTCGAGCAGTTCCAGCCCGTTATTGATGGCGCCGACAGGGGAGATGATATCATGACAGACGCGGCTGCACAGGAGTGCGGCAAGGTCGGGTGCGGACAGGGTGAAGATATCGGCCATGTCTTGGTGGTCCCCCGCTTCCAAATGGGATTCTCAATTCCGACCGGAATCGGTCATAACATCAATGCGAATCAGGCTCCGCAAAGGCCTGATCTGGATACACAGGGCTTGCCTGCGCCGCAACAATCCGCCTTTGCCGGTTACAAGACATCCTGTTTCCGGGCGAAATCCCGGCTTTTTAAGCCCTCGGAAGGGACTTCCCTGCGAAGTTTAATGGTTGAAAAAGGATTACGGCGTTAGGTTAACGGGAATGGGGTCAGGCGGCCGAAAGAAGCTGCCGGTTCCGGCGTTGCAGAGTGCTCCGAAACGGAGATTGGATAAATGCTTTCCGAAATTTTCCCAAGGGCGGTCCTGCGCTTTGCCGTGTTGGCGCTGACCGTAATCGGGATCGCGACAGCCTCGCCGGTCCCGGCACGCGCCAACACCGGCTACACGGCACAGGAAATCGTCGATGCCGGGCATGGCTTTTTTGGTGCCACGACGGGCGGGCTGGCAACCGTCATCGAGAAGATCTTCGCCTCCTACGGGCTGCCGAACGGCTATGTACTGGGCCAGGAAGGTTCCGGAGCCATTGTCGGCGGGCTGACCTATGGCGAGGGCATGCTCTACACCAAGAATGCCGGCGACCATAACGTCTACTGGCAGGGACCATCGATCGGCTGGGACTTCGGCGGCGGCGGCTCGCGTGTGATGTTTCTCGTTTATCAGCTGGATACGGTGGAGAGCCTCTACCGGCGCTTTGTCGGCGTGGCCGGCTCTGCCTATGTGGTCGCCGGCGTCGGCTTCAACGTCCTGAAGCATGGCGATGTTCTTCTTGTGCCGATCCGGACCGGTGTGGGAGCGCGTCTCGGGGTCAATGTCGGCTATCTGAAGTTGACGCAGTCCCCAACCTGGAACCCGTTCTGAGCCATCCCCTGCCGGCCGGTTTTTCCTCCCGGCCGGCGGAGATTTGGCGGGACAAGGTCTGCGGCCAATGCTATCGACGCGCGATGTGCTAAATTCGCAAACCGCATGCGCCCGAGGGACATGTTCCCGTGATCCAATCGATCCTCTTCTTTTCGCTCGGCTTCCTCTGCGCTGCCTTTGTCGCCCTGATGGTCGCGCCTGCCCTCTGGCGGCGTGCCGTTGAGCTCACACGCCGGCGCATCGAGGCATCCGTACCTCTGTCGGCCGCCGAATTGCAGGCGGAAAAGGATCGCCTGCGCGCCGAACATGCGATGCAGACGCGCCGGCTGGAGATGAAACTGAAATCTCTCACGGAAAAATCAACGGCCCAGAGCCTGGAAATCGTGCGGCTCCGGGAAGAAGCAGACCGGCTTGCGCAGGACCTGGAGAAGCAGGCCCATACAAACGGGCACCTCGACAGCGAAACACGGCGGCTTGGAGCTGTGGCGGCAGACCATGCGCGGATCGTGGAGGAATTGACGGAAAAGCTTGCGGGAACGGAACGCATGGCCGAAGAACGCGGCAAAGAGCTGGAAAGGCTCGAAAGGCTTTATGAGGAAGCAAGTTTCGCTTCGAGCAGCAGACAGATCGAGCTTGTCGCCCGTGAATCCGAGATCGAAAAACTGTCGGAAGAGATCAAAGGAATGCGTGCGGCGCGCAAGGAAGCCGATCGGGTCATGCGCCAGGCGGTAAACGACAGGAAGGCGGCCGAAAATGCGTTGCAGGCCGAACGCAAGCGCGCCGCCGAACTCGAAACAAAGCTGGAGCGAATGTTCACCACACTGTCGGATCGCGAGGAGAAGCTGGAACGGCAGGCGAGGGAACTCGATCGTCTGCGCGAGGAAATAAAGGCCATGTCCGCTGCGGGCTCGACAGCGGGCCAGGGGGAGGGATCGGACGACAAGGCGCTTCGCGACCAGATCAGCACGCTGGCGGCTGAGGTCGTTCATCTGACGGCCTTGCTCGAAGGTCCGGAATCGCAGATCTACAAGGCCCTCGGCATGGAGGAGCCGGCAAAAGGCAAGGCAAAGGAAGCCGCTTTTCCAAGCCTTGCGGACCGTGTCCGAGCGCTTCAGAAAGCTGCTCAGGGAAGCTGATTCACGCTTCGACGGTCGCAATGCCGCATGTGATGCAGCGCGATGGCGGAAGCGGCCGCCACATTCAGGCTGTCGAAGTCTTCCGCCATGCCGATGCGCACCGTCTTGAGCCGTTCGAGAACATTGCGGGGCAGACCTTCGCCTTCCGAACCCAACAGGAGTGCCATCCGTCGCGATCGGGCCACATCGGCAATTTCGGTTTTTCCCGCCGGCGTGAGCGCGACGATCTCGAAACCGTTGTCCGTCAGGGTCGAAACGAGCTCGTCTGCGCTGCCCTGTCTGGCGAAGGGAACCTTCAGCGCTGCACCGACCGAAACGCGGATGGCCTTGCGGTAAAGCGGATCGCAGCATGTACCATCGAGAAGCACAGCGTCCGCGCCGAAGGCGGCGGCGTTGCGGAATATCGCCCCCATATTGTCATGATTGGCGATGCCCATCAGCGCCACGACCAATGCTTCTTCGGGTAACGCCGAGAGCAGTCCGGCATGCGTCTCTTCCTCGCTCCGCATGCCGATAGCCAGGATTCCGCGATGCATGTGGAACCCTGCAATCGCATCAATGACCGGGGCCGACGCGACATAGACAGGGACTTCCTCGGGTATCAATTCCAGCAAGCTTTCCATGCCGGCAAGGCGGTTTTCCAGAAGAAGCACCGATTCGGCCTCGAAACGCCGGGCCGTGAAGAGCACATTCAGAACCACCTTGCCTTCGGCGACGAAGCGGCCCTGCCGGCCGACCAGATCCCGTTCGCGAATATCGCGATAGGCGGCAATGCGCGGATCGGCGGGATCATCGATACGGATCGGCTGGCGCAGTCCGGAAGAAGCGTTGTTCAAATCTCTTCCACATAGAGGTCGACCAGCGTCGACATAACCGCGCGAACGTGATCCGACGAACAGGAATAGTAGATCATCTGCCGGTCGCGCCGGGTGTTGACCAGTTCCATTGCTCTCAATTTGGCCAGATGCTGGGAGAGTGCCGACTGGCTCAGACCAACTTTCTGCGCGATCTCACCTACCGGGAGCTCCGAATCCAGAAGGTGGCACATGATGGCCAGACGATTTCTGTTGCCCAGCGCTGCAAGCAACGCCGCACATTCATCGGCTCTCTCGATCAAACCAGCAGAATACATGAAAAATACGCCGCCGCATGTCCTCGTTCCGGCTGCCACCTGAAGGCAGCCGCCACCCGAGCGTTTCCTTGCTGAAACGTTATGTGAATTTGTCTTGAGCCTTCAAATCACAACACTTTGCGGGTTGTGACAGAATATTGCTGACAGCGTATTACGCGGAATCTCGTGCCTGGCGGGCCATTTCTACAAGTTTTTTCCTTACGTCTGCCGCATCCTGCAAAGCTTCGGCAAAATCTATGCGTTTCACCTCGTCGCCCGAAGCTATGTCGATGCCTTCGGGATCGATTCCCGTCAGCTTCCAGTCGCCGTGCTTTGCCTTGGCGAAATGACGGGCATAGGCCGCCACTGCGTCGCTATGATCGGAATTCATGTGATCGATGGCGCGCTGCTCGCTCTCTTCCAATCCCGCAAGGGCGGGGCTGTCGCTCACAAGGTCGGAGCGCTTGAGAAGGTATGCCCTGGCGAAGCCGCCATTGAGGCTGGCGCCCGTTGGTTCGAGCCGGAAAAAGGAGAAATCGTTGAAACTGGCATAAAGCTTCGCCTTCGGCTGCCGGTTGAGATATCGCCGTTCTGCGCGGATATGCTCCGGCGTGCCGCGTTCCAGCTTCTCGGCCCGGCAATGCAGGGTGATGCGCGGATGGGCAAGCGGGTCGCCACGGCCGGGCTCGCCAAGAAGCAGGGAACAGCGTGGGTCGGCAAGCAGAGCGGCGGTGTGCGCCGAAAGCGCCGATACCAGGATCAGGGGGGCGGCGTCGAGATCGGTCGCAACCGCCACGCGGGTTGCCATCGGCGCACCCGTTTCAGGGTCGAGCGTCGCCAGCGCACCATATCGCGCGGAACGGATCAGCGATCGTGCCAGCGTGATCGCCTGTTCGTCTGTCTCCTGGATGACGTCTTTCTTCTCCTCGGTCACGAGGGATGCTCCTTGGTCACAAGAACTCAATCAGGATCGTCTATTCGCCGATCACGCCTGAGGCGGCAAGTCTTTCGGTTTCTTCCCGGTCGATCCCGTATCGTTCCAGCGAAGCAGCAGGTCGTGCCTCGCCTGAGACGATGCCGGGCGTGCGTGAAAAGCGCGGGGCAGGGGCCGGACGGGTGAGCCTGTCTGCCGCGATATGCGTCTTGCGGGCGCGGTTATGCGGATGCAGCGGCGCCTCCGTCAGCGAAAGCACTGGTGCAACGCATGCATCGGTCTCTTTGAACAGGGTTGCCCATTCGTCCCGGCTCTTCTGCTTCAGACGCGCTGCTATGGCGTCACGCATTTCCCCCCACAGGCTCTGGTCATATTGCGCCTTTGCAAAGCGCTCCTCCAGCGGCAGGAGTCGCGCGAATTCGGCGAAGAATTGCGGCTCCAGACAGGCGACGGCAACGTGCCGGCCATCGGACGTTTCATAGGTGTCGTAGAACGGGGCGCCGGAATCGAGCAGGTTCGAACCTCGACTGTCGCGCCAGAAGCCGGTCGCCAGGAAGGAGAAGAAGGGCGCAGCCAGCATGGAGGCGCCATCGATCATGGCAGCATCGACCACTTGCCCCTTGCCGGAACGGGAGCGTTCGAACAGCGCCGCCAGAATGCCGGCGATCAGGAACATCGTCCCGCCGCCATAGTCGGCGACGAGATTGAGGGGCGGCACCGGCTTGCCGTCCTTCGGCCCAATGGCGTGCAACACGCCTGAATAGGCAAGATAGGTCAGGTCGTGGCCTGCGCGGTCTGCCAGCGGTCCGTCCTGGCCGAAACCGGTCATGCGGCCGTAAACGAGAGCCGGGTTGCGCGCCAGAACCTTTTCCGGGCCAGCGCCGAGGCGCTCCATGACACCTGGCCGGAAGCCCTCGATCAACACATCCGCTTTATCCGCGAGACGCAACAACAATTCCGCCCCTTCGGAATGCTTGAGGTCAATCTTCAGGATTTCGCGCCCATGCCGGTCGAGATCGAACTCCGGAGGTACCTGCAGGAAAGGCTGCGTTTTCGATTTCCGCTCTATGCGCAGCACCTCGGCACCCATTTCTGCCAACAGGAGTCCGGCCAGCGGCACGGGACCGAGCCCCGCCATCTCGATCACCTTGAGACCGGCGAGGGGACCGGCTCCGGTCCCGTCCGCGCTGCCGGCCGCCTTAGCCATCATCCGGCTGCCCTTTATCTGGGCGCCATGCGGATGGCGCCGTCGAGGCGGATCGTCTCGCCGTTCAGCATCTGGTTCTCCACGATATGGCACGCAAGCGAGGCATATTCGGAAGGCTCGCCGAGACGCGGCGGGAAGGGTACCTGCTGGCCGAGAGACTTCTGGGCTTCTTCGGGAAGTCCCGCCATCATCGGCGTCTTGAAGATGCCGGGAGCGATGGTGCAGACGCGGATGCCCGAACGCGACAGGTCGCGTGCGACGGGGAGCGTCAGGCCGACCACGCCGCCCTTCGAGGAAGAATAGGCAACCTGCCCGATCTGCCCGTCAAAGGCGGCGACGGAGGCCGTGTTGATGATGACGCCGCGCTCGCCGCCGTCCAGAGGCTCATTGTCCTGGGCGCGCGCCGCAAACAGCCTGATCATGTTGAAGGTGCCGATGAGATTGACCTCGAGCACTTTGCGGTAAAGATCCAGCGGGTGCGGTCCGTCCTTGCCGACCGTCTTCATGGCGATGGCTATACCGGCGCAATTGACCAAAATCCTCGGCGCACCGAGCTTTTCGGCCGCTTCGGCAATGGCGGTCTCGCCGCCTTCGGCGCTGGAGACATCGCATTTGATCGCCAGGCCGCCGATATCCGCCGCGACCGTTTCCGCCCGGTCCATGCCGACGTCGAGAAGAGCGACTTTGGCGCCCTTGGCGGCGAGCACCCTTGCGGTCGCCTCGCCCAGCCCCGAACCGCCGCCGGTGACTATCGCAACCTGACCCGATGGATTCATGAATCTACCTCCAGCAATTGTTATAGTGTAACATATTCGGGGATCATCTTAGCGGGCCCCACATCAGGGGCGCAACCATCCTTCTGGAACCTCTGGTGGTGAAAATCGTTGCCCTCGAAACAAGAGAGGTGAGGGGTTTTCAGAGACGAATTCATGACTGACAGGATCAAAAGGCGGGAGGATTCAGAGTCCCTGCGTATCCTCATGCTGGAGGACAGCCGCTTCGATGCCGAATTGATCCTGGCGCATCTTGCGGATTTCGATCCCAATCCCATCGTGGTCCGTGCCGCTAGCCGCAAGGAGTACCTCGATGCTCTTGGTCAGGCGGATTTCGATGTGATCCTGGCAGACTATTCCGTGCCGGATTTCGAAGGAGTAAGCGCTCTCACGCTGGCCTCCGAACGCGCTCCCGACATTCCCTTCATCTTCGTTTCCGGTGTTCTGGGTGAGGAAATTGCCATCGAATCTGTCAAGAGAGGCGCAACGGACTATGTACTGAAGCAGCGTCTGTCCCGCTTGCCTGCCGCCATCGAAAGGGCACTTGCCGAAGCGCGCAAGCGGCAGGAACTCCGTAAGGCGGAGCAGCGGACGGAGCTTCTGGTCGCGGAACTGAGCCACCGGGTCAAGAACACCCTTGCGACCGTCATATCCATCGTGCGTCAGACGGCAAGGAAGAGCGTCGG
>Ga0164243_10008706_pt1 | contig 14917 bp, 12 predicted proteins | sample OricompcompostOP_FD_108781 | JGI IMG/M metagenome (GOLD analysis project Ga0164243, IMG submission 108781) | Organic Plus compost microbial communities from Emeryville, California, USA - Original compost - Organic plus compost (OP) | ecosystem: Engineered > Solid waste > Mixed feedstock >... | reverse complement strand
GCGGTGTGGCTGTCGGGCACCGAGATCACCGGAACCGTGCGGGTGCAGCGCGCCGCGGGGCCGGTGCGGGTGGAGCGCTCGACGGTGCGCGGGGCGCTGGTGCTGGTCGGCAACGGCCGGCCGGTGGTGACCGGTAGCGCGGTGCACGGGCTGCTGAGCTGCCGCGGCAACGCCGCCGCCCCGGACGACGAGGGGCGGGCGAACTCGGTGCTCGGCGCGACCGACGGGCAGTGCGGCCGCTAGTTCCCGACCGGGTCTTTTTTCGCTGCACAGCGGGCTTTTCGACCGGGGAAGCACATGTTCTCGGATCTCCTCCGCAGGTGGCACGCGCCGGTGTGTCGGGCGGGGGTGGTGCGCGGCTGCTGCGCAGACTCCGGGCTGCGTTGATCACCCGCACCGCCGCGCGGCGGTCGAGCCTGGAGAGCAGCTATGGATCTGTCGGTCGTCGTCCCCTGCTACAACGAAGAACGCGCGCTGCCGCGCCTGCACGCCGCGCTCGGTGGCGTGCTGCCGGCGCTGGCCCCGGAGCACGAGATCGTCGTGGTCGACGACGGCAGCGCGGACGGGACGCTGTCCGTGGCGCGGTCGCTGGCCGCGGCCGATCCGCGGTTCCGGTACGTGGCGCTGAGCCGCAACTTCGGCAAGGAGGCCGCGCTGCTGGCCGGTTTGCAGCGGGCGCGCGGCGACCGCGTGGCGATCATGGACGCGGATCTGCAGCACCCGCCGGAGCTGCTGGGGCGGATGCTGGCGCTGCTGGACGCCGGGCACGACCAGGTGGTGGCCTGCCGCGACCGCCGCGGTGAGCCGTGGTCGCGGACGGTGCCGGCGCGGGTGTTCTACCGGTTGTTCAACCGGCTCGCCGAGGTGCCGATGCGCGACGGTGCGGGGGATTTCCGCGTGCTGACGCGGCGCGCGCTGCAGGCGGTGCTGGCGATGCCGGAGCAGCACCGGTTCACCAAGGGCCTGTTCGCGTGGGTCGGGTTCGACACCGCGCACGTGCCGCTGCCGCACGTGCCGCGGCGCGGTGGCCGGTCGCAGTGGAGCTGGCGCGGGCTGGTCGAGCACGCCGTGGACGGGGTGACCTCGTTCCACCACCGGCCGCTGCGGTTCGCCGCGCACCTGGGGGCCGCGGTGCTGGCGGGGGCGGCGGGGTGCCTGCTGGCGGGGGCGCGGCCGTTGTCGGCCGGGTTGCTGGCCTCGTCGGGGTTGCAGCTGGTGTGCCTGGGCGTGCTCGGGGAGTACCTGGGCCGCATCCACGTCGAGGCCAAGCGGCGGCCGCACTACGTCGTCCGCGAAACCGGCGGCGGGCCTTCCGCGCTGGACCGCGGGCAGGTCGCGTTGTGCCCGGTTCCGGCCGAGATCGCGTGAGGGGGCCGGTCGTGTTCGGGATGTCGGGAGGACGGCAGCTGGTGCGCTTCGCCGGGGTCGGCGGGGTGAACACCGCGGTGCACCTGTCGGTGTTCGCCGCGGTGCGGGCGGTGGTGCCGCAGTGGGTCGCGCACGTGGCCGCGACCGTGGTGGCGATGACCGGCTCGTACCTGTTGAACTGCCGGTTCACCTTCGGGGTGCTGCCGTGTGCGCGGTCGCTGCTGCTGTACCCGTTTTCGCACGCGGGCAGCGTCCTGGTGAGCACCGCGGCGATGCTGGTGCTGGTCGAGTCCGGAGTGGACGGTCGGCTGGCGACGCTGGCCGGTGGGGTGTGCGCGCTGCCGGTGACGTTCCTGCTGGCGCGCGGTGCGGTCACCGCCGGGGCGCGGAAGCGGGTGGGGTCGTGATCACCGCGCAGCGCACCGGCGGTCGGGAGTGGGCGGTGGCGAGCGCGGTGGCGGCCGCGGTCGCGCTGCTGGCGCAGGTGCCGCTGCTGGTCAACCGGGACTTCTACTTCGCCGACGACAGCGCCGCGCAGTTCCTGCCGATGTGGCACCGGTTGGGGCTGCGGCTGCTGTCCGGGCAGTGGCCGCCGCTGCTGGAGCCGGATTCGTGGATGGGTGGTGATCTGGCCGCCGAGGCCCTGTTCGGGGTGTGGAACCCGGTCAACCTGGCCGATTTCGCGCTGGTGGCGGCGCTGGGGCGGTTGTCGCCGGCGGCGGCGCTGGTCAAGACGCAGTTCCTGGTGCTGCTCGGGGTCGGGGTGTACCTGCTGTGCCGGGAGTACGGGGCGTCGCGGCGGATGGCCGCGGTGCTGGGCGTGGCGCTGCCGGTGTCCGGGTTCGTGCTGTACTTCCAGGCCGCGAGCTGGGCCGGTGGGCTGATCGGGCTGGCCTGGCTGCCGTGGGCGTGGTGCGCGCTGCGGCGGGTCTGCCGGGGTCGTGGCCGGGTCTGGACGGCGTTCCTGGCGGGTTTCCTGTGCGTGTCGGCGGGTGATCCGTACGCGGTGCTGGCGCTGGTGCTGGTGATCGCCGGGGTGGCGCTGGAGTCGCGGTTGACCGGTGCCGGCGGGCTGCGCCGGCTGGCGGTGGCCGCGGGTGCGGTCGCGGCGGTGGTGCCGCTGGTGTTCTGGCCGGTGGTGGCCACCGCGCCGGTGGGGTGGCGCACCGGGCTGGTGCTGTTCAACGTCGGGATCCTCGCCCCGGACCTGGGGGACCTGGTCAGCGCGAGCGTGCCCGGGTTCGCCCCGCAGATGCGCTCGTTCGGCACGTTCCGGATGACGGTGCCGGCGATGTACTTCACGTGGTTCGCGGTGCCGCTGCTGCCGTGGCTGGACTTCCGGGCGTTCGCCGCGAGGTGGCGGGCGGTCGCCGCACCGCTGTTCGTCGCCGCGGCCGGGGTGCTGTTGTGCCTCGGGCCGTCGCAGGTGTGGATGTTCCGGTGGCCGCTGCGGCACCTGCCGTGGACCTACCTGGCGCTGGCGGTGGTGTTCGCGGTGCTGCTCAGCGCTGGGCTGCGGCGGGATCGGCAGCGGTTGCGGTGGGCGGTGACCGCCGCAGGCCTGGTGCTGGCCGGCTACCTGGCGTTCGCGGCGTGGCCGAAGTTGCTGGTGCTGCACGGGATCTCGGTGCTGCTGGCCGCAGTGCTGGTCGCCGCGGTGCTGCGGGTGCGGTCGCCGTTCGTGGTGTTGCAGGTCGGCACGGTGCTGGCGCTGGTGCTGCAGCTGTGCTGGTTCCCGGTCAACCGGGACGTGGCCGACTACCGGTTCCCGTCGGAGGTATCCCGGGTGCGGGCGGATTTCGCGGCGCTGCGTGGGGGAACCACGGTGCAGGTCGCCGATCGGGACGCGGTCCCGCCGGAGCAGATCGCTTCCGGCAGGGCGTGGCGCAGCCTGCTGTTCGGCAACATGCCCGCGGTCGCCGGGGTGTCGAGCGTGACCGCCTACACCGGTATCGGGCACCGGCGGCTGCACGAGCGGCTGTGCCTGGGCTACTACGGCGCCACCTGCCCGGACGGGTATCGCCGGTTGTGGTCGGTGGACGAGGTGGGGGTGCCGCTGGCCGAGCAGCTCAACGTGCGCCACGTCGTGGTGCAGCGTCGTCTGCTGGATGCGCCCGTGCCCCCGCCCGGCTGGCGAGTGGTGCAGCGCGACGAGGTGGCCACGCGGCTGGACCGCGATGATCCGCAGCTGTGCCCGGGCGGGGGCGTCAGCGTGGCCCGCGGGGTGCGGGTGCGCTCGTGCGTGCAGCACGGGACCCGCCGCGAGGACGTGCGCCTCGACCGGCGTTCCGGTGGCGAGCTGGTGTTCGCGCGGCTGGCCTGGCCCGGATATCGGGCCACAGTGGACGGTTCTCCGGTTCCGGTGCGCAGCACTTCCGCCGGGCTGGTCGCGGTGCCGGTTCCGGCCGGTGGGGCAGGCACCGTCCGGTTGAGCTGGAGCCCGCCCGGCTACCGCGCCTGCCTGGTGCTCGCCGCGCTCGGAGCCGTGATCGCGCTGGTCGGTTCCTCGCGGAAGGTGGTGCGCTGATGTCCCGGCTCGCCGTTGCCCTGATGGCCGCCTGGGTAGCCGCAGCGCTGCTGTGGTCCCCGGCCGCGGCCGGCCCGGACCGCTCGGCGCGGTACGCGCAGGTCGTCGCGCACCCTGACGACGACCTGCTGTTCATGAACCCGGACCTGCTGTCCTCGGTGCGCTCCGGGGCCGAGACCAGCACGATCTACCTCACCTCCGGGGAGAGCGACGTGCGCCCGCCCGAGCCGTACGCGGCCTCGCGCCGAGCCGGCTCCCGCGCCGCGTTCGCCGCCATGGCCGGGGTCGCCGACGAGTGGGATCGGCGGGCGGTGCAGCCGGTGCCGGGCGTGTTCGCCGAGGAGGACCGGCTGCGCGCGCAGCCCTCGGTGCGGCTGGTGTTCCTGAACCTGCCGGACGACAACGACCCGGTGCCCGAGCGTCATGCGCTGCAGCGGCTGTGGTCCGGGCAGCGGGTGCGCAGCCTCCTGCCCACCGACTCGCCGGTGCCCCGCGCCTCCGACTACGACCGCGAGCGGCTCGTGGAGGTGGTGCAGGCGCTGCTGCGCCGCCTCGACCCGACCGTGCTGCGCACGCAGGATCCGCTGCCCGATGTGCGGTACCAGTCGCAGTGGGCCGACCACGATCACCCGGACCACCTGGTCACCGCCCGGCTCGCGGGCGCGGCCGCGCGGGGCGGTTCGGCGCGGGTGGTGCCCTACCGCGACTACAACATCGCCGACGCCCCGCCGAACCTCTCCCCGGAGGTGGTGGCGCTCAAGCGGCGGATCTTCGCCGCCTACGCTCGGCACGACCCGCTGGTGGGGCCGGGGGAGCCGTACGCGAGCTGGACGGCGAGCATGCGCTACCGCTTTCCGAGTTCGGGAGCGTGGGCGGCGGTCGACCGCGGCGGCCGCCTGCACGTCACCGAGGCGGCCACTTTCGCCGACGCACCCGGTGGGCAGCTGCGGCGGGTGTGGCGCTCGGGTGCGGCGATCCACTGGTCCGCGCAGGACGCCAGTGGCCGGTGGTCGCCTCCGCGGCGGATCCCGCTGCCGCGCAACGAAAACGGAGAACCCGGAGCCCCGGCCGCCGCTGTGCGCGGCAACGGCGATCTCGTCCTCGCGTTCAAGAACGCCCAGGGAGGCGTGAGCGTCCACGATGGACACACGTGGTCCGATCTCGGCGGCACCGCTGTCCAGGACGTGGCGGCCGTGCGCGGACGATCCGGCGCGGTGCACGTTTTCGCCGTCACATCAACAGGATTGCTGCACTGGGCCGGTGAGCACGTCACTTCCGAACCGGTGCCGCCGGGTCTGCACCCGTCCGGTCCCCTAGCGGCGACCACCGCGCCCGACGGCGCGGCCGTGCTGGCCTTCCGCAGCGCGGGCAGCTCCGAACTGGTCGTGCTCACCGAACAACCGGGTGGCTGGCACCGCAGCACCGGAACCGCACCGGGAGGCGGTTCCGCGCCCGCGCTGGCCGCACCCGGCGGTTCGGCGAACCCGGTGCTGGCCGTGCGCACCGGCCTGGGGGCCACCGAGGTCGTCGAACTCGGCACCGGCCGGCGCAGCCGGCTGCCCGGCGCCGTCGCCGACCGCCCGGTGCTGACCCGCGATGGCAGCCTGCTCGCCCGTTCGGAGACCGGATCTCTGCTGGTGAGCACCCCGCAGCCGACCGGCTACGGCCCCTGGCGCGAACTGCCCGCCCCGGCGCGAGGGCCGGAGCGGGCAGGAACACCATTGCCGATGCGGCGGGCCTCAGCGCCCGGCGGCCACCGCACCACCGGTGGCGACCGCGGAACCCTGCTGCTCGGGCAGCTTCAGCAGCATCGTCAGCCCGATCGAGACCACGTACAGCCCGGCGAAGATCAGCGTCACGCCCCCGGCTCCGAACAGCGGGAAGAACACGCTCGCGATCGCCGGCCCGACGAACGTGGCGCCCCCGGCGCCGAGGTTCAGCAGCGCCATCGCCCCGCCCTTGTTCGTCGGGGCCATCGACGGGATCAGCGCCGAGATCGGCACGAACCCGGCCAGCGTGGCGCCGTAGAAGATGCCGGTCAGCACCGCGACCCAGAAGTAGTCCGGCCCCAGCGCGACGGGCACGAAGTACAGCAGCACCACGCTGACCGCACACCCCAGCCCGCCGAAGGTGGCGATGGTCGTGCGCCAGCCGATGCGGTCGCTGAGCGCGCCGAAGATCAGATTGCACACGATGTTGGAGCCGTAGATGATCGCCAGCAGCACCAGCCAGCGGCTCTGCCCGAACCCGACCTCGTCGGAGAAGATCCGCGGCAGGAACACCAGCATCCCGAACTCCGGCGCCGTGTTGATCACGCGCACGATGCAGCCGACGAACACCCGCGGATGCGTCCAGATCACCGAGACGCTGTTGCCGATGCTGCGGCCGAAAGGCACCTCCTGCGGGATCAACCGCTGGTAGCCGGTGCGTTCGCGCACCCCGAACAGCGCGAACACCCCGCCGAGCACGATCAGCGCGAGCGCGGACCACAGCGTGCCGTACTGGCCCAGGAACGGGTTGGTGGCGCTGGCCCACAGCGAACCCAGCGTCGGCAGCCCGCCGGTGAAGGCGAAGTAGAACCAGCCCACCGCGGTGCCCAGCCGCGCCTGGGGCGCGGTGGCGGTGATCCACACCAGGAAGCCGAACGCGAACAGGGGGTAGCCGAACCCGCGGATGCCGTAGAACAGCAGCATCAGCTCGTAGTTCTGCCCGCCGAGCGCGAACACCAGGTACAGCACGTCGAACACGACCCAGATGACGAACCCGATGGTCATCACCCGGCGCGGGCCCCACACGTCGGACAGGGCCCCGGAGAACCACGACGCGATCATCACGGCCACCCCGTAGAGGGTGATCACGTAGCCGGCGCGCACGTCGGTCCCTGCGCCGTGGTCGGCCATGAACGGCGAGATGAAGCCGGACTCCACCCCGTCACCGATCATGAACAACAGCACGCCGAGGTAGCCGTACACCAGGGCTTTGGGCAGTCCCCACCGGTCGAGCAGGGATGGGGCGCCGGCGGTGGCCGGCGGGGGAGTGGCTGTCGACACGGCCGAACCCTCCACGTTGAGGTCTCGATGGCGAGCCGGTCGCCCGGTGGCCGCGGCGCGGTGCGCCGGTGCGGCTCGCGAACGTCGCGCATCATGGTGAACCGAGCCGGTATAAATATCAATACCGATGTTAATTCGGCTCGGCCCGCTGCGAACCCGGCTGCTGCGGAGGGGGCGGCGCGTCCCGGGAGGACGGTGCCGGCGGGCGGATCAGTCCACTTCGACCAGTCGCACGTCGGCGTGCTCGCGCATGGACTCGACCAGCCCGGCGTCGAGCTCGCCGGCCAGCAGCACGTGCTCGAAATCGCCGACCGGGGCCATCCGGTGCAGCGCGGCGCGGCCGACCTTGCTGGCGTCCATCAGCAGCACCCGGGTGCCGGCGGTGGCCATCATCGCCCGCTTGACCAGCACGATCTCCTGCTCCTGGTGGAAGGTCATCGCGGCGTTCATCGCCGAGGTGGACAGGAACAGGATGTCCACCGACAGCCCGGCGATCATCTCCTGGCAGGGCAGTCCGACGTAGGAGTCGTGGGTGCGGGAGTACTCCCCGCCGATGCCGATCAGCCGGATGTCCGGGGCCTCGCGCAGGGTTTCGTGCACCTGCCGGTAGTTGCTGACCACGGTCAGCGGCCCGACGTCGACCAGCAGCCGGGCCAGCGCGAGGGCGGTGGTGGAGTCGTCGAGCATCACCGACATCCCCGGGGTGATCATCGGCAGCGCGGCGGCGGCCAGCGCCTCCTTCTCGCGGGTGCGGGTGTGCAGCCGGAAGTCCGAGCTGCTCTCGAACACCGTGGACGGCTGGGCCGAGACCCCGCCGTGGAACTTGCGCAGCAGTCCGCGGCTGACCAGGTCGTCGATGTCGCGGTGCACCGTCATCAGGCTGACCCCGGTCAGCGAGGACAGTTCCGCGGCGCTGGCGAACCCGCCGGCCACGACGTGGTCGATGATCTGCTGCTGGCGCAGCAACCGGGGCGACTGCTTCTTCGATGCGGCGGCCATGTCCGCCATCTTGCCCGGTCGATCCCGCGGGAGGCCGGGGCCGGTCCCCTCACGTCGCGAGTTACCACTCGACCAGTGACACTTAACTATGGTTCTGTTAATTTGATCGGTGCCAGTGAGTGGGAGGTACAGCGATGACCCAGCCCGACGGCGCGACGGGCCCGCACCGCGCGGTCGTGTTCGACATGGACGGCGTCCTGGTCGAAAGCGAACACCTGTGGGAGCGGATGTGGAGCCGCTTCGCCGCCGCGCGCGGCAGGACCTGGACCGTCGAGCAGACCCGGCAGGTGCAGGGCATGAGCGCGCCCGAGTGGTCGGCGTTCCTGGCGCGGTTCAGCCTCGCCGAGGAATCGGCCTCGGAGACCGAGCGGCTCGTCGTCGACGACATGATCGCCGCCCTGGACGCCGGCGAGATCGACCTGCTGCCCGGCGCGGCGCGCATGGTCACCGACGTCGCCGCCCGCGCCCCGATCGCCCTGGCCTCCTCGGCCCCGCGGCGGCTGATCGACGCGGTGCTCGACCGGCACGGGCTGGCCGCCCACTTCTCGGCCACGGTCTCCAGCGCGGAGGTCCCGCGCGGCAAGCCGAGCCCGGACGTCTACCTCGAAGCCGCGCGCAAGCTCGACCGCCCGGCCGGGCAGTGCCTGGCGGTGGAGGACTCCAGCAACGGGCTGCGCGCGGCCGCGGCCGCCGGGATGACCGTGCTGGCGATCCCCAGCTCCGGCTACCCGCCGGCGGCCGACGCGCTGGCCGGTGCCCGGTTCGTCGCCGCGGACCTGGACGAGGTCCGCACCCGCCTGCTCGACTCGCTGTCGGCCACCGTCGCCGGCTGACCGGCCCCGACCCACCGGTCGCCGGTCGACCGGCCCAGGACAAAGGAGTCTGGAGATGACCAAGGTGCTCGCCGCGGGGGACCACTTCGTCGCCCCCGAGCTGTTCGTCGAGGCGGTCTCGGCGCAGGCCGCCGGCCACGCCCTCGACTTCGCGCGGCTGCAGCTGCCGTGGCCGGTCGAGCCGTTCGGCCCGGTCGGCGGGGTGCAGGAGGCCAGCGGCACCGAGCAGCAGCTGCTGGAGGCCCTCGGCGACGCCGAGATCGCCGCGACCCAGATGGCGCCGTTCACCGCGCACGTGCTGGAAAACAGCCCCGCGCTGCGGTTCGTCGGCGTCTGCCGCGGCGGGCCGGTCAACGTCGACCTGCAGGCGGCCACCGACAACGGCGTCGTGGTCAGCTACGCCCCGGGCCGCAACGCCGCGGCCGCCGCCGAGTTCGCCGTCGGCATGATCCTGGCCGCGCTGCGCCGGATCCCGGCCTCGGACGCCGAGCTCAAGGACGGCAACTGGCGCGGCGACTACTACGCCTACCCGAACTCCGGGCTCGAGCTGGAAGGCGCCACCGCCGGGCTGGTCGGCTACGGCGCGATCGGGCGGATCGTCGCCCGCGTGCTGCACGCCTTCGGCGCCCACGTGCAGGTCGCCGACCCGTTCGTGCAGGCCGCCGACGCCGAGCGGGACGGCGTGCGGCTGGTGGAGCTGGACGAGCTGCTGCGCACCAGCTCGGTGGTGAGCCTGCACGCCCGCCTGACCGACGACACCCGGCACCTGCTCAACGCCGCGAACCTCAAGCTGCTGCCGGAGGGCGCGGTGCTGGTCAACACCGCCCGCGGCGGGCTGCTGGACTACGCGCCGCTGCCGGACCTGCTCAAGTCCGGGCACCTGGGTGCGCTGGCAGTCGACGTCTACGACATCGAACCGCCGCCGCGGGACTGGCCGCTGTTCGACGCGCCCAACGTGATCACCACCCCGCACCTGGCCGGGGCGACCCGCCAGACCGCGCACCGCGCCGCGGACATCGCCGCCGGGGAGGTGGCCCGGTTCCTGAACGGGCAGCGGCCGCGGTTCGTGGCCAACCCGCAGGTGCTGGAGCGGATCGAAGGTCTCCGGCCATGATCATCGGGGTGGACGTCGGCACCTCGGTGACGAAAGCGTCGCTGCTGGGCCGGGACGGCTGCGCGCGGCTGACCCGCAGCGTGCGCAGCAGCCTGCACCGCGCGCCGGGCGGGCGCGTCGAGCAGGACCTCGACGAGGTCGTGGACTCGGTGGTGCAGGTCGTGCGCGCGATCACCGGCGAGACCGACGAGCCGGTGCAGGCGCTGGCGATCACCGGCCAGGGCGACGGGTTGTGGCTGCGGGACGCCAACGGCCACCAGGTCGGGCCGGGACTGTCCTGGATGGACGCTCGCGCCTCGGACGTGCTGGACCGTTGGGACGCCGACGGGGTGCTGCGCGAGGTCTACGCGCTGACCGGCTCGGGGATGTTCCCGGGTTCGGCCGGTCCGCTGCTGGCGCACCTGGCCGAGCACGAGCCGGAGCGGCTGCGGCGCGCGGAGGTGGCCGGCTACTGCGTGGACGCGATCGTGCACCGGCTCACCGGTGAGATCACCGTGGACGCCTCGGACGCGTCGCTGCCGTTCCTGGACGTGCCGAGCCGGTCCTATTCGGACGCCGCGCTGGCGGCCTGCGGGCTGGCCGAGCACCGCCGGCTGCTGGCCGAACCGGCCCCGCCGGGGAAGTTGTTCGCGCTGCGCTCCGGCTGCGCCGAGCTGCTCGGGCTGCCGTCGGGCCTGCCGGTCTCGGCGGGCCCGTTCGACCTGCCGGCCTGCGCGTTCGGTTCCGGCATCGCCGAGCCCGGCGACGGGGCGCTGGTGATCGGCACGACGCTGGGCTGCCAGGTGCTGCGCGAGCAGGTGCGGATCGACCCGGAGGCGGAGGCGGCCGGGATGTGGCTGGCCACCCCGGACCCGGAGCGGTTCCTGCGGGTGATGCCGGCGATGGTCGGCACCGCGAACCTGGACTGGGTGCTGCGGGTGGTCGGCGCCGAGGTCGCGGACCTGGACCGGCTGCTGGGCGAGAGCGCGCCGGGGGCGAACGGGGTCTCGGCGCTGTCGTTCCTGTCGTCCTCGGGCGAGCGGGCCCCGTTCGTCGAGCCGCACGCCCGCGGCCAGTTCACCGGGCTGTCGCTGGAGACCGGGCCGGCCGACCTGGTGCGGGCGCTGTGCGAGGCGGTGGCCTACGCCGCGCGGCACAACCTGGAGACCGCGGGCCTGACCGGGGAGGTCTCGGCCTGCGGCGGCGGGGCGCGGTCGGCGGCCTGGGGGCAGATCTTCGCCGACGTGCTGGGGCGTCCGCTGCACGTCCCGCACGAGGAGGGCGTGGGTGCGCGCGGTGCGGCGATGACCGCCTGGGACGCGCTGGGCGAGCCGGTGGACCGCGCGGAGTGGGCCGCGGCGCGGCGCACGGTGCTGCCGGATCCGGCGGCGGTGGAGTTCTACGAGCGCGGCTACCGCGCCTACCTGGAGTCGATCGAACGGGCTCGGCCGGTGTGGCGGTCCGGGGGAGGAGCAGCCCGATGACGCGTCTTTTCGACGATCCGGCGACGTTCACCGAGGACATGGTGGCCGGTTTCGCCGCGGCCCACCCCGGCTACGTGCGCCGCGTGCGCGGCGGGGTGGTGCGGGCGCGCAGGCCGCGCCCGGGCAAGGTCGCGGTGGTCACCGGGGGCGGTTCGGGGCACTACCCGGCGTTCTGCGGCGTGGTGGGCCCGGGGTTCGCCGACGGGGCGGTGATCGGCAACATCTTCACCTCGCCGTCGGCCGAGGACGCCTACTCGGTGGGCAGGGCCGCCGACACCGGTGCCGGGGTGGTGTTCTCGTTCGGCAACTACGCCGGGGACAACATGAACTTCGGCCTGGCGGTGGAGCGGCTGGAGCGCGAGGGCATCCGCGCGCACAACGTGGTCGTCACCGACGACGTGGCCAGCGCCCCCGCCGAGGACGAGGCCAAACGCCGCGGTGTGGTGGGCGATTTCGTGGTGTTCAAGGTCGCCTCGGCCGCCGCGGAGGAGGGCTGCTCGTTCGACGAGGTGGTGCGCGTGGCCGAGCGCGCCAACGCCCGCACCCGCAGCCTCGGCGTGGCCTTCGACGGCTGCACCCTGCCCGGCGGCGGGCAGCCGCTGTTCGAGGTCCCGGACGGCCGGATGGGGCTGGGCCTGGGCATCCACGGCGAACCCGGTGTGTCCGAAGTGGACATGCCTTCGGCGGCGGAGCTGGCCCGCACCCTGGTCGACGGCGTGCTCGCGGAGGAGCCGGTGTTCAGCGGGACCCCGCGGGTGGCGGCGATCCTCAACGGGCTGGGCGCGACCAAGTACGAGGAGCTGTTCGTGGTGTGGAAGACCGCCGCGCAGCTGCTGGCCGACGCCGGGATCGAGGTGGTCGAGCCGGAGGTCGGCGAGCTGGTCACCAGCCTGGACATGGCCGGCTGCTCGTTGACGCTGACCTGGCTGGACGAGGAGCTGGAGCGGTTCTGGCGCGCCCCGGCGGATTCTCCGGCCTACCGCAAGGGGAATCTCGTCGCCGAGGACCACGGCGACCAGGTGGCGGCCGAGCCGGCCGAGCCCGCGGCTCCGGCCCCGGAGGTGGCTCCGCCGGCCGGGCAGCGCACCGCCGCGGTGGTGGTCTCCGCGCTGCGGGCGGTCAGCGACCGGCTGCACGCCGCCGAGGAGGAACTGGGCCGCATGGACGCGATCGCCGGCGACGGCGACCACGGCCGCGGCATGTCCCGCGGCAGCGAAGCAGCGCTGCGAGCCGCCGAGGAGGCCGCCGCGGGCGGCGTCGGCCCTGCCGCGGTGCTGGTCGCGGCCGGGGACGAGTGGGCCGCGCAGGCCGGGGGAACCTCCGGTGCGCTGTGGGGCGCGGGGCTGCGCTCCTTCGGCGACCTGCTGCCCGGCGAGCGGCCCGCGACCGCCGAGGACCTGCTGGCCGGGGCCCGCGCGGCGCTGGCGGCGATCCAGCGGCTGGGCCGCGCCGAGCTCGGCGACAAGACCCTGGTGGACGCGCTCGTGCCGTTCGTCGACGAGCTCGCCACCGCCGTGTCCGACGGTGCCGCGGGCGCGCAGGCGTGGCAGCGCGCCGCCGAGGCGGCCACCGCCGCGGCCGAGCGCACCGCCGAGCTCACGCCCCGCACCGGCCGGGCCCGCCCGCTGGCCGAACGCAGCCGCGGCACCCCCGACCCCGGCGCGACCTCGCTGGCCATGGCGCTGCACGAGGTCGCCGGGGTGCTGGCCGGGCGAACCGACTCCCCGCACGAGAGCTGAAGTGAGGATCATGACCGAGCACACGTGGCGCGTCGTCGTCGGCTCCGACGACGCGGGCCTGCAGTACAAGGACGCGCTCAAGGCCGACCTGGAGCAGGACTCCCGGGTGGCCTCGGTGACCGACGTCGGCGTCGGCGCCGACGAGCACACCGACTACCCGCACGTGGCCGTGGCCGCCGCCCGCAAGATCGCCGCCGGGGAGGCCGACCGCGCGCTGCTGGTGTGCGGCACCGGCCTGGGCGTGGCGATCAGCGCGAACAAGGTTCCCGGGGTGCGGGCGGTGACCGCGCACGACAGCTATTCGGTGCAGCGTTCGGTGCTGAGCAACAACGCCCAGGTGCTGTGCTTCGGCCAGCGCGTGATCGGCTTGGAGCTGGCCCGGCTGCTGGCCGCGGAGTGGCTGGACCTGCGGTTCGACGAGACCTCGGGTTCGGCGAAGAAGGTCGCGGCCATCGACGGCTACGAGTCGGGGGTGGCGTGTTGAGCGCACTGCTGGCCGCCGAGCGGGCCGAGGTCATCCGCATCGCCAACAAGATGATCAGCGACCGGCTCGTGGTAGGTACCTCCGGCAACGTGTCGCTGCGCGCCGGGCAGCACGTCGCGGTCACACCGTCCGGTGTGGACTACGACGAGCTGCAGGTCGCCGACATCCCGGTGGTGACGCTGGACGGCGAGGTGGTGGCCGGCGAGCTGGGCCCGACCTCGGAGCTGCCGATGCACCTGGCCGCCTACCGGCGCGCGGACGTGCAGGCGGTGGTGCACACGCATTCGCTGCACGCCACGGCGCTGTCGCTGCTGCGCGACGAGGTGCCGGCCGCGCACTACCAGCTGGCCGAGATGGGCGGGATCATCCAGGTCGCCGAGTACGCCACGTTCGGCACCGAGCAGCTGGCGAAGAACATGGTGGCCGCGCTGGGCGACCGCGGTGCCTGCGTGCTGCGCAACCACGGCACGGTCGCGGTGGGCAGCACGCTGCCGCGGGCCTACAACCGGGCGCGGCAGCTGGAGTGGCTCTGCGAGCTGTGGCTGACCGCGCAGCGGGCGGGTGAGCCGCGGCTGCTGGACGAGGCCGAGCTGACCCGTTGCGCCGAGCAGTTCGGCGTCTACTCCGGGCAGTCGAAGTAGCGGCCGCCGCGCCCCGCACTGCGCGGCGGCCGCGGCGGCTCAGCTGCGGCCGTCGAACGACGAGTAGTAGGCCGCGGCCATGTCCTCGTCGCCGTGCCCGGCGGCGTCGGCGCGGGCGAACCGTTCCCGGATGGCCGCGGCGAGGTCCATCCGGATGCCGTCGGCGGCCTCGGCGATCAGGTCGGCGTCCTTGAGCGCGCCGGAGAGCCCGAACGACGGGGTGAAGTCGCGGTTGAGGATGGCGTTGCCCTTCAGGTGCGCGTAGGGCGAGTCGACCGCGCTGCCTTCGATGGCCTCGAGGAACCGCTGCGGGTCCACCCCGAGGTGTTCGGCCAGCGCGACGGATTCGCCGACGGCGTTGGTCAGCGCGAGCACCCAGTTGTTGGCGGCGAGCTTGACCCGGGTGCCTTCCCCGCCGGAGGCGGCGGTGCCCAGCCACATGGTGCGGCCGCCGACGGCGTCGAACACCGGCTGCGCGGTGTCGCGGACGTGCTCCGGCCCGGCGGCGAGCACGGTCAGCTTGCCCTGCTCGGCGGGGGCGCGGGTGCCGAGCACGGGGGCGTCGACGAGCGGCACGTCCCCGGCGGCTTCGGCGACCCGGGCGAGCCCGTCGAGGCCGATGGTGGCCATCTGCAGCCAGGGCGCGCCGGTGGGCAGTTCCTGCAGCGCGGCCTTGCCGGCGCTGAGGGTGGCGTCGGC
>Ga0164243_10008705_pt1 | contig 14918 bp, 13 predicted proteins | sample OricompcompostOP_FD_108781 | JGI IMG/M metagenome (GOLD analysis project Ga0164243, IMG submission 108781) | Organic Plus compost microbial communities from Emeryville, California, USA - Original compost - Organic plus compost (OP) | ecosystem: Engineered > Solid waste > Mixed feedstock >... | reverse complement strand
GGGACGTCGGGGATCTCGACCGTGGTGGTGGTGATCGGTGCCTGCGTGGTGGTCGGCGGCGCCGTGGTGGTCGGCGCTGTGGTCGTCGGCTGCGTGGTGGTGGTCCGCGTCGTCGTCGGTGTGGTCGTGGTGGTGGTCGTCGTGTTCGTGGTGGTCGTCGTCGTGGTGGTGGTCGTCGGACTGGTGGTCGACGTGGGCTCGGTCGTCGTGGTGGTGACCGGAGGCGGCACCACCACGGTCGTGGTCTGTTGCCCGTCGGGGCCGACCGTCACAGTGGTGACGGGCTCGGGCGGTGGACCTTCCGGTGACGGGCCCATGGAATAGGTGGTGCTGGTCTCGGTGACCGGCGTCGAGTCGCCGGACGTGCTGGTGAGCGTGACGGCAAGACCGCCGGCGGCCAGGAGCGCGGCCACCGCGGCCGCGCCGAACAGGATCGGCGGCCGCTTGTACCAGGGCAGCGGCGCGGGCCCGGCGTCGTACATCTCCTCTTCGTTGCTGAACTCCACGGGAGGCCGGGCCGCCGTCGCGCCCGCCTGCGTCTCGTAGTCGGGGCCGGCGTAGGGCACCGGCTCGCCCGCAGGCGCGTCGTCTTCCGACCAGGCCAACGCGCGGAACGTCGACGATTCCGGGCCGTCGGTTCCCGCGGCGCCTGCCGCCCCCAGCGCGGCCGTGGGGCCCAACCCGGTCGGCGCATCCGCGGCGGCCACGCCCGGTGCCAGGCCGGTGGGTGCCCCGGCGTCGACGGCGCGGTCGGCGAGCAGTGCCGCGCCGGCCGCCGCGACAAGCTGTGGCTGCGGCGAGGTCACCACGGGTGCCCGCAGTCGCTCGGAAAGCCGTTGCGTCACATAAGGAATCGCCGCACCGCCGCCGACGGTCGCCACGGCTGTCACACTGGACAGGGCGATGTTGTTGCGCTGCAGGGTGTCTTCGACCGCGTTGAGGAACCCGTCGAGCGGTGCGGAGATCAACTGTTCCAACTCGGGGCGGGTGACGCGGACCTCCGAGGTGTAGCCGGGCAGGTCGGCCGAGATCGTCGCAACGGTGTCAGCCGACAACGCCTCCTTGGCATTGCGGCAGTCGCTGCGCAGGTGGGCCAGCGAGCCCACCGCGGCGGTACCCGCCGGATCGGCGTCGTTCGCCGCGGCGATACCGGTGAGGACATGGTTGAGCAGCGCCTGGTCGATCTGGTCACCCGAGAACTCGGGGTAACGCACCGTCTGGCCGAGCGTCGCGTAATCCGCGGCGGCGTCGGCGAGTGTCACGCTGGTGCCGCTGCCACCGAAATCGCACAGCACCACGACACCGTCGGCGGGAAGACCGGGGTCGGCCTTCAGGGCGGCCAACGCGGCCATCGAATCGGGAACCAGCGCGGCGGGGATGCCGTCGGGTGCGAATGCGGGCTTGTTGCGCAGCGCGCCGCGCAGCGCGCCCAACGCGGCGGGACCCCAGTACGCGGGGGTCGCGATCGCGACGGGAGCGCCTCCGCCGACCTCGCGGGCCATCGCGTCGAGCGCCTCGGCGAGCGCCAATTCGCCACGGTGCTGCGAACCGTCGGCCGCCACGATCGGCACCGGATCGCCGGTACGCTCGACGAAGCCGGTCAGCGCCAGGCCGTCACCGCCGAGTTCGCCGACCTCCGGGGCGCGGTCGCGGTACAGATTGAGGATCGATCGGCGGACCACCGGTGCGCGGCCCTCACGGGCTGCCACCAGATTGGTTATCCCGATCGACAACCCCAGTGAGTCGGTCATCAGGCGTCACTCCTGTGTTGTCTGGGCCGTCCTCACCTTAGCGGCTCGGACCTGCGCAGCCCGTGATTGATCCCCTATTGGCGTCGATCCCCTAACGGCGCGTCCCCTAACGCGCCGCCGCCGGAGGTGGGTTCGGCACCGATTCCCGCCGCGGGGTTGCTGGATAGCATCGTCAGCGACAGCAGCCACCAGTGATCGACCAGCGAATGAGAGGTGTCATGGCAAATACACTGCTCGATTTCGTCATGTCGCTGGTGCGTGATCCGGAGGCTGCGGCGCGCTATGCGGCCGACCCGGCGCAGGCCATCGCCGACGCCGATCTCAACGGCGTGACCAGTGTTGACGTCGACAACCTGATCCCTGTGGTGTCGGAGTCACTGTCGATGGGCGCGACCGGTGGAAGCCTCGACCCCTTCGGCGACCCCTTCGGTGCCGCACCGACCGACAACGTCTGGGCATCGGGGGCCGCGACCGCGGCGTTCGACGCGTTCGGTGACCACGTGCCCTTCGACACCGGAAGCGGTGGCCAGGTCATCCACGTGCCGGCCGATCCCGAACCGGCTGGGGCCGACGCACTGTCCGGGCCGGCCGAGGCGGTATCGGCGACAACACCCGAGATCGACCCACCGATCGTCGAACCCTTGCAGGTCGAAGACCCCGTGTTCGGTACCGACTGGGGGCAGCCCGTCATCCCTGAACACCCCGATATGGGGGATCATGGGGACGACCTCTCCGGGCTCGACATCTTCGACTGATCCGCCCGCCCTCAGCATTCACTGAAAAGACGCATGACCAGTTAGGTCATGCGTCTTTTTTGTTTTTTGTGTTTGCTGATGCGATGCCCTAGTGACCCCCTAACCCCCTAATGGGGTCGGTGGCCCCACCCCGGGGCGGGCGGCGCGCACGAGGGGATCGCGCCCCGTTTCCGCGGGCTTAGCCGGTCCATAACGTGGTGTGCAGATCGCCGGAGAGCCCGGCGGAGAACCTCACAAAGAACTCACGAGGACCTCCCAGAAACACCTGAAAGGTTGGAGCAATGACCTCTCTGATCGACTTCATCCTCGACCTGTTCCGCAGCCCGGCCTCGGCGGCCGCATTCATCGCCGACCCGGACGGCAGCCTGCGCGATGCGGGCCTGCCCAACGTGACGGCCGCCCAGCTGCACGCCGTTGCGGCCACCGCGGCCCCTGCCGGTGTGCTGCTCGGCGGCGGCAACCCGGTCGTGGGCCTGCAGCGCGCGGTCGCCGACCACCACAACATCCCCGCTCAGTTCGCGGCGCCGATCGCCTCACCGTTCTCGCCGCAGACCCAGTTCGCGCCCGAGGTGGCCAGCCACAACAACACCGACCTGGCGAGCCACAACAACACCCCGATCATGAGCCCCAACCAGGACGCCGGCGCCAACGCGCAACAGGGTGCGTTCAACCTGGGCTTCGGTGACATCACCCTGGGCAACAAGACCACGAACACCGCCACCAACGGCGGCGTGGTGGTCGACGGGGACAACGCCGGTGACATCGTCAGCGGTGACGGCGCGGTCCTGGGTGACGGCAACACCACCAACAACGGCGACATCCTGGCCGGCGCCGGGTCCAACGTCGCGGTGGGCAAGGACAACGACATCGAGGACAACTCGCAGACCGCGGGCGGTGACCTGATCTCGGGCAACGACGGCCCGGTCATCAGCGACGTCGACATGAGCGGCGGCCACGGTGGCGGTGCCAGCGGCGGTGACAGCCTGATCGGGATCGGCAGCGGCGGCGCGTCCGGCGGTGACGGTGGCAACGGCGGGTCGATCATCCTGACCGACGCCAGCTCCAACTACGTCGGCGGCGACCAGACCTCGGTCGGTGGCGACTGGGGTAGCGACAACACGCAGGACAACTCGGTGAGCACCGCGGTGGAGTACGACACCCACACCAGCTACACGGACAACTCGTCGACCTACGAGTCGAGCATCGGCTCGGGCAACCAGACCGCGATCGCCTCGGGCAACGAGACCGCGTTCGGATCGGGCAACGAGACCAACACCGCGCTGGCCTCGGGCAACAGCTACGACACGACCGACATCGACACCAACGTCGCGTCGCCCAGCCTCGAGCTCGACGCGTTCTGAGACCAGCACCCCCGCGGGGGCCACCCGAAGTGGTGGCCCCCGCTCGGTGCGTATGCCTACCGTTGACGTCTGCAGGAGGGAAGCTTCATGACGCAGCCCAGTGATCCGGGGGCGGCCGGCGGGCCGGCCAGTCCGGTTTCGGCCGGCGGACCGGCCAGACCTGTCAAGGTGATCGTCGAGCTCATCGACCACACCAGCGCCATCGCCGCCGCCAAGGACCGCGCCGACCTGGTGGAACGGCTGCGTGCCGCGAAGGCCAGGATCAGCGATCCGCAGATCCGCGTCGTCATCGCCGGGCAGCTCAAGCAGGGCAAGAGCCAGCTGCTCAACTCGCTGCTCAACATCCCGGTGGCGCGCGTCGGTGACGACGAGAGCACCGTGCTCGCGACCGTGGTGTCCTACGGCGAGCAGGCCTCGGCGCGACTGGTGGTGGCCCGTCCCGACGGCGCCGAACCCGAACTGATCGAGATCCCGCCGTCCGAGGTCACCACCGATTTGCGCCGGGCACCGCAGGCCAGTGGCCGCCAGGTGCTGCGCGTCGAGGTCACCGCGCCGAGCCCGCTGCTCAAAGGTGGCCTGGCCTTCGTCGACACCCCCGGTGTGGGCGGGCACGGCCAGCCCCACCTGTCGGCGACGCTGGGTCTGCTGCCCGACGCCGACGCCATGCTGATGATCAGCGACACCAGCCAGGAGTTCACCGAGCCGGAGATGAAGTTCATCCGGCAGGCCCTCGAGATCTGCCCGGTGGCCGCGATCGTCGCGACCAAGACCGACCTGTACCCGCACTGGCGCCAGATCGTCGACGCCAACATCGCGCACCTGCAGCGGGCCGGGCTCAACGTCCCGGTGATCCCGGCGTCGTCGGTGCTGCGCAGCCACGCGATCTCGCTCAACGACAAGGAACTCAACGAGGAATCGAACTTCCCGGCGATCGTGAAGTTCCTCTCCGAGCATGTGCTGTCCCGGCAGAACGACCGTATCCGCGACCAGATCGTCGATGAGATCCGTTCAGCGGCAGAACATCTGCTGCTGGCCGTGGAATCGGAACTGTCATCGTTCAACGACCCGGGGGAGCGGGAACGCCTCACCGCCGAGTTGGAGCGACGCAAGCAGGAGGCCCAGGATGCGTTGCAGCAGACCGCGTTGTGGCAGCAGGTGCTCAGCGACGGTATCGCCGATCTGACCGCCGACGTCGACCACGACCTGCGGCACCGGTTCCGCATCATCGCCGCACACACCGAAAAGGTGATCGACGGTTGCGATCCCACGCTGCACTGGGCCGAGATCGGCGCCGAACTCGAGGACGCGGTCGCCACGGCGGTCGGTGACAACTTCGTATGGGCCTATCAACGCGCCGAGGCGCTGGCGGCCGAGGTGGCGCGGACCTTCACCGAGGCCGGTCTGGATGCGGTTCAGATGCCGCAGATCGACGCGCGTGACATGGGAGCGGGCTTCGGGGAACTGAATTCACTGGCGCGACTTGAGGCCAAGCCGATCAAGATCGGCCACAAGGTGGTCACCGGGATGCGTGGCTCGTACGGCGGCGTGCTGATGTTCGGCATGCTGACCTCGTTCGCGGGTCTGGGCATGTTCAACCCGTTGTCGCTCGGCGCGGGTTTCGTGCTGGGGCGCAAGGCCTACAAGGAGGACATGGAGAACCGCATGCTGCGCGTGCGCAACGAGGCCAAGGCCAACGTGCGCAAGTTCGTCGACGACGTGGCGTTCGTCGTCGGCAAGGAGTCCCGCGACAGGCTCAAGGGCATCCAGCGCCAGTTGCGCGACCACTACCGCGAGATCGCGAACCAGACCACGCGCTCGCTCAACGAGTCACTGCAAGCTGCGATCGCCGCCGCGAAAGTCGAGGAAGCCGAACGCAATACGCGTGTCAAGGAACTCGAGCGCCAGCAGAACATCCTCAAGCAGGTGGTCGACCACGCCGCCAAACTCGCGCAGGACCCGGCACCGAGTACGGCCTGAACACTCAGTGCCGGCGGCGCCACAGCACGACGCCGACCACGACGGCGAGTACCCCGACCGCGATGGGGATCACGGGCTTGACCGCGCCCCGGTCATCGGTGAGCGCATCGCGCGTCGCGGCCTGCGCGGTGTGCGCCTTCTCGGCGACACGCTCCTTGGTCTCGGCGGCCTTGTCGTGGGCGCGGGCCTTGACGTCGGTCTTGGCTGCCAGGGCCTCCACGGTCTGTCCGAGTTCGTCGCGGGTCTTCTCGATGTCGGCCTGGATCTCGGCCACCCCGGCGTCGGGACCTGGTTCGGGTCGCAGATTCGTGGGCTTGTCGGTGTTGTCGGTGTTTTCACTGGCCATGGCGACCTGTCCTCACTTCGTCCTGGACCTCGTGGATGTCCTGTTTGACGTTGGCGACCGTCATCTCGGGGGTCGGTGACGCCTGATCGATCTGCTTCTTGCTGATCAGAGCGGTGATCCCGGCGATCGCGAACAGGACGACCGCGACGATCAGCGCCGCGGCCCACACCGGAAGTGCCAAGGCCAGCGCGGCGATCGCCGCGGTCACCACACCGGCGAGACCGAACACCGCGATCAGTCCCGCGGCGCTGAACAGGCCCGCGCCGATGCCGGCATGCTTGGCCGACTCGGTGAATTCTTTTTGCGCCAAACGCATCTCGTCGCGGACCAGCCGCGAGGTCTGTGCCGATAGCTGGCTCATCAGTTCGCCGATCGGCGTGTCGACAGTGGGTTTCGGTTGCATCTCTCGTCTCGCTTCGTCTCGCCTCGCACGAACAGCCGTCACGCTGCACTGCCGGCAGGCTTCCCGGCGGTGCCGGTGATCAAACCGTCGGGCCCGCGTTGGAGGGGCGACCCACGACCTAAGCTCGAAGAGTTAACCGCCGGTCGTTGGAAAGGTTGGACTCCGCAGCGTGAGCACGGGGGATCAGGTGCGCGCGATCCTGCGCGGCACCGTCCAGGCATATCGTGGCGATCCGGCATACCGTCACCGCCCCGACGTGCACAACGAGCTCGAGCGCATCGGGTGGCAGCTCAACCAGCCGATCCGCATCGCGTTGGCAGGCACACTCAAAGCCGGCAAGTCGACGCTGGTCAACGCGCTGCTCGGCGAGGAAATCGCCCCGACTGATGCCACGGAGGCCACCCGGATCGTCACGTGGTTCCGGCACGGCCCGACGCCCAAGGTGACCGCCAACCACCGCGGCGGCCGGCGGTTCAACGTTCCGATCGTGCGCGACCCCCGCGACCGCGGCCTGACGTTCCGCTTCGACGGCCTGGCCCCCGGCGAGATCCTGGACCTGGACGTCGAGTGGCCCGCCGTCGAACTCATCGACACCACGATCATCGACACCCCGGGGACGTCGTCGCTGTCGCAGGACGTCTCCGAACGCACCTACCGGTTGCTGGTGCCCGACGACGGCGTGCCCCGCGTCGACGCCGTGGTGTTCTTGCTGCGCACCCTCAACGCCGCCGACATCGCGCTGCTCAAGCAGATCGGCGAACTCGTCGGTGGCTCGTCCGGGGCGCTCGGCGTCATCGGCGTCGCGTCGCGCGCCGACGAGATCGGGGCGGGCCGCATCGACGCGATGATGTCGGCGAAGGACGTCGCCCAGCGGTTCACCGCCGAGATGGACAAGACCGGCATCTGCCAGGCCGTCGTGCCGGTGTCCGGGCTGCTCGCGGTGACCGCCCGCACGCTGCGGCAGAGCGAGTTCGTCGCGCTCGAGAAGCTGGCCGGCGTCGACCCGGCCGAACTGGCCAAGGCCATGCTGTCGGTCGACCGCTTCGTCCGAGAGGACAGCGCACTGCCCGTGGATGCCGCGACGCGGGCGGCGCTGCTGGACCGGTTCGGCATGTTCGGGATCCGGATCTCGATCGCGGTGCTGCGCGCCGGGGTGTCCGATTCGGTGGCGCTGGCCGACGAACTGCTCGAACGCAGCGGCCTGATCGCGCTGCGCGACGTCATCGACCAGCAGTTCGCGCAGCGGTCGGAGCTGCTCAAGGCCCACACCGCCCTGCTTTCGTTGCGGCAGTTCGTGCAGCACAACCCCATCTACGCGACGCCCTACATCCTGGCTGACATCGAACCGCTGCTGGCCGATACCCATGCGTTCGAGGAACTGCGGCTGCTGAGCCAGCTGAGGTCACGTCCGACCACGCTCAACGAGGACGAGATGGCCTCGCTGCGCCGCATCATCGGCGGTTCGGGCACCGACGCCGCGAGTCGTCTCGGCCTGACCCCCGACGCGCCGTACGACGGACCGCGTGCGGCGTTCGCGGCCGCGCAGCGCTGGCGACGACGTGCCGAGCATCCGCTGAACGATCCGTTCACCACCCGCGCGTGCCGGGCCGCGGTGCGCAGCGCCGAGGCGCTGGTCGCCGAATACGCCGCGCGTCAGCGCTGACAGGCCGGATGACCGGCCGGCTTAACGAATCGGGCCCGTCCGACGACATACGGGTATGCGTGATTGCCTGGGGTTGTCCGTCGGGACGACGAACCTGGTGGCAGTCGCCGACCAGTCGCCGGTGATCCGGCGTGCGGTCCTGACGTTGTTCCCACATCGCGGACCCGAGGTCGGTGGGCCACCGGACGGAAGTGCCTGCGACGGGCTGACCATCTCCAACTTCGTCGCGCGTGTCGGCGACCCGGTGCCGCTGATCGCGGCGGACGGATCCGCCCACCGCGCCGAGCAACTGCTGGCAGCTGCCGTGGGGGCGATGGCCCGGCTGGCGGCGCCGGGCCGCCACCCCGAGAACCAGGTGGTGGCGGTCCCGGCGCACTGGCACCCGGCGGCCTTCGACGCGGTCCGGGCCGCGATGCCCGGTGTCCGCGTGGTGTCCGACGCCGTGGCGTCCTTGACCGCGATCCAGACGTACCCCGGTCTGCCGGCACGCGGGATCGTCGCGTTGTGCGATTTCGGGGCGACGGGTACCAGCCTCACCCTGGCCGACGCCGCGCGTGGGTTGGCCCCACTGGCCACGGTCCGCCACGAGGACTTCTCGGGAGACCTGATCGACCAGGAGATCTTGCGCCGTGTCCTGGCCGATCTGGACGCCGAACCCGCGGGCACCGCGGCGGTTTCGACACTGGCCGCCTTGCGCGAGCAGTGCCGGTCGGCCAAGGAGCGCCTGAGCTACGAGGCGGCCACCGGTCTGGCCGGGCCCGGCAACACCATGCGGCTGACCCGTGCCGACGTGGAAGCCGTTGTCGCGCAGCCGCTCAGCGGCGTGATCGACGCGTTGCACGACCTGCTGCGCCGCAACGGCGTGCACCCGGCCCAGCTCGCGGCGTTGGTGACCGTCGGCGGCGGGGCACGCATTCCCGTTGTCACACAACGGCTCTCCGAGGAGTTCCGGATGCCGGTGACCACCGTGGTGCAGTCGCAGGTGATCGCCGCGACCGGCGCCGCGCTGCTGGCACACCGCGGCGAAGACCAGACCGTGACCCGCCGCGTCATCCCGCCCGCGGCCGAGCCGATCTCCGCGACAGAAGCTTTCGCCACCACGGGATGGGCGCCGCCCCTGGCGTGGTCGGCGGCCGACGAGAGTGATGAGGCTGCTGGTCGTGAGGTTCCCACCGCGAGTTCGGCGCGGCCCGATCTGATCTTCGCCGAGCCGCCCGAGGCCGCGCCGGAGCCTGCGCGGCCGTGGTACCGGCGCGGTGGGGTGGTGTTCTACGCCGCGCTGTTCCTGGCCGTCGTCGGAACCGCCGGCCTGGTCTACTCCGTGCGCGCCGACCGGTTGGATGCGGCGGCGGCGAGCACACCGCTCGCGCCGCAGACCGTGCCCGCCGAATCCCCACTGGCGCAATCGCTGCCCGCACCGCCGACCCGCACCGTGGTGGTCCAGGATCCGGGAGCACCCGCGGCGCCCGCGCAGGCTGCCCCGCGCCCGGCCGCTGCGCCGCGCCTGGTGCAGAGCGGGCAGGTGGCCCCGCAGGCCGCACCCAGGCCGGCACCACGAGTGGCGGCCCCAGCACCTGCGCCTGCCCCTGCACCGGCGGCGCCCCCACTGCAATGGCCGGTACTGCCGCGGCTGCCGATCCCGACGTTCGTGCTTCCCGCTCCGCCATCGTCGGCGCCTGAGCCCACTGCTACGGCGTCACCCACACCAGAGCCCACCGCGGAGCCGGAGCCGACGCAGGAGCCCGGCCCCACTCAGGCGCCACACCCCTCGGCCGAACCGACGGCCTCACCCGAACCGACGGTGTCACCGACCTCTGATCCGGAACCGACGGCGCAACCCGAGCCCGAACCAGAGCCCGAGCCTGCTCCGGAGACGTCCACGCCGCCGGTGGAGCCGGCGGAGTAGACGCGGCAGCCCTCAGGGCTGCTCGCCGCCCTCTTCCTCCGGGACCGTCGTGGTCTCGGTGACCGTGGACGTCACCACCGACGTGCTGGTCTCGATGGTTGTCGAGGTCGTCGGGGGTGCGGTGGTCGTGGTGGTGGTGGTGGTCGGCGGGGTCGTCGTCGCCGTCTCGGTGACCGTGGTCTGCGCAGGCGTCGAGGTCTCGGTCACCGTCCGTGTCGGCACCGGGGCGACCGGGGCGACCTGCGATGTGGTGACCGGAGTGGTCGACGTCGTGCTGGTCGTGGTCGACGTCGTCGACGACGAGTCATCCGACGAGAACAACTGGATCACCGCGTAGATCACCAGAGCGACGATCAGCGCACCGAGTGCACCCAGGCCGACGAGCGCGGCGGGTTTGCGGTGCCACGGAACGGGTTCGGGAGCCGGCGGTTGGTCGGGCGGCGGGTACGCCCCATAATCGGCGCCGTAGTCGCCGCCGTAGCTGTGGGCGTACTGGGTGGGCTCGTCGTCGGAGTAGTTGTTCGCCACGCGCCGATAGTAGGTGGCCTCAGTTGCCGGGGGCGGGATACAGGGTGCGTGTCACGTTGGTGCGCGGCCGGTTCCGTGACGTCGACGTCTCGCCGTCGTCGTCACTGGTCTGCGACCGGGTTCGTGGCGGGGTCCGGGGAGCCGACGACTCCGACGTGGTCTCCTCGCCCTCCGACGGTGGCGTCTCCGTCCCCGATGGGTCGGCGCCTTCCGGAGGGAGACCGATATCGGTGGTCTCTGGCGGGCTGGTGCTGGTGATCGTCGACGTCGTGGACGACGTCGTGCTCGACGTGGTCGATGCGTACGTCGGCTCTACGAAATCGAGGGGCGCCTGCTGAGGGTTCTCGGAGCCGCTCGTGAGCGCCACAACACCCCACACCACCAGTGCGATGACCGCCAGCGCGGCCACGCTGGCGCCGAGGAGCGCAGGTGTCGAGTGATGCCAGGGCGCCTCGGTTGTTTGCCCTTGCCGATCTCGGTCTGCGGTCACGCGCACCGATACTAGTGCGGGGTGCTGTGGTGGGCGCGCGTCAACTGAACTGGCGTACCACTTCGTTGGCGAAGAACTCGACGTGATCCAGATCGCTCATGTCCAGCACCTGCAGGTAGACCCGCTGGACACCGGCCTCGATGAACGGGCCGAGCTTGTCGACGATCTCGGTCGAGGTGCCCACCAGCGGTGAATTGCTCCGCAACTCGTCGACCTCGCGACCGATCGCGGCGGCACGTTTGGCGATCTGGGCCTCGTCGGCACCCGCGCACAGCACGAACGCCGCGGAGTAGATCATCGAATCCGCGGAACGCCCGGCACCCTCGACGGCGGCCGCCACGCGCTCGAACTGCGTCTTGAGCGTGTCCAGCGGGACGAAGGGGATGTTGAACTCGGAGGCGAACTGTGCGGCCAGCGCGGGTGTGCGCTTGGCGCCCTGGCCACCGATGATGATCGGCGGATGCGGCGTCTGAACCGGCTTGGGCAGGCCCGGCGAATCCTTCACCGTGTAGTGCGTGCCCGCGAAGTCGAAGGTGTCGCCGACCGGGGTTCCCCACATGCCGGTGAGGATCTGAAGCTGCTCGGTGAGCCGGTCGAAACGCTCACCCAGCGGCGGGAAGGGGATGGCATACGCCAGGTGCTCCTCCTCGAACCATCCGGCGCCGAGGCCCAGTTCGACACGCCCACCGCTCATCTCGTCGACCTGGGCCACCGAGATGGCCAGCGGGCCCGGGTAGCGGAAGGTGGCCGAGGTGACCATGGTGCCCAGCCGGATCGTCGAGGTCTCACGCGCGATGCCGGCCAGCGTCACCCACGAATCGGTGGGGCCCGGCAGGCCGTCACCGGCCATCTTCAGGTAATGGTCGGAACGGAAGAACGCCGAATAACCGAGCCGCTCGGCGGCCTGCGCCACGGCGAGCTGGTCGGAGTAGGTAGCACCTTGCTGGGGTTCGACGAAGACACGGAAATCCACGGGGCCCAGCCTATAGAAGCTAGAGGCCCCGGCGCGCGGCCCGCAGGGCGGCGATGCTGTTCTCGTCACCGGTGAACTCGACCCGCACCTGATCGCGGCCCGCGACGAACAGCAGAAGTTCACCCGGCGCCCCGGTCACGGTGACGGCCGGGCCCTTTCCGGCGGTGGCCAACGTCTTGCCCTCAGGGGTGGTCAACGCCACCCGGACCGGGGACTTCGCCATGGTCATCCGCGCCATCATCGGCACCTGCCGGGCCACGGCATTGGCGGTCTCGTCGTCGAGAACCCTTGGTTCCCAGTCAGGTTGGGCGCGCCGCACATCCTCGTGGTGGATGAACATCTCGGCGACGTTCACCAATGGATCCAGCAGCTTGAACGGCGACAACAGCGGAGGCCCGGACGCGATGCGCTCCAGCAGCGCCGACCAGTCCGTCGAATCGGTGACCTGCTGCTGCACCTTCTCGGTGTACCCGGCAAGTTGTGGCACCAGGATTCCGGGTGCGGCGTCGAGACGACGCTCACGCACCACCAGATGCGCGGCCAGATCCCGCGTGGTCCAGCCCTCACACAGCGTGGGGGCGTCCGGTCCGGTGGCCCGCATGGCCTCGACGAGTGCGGCGCGTTCGCGCTGAGCTACAGACATGCGCGATCCGCCTTCGGCTCTTCGCTCACCGACATGTTTTTGCCTCCCGCAGGACGTCGTGTCTGAATCAGAAGACCTGTACCCCTTCGACGGCCACAACCATCCCGTGGCCGGTGCCGTCATTGGTGAAGCGCGTACCGTCGCTGCTCGCATCGATCGTCCACCCCAGCGCGCTGTAACGCTTGTAGTCCAGCGTCACCGCGGGGATGGCGCCGAGGTTGCCGACGATCCACCGCATCTTCCCGCTTGCACTCAGTTGTACGCCGTTGGCGGGCAGGCCGTCGACCACCGGGGCGTTCGCGAAGTCCGACTCGCAGCCGACATCCTGCTTGGACAGCTGGCAGCGTGTCCTGCCGGACTTGGTCTCGATGAAGACGTAGCCGTTCTGCGGCTGCAGTGGGGTCGCGCCCGTCGGCGGTTTCGCACTCGGTGGCGCGGCCACGGTCGAACTGGGGGCGGGGCTCGACCTGGTCGGCCGGGGAGTCGGGAAGTTCGGCTCGATGGGCGTGATCGCCTTGGTCACCGGTTTGCCCTCGATCGCGGAATGGCATCCGACGAGAAGCCCGCCCACCGACAGCAGACACCCGAGCAGCAACCGCACCTTCATCGCCCGGATTTTCCACCGCGAAAGTGACGGAGATGTCGTCGGCGCGCCGGTGTCACGACAATTGCGTCGAACTCGTTATGCGCAGCGGGTGGTTGGTGCGGGTCAGCAGGAAACCGCCGATCCCCACGACCGCGACGGCGGCGTTGACCCAGATCACCGGGGTCCAGCCCAGGTCGCGGGCGAGCACGGGCGCGAGCGTGGGCACAATGGCCGCGGCGACGAAACCCCAAGCGTTCATCCAGCTGCCGACCGCTGCGGTGTGGGCACGCCCGATGTCGGTGGCGATGGTCCACGCCAGGGTCTGCGCGAATCCCGCCCCACCGAGTGCGACGCTCAGCCAGATCACGCTGACCAGCACACTGCCGCTGGTCAGGCTCACCACCAGGCACACGGCGGCAACTGCCAGTCCCGCCACCGCGACCAGATTCCTCGCCTGGAACCTCGACCGTCCAATGCGCAACAACCGGTCGCTGACCAGGCCGGCGACGAGGACACTGACCGTGATGCAGGCGAACGCGATGCTGGTGTACCTGCCCACCGCGGAGAATGGCACGGCCAGCGCGTGCTGCAGGTAATACGGCAGCCAGTAGACGAAGAACTGGATGGTCCACAGCGTTCCGAAAAACCCGACCGCCAGAGCCCAGAAAGACCGCTGTCGCAGGAACAGTCGCCATGGAGCGCCACCTGAGGTGGCCGGGAGGTCGGTGCCGTCCTCGATCAGGCGTACCTCGGCATCGTTGGTCTTCGCGTGCTGTGCAGGATGATCGCGCAGGAACACGTGCGACGCCACGGTGAGGACACCGCCGACGACCGCGCAGGTGAAGAATGCGCCGCGCCACGACAGGTGGCCGATGATCGGCACGAGGAGCACCGCGCCGATCGCGGTTCCGAGGAAAGCGCCCGAGTTCATCAGGGACGTGGCCTTGCCGCGCTCCCGTGGCGGGAACCACCTGGCGAAAATGCTGTTGGCGGTGGGGAACAGGGGAGCTTCCCCGGCTCCGAAGGCCAAGCGGCTCAACGCCAGCATCAGCAGGCCGTTGGCGATGCCGGTCATGCCCGTGAACACCGACCACAGCAGCAACGCCACGGTCATGGCGCGGCGGGTGCCTGCCCGCTCGATGAATATGCCCGCGGGGATCTGGAACACGAAGTAGCCCACGTTGAACAGCGTGGTGATGAGGCCGAACTGCACGGGCGTGAGGTGCAGGTCTTCCATGATCGAGGTGGCCGAGACCGAGAACACGATGCGGTCCAGGTAGGCCACGAAGCAGATCACGAAGACGAGGGCGCCCACGTACCAGCGGATCCGGGTCGGTCGCCCAGTGGGTCTGGAAGTGCTTGCGGTCGTTGGGATGTGCGTCTCGTCGTTGAGAGTCATCTGATGTCCTGGTCGTTTCTAGTTTCCGAGCCCGGTGGGGTCGAACTGGTAGAGGTCGATGGTCGTCGCGCCCTGCCGCAACGCGGATATGACCTGCTCCTCTTTGCGGATACGTGCGTCCGCACGTTCGAGGATTT